>Ga0315297_10003407_pt1 | contig 10221 bp, 10 predicted proteins | sample YL17G15_0_MG_FD_203628 | JGI IMG/M metagenome (GOLD analysis project Ga0315297, IMG submission 203628) | Sediment microbial communities from Yellowstone Lake, YNP, Wyoming, USA - YL17G15_0 | ecosystem: Environmental > Aquatic > Freshwater > Lake > Sediment | place: USA: Wyoming | collected...
AGGCGGGGGCCGCACAGGGGGCAGGCGTTGGGCTGGGCGTGGAAGCGCCTGTCAACAGGGTTGTGGTACTCCTCGTCGCAGTGAGGGCACATGGCAAAGACGCCCATCGTCGTCTTGGGTCGGTCGTAGGGGATGTCGCTGATGATGGTGAAGCGAGGGCCGCAGTTGGTGCAGTTTATGAACGGATAGGCCCAGCGGCGGTCGTGAGGGTTCCGGAGTTCAACGAGGCAGTCGGCACAGATGCAGATGTCGGGGGAGATCAGAACGAACTCATCGCCCTCGCGGCTGGCCTCGACGATGAAGGACGAGTAGCCAACAGGCGGAAGGAGGTTGGTCTCCACCCGTTCGATGACTGCCTGCGGCGGGGGATCGACCCTGAGCGCGGCGATGAAACCATCTATCCTTTGCCGCGGCCCCTCCACCTCGATAACCACGCCCTGGGTGGAGTTGAGGACCCAGCCGCAAAGCTGATGCTCCTGGGCGAGGCGATAGACAAAGGGACGAAAGCCAACCCCCTGAACGACCCCTCGCACCACCACCTGCGCCCTGACAGCCACGGCAACCTGCTATTCTATCTCTATGCTCTCAACTCGAATGTCGGGGCCGGCCACAGGTTCGATATCCAAGCGGGCCCCCTCGGCTATGGTCCCCTTGGCCTCCATGGCGATGAGCTCTCGCATCTGGTCAGCCCCGTAGTGGCTGCCGATCTTGAGGGCAATGGCTACTATTCTTTGGGCGCCCTCCGCTTCGGCTGCCGCCAGGACAGCCTTGACAACATCCTGGGCTGCCGCTAGCTCGTGCATGAAGGCCTCCGGTTGCTTAATTTTACTATGGCGTAATCTTTTGCCGCAAACGTCGGCTCCCCGATTCTACAAGCTGGGCTCGTCCAGAAACATGGGTGACACCCAGGAGCGTACCGGACGATTACAGTGGCACTAGTGTAGCGGACGAGCCCGCCCGTCTTTACAAGATATTGCCCAGGCCTTATAATAGCGTTGCTGGCCAGAGCGGCTGAGGGTTTAACAAGCTCTCAGTCTCTTTGTTTCTGAGGACCAGAGGTAAAAGGCTATGGCGGAGAAGCCTGTTCCCCTAACTAAAGAAGGCTTGGCCAAGCTTCAGGAGGAGCTGGGCTCCTTGATCACTGTTCGGCGGCCTCAGATCGCTCGCCGCATCCAAGAAGCCAAGGAGCTCACCAGCGCCCAGAACAACGCCGAGTTCGACGATGCCAAGAACGAGCAGGCTTTCGTGGAAGGCCGCATCCTCACCCTGGAGCGAATCATTCAGAACTCCACCCTCATCGACGAGGAGGGGGCCCATCACTCCAACCGGGTGCGGCTGGGCTCGACCGTGACCGTGGCCACCCAAGATGGACAACAGCAGCAGTATACTATCGTCGGCAGTGCCGAGGCCGACCCCAATCACGGCCGCATCAGCAACGAGTCGCCTGTGGGCATGGCCCTGCTTGACAAGCGGGTGGGCGACGAGGTTAAGGTGAAGGCGCCGGCCGGCACCCTTCGCTTCACCATCACCGCCATCAGCTAGAAGGCATCCCAAAACGGACACCAGGGCGGGGCGGTGGCGAGGCCAGCGCCCCGCCCGTTCATCTTGAAGACGCATGCAGTCGTACGATTCGACAAGAGTCGCATTCCTGCTTGGCTCTGGCGTGTCACTTCCCGCAGGAATGTCGTCAACCGCGGAAATCACGGAGAGGGTTCTTTCCGGAGAAGGCGTGTGGCAGCACACCAACAGCATCTACTATGTCGGCGAAGACCGGTCCCTGCCGAACCGGGCTGCGTATGTGCCTGCGGTGCTGAAATTCTTACGCAGGCTGAAGGCCGAAATTGACCAGTACTACAGATTCCACCCCGTGCGGCGTACGAACTACGAGGACCTCTACTACGTAGCCAGCCAGATCGAGGACAGCGAGTCGGGAGAGTACGACAACCCGGCTGTGCAACCGCTGATTGACAAGATCCTGCCCGAGATCCAGCCGGTCCTCGTGGGGAACGAAGACGAAGGCGGCCCAGAGTGGGAACTACATAAGCTGGCTGGTGAGTCGACAAACTACATTCAGGATGTAGTGTGGCACTCGGTCGACGAAGAACCAACCCGCAGTGACCACCTGGACTGGATGAAGGCCGCGTGCACGGATCACCGATTGTCAAGCGTTGATGTGTTCACTCTGAACCACGACACAGTTTTGGAACAGTGCTTGTCGAAGAACAGTGTCCCATTTGCTGACGGTTTTGGCGAACCGGTAAATAGAGTTCGCTATTGGAACCCAGATTCTTTTGACGAGCTTCCCAGGGCCCGCCTTTTCAAGCTGCACGGCTCCGTGAAATGGTTCCAGTTTCGCAATGGGTCGGTTGGCATTCCCCTGGACGGCGACATCTGGCACACAAAGGATCCAGCGGGGAACATGCAACTGCCGCTCGAAGGGCGGCCCGTGATTCTGGCAGGTACTTTCAATAAAATGCTAAAGTATACGAGCGGAATCTATTCTGACCTACACTGTGAGTTTCATCGCTCATTGCGTCACACTTGGCGATTGGTGATCTGCGGATACGGCTTTGGGGACAAAGGAATTAATACACGAATCGTCGAATGGGTTTATTCATCGCCGGATCGGCGGCTCACCATAGTCCATCCTGAACCGGAAGACCTCAGGCGAGCGGCCAGGGGTGCGATTTCGATGAACTGGGACCGCTGGGAGACCGAGCACAGGATGACTATCATTCCTAAGGCAATAGAGCAAGCCTCCTGGCAAGACATATGGGATAGCCTCTTCGGCAGCGAAGGGTAGACGTTGAGCGAACGAGGCCAGGAGCTTATCGAGCAGCGGCAGGCCAAGCTGGAGCGCCTGCGCGCTGGCGGTTGCGACCCCTATCCCGCCCGCTACCATCGTACCCACACAGCCCAGGAGGCGGTGCAGGCCCTCCAGGCGCTGGAAGAGAAGGGCGCTACCCCCCAGGAGGCGATCGAGGTTAGCCTGGCCGGGCGAATCACCGCCATGCGCCTCATGGGCAAGCGGGCCTTCATCGACCTGCGCGACGGCACGGGCAAGATCCAGGCCGACCTCCGCCAGGATGTCCTGGGCGACGAAAGCTACCGGGCGTTTGTCGACCTGGTGGACATTGGTGACTTCGTAGGCGTGAGCGGCACCCTCTTCCGCACTCGCAGCGGCGAGATCACAGTGCAGGCCCGCCGGTATGTCTTCCTGGCCAAGGCCCTGCGACCTCTTCCCGAGAAGTGGCACGGCCTTCAGGACGTGGAGGTGCGCTATCGCCAGCGCTATCTCGACCTCATGGTCAATGCCCCCGTGCGCGACGTCTTCCGCCTGCGCAGCCGCGTCGTTGCCGCCATCCGCCGCTTCCTGGACGAGCGGGGCTTCCTGGAGGTGGAGACGCCTGTGCTCCAGCCATCGGCCGGGGGCGCCGCCGCGAAGCCCTTCGTCACCCATCACCACGCCCTAGACCGCGACCTCTACCTGCGCATCGCCACCGAGCTGCACCTCAAGCGCCTCATCGTCGGCGGCCTCGACAGGGTGTACGAGATCGGGCCCGTCTTCCGCAACGAGGGCGTCTCGACCAAGCACAACCCGGAGTACACGCTTCTGGAGTGCTACCAGGCCTACGCCGACTATCAGGACATCATGAAGCTGGTGGAGGAGATGGTGGCCTATGCAGCTCAGCAGGCGCTGGGCAGCCTCAAGGTGCCCTACGGCGATACGGAGCTGGACCTGACGCCCCCCTGGCAGCGCCTCACCCTGCGACAGGCCATCGAGGAGCGCACGGGCCTCGACTTCGAGGCCTACCCCGACGCCGATTCCCTGCGCCAGGCGATGGCCCCCTTGGGCGTGGCGGTCAGCGATACGGCCGGCCGAGGCAAGCTAATCGATGAGCTGCTATCGACCTTTGTCGAGCCACAGCTCAGCCAGCCCACCTTTCTCTTGGACTACCCGCTGGAGTTATCGCCCCTGGCCAAGCGCAAGCCCGACAACCCCCGCCTGGTGGAGCGCTTCGAGGGCTTCCTGGATGGCCGCGAGATCGCCAACGCCTTCAGCGAGCTCAACGACCCCCAGGAGCAGCGAGAGCGCTTCCTGGAGCAGGCCCGCCTGCGGGCGGCCGGCGACGAGGAGGCAGAGAGGGTGGACGAGGACTTCCTCGTCGCCCTGGAGCACGGCATGCCTCCCACCGGTGGCCTGGGCATCGGCATCGACCGGCTGGTGATGGCCCTCAGCGGCCAGCAGTCGATACGAGAGGTCATCCTCTTCCCCCAGCTCAGGAGCAAAGAGTAACGTGCGCATGCTAGCCCTGGCGGCCATTCGTCTGGCCCGCGACCTGCGAGGATGATGCCAGCTATGCTAAGCCTCGCCTTCGTCCGTGAGAACCCCGACGCTGTCCGCAAGGCCCTCGCAGACCGCCACACGGAAGCCCCCCTGGACGAGATCCTGAGCCTCGACGGCCACTGGCGCCGCCTCCTCCAGGAGGTGGAGGCCCTGCGAGCCGAGCGCAACGCCGCCGGTGGGGAGATGGGCAAGCTCAATCGCACTATCCAGGAGCAGGAGAAGGCCAGTCAGGCCGCCGCCGACTACCAGCAGGCGGTGGCCCGCCGCGACGAGCTCCTGGAGCGCATGCGGCAGGTCAGCCAGCGCATCGAGGAGCTGGAGGGAGAGCTGCGGGAGGTGGAGGAGCGCCTGAACGCTTTCCTCCTCCAGCTACCCAACATCCCCGACGTCAAGGTGCCCCTGGGCGGGGGCGAGGAGGACAACGTCGTCGTCCGCACGGAGAGCGAGCCCCCCACCTTCGATTTCGAGCCCCTGCCCCACTGGGAGCTGGGCGAGCGCCTGGGCATCATCGACTTCGAGCGCGGGGTCAAGCTTTCCGGCTCTCGCTTCTACCTACTCAAGGGCGCTGGCGCCCACCTTCAGCGAGCGCTCATCGCCTGGATGCTCGATCTGCACGTCCAGAAGCACGGCTACAGCGAGGTTTACCCGCCCTTCATGGTGCGCGAGGCCTGTATGTGGGGGGCCGGCCAGCTCCCCAAGCTGCGGGACAACATGTACCACGACGCCGAGGAGGACTTCTGGTTCGTTCCCACGGCGGAGGTGCCCCTGACCAACATGCACCGCGACGAGATCCTGGAGCCGGATGCCCTGCCCCTGCACTACGTCGCCTTCACCCCCTGCTTCCGCCGCGAGAAGATGAGCGCCGGCCGCGACGTGCGCGGCATCAAGCGGGGCCATCAGTTCGACAAGGTGGAGCTGTACAAGTTCTGCCAGCCGGAGAGGTCGGAGGAGGAGCTAGAGGCCTTGGTGGACCACGCCGAGGCCGTCTGCCGCGCCCTGGGCATCGCCCATCGGGTGGTGCAGCTCTGCACCGGCGACCTGGGCTTCACCTCGCTCATGTCCTTCGACATCGAGCTGTGGGCGCCCGGCTGCGGCGAGTGGCTGGAGGTCAGCTCCTGCTCCAACTGCGGCGACTTCCAGGCGCGGCGGGCCAACATTCGCTTCCGGCGCGAGAAGGGGGCGCGGCCGGAGTTCCCCCACACCCTGAACGGCTCCGCCCTGGCCCTGCCGCGAACCCTCATCGCCATCCTGGAGAACTACCAGCAGGCCGACGGCTCGGTGGTGGTGCCGGAGGTGCTGCGGGGGTATTTGGGGGGGGTGGAGGTCATCCGCGGGTAGAATGGATCAACCCCAAGCTGCACCGTACCTGTACGTGTTCATCGACGAGTCAGGAAACCGCGACTTCTCGCCGACAGGCACGGAGTATTGGGTGCTGACAAGCCTGCTGACGACCCAGGTAGGCCAGGCGCTCGTTCAGCTCTGCGATCTCAAGCACCACATCATCGATCTGGGCACGGACATTGAGGAGTTTCACGCCTCTGAAGACCGGCAGGCTGTCAGGGACATGGTCTTTCCTATGATTGAGGGCCTGCAAAACGTACGTGTGGACAGCGTGATAGTGGACAAGAGAAAGGCTGCCCCATCGATCAGGCCTCTGCGGTGCTTCTACCCAATGATGGTCGAGAACCTGCTGAAATACCCCTTCGACTCACGCGGAATCGATGTCTCGCGTTTCAGCAAGGTGTTCATCTTCATGGACAGGGTATCGGCCCGCGCCAGCGAGCGGGAGGCGCTCAAGAAGGCGGTCAAGATGTACCTAGCACGGCACCTGCGCGGCGTGCCCTACGTCATCTGCATGCATGACTCTGCATCGCACCACTGCTTACAAATTGTGGATTACCTGTGCTGGGCGATCTACGTGAAATGGGAACGCGGTGAGCTAAGACCCTACCAGGCAATACGCCACCTCATCCGGAGCGAATTCCCCATCTTCCGCTATGGGTACATCGACTGGTACTAAAAAGCGACCTCCCCGGCTAGCCCGAAGGCAGTGCCCCATGGGCACGTTCGCCGGGGAGGAACCTTTCCAATACCAATCGTACAGGTGTTCGCGAAGAATGTCAAGGCTCCTGTGCTGTCTTCCTCCCGATCTTCCGGAAGAATTCCCGCCTGCCCGAGCGCCAGCATGCGGAAAAGGGACTTGATGCAGCGTAGCCAACCATGCGCATCCTAGCCGTTGACGCCGGCACCGGCACCCAGGACATCCTCCTCTTCGACTCCTCCCTGCCGCCTGAGAGCTCTCTCAAGCTCATCATGCCCTCGGCCACCCAGATCGCCGCTCGCCGCATCCGCCAGGCCACCGGCGAGGGCCGCGCCGTCGTCCTCACCGGCGTCACCACGGGCGGCGGCCCCTGCCATCGCGCCCTCGATGAGCACCTGAAGGCCGGCCTCAAGGCCTACGCCACGCCCGACGCGGCCCGCACCTTCGACGATGACCTGGACGTGGTGCAGGGCATGGGCGTCACCATCGTCTCTGAGGACGAGGCCAAGCGCTTGGGCGACGCCCGCCAGATCGAGATGGCCGACCTCGACCTGGACGCCATCCGCCGCGCCCTGGCCGCCTTCGAGGTGAACAGCGACTTCGACGGCCTGGCCCTGGCCTGCCTCGACCACGGCGCGGCACCCGCCGGCTACTCCGACCGCCTCTTCCGCTTCGAGCACCTGCGGCGGGTGGTGGAAGGGCGCAACGACCTGCGTGCCTTTGCCTACCTGCCGGGCGAGCTGCCCGCCTACCTGACCCGTGCTCGCGCCATGCTGGGCTGTGTGGATACGGACGTGCCCCTCGTCTTCCTGGACACGGGGCCAGCCGCCGCCCTCGGCGCCCTCCAGGACCCCATCGTCGCCCAGCAGGACGAGCAGCTCGTCATCAACCTGGGCAACATGCACGCTCTGGGCTTCCACCTGCGGAGCACCCACATCTACTCCCTGTTCGAGCACCACACCAACCTTCTCAGCGCCCAGGAGATCGAATCCCTCAGCGAAGGGCTGGTGGCCGGGACGCTCCGCCACGAGGACGTGTTCGCCAGCCACGGTCACGGCGTCTTCTATGCCGCCGGAGAGAGGCCATCCAATCCGCATCCCTTCGTCGCCGTCACCGGCCCTCAGCGAGCGAAGCTGAGGGCGAGCACCCTGAGGCCGTACTTCGCCGTCCCCCATGGCGACATGATGCTCAGCGGCTGCTTCGGCCTGGTGTGGGCCTTCGCCGAGAAGCACCCCCAGCACCGCCAGGAGATCCTGGCTCGCCTCCTCCCCTCAGCCACCTCCCCCTAGCCGCGGGCCCTCGGGCGGCCAGAACGAGTACACACCGTTGACCGTATCTGGGCAAACGTGATACACTTCAGGCGCTGGCATTGCGATGATGTTGGCGTTTTCCTCTGTCCCCTCGTGGTGGGCGTAGCGTAGCGGTTAACGCGCCAGGTTGTGGCCCTGGAGATCGAGGGTTCAAATCCCTCCGTCCACCCCACTTGCTTGCCCGCCGTCCATCGACCTGCTACCCTGAGCGTGCCGTCGCCTGCGGTGCTCCTGGTGGAAGTCCGGTGGTGACGAAATGATTCGGGTAAGCATAGTCATTGCTCCTTGCCTTCTTGCGGCCCTCGTGCTGGCTGCCGCCTGCGGTGGGGGTGGGGAAGGAGAACCTGGCGGCGTCGAGCTGCCAGCGGGTTTCCCGCAGGACTTCCCTATCTACGCGAAGGCCACCGCCTATGTGGCCACCGTTGCTCCCGAGGGGGGTAGGTTCCTGGTGGAGTGGCGGTCGAGCGACAGCCTTGACCAGGTGCGGGATTTCTATGAGGGGGAGCTAGACAAGGAGCCCTGGCAGGTGGAGAATGTCCAGGACATCCCCGAGATGGAGACGACGGTCATCACGTTTGCCAGAAGGGATAACAGTGGGGATCAAGGCACGGTGGCTATCGCCTCAGTGCAAGAGGATGGCCAACACGTGACCATCGCTCTCTCCCTCACCAGTCCGCAATAGCTAGGTCATCCGGTCGATCATCTGGGGTTTCTTCTGCACCCGGTTGACACGCCGCCACCAGGGACGTACTCTCAGGGATGGACAGAGCTGAGCAGCCTTGTGCCGCTCAGGTGTCAGCGAACGATCATGGAGAGCGACCAAGACGGCTGCCATAGCGGCCATACAGACAAAGGCGGGGGAGGTACTTCGCTTCTGCTGAGTCGCCGCTGACGCGGACCCTCGCGCGGCCGCGGCTCGCCCGCGGTGGATCACCTCCCGCATGAGCACTCCTTGGGAGGTGGTTTTCTATGCCGTTCTTGAGTCAAATTCTGGGTCGTCCTGTCCTTGATCCTGACGGCACGCGCGTCGGCACCCTCCGCGATCTGCTTGTCCTGACGGAGGTTCCCTACCCTCCCATCTGCGCCGTGGTTATCCGCAGCGCGCGGCGTCTCTACGCCATCCCCTGGGGCGACGTGCGTTCCGTGACGCCCCGCGGCACCGTGCTCCGTCGCCCTTTCGACCTGGGCGCGTACCACGAGCCCGGCACTGACCTCATCTGGCTGGCACAGGACGTGCTGGACAAGCAGATCGTCGACACCCACGGTGTCAGGCTGGTGCGCGTCAACGATCTCGTGGTCACCCCTTTGGATGACGACCTGCGCCTAGCCGGCGTCGATGGTTCCACTGCTGGCCTGCTGCGGCGGCTCGGCCTGGAATGGATCGCCCGCCTGCTCGGCCAGGGTCGCCCGCACATCATTGACTGGGAGGAGGTCGACATCGGGCCCGCAGTGGACGAAGTGCGCCTCAAGGTCCCGTTTGACCGGGTGCACCGCATGCGTTCGGCCGACATCGCCGCGGTCATCAGCCAGATGTCGGCCAGCGAGGGCGCCGACGTGCTGGAAGCGCTGCAGGATAGGACTGCGGCGCGCGCGCTCGCTGAGCTGTCTGAGGATCACCAGGCTGCCGTGCTATCGGCGATGGAGCCCGAGGAGGCCGCCGACGTACTGGAGGAGATGCCACCCGACGACGCCGCCGACGTTCTGGGCGATGTCGAGAAGGAGCGGGCGGAGGAGCTCATGAGCCTCATGGAGCCGCAGGCTGCGGAGGAGGTGCGGTCACTTCTTGCCTACCCGGAGGACACGGCCGGTGGCTTGATGAATAGCCGGGTGATCGTGGTCCAGGAGACGGATACGACCGACGAGGTCATCGCGAAGCTCCGGCGTGTCGCGCCGCCAGAGGACGAGATCTACTACCTCCACGTCGTCGATGATGCTGGCCGCCTCAGCGGCGTCCTTTCCCTGCGCGACCTGATCGTTGGGCAACCGAATGAGCGGATGGCGGCGATCATGCGGCGCGACATAAAGTACGTGCGCCTGGACGACTCTCAGGAGGAGGTGGCAGCGATGCTGATCCGGTATGACTTCCTCGCCATCCCCGTGGTAGATGAAGAGAACCGTCTTAAGGGGATCGTTACGGTCAACGACGTTGTGGATCTGGTGGCGCCTCGATCCTGGCGCAACCTGCCGCGACGGATGCTGGGTTAAGGCATGGCGGAACGGGCCAAGCGCAAGTTCCCGCTAAGGGCTCTCGCCGTCACCCGTCTGAGCGGGTGGCTGCGGCTGGCGCCTTTCCTGGCCGTTATGGGCCCGGGCATCATTACGGGCATCGTCGACGATGATGCGACGGGGATCGCGGGCTACGCCATCGCCGGGGCGCGCTTCGGCTATTCGTTGCTGTGGGTCCTACTCCTGACGCTCCTGGCGCTGTCGGTGGTGCAAGAGATGTCGGCACGCATGGGCGCCATAACTGGCAAAGGGCTAGCCGATCTGATCCGGGAACGTTTTGGGGTGCACACCACTGC
>Ga0315297_10003408_pt1 | contig 10221 bp, 8 predicted proteins | sample YL17G15_0_MG_FD_203628 | JGI IMG/M metagenome (GOLD analysis project Ga0315297, IMG submission 203628) | Sediment microbial communities from Yellowstone Lake, YNP, Wyoming, USA - YL17G15_0 | ecosystem: Environmental > Aquatic > Freshwater > Lake > Sediment | place: USA: Wyoming | collected...
CGTTCACCGGCGCATCCGGCGTCACAATCCTGGCGCTGGGCGGCCTGCTGCTGCCCGTGCTCCTGGCCGCGGGCTACTCGGAGAAGACCTCGCTCGGGCTGCTCACCGGCTCCGGCTCGCTCGGCCTGCTCCTTCCGCCCTGCCTTCCCCTCATCTTCTATGGCGTCATCGCGGGGGTGGACATCAAGGCGATGTTCCTCGGGGGGATCGTTCCCGGGACGCTGCTGATCTTGTTGACGGCCCTCTGGGGGATCAGCCAGGCGCCCCGCACCACGGCGGCGAGCCAGCCGTTCGACGGGCGGGAGGCGCGGCTCGCCGCCTGGGACGCGAAGTGGGAGTTGCTCGTGCCGGTGGTGGCCCTCGGGGCGCTCTTCAGCGGACTCGCGACTCCGGTGGAGGCCGCCGCGCTCACGGCCTTCTACGTCTTCGTGATCGAGACCATTGTGTACAAAGACCTCCGGCCGTTCCGGGATTCCCCTCGCGTCATGGCGGAGTCCGGTGTGCTGGTCGGCGGCGTGCTGCTGATCCTGGGTGTGGCGTTGGGCTTCACCAACTACCTCGCGTTTGCCGAAATCCCGGCCCGCGCCGTGGACTGGGTGACGGCGACTGTCCACTCGAAGTGGGTCTTCCTCCTCCTGCTCAATCTGTTCCTGCTCGTCGTCGGCGCGCTGATGGACGTCTACTCGGCCATCGTGATCGTCGCGCCGCTGCTCGTCCCACTGGGCGTCGCATTCAACATCGCGCCGGTCCACCTGGGCATCGTGTTCCTGGCCAACCTCGAGCTGGGGTTCCTCACGCCGCCGGTCGGCGTAAACCTGTTCCTCGCCTCGATGCGATTCGGGAAGCCGATGTCCGAGGTGATTCGCGCCGTCATTCCGATGCTCCTGGTGCTCCTCTTCGGCGTGCTCCTGATCACCTACATCCCGGCGCTGACCACGACGCTGCCGCGCTGGTTCGGGAGGTAGGAGAGGCGGGAGGCTGGAGCGGACGAGGCCCCGCCGCTCGGATGTGACGGGGCCTCGACTTGCGCAGAGCCACCGGTCGGACTTGAACCGACGACCGCGCCCCAGCCGTCGTGCCCGCCGCTCACCGACCCGCTACGTCATTGACGCGCCAGCGCCACGCCCAGGTACTCGGACCGGTACGAAGGAAGCTCCTATCTGCCAAGCCGGTGGGGCGTCTCTTGACGATTCCTTGACGGTGCACTCATATGCTGGCAAAGGAAGTCTCGTCGCGGAGGATTCAGTGCGCACTGCGAAACGAGTAACTCTGGTGGCCCTGTGTGCCGCCGCGCTCACGCTCGCGGGCTGTCCCACGGTTCGCATGCCGGAGTTGATGGATGCGAGCCGAACGACAGCTGCGAACCCGGGCAACTACCCGCTGAAGGTGCACCTGCGATCGGGAGACCTGCTGGTCTTGAGCGGCTGGTCCGATCTGCCGGGAGACTCGGGGCTGGTCGGCCGCGGGTCGCGCTACGACGTGCGCCGGCGCCCGATCGGGCTGTTCAGCGGCCGCATCGCGCGAGACTCGATCGCGCTGCTCGAGATGACTCGTGGCCAGGTGGCGTACCCGGTTGGCTCGGTCGTGCTGGGCGTGTACACGGTGCTCGCCGGAGCTACCACGATCGCCTGTCTCGCCGACCCCAAGTCGTGCTTCGGATCGTGTCCCACGTTCTACCTAGATGAGGCGCAGGATCGGCCGGTCGCGGAAGGGTTCAGCGGCAGCGTGGCGCGAGCGCTCGAGGCCACGGACGTCGACTATCTGGCTGCGGCTCGCGCGAGGGGCCGCACCTTCGCGATCACGATGCGCAATGAGGCGCTCGAGACCCACGCCGTCCGCTCCGTCAGGCTGCTGGTGGCGGCGCGGCCGGATGGCGGCAGCGTCGTGGCCGCGAGCGACGGCCGGATGTACGCCGCATCCGAGCCGACGGCGCCCGCGCGCTGCGAGTCCCGGGACGGTGACTGCGGCGCGCTCGTGTCACGGCGCGACGGCCACGCGTGGTTCAGCCGCGCCGACTCGACCGACCTGGGCGCCTCGGACAGCATCGACCTGGTCTTTCCGGCGCTCGGCGACCCGGCTGCGCTCGTCGTCACCGCGCGCCAGTCGTTGGCGAGCACGTACGTCTTCTACCAGTCGCTGGCCTACGCCGGCTCGCGGGCGGGAGAGATCCTCGCCGCGGTGGAACGCCAGGGAGCCTCTGCGTTCGGAGGGGCGTGGACCCTGATGCACCGACTCGGGAGCGTGGAGGTGTTGCTCCGCTCAACGGACGGCACGTGGCTCCCGGTCGGCGCGTTCGGCGAGCCGGGGCCGATCGCGGCAGACCGCCAGGCGGTGCGGCTGGGATCGGTCGCCGCCGGACCGGTGCGCCTCCGCCTGCGGTTCGCGCGCGGAGCGTGGCGTTTCGACGAGTTGGGGCTCGTCGCTCTGGGCTCGCTCGTGCGCCCGATCGCACTCGATCCGGCGCGGGTGGAGCGGAACGGGGTCGCCGATGCGCTCGCTCTGACGCGGTTGCGCGACCCGGACCGCTACCTCGTGACGGATCGTGGCGACCAGTATCGGATCGTGTTCGACCTGCCAACGGACGGCGAGAACCTTGAGTTCTTCCTGGAGAGCACCGGCTACTACTACGAGTGGATGCGCCCCGAGTGGCTTCGGGAGGAGAATCCGGCGATGCTGGCGCTCATCGCCGTGAATCCCGCGGCCGCACTCCGGGCAATGGCACCTGGTTACGCCCGCCTCGAACCGAGGTTCGAGGAACTGTTCTGGGCGAGCCGATTCGGGGGGAGGTAGAGCGATGCGCGAGCTTGAGATGGTGCTCGCCCTGGCGTTCGGCGTTGCGGGTGGGTTGCGGGCGCAGGCGACAGATCGGCAGGTCGACGTGACCGGTCGGGCGATCGTGCTTCGCATGGCCCGAGGCGCGCCGCAGGACATCCGTGGCGAGTTGCTGGCGGTGCGGCGCGACAGTATCTGGGTGCTCGCCCGTGGGCCCGAGCGCATTGTGGCCGTCCGACTCGGGGACGTTCTGGAGGCGACGGTACGGCGGCACGGGTTGACGGCGGCCGGAGGCATCCTCTGGGGGCTCAGCGTGGGCGCTGCGTCGGGGGTCGGCCTCGCCGTGGCGTGCAGCCAGGTATCGGATGGATGTGGTGGCGTGGCCGTGGGCTCCACACTCTTGGGGGGGGCCTTCGGAAGCATCGCGGCGCTCTCGTACCAATACTCGAGCCGCTGGAGGTTCCGGCCGGTCACCGAAGTGAAGCTCGCGCCGTTCGCGCGATTCCCTCAGGGGCCTCCCCCCGGCGGCTTCGACGTGCTGCTCCGGCCGACGCGCGACTCCGTGGTCGTGCGGCCCTGAGGCGCGGCGCGCGTCGACTGGCCGGAGGTCGCGGAGCGCCTGGGCAGCGCACCTGGTTCGGCCCCCGATCGCCCAGCGCCAAGTACGGACGAGGCCCCGCCGCTCGGATGTGACGGGGCCTCGACTTGCGCAGAGCCACCGGTCGGACTTGAACCGACGACCGCTCGATTACGAATCGAGAGCTCTACCACTGAGCTACGGTGGCTGAGGGGAGTGCCCTGGGCCGGATTCGAACCGGCACGGCTTTCGCCACCGCCCCCTCAAGACGGCGTGTCTGCCAGTTTCACCACCAGGGCCCGACAGCCTTGAAAGCTACCGGCATCGCGCCGCAACCGTCAACAGAGCTCGGGGAGCCGTCAGCCGTCAGCCGTCAGCGGCCTGTCACCTCTTCGCCTTCTCGTACCCCTGCGCCACGACGTCCCAGCGCACCACGTTCCACCACGCGCCGACGTAGTCCGCCCGCCGGTTCTGGTACTTGAGGTAGTACGCGTGCTCCCACACATCCAGGCCGAGGATGGCTGTTCTGCCCTCCATCAGCGGGTTGTCCTGGTTCGGGGTGCTCTCGATCTTGAGCCCCGCTCCGTCCATCACCAGCCACGCCCATCCCGAGCCGAAGCGGCCCATCGCGGCGGCCTGGAACTGCTCCTTGAAGTTGTCGAAGGCGCCGAAGGACTTCGTGATGGCATCGGCCAGCGCTCCGGCCGGCGCACCGCCCGCGTTCGGGCCCATCAGCGTCCAGAAGAACGAGTGGTTCCAGTGCCCGCCGCCGTTGTTGCGCACGGCGGTGCGGATGGCGTCCGGCAGCTTCGGCAGCGCCTGGAGCAACTCATCCAGGGACGACTTCTGCCACTCGGCCGCCTTCTCGAGCGCGGCGTTCACGTTGTTGACGTACGCCTGGTGGTGCTTCCCGTGGTGGATCTGCATCGTCTGCGCGTCGACGTGCGGCTCGAGGGCCGCGAAGTCGTAGGGCAGCGGCGGCAAGACAAAGGGATAGATCATCGCTTCGCGTCTCCGTCCTGAGTGGTTTCGTGAATGGGCCAAAGATAACGGGGCGCACAATTCCGAGGAAGTGACTCGGATTTAGATGGAGGGTCAGGACGGGCGACTCGCCGAGCCGTCGTCTTCCCGTGCGCGCAGGCGGATCGTAGGTTGGGTGGTCAGCCTCCTGGAGCGTGTCCCCATGCGCCGGACCATCGCCCTCGTCGTCGCCTTGGTCCTGGCGGCGATCGCCGTGCCCGCAGTAGTGGCCGCACAGCAGATGACACGCAGCGATTCGGCGGGCGTTCTCTACCAGGCCGCGCTCCGTATGGCCGGCGAGCGCCAGCGCGACGCGGCTGACGCCGTGCTGCGCTACATCGTGCGCCACTACGGGGACACGCCGGCGGGCGCCGAGGCCCGCAGGACGCTCATCGGGCGTCCCCCCGAGGGCGAAGGGGGCGGCCGCGTGGAACTCGTGGCCTGGAGCACGCTGTACGGTGCCTGGCTCGGCATCGCGGTGCCGATCGCGATGGAAGCGGACAGGCCCGAGATCTACGGCGTCGGCCTCGTGGTCGGCGGGCCGCTCGGCTTCATGGCGGGGCAGACGGTGGCGATGTCGCAGCAGGTCACCTTGGGCGAGGCGCGCGCCATGACGTTCGGCTTCCGGTGGGGCTCCTCGCAGGCACCCGTGTGGCTCGACGCGCTCTCGGGCGGGGACGTGAGCGTCCCGGCCACCTGGACCTCCATCGCGCTGGGAGGCGTCGGCGGCATGGCGCTGGGCGGGGTCGTCGCCCGTCGGGCGCACCTGACCGCCGGACGCGTCGCGTTCGCCGCACAGGGCTACTACTGGGGCCTGTACTACACGGGGACGCTCTGCGCGATCTTCGATCTGGACTGCGGCGCGTCGGCGGTGATGGTCGGGGGCGATGTGCTGATGATAGCCGCAGCGCTCGCTGCGCCCGCGGGAGTAACCGCGGGACGCGCATGGCTCGTCAGCGCGATGGGCATCGCGGGCGCGCTGAGTGGGCTGGGCATCGACCTCATCCTCCAGCCGGACAACGGAGACGTCGCCCTCGCGATCCCGATGGCGACGAGCGTCCTCGGGCTGATGTTCGGCTCCCGCGCGGCCGCGAACATGATGCAGTCAGGTTCGGATGCAGGCGGCAAGGTCGGTGGCGCCGCGCTTCCGTCCGCGCTGCTCGAGGTCGGCGGCTCCGGCCTGCGCGTCGGCGTGCCGGCCCCCCAGCCGGCGCTCCAGCGGGTCGGCGAACGCGGGCCGCGGCCCATCCTGCGGCCGGTGCTGACGGTGCCGCTCCTGCACGTGACGTTCTAGGTCCTCCGTACCCGCGGGAACGCGAGAGGGGCTGCGATCGCGGCCCCTCCGTCGTCCTGGTTCCCACGCTCGGCAGCGTGGCACCGGACGCGCGCGACAGTAGCGCCCGTCCTACCTCCCCAGCACCTCCCGCAGGAACGCCACCGTGCGCGGCCAGGCCGCCTCGCTCGCCCGCCGGTTGGCGCCGTCGCGGTCCGCCTGCTGGCGCAGGTAGCCGTGGCCCGCCCCCTCGTACATCTCCACCTCGTACCGTTTCCCGAGCCGCCGCATCTCCGCCTGCGCCGGAGGCACCGTCGTGTTCACACGGGCGTCGTCGCCGGCGTAGAGCCCGAGCACGGCGCCGCGCACGCGGCCCAGGGAGGCGCTGTCGGGCGAGGTGCCGTAGTAGACCACGGCGCCGCGGAGGTCAGGCCAATTCGCCGCGAGCGCGAAGCTCGTCGAGCCGCCCCAGCAGAAGCCGACGCTGGCGATGCGGCCGCGCGCCGCGGGCAGCGCCATCGCGTAGCGCCCGGCCGCCATCAGGCGGCGCTGCGCTTCGTCGGGACGCACCTCGCGGATGAGGCGGACGGCGCCCTGCTGGTCCACCGACTCCGTGCCGCCGCCGTTCGGGCCGTGGCCGCTCAGGAGGTCCGGCGCGATGGCGATGAACCCGTCGGCGCCCAGCTGGTCGGCCACGGCCCGGATCCAGTCGGTGAGGCCGAAGATCTCGTGGATCACGACCACGACCGGCGCCCTGTCGCGCCGCTCCGGGTAGACGACCCAGGTGTTGAGGCTGTCGCCGTTCCCCGCGTCGAGCCGGACCCACTCCCCGTGGCGCGGGGAGGCGTTGAGGCGGGCTGTGGCGCTGTCGGCGCCCGCCGGGATGGTCTGGGCCGGCGCGGTCCGCACGGCGCACGCGGCGAGCGCCGCTGCGAGGGCGGCGCGCAGGGAGAAGTGAGTCATGGTTTAAACTTGAAGGACTGGCCACCAAAAAGGAAGTGCGGAGAGCCTGGCGGGGACCCATCACCCATTCCCCATCAGCTCTTGTCCAGCGTCGGCCACTCCCCGTCCTTCGGCGGCATCAGGTGGATGACCTGCAGCCGGGTGTTGTCGAGGCGCTGCTGCAGCGTCTGCGCGAGCCTTTCCATGAAGATGAAGCCGAAGTCGGGGTTCGCCTCGAGGTAGCCGAGCAGCGAGTCGGAGTCGAAGGCCCGCATCTCCGTGACCTGGGCCGCGGAGCGTTTCACCGTGCGCGCACTCCGAGCGGGCGCCTCCGACGGCGCGCTGCCAAGCGTGAGTCTGATCGCCAACGTGGCGGCGGGTATCTACGTCCTCGGTGCGCTCGTCGTGCTCGAGCGTCTCGGCATCTCGGTCACGCCCATCATCACCGCGCTGGGCGTGGGCGGCCTCGCCGTGGCCCTGGCGCTCCAGGACACCCTCTCGAACCTCTTCGCGGGCATCCGCATCCTCGCCGCCGGCAAGCTGCGGCCCGGGGACTTCGTGCGCCTCGAGTCCGGCCAGGAGGGCCACGTCCAGGACATCACGTGGGCCCAGACGACCATCCTCCAGCAGCCCAACAATCTCGTCATCGAGCCCAACGTCAAGCTCGCGACCGCGATCACCGTCAACTACGACCTGCCGTCGCCGGACCAGGCGTTCACCGTGCCGGTGAGCGTCGCCCGGGGGAGCGACCTCGCCCGTGTGGAGCGGGTGGCGCTGGAGGTGGCGCGCGAGGTGCAGCGGGAGGTGGAGGGGGCGGTCTCGGACTTCGAGCCGCTGATCCGCTTCCAGGGGTACGGCCCGTCGAGCGTGGACTTCCTGGCGATCCTGCGCTCGGCGCGCTACGACGCGCGCTTCCTGCTGATCCACGAGTTCGTCCGGCGCATCGACGCGAGCTTGCGGGCCGAGGGGATCGAGATCCCGTTCCCGGTCCGCACGGTGCGGATCAGGCGGGAGCCGGTCTCCTAGAGCACTCCCCTCGCCCGCGCCAGAGAAGCGATGAAGGGCCCGACCCACGGTTTCCAGACCGCGGCGGCCGTGTGCGTCCCGTGGCCCCGGGTGCGCTCGCCGACGGGGAGGAGGACGAAGCGGCCGCGCGGCACTCGCCGGACCAGTCGCTCGGCGATGCCGAGTTCAGGCGGATTGATGAGGTCGTCGGCGGAGTTGATGTGGAGGACCCGGGCGCGGATCCCGCCGAGGCCAGCGCTCGGGTCGTAGTCGCGGGACGCGTCGAAGGCGTAGACCAGGTCGTTGGCGTCGTAGCGCAGGAGGCTGCTGGCGATCCACCGTTCCCACGTGGCGTCGGCGGAGTCGCGCGTCGGCGCGTCGCGCTGCTGCAGCAGCGGCGCGCTGCTCATGAGGAAGAGTACCTGCAGGGCCGCCGCGAGTCCCCGCGGCTGGCGCACGTAGTCCCCGCCCCGGTAGTCCGGGTCGTTCCGGACGTCGTCGAGGATCATCCGCCGCATCATCCGGTTGCGACCGGCGATCTCGGTCGGGAGGCACGCCAGCGGCACGAGGCCGTCCATCGCGTCCGGGTAGCGCGTGCCCCACACCCACGCGTGCATGCACCCCATCGACGTCCCGAGCACCAGCAGCAGGTGGTCCACGCCGAGGGCCTCGTGGAGCAGCCGGCGCTGGAGGTCCACCATGTCGTCGTAGTTGTACCGCGGGAACCTCGCGCGCAGACCGTCGCTCGGCTTGCCCGAGCGGCCATGCCCGACGTTGTCGGGGGCGAGGACGAAGAAGACCGAGGTGTCGAGCGGTTGGCCCCGCCCGAACATCTCGTTCGCGAAGATGGGGTTCAGGAACTGGCGGCCGGACCCGGTGGTGCCGTGCAGGAGGAGGGCCGCGTTGACGACGGCGCCCGAAGTGTCGCGCCGCGGGCGGCCCATCGTCCAGTAGTGCATCCGCAGATCCGGCAGCGAGTCGCCGGAGGTGAAGCGGACGTCGCGGAGCGTCGCGGTGGCGGTGTCCTGGGCGCGGAGAGGGGCCGAGAGCGCGAGGACCGCGGCGAGACCGGCGGCGGTCACGATCACACGGCGCATCACGATGACCTCACCGAACGGGGTTCCCTGCGACGCGCACCGCCGGGCGCCGCCGGGAGACTCAGCGCAGCCGGCCGGCGTCGTCCCCCAGCCGGAAGAAGGCGGCGGCCGCGCGCAGCGATTCGGCCTGGGCCGTCAGCTCCTCGGCCATCGCGGCCATCTGCTCGGCGGACGCCGCGTTGCGGTGCGTGATGTCGTCCACCTCGGCGAGCGCCTGGCTGGCTTCCTTGAGCGACGCGGCCTGCTCGTCGGCCGCCTCCGCCACCCGGGCGAAGCGCTCCGACGTGGCGCGTATGGAAGCCACCAGCTCGGCGAGGGACGTCCCGGCCTTGCGGACGGTCTCGCGGCTCAGCGAGGCCTGGTCGCCGATCTCCTCCGAGGCGGTCCGGCTCCGCTGGGCGAGCTTGCGCACCTCGTCGGCGACGACGGCGAAGCCGGCGCCGGCCTCGCCGGAGCGCGCCGCCTCGATGGCGGCGTTGAGCGCGAGCAGGTTGGTCTGGCTCGCGATCCCGTCGATGACCTGGAGCCGGCCCGTGATCGCCTCCATCGCCGCGACGGTCTCCTCCATCGCCCGCCCCGTGCGCTCGGCGGTCTTCGCGCCCGACGCGGCCATCCGATCCACCTCGCGGGCGTGCCCGGCGGTCTCGGCCACCGAGGCGTTCAGCGTCTCGAGCCCCGCCGAGGTCTCGGCGACGGTGGCGGCCTCGTTCTGCGTCGCTTCCGCCAGCCCCTGGGACGCGGCGGTCAGCTGGGCCGCCGCTTCACCGATGGTCTCGGCGCCGGCGCGCATCTCGCCGATCACGCGCTGGAGGTTGCGAACCATCCGCTGCAGAGCAAGGGCGAACGCGTCGTCGTCCGACCGCGGCACCACGGCGACCGAGAGGTCACCCTCCGCGATCGCGGCGGTCAGGTCTGCCGTGGAGCGCAGGTAGGCCGTCATCTCCGCGAAGGCATTGCCGAAGACGTCCTGCGCCGATCGCGGCGTCGTGTGCGCCGACAGGTCGCCCCGCGCGATGCGCTGCGCCGCCTCCGACATCTCCCGCAGATAGGCGACCATCCTGCGCATCGCCTCGAGCAGGCGGCCCAGTTCGTCGCGGCCGCCGCCGCCGATGTCCTCCGGCATCTCCCCCTGCGCGACCCGGTCGGCGACCCGCACCACCGCCGCGAGAGGCGCCACCACCGAGTCCTGCGCGAGTCGCGTCGCGACCCTCCCCAGCCACAGGCCCAGGGCGATGATGAGCCCGGCCACGATCCACCCGGCGACCTGGACGACGCGTGCCCTCCGGAACGCCGCCGTGATGGCGTGCTGGCTCGCGGAGCTCGTGGCATCGAGACTGTCCCGGAGCGCACGGTACTTCCCGGTCATCTCCTCGAGTTGCTGCGTGATGGTGTCGTTGAACGCGCCGGCCATCATCTGCGCGGTGGTCCGCCGCGCGAGGCGGTAGTATTCCTCCATCTGCGCGTCGAGGGCCGCCACGGCGGACGAGTCCAGCACCGGGTTGCCGTACTCGCTCCAGGCGGCCGAGCCGAACTCC
>Ga0315297_10003409_pt1 | contig 10220 bp, 12 predicted proteins | sample YL17G15_0_MG_FD_203628 | JGI IMG/M metagenome (GOLD analysis project Ga0315297, IMG submission 203628) | Sediment microbial communities from Yellowstone Lake, YNP, Wyoming, USA - YL17G15_0 | ecosystem: Environmental > Aquatic > Freshwater > Lake > Sediment | place: USA: Wyoming | collected...
GGCCGATCCAGGCTGATCGGGTGCTTCGATATCTTCATCACCCTTCGCGTCTCCTCCTCGCTCATATTTGCTTCCTTGGCGACCTCCTCAACGGTAGGCTCTCTGCCCAACTGCTGATGCAGCACCTTGCCCGCAATCCTCAGCCGGCTCATCGTCTCTATCATGTGCACCGGGATACGAATCGTCCGCGCGTGGTCCGCTATCGCCCGCGTAATCGCCTGCCGAATCCACCACGTCGCATACGTGCTGAACTTGTATCCCCGCCGATACTCATATTTATCGACCGCCCTCATCAGCCCGGTATTACCCTCCTGGATCAGGTCCAGGAAGCTCAGCCCCCTGTTGCGGTACTTCTTCGCGATCGAGACCACCAATCGCAGGTTCGCGCTGGAAAGCATCCGCTTGGCGTTCTCATATTGGCCGAACACCCTCTCCGTCGCACGCAGCCTTTTCTCTAATTGCTTTGGCGTCTCCATTACAAGGTCCTGCAGGCCCGCCAATTCCTGCTTCATTGTGTCGATGTCTTCCGCCGTAATATAGCCGTTCGGCCCCGCCGCAATAGTCTCCTCCAGCTGGTGCATCTTCTGGCACACCCCGTGCAGCTTGCTTTTCATCGGCGCAATTCGGCTCGTCCGCAGGCTCAGCTCTTCCAGCAGCGTTGCGACCTTTCGCTTATTTCTGTGTATGCGCTTGAGCAGCTCCTTCGACTCGCTCGTTTCCTGAGCATTGAGCACTTTCCTGAACAGATTCTGGTTGATTGTCAGCAGCGCATCCACCGTCTTGAGGTTCACCGGCATCCTCTTCTTGATAACCGTCTTGGTGGTGTCCGGGGCCGTCCCCGTCTTTAGCGTCCGGTCGAACGACATCGCGCCGCTATAGACCTGCTGCAGAAGCTCAACCGAATTTCTTGCGCAGTAGTCGCACTGTAGCATCTTTCGCCTGAACCCCATCCGCGTTATCTCTATCTTCCGCGCCAGCGCAATCTCCGACTTCCGCGTCAGCAGTGGTATCTGGCCCATCTGCGTCAAATACATGCGAATAGGGTCGTCGATTCTGCGGGGGGCCTCGGCCCCGACGAGCTCTCTTTCGAGCAGCTCGTCGTCGTCATCCTTGAGGCGAGGTTCGGCGTCGGGTTCTTCGATTTCAGGAACAGGTACGTCCTCGGGCGCTTCAAATTCGTCATCGTCCCCGGCTTTGTCGAGCTGGTGAGACTGTACGTCGGCCTCATCGTAGAGTGTGATGCCCATTTCGTCGAAGGTCGCCAGTAGCCGGTCGAGGCGGCCGGGACTGATGGCCTCCTCGGGTAGATTGTCGTTGATCTCCTCATAAGTGAGGAATTTTTTCTTCTTGCCCTTTGCGATGAGCATTTTTATCTGCTCTTCGGCGTCGAGAGGCGGTTCAGGAGTCTCGGGGCCTTGTTCAGTGTCGCCCTGGTCAAGGACTTCCGGCTTGTCCGGCTCTGCTTTTTTTCTTGCCACAACTGATATCCTTAATAACTGTCAGCCTAATATTACTACGTTCGTTCGGCCCTAATGGGTCGGTATTCCCGACAGATATGGCGGCGGGCCGGGACTCGCCATGCCCCGATTTAGCTGCGCTTCGATATCGAGCGTTTCAGCTTCTTGCGCCGAGGGGCGCTTCAGCGGCAATACTCCCACCCTGAACTACTAATTGACAAAGGGGGGCCGGGCGTCCACGAATTCACCAATTCAACCACATAGATATAGTCAGCCGGGGCGAAAAAGTCAAATCGGGGGGTGCGAACCGCGTTTTTAGTGCTGTTAAAGGGCATTCTGTCGGGAGCGGACAGGTGGTTTTTGGGACTGGGGAATGAGGTTATTTGGATTCGGCTTTGAGGTCGTCGTAGTGGCGGAGGATTCTGTCGAAGGTGCTCTGGCCGGCGAATGCGCCCTGTCGCTCCTTGCGGAGGCCGGCAAAGGTGCAGAGGATGTATTCGACGTCGTTACGGTCAATTCCATAGAGGAGGAAGCAGGTGTAGTATAGACTTTTACACAAAAAGCCCTCTACACGGCCTATAAATGAAAAATCACCTCACAACTGCCGAACTTGGGTTAGCTGTTGTCGTTTTCTTGTAGGTGGGGAAGTATTTGCCAGTCCCGACGGCGTAGAAAAAGAGACATTCTTCCGAGCGTTCGATCATACTGTGTTCGTACTCAGCACGAAATACAGCCCCATCTTGTGGGAAGGGGCCGAGCCATTCAATCATCGGCATAGCCGGCATCTCAGGTAGAGCGGCGGGATACTCCTCGCTGCTCCAGGTCCACGCCAACTCGACTTTGTCCTGGTATACGTGGATGTTCTGCGCATCAGGTGGAACCGGAAAAAGCATTGAGGTAACCTCGTCGGGTGGGTGTCTATCGAAGTGATCACAAGCTTATAACAGCGGGCAAGAATCATTATGGCTCCGTGCGCCCGCCTGACATTTTCCCTGGTGAGTATTATAGCATATCCCAACGAACCATAATAGTGAATTCCCAGGATTGCCTGCGACTTCCAATCTGTGGCTCGCTATTGCCCATGAGATCGCAACGTTCATTGGAACCGAATGACCATTACTCGCCCCTCCTCTACTCAAGCTCCACGCATAAACCAAAGACTCAGAACTGGAAGCCGCCGCCGATTACATCCTTTGCCGCACCGCATACATTCTCCTGCTCCCGTCTCACCCCACGAGATAGTCCCTTCCTGTCTCACCAGGGCCGGCCTATCGCCAAGATACCACGGAACACCATAAATCAACACAAAGACCTTCTTTGTGTTTTCAGCGGCAAGTCAAATCCCGCCTTGTCCTGTGCAAATCAGCGCAACCCCGCACGGGGCCCTGGGGGCCTGTCCTGAGCGCCGCCGACTGGATCCGCGGTTGAGTCCTGCTTCTCTCTCAGTAGGGGGCACTGGGGCCCGGCGCCAGCGCCGAACGGGTCACGCCTGTTCTGAACTCGTCGGAGGGTTCGACATGCCTTGGTCCCTCTTCGCCTTCAGCGCATTCAGCTTCTTTGCAAGACGCGATTTCTTCCTCGCTGCCGTCTTCTTGTGCATCGTGCTCGTCGCAGCCGTCTTGTCTAACTTCTTTGTAAGAAGGCGCAACTGTTCGCCCGCCGTCTCGACATCGCCCTTCTCCAGGGTCGCTTCGAAACGCTTCACCTGCGTCTTGATCTGGCTCTTGCGAGAACGGTTAATAACCCTTCTCTTCTCGTTTTGTTTTACTCTCTTCTTCGCTGATAACGAATGTGCCACTGTATTCTCCTGAGAAACTTCTGGTATTTCCGGTTTTTGATATATGCGAGAACCTTGCAGAACTCTTTCATTCCGCTTTGTTTTTTGTCCTATTTCTTGCCTCATACCATAAATAGAGGTGATAGAGTGGATTTACAAACCTATATTCTCCTCGGACATCAGCATCCTGCATAATACCGAGTTTTTTTATTTTGTTCAAAAAATTGTCTAAGTTTTTCTGCTCTTTTTCCGGCGCATTTTCCTTCAAGAGTTCCTGCCGTTTGAAAGTCACGCCTAACGGCGTTTTTTTACCTATTCGCCATAAGATAGAAGAATATGTTTCGCTTCTCAGCACGTTAGAGATTTGAGGGTCTATATACTTTCTTCCAATGATTCGTGCAGCTTCCGTTATCCCCCTCCTTGCATCAGTCTCATTGACATGATTGTCCGTATCTTGCCAGAAGACGGCGTCACCGACTTCGTGCATTAGCATCGGAAAACCAGCGGACAGGTTCACCATCAAAGATAACGCAGCATCATCGATGATTATGCCCCGTTTTCCGAATGACTTGCGGAAGAATTCCTCAGACTCACTTTCATTCATCAGCGGCAGGTCCACAACATCGAACATTCTTGCTGTTGAAGGTTGGTGCTTCCGCAAATCCTCTCTTCTTTCTGGAAGCCCAACAAGAACGAGACAGACTGGTAATGGTTTGCCAGAAGTTGCTAACGCATCTACAAAACTTTTTAGAAATTGAGAGAATTCTGGGATATCGCTAATGCCGTTCAGGTCATCCAATATAAGGAGTAATCCCTTCTTGCCTTCTGGTTTAATTTGGTCATATACCTTCCGGATTACGGGGAGAAAATTCTCCAATAGCGTGCGGAGTTCGGTTTTCTCTTTTGTAAATTCTACTCCGACACTGAAAAGGGTTACTCCCTTTATGTACCTGCCAAACACCTCTTTCAGTTTATCAAATGTAGATTTGTCAGTGCAGTCCTGCAGGAGCTTTTGGAAAACAACTCCCATCATATCCTCGAGGCTTCTGACACCACCGAGGAAGCAGTGACTTCCAACCAGATAGTACTCTTTTTCGGCGAGACAGCGGATAAATCCGGCCAGGGAACTTTTTCCTATTCCGCGCTGCCCCGTAATGAAAACGTTTTCGTTTCTACCGGATACTGTTTGCTTGATTGCCCTCTCCAACCTCTGGATTTCTTTTATCCGAGCAACAAAATACTCAGGCTGGACCGGCCTCCCCGGTGAAAAAGGGCTCTCTTTCGTGCTAATCTCTGCCATTTTCCAATTCCCTATCTTCGGAATTTCACTCTCTTAATAACTCACTGAGAGGTTGGTCACGTACTCACGTACTTATTCACTCCGACCGCCCGTCATCCGCCCTGACTCCCTCGTAGTTTGTCCACCCGCTGGCTGACGTCTTTGTACGAAAAATCGGTCTGAGCGATCCTGCGATATATCTCGAGCGCCTTTTCTACCTCGCCCTTTTCCTCGTGCGCCCGTGCGAGATTGTATCGCAGCTCCTTCGCCGTTGCATCATCCTTTATCTGGTATGCCTCAATAGCCTTGTTCAAGACATCGATTGCATCGGCAAACCACCCCTTCATAAAGAAGCAGACGCCAATCTGGTTCATCGACGCAATCTTCCTCCTCGGGTCCTTCTCGGCCTCCTGGAGCAGCGGGATGGCCTCGTTGTATTTCTTGTTGCGCGCCAGACGAACGGCGTACTCATATTTGGCCTTCAGGTCGGTTGGGTAGTTCTGCATGCACAGCCGGTAGTGTTCCAGCTCGGTGCTGTCCAATCTCGCGGTTAGCTGCGCCAGAACTGCCTTGGCCTGTGTATGGTTAGGGTTGGCTTCGAGGACTTTTTTCGCCTGCCTTATCTTGCGCCTGAGCTGCTTTGCCCTCAACAGACCCGCCCGCTGCTTGAAGCTGAAATCGCTCTTGCTCTTGTACGCATTCTCCAGCATCTCAATCGCGTCGTTCTCAGCTTCATCGCTCTGCATATCCGACAGAGCGTCGGCCAGATCGAATATATTCTTCGGAATCTCCGGGTTCTGCGCCAGTCTCCTTCGAGCGCTCTCCACGGTCCTCAGCCGATAGTCCTCGCTCTTGACCACCCCCGCCTGAGAATGCAGCTCTTCCTGCTCCTCTCGGTTCTTGATTGAGCCTCTAAAGTCCCCGTCCGTGTCGTACTTGCCCCGCGCCATCGTCAGCTCCGCCGAGAGGTTTTTGAACTCGTTCGCCAGCTCCGCGTCGTTTGGCTTCAGCCTTGACGCCTTCTGGCACGCCGCCAGGGCCTTATCAAATTCCCCGAGGGCCGCGTAAGAGTCCTTGAGCAGGATATAAGTCTGCGCCGAGGGTTTCGCCGCAGCGTTGTTCGTCTGGAATATCAGGTTCGCCAGCCACCCCGCCGTCTTCTTGCAGCCGCCCGTGACCGCCGCCTTCAGCATCGCCTCGGCATACGGAAGGTGCTGCGGGTCCTTCGCAAACAGGTATTCCGCATTCAGCATCTGCTCGAGCGGCGTCTTGCCCCGCGAACGCCTCATCTTCTCCATCATCGACGGCTTTTTTCCGCCTTTTCCCTGCCGCTGAAGCGCCATCTCACACAGTGGCAAATGGCCCTCCTCGAGCGCATCCGGGGCGTGCTCCAGCCCCTCTATGTACATCTGGATCGCATAATCAAAGTTACCCGTCTGGGCGACCTGCTGCGCCCTCTCAAAGAACGCCTTTGCCTTGGCTAATCCCTGATCGTCAGATTCTTCCGGCATACTTCCCCAACCGAATTCTTTGTCCAATAAATTCGTCTAATGTGCTAATAGTAGTGCACGGGCGAAATTTGTCAACAAAATATGCTTCATCCGGTTAATGAGTAGGTGGCCGTTGCAGGTCAGGGCCTTGGAGTCGTCTGGAGAGAAAAATCGATTGGGCAGAGGGCCAAATTAGGGCAACCAGGGGGGTAATTTGTGGACCTCTGGGGCCCCGAACGATTTTTCTCGGTCTTCCGAGTCGCAAAGTACACCTATCCATTATTCGGAAGAACCCAAAATATGAGAGCTTGCACAAAAAGGGCCGCACGACGTGATTCTGTGTGTTTTTTTGCCTTCGTCGGGTTTTCACCCCGCTTCACCCTGGGTTCTCCCTTTGTCATTCCCGCGCACGCGGGAATCCAGAACATTTTGCATTTTGCTCTGTGATTTTGCCTTTTGCACTTTGACCTTTGACTTCTTCTCACCCCCCACCATTTCACCGCCCAATTGTCATTGCGAGGAGCGCAGCGACGCGGCAATCTCCCTTCATCATTCGACATTCTGTATTCTGTCTTCTGAATTCTCACTTCTCACTCCTCCCCCCCGCCTTGACCTAATCTTAAATTGACGCCCCGCGTCATCCTGAGCGAGCCGCAGGCGAGTCGAAGGACCTGATCTTAAATCTGAAATCCATTTCCCCGCTCCCCGCCCGATAGTCATTGCGAGGAGCGCAGCGACGTGGCAATCTCACTTCATTATTCTGTATTCCGTCTTCTGTATTCTGTCTTCTGTATTCTGTCTTCTGAGTTCTCCTTTCTCTCCACCCCGCGCCGCGAGTCATTCCGACCCGTCCTACTCGTCCAACCTGTCCGATCTGTCCGACTAAATAACCTTGAATTCTATCTCCCCCGCCATAAATCCTGCCTGCCCTCGAATGTCGTAGTCGGGGGATTGGCTTCAAACTGTAACTTCATATTCTTGACTATCTCAAATCTGAGATCTCAAATTTCAAATCTCTTTTGTCTTTATTCTCAAATTTCAAATCTGATATCATTTCTCCTCCTCCGGATAATCCTGCGGCCTTGCCTGTCGAACGTACCGGTCAATTTCCCTTGCGAACACATCAGCCCGCCGCTGTGCCTGATACTGCTCTTTCGAGTTGTCGGTAAGATGCCGCTGCCCCTTTATATCGCTGTTCTGCAGGTTGTCCGCCCACCCCCGTATCTGTCGGGAACATGATTCCGCTAATAATTTGAGTTCTGAAATCTCAGATTTGAGATGCTCCGCCTCCGAGAACCGTTCCGTAAAAAGCAGCATCGACCGCGTCTCCCCGCACGATCCGCGCGATATATAAAGAAACGCAAGCAATTCAGCCGTTGTGCCCCGCTCGAATCCTTCTGCAATATTATTCGAAACCGACAGCGACGCCCGACGCAATTGCCCCCTAAGGTCGCCCGCCTGGTCGAAAAACCGGTCCCGCGTCAAATCATATACCCGCTTGGCCAGTTCAATGCCCGCCTGCCAGACCGGCAAATCCTCAAATCGCTCATATTTCATCTTTTCTCTCTTTCTGAAATCTCAAATCTCAAATCTGAGATTCCTTCGTCTGTTTTCTTTCTGAAATCTCAAATCTTAAATCTGCCATTCCTTCTTCTGTTCTCTCTCTGAAATCTCAAATTTCAAATCTGCGATTCCTTCTTCTGTTCTCTCTCTGAAATCTCAAATTTTACATCTGACATCCTTCCTTCTCATATCACCTTAAATTCTATCTCCCCCGCCATAAACTCTGCCTGCCCTCGAATGTCGTAGTCGGGGATTGCGTCAAATTGGAGCTTGATTGTTTTTTTGCAGTATCTCGTAATTTGCGTCTATTATTGCCCGAAATTCGTCGGAAACAGCGTTGTAATCTATTACATCCACCCGGAACGGCAAATCCGATTCCTCAAATGCCTCTCGCAAAAGCATTTTGGCTCTCCGTTTTATCTTGTTCCCGCCGACAACGGCCACGTCAAGGTCCGAATGGTCTTTTGCTGTTTTGAGGACTCTTGAACCAAAGGCGCGGACTTCGCAGTCGCCGACGTATTCGGCGAGTATCCGCTTTATTGTTTCCAGATGCTTGCGGGAGACATTAATCATTACGAGCCTCTAATGCCTGGAGTAATTTCTCGGCATCGCCAAAAAATTCACGGGCCGTTGCAAAGACATCTTCCGCCGTACCCTCGTCATACGTATGAGAGGTTTCATTTCTGGCGTCGTGATATTCCATCCACTGATCAACATCACCAATGAGTTTGTTTTCCGCGCTTAATCTGAACAACTGCCGCCGGGCAACACCCTCAACATACGTCGAGCCGAGATTCCCCTCCAGCCATCGCCTCATAAACTTCCAGCATAATTCATACGTGAACTCGAAGTTCTGAATAACGCCGGCCCGTATCGCATCTTTTTGGCTGCCGCTCAACCCCGAGATAAAATCTTTGTCATCGGCCACTTCCAATGTCTTTCCCAAAGATTCAACGCACTTGCGAAGACTGCTCAGATCAAGCTTCATTTGTCTGCCTCCAATATACTTGCTCATATCGCCTTAAATTCTATCTCCCCCGCCATGAATTCTGCCTGCCCTCGAATGTCGTAGTCGGGGTCGCGCCAAATTGAAGCTTCATAATGTTTCTAATTGTCTTATGTCGGCTCTAATGGTTCCGGCTTGCTTAATAACTTCCTCTCATCAGATATAAGCCTTCTTTCCACCTTTTTTGCGTCCTCCGCCGGCGGAAGTGCTTCCGGTTTTATATTGCGTTTTACGAGGATATTTCGAACCTCCTGATTGTTCCTGACATGTTCAACAGTGATACCTTCTTCAGTTCTCATATCATCACGCTTGATAGTAAAATTGGTGATTTCATTGGCAAAATCCTTGGCCTTGATTGTAATTGTCGGCAGAAAATCTGCAAGCGGGCGACCCTTCGGAACTTGCAGCCGGTCTTTCATCTGTTCTGTGGACTTTCCGCCAAATAGTGCATTATCCCCTTTGCTGCGGATTCTCCCAAAGCTCTGGTCATCAGCAAGGCGTTCGAAGATAATTCCTGAAAGTTCCTTTTCCGAGTGTGTTAGTTTTCTACGAAATGTAATCCGTTCAACTTCGGCTATTCGCTTTTCTATGATTTCCTGCTTGCGGGTTTGGACGGCAAAGTAAGTCTGTGCGAATGCAATTTGGTCTTTGGATGGATCGCCGTTTTGTGCTAACAAATAACTGGCATAGCGAGTAAGGGCGATATCTTCAATTTCTCGTTCAGCCCCTGAGCCAAGAAGGACCATTTTCCTGATATCAAGAAAATGGTCTGCAACCTCATAACCGGCATTTCTACACGCCGTCCTGGCCTTTTCTATTACTTTTGCAAAATTCTCCCATTTGGAGTATCCCAGCAGGTTTTGCAGGTCACGTGCGAGCCAAAACTCTGTCCCTCTTTCTGTATCTTTATGCACGCTTTGCTCAAAGCTGCTGTGAAGTTGAACTATTATTTCCTTTTTCATTTTGACACCTTTATATATCCTTGAATTCTATCTCCCCCGCCATAAATCCTGCCTGCCCTCGAATGTCGTAGTCGGGGCTCGCGTCAAATTAAAGCTTCATAAATTGCTTTAACCACAGATTACACCGATTAAATTAATCATCCGTCGCCTCCAATGCTGTGGAGGACTTAGCGGCTGTTATTTTTCAGCCGATTACACTATCATATCTATTGTCCTTTAGAACTATCGCTGTTTATGACATCTGTAGCTGCCAGACTACGTGCTTCTTCCTGGTTTCTGCTGTCTCTTCTATAGATTCGACTGAACATCCACGGCATTCGGCGATCAGTTTTACTTTGAAAGCCCCAGTACTCAATTTTCTCAGTACTTCCCTCCTGTAGAAAAAAAACTGCTCGTTTAATATGTTGTGCTCCGAGTTTGTGAAAGTAATCAAAATAGATTTTCATAGTATTACCGGTGTGGACCTCTCCTGCGACAAGAAGTACAGTGGAAAGCATATCTTTAGGTATGTCGAGACGTAAGATTATATCATCGAGTCGTCTTCCATTCTTCCATAGATACTTGCGATCTATAACAAGAAGGGGCCTGTGACCAAGACAACCTGATATCATAGCTCCAAAAATAGCACCACCTCTACCTATACCAACAATTAGTGATGGCAAATACGAGTCAGCAGTCAGTTGTTC
>Ga0315297_10003410_pt1 | contig 10219 bp, 8 predicted proteins | sample YL17G15_0_MG_FD_203628 | JGI IMG/M metagenome (GOLD analysis project Ga0315297, IMG submission 203628) | Sediment microbial communities from Yellowstone Lake, YNP, Wyoming, USA - YL17G15_0 | ecosystem: Environmental > Aquatic > Freshwater > Lake > Sediment | place: USA: Wyoming | collected...
CCGGCAGGTAGGAGGAGGGGGTCAAACCCGAGGGGTCAAACCTACCTTTTACACTTTTCGGGCCAAAAAGAGTGTAAAAGGTAGGTTTGACCCCTTCTTGTCGGGTTTGACCCCCTCTCTTTAAAATCTTATCGGTCGGCGAAGGCGAACACCGTCAGGAAGCCGTGTTGGCTGATCTTGGCGATGAGCTCGCCGCTGACTTTCTCTACGCTGTCGCTCGTCTGGTGGTAATCTGCCGTCATGGCCGCCATGTAATATACGAAGGGGACCTTGACCGAGGCGAACGAGGAGTGGTCGGAGCCGCCGCCGCCGGCGCCCAGGGCGTTGAAGCGGAAGGCCAGGTCGAGCCCGACGTACTGGTTCATCTCGCGGGCGATGTCGGCGAAAGGCGTGCCCTCGGTCAGGTTGACCGAGACGAACCACGGCGCGCGGACCTTCTTGACGATCTCCTCGGCTCCGGGGACGCCGTAGGCCCGCATCGAACGGGCGAGCATTTCGGCGTCGTAGGGCCGGCTGATCATGTCATAGTTCAGGTAACCCACAGTCTTTTCGATCGGGTAAATGGGATTCTGGGCGTAGTAGCGCGACCCGAGGAGACCTTCTTCTTCTCCCGTCCACAGGGCGAAGACGATGGAGCGTTTCGGCTTGACCGGGCTCGCGGCCATGGCCATGGCGATATTCAGGACGCCGACCGAGCCGGAGCCGTTATCGTCCGCACCGTTATAGATGTAGTCCTCCCACATGCCGTTGTGGTCGTAGTGGGCGCCGATGACGAAGTATTCGTCCTTGAGCTTCGGGTCGGACCCCTCGATGACGCCGATGACGTTGGCGCCGCGGACGAGGCCGGTCTTGGCCGTCGTGGCGATGGTCATCTTCGCGCCCGGGATATCCATCGAAGCGGGCTTATTGGTCGTTTCGATCTTTTTCTTCAGGTCGTCGATCGACTGGCCCGTCCCCTCGAGGAGGAGGTTGGTCATCTCGCGCGTGATCGTGACCGTCGTCCCGCCGCCCATGCCCATGGGCGTGCCCGAGTCGCCCGCGAGCGAGAGCCTCCGGTCGGGCTTGTTGACGATGGGACGTTCGTCGCTGGGCTTGCGGACCATGGACAGGGCCTTGAAGACGTCGCTGTCCTTGCCCGTGTTCTGGACCTGGACGATGGCCGCCGGTCCGAGCTTGTTGATCTCGGTGACCTTGTTGAACCGGTCCGGGCCCCCGCGCATCATCCTGGCCATCCTGTCGCCCTGGGGAGCGGCCGGGAAGTACTTGTCCTTGAGCTCCTTCTTCGTCTGAAAAGGGGATTGAGGATTGTCCTTGCCGGGGGCTTCGCTGAGCAGGAGGACGATCTTGCCCTTGAGGTTCAGACCCTTGAGCTCGTCGAAGCCGACCGACGGCTCGCTGATCCCGTAGCCGACGAAGACAACGGGAGCGGTGAGCGTCCCCTCGACGCCGCCCATGCCGCCCTGAAAGTCCAGGCCTCCCCGGAAAACCCGGCTCTTCTGCGCGCCGTTTTTATTGACCTCGATCGTGACCGATGTCTGGGAGTCCGACACCTCTTTCAGGGCGAATTCCTGGAAATAGGTCCGTTCTGGGGGTGCGGATGGAGCCGCGCTCCGGCTGCCGCCCATGCGAAAGCCGCCCCTCATCGGCGTGTCGCCGGCGGGCTTGACGCCCCACATCTTGAACAGGGACGCGGCGTACTCGGCGGCCAGGGCGTAGCCGCGGGTCGCGGTTTCCCGGCCCTCCATGAGGTCGGACGCGATGTAAGTCAGCATCGCCAGGGAATTCTTGGCGGTGATGGCCTCCAGGCCCGCCTTGTACTTTTCGGGGGCGGGCTGGGGGCTGTCGACCAGGCTCAACGCTTTCTGGACGTCCTCGAGCTTCATCTGCGGCTGCTGCGGGGCCTGGGCCCGCAGGCCGATGAGCGCGGCGAAGACGAGGATTACGGCCAATACGTTCTTTCTCATTTAGACCTCCGCCTGAAATTCATGGCCGGCCTTTTGACGCGGGGCGGCTGATTTTCTTTCATAGAAACTCAGATATTATCACCGGGCCGACCGCGGAGCAAGGGGAAATGGACTCGGGACGGGCATTTGGTTATTATATGCGAGAGGCGTCGGATGCGCCGGATAAACCACTTGAGAGGTCGATTCCCATGAACATCAAGAGTTCGTTCCTTCTCGCCCTTTGCTTCGGGCTGGTCCTCCTGGCCGCCGGATGCAAAAAAACGGAACCCGAGCCCGCCGCGGCCGTTCCGGAGTTCGACTGGCAGATCGACCAGTTCGCCGACCTGAGGATCCTGCGCTACCAGGTCCCCGGGTTCGAGGCGCTCAAGCCATCCCAAAAAGAGCTGGTCTATTACCTCAGCGAGGCTGCCCTCGGCGGCCGCGACATCATCTTCGACCAGAACTACAAGCACAACATCAAGATCCTCCGGACCCTCGACGCGATCGTCGCGGGCTTCAAGGGCGATAAGAACGATCCCCGCTGGACCGAGTTCATGACTTTCGTCAAGAGGGTCTGGTTCTCCAACGGCATCCACCACCACTATTCCACGGACAAGATCAAGCCGGGGTTCGACGCCGACTATTTCGCGGCCCTGGTCAAGGGGTCGGAGGGCATGACCTTCCCTCTCGCCCAGGGGCAGTCGGTCGACGATTTCCTGGCCTTCCTGCGGCCCATCCTCTTCGACCCGGCCGTCGACGCCAAGAAAGTCTCCCAGGACTCGACGAAGGACCTGGTCGTGAACTCGGCCGTCAATTTTTATGAGGGCGTCACCCAGGCCGAAGTCGAGGCCTACTACAAGGGCATCGTCGACGAGAAGGACGCGACACCGATCTCCTACGGTCTGAATACGCGCGTCGTGAAGAAGGACGGCAAGGTCTTCGAGGAGGTCGCCTCCCTCAACGGCCTTTACGGGCCGGCCATCGCCAAGATCGTCTATTGGCTGGAGAAAGCGGCCGGCGTCGCCGAGAACGACCAGCAGAGGAAGGTCATCGAGGCCCTCGTCGCCTACTACAAAACGGGCGACCTCGAGAAGTTCGACGAATACAACGTCCTCTGGGTCAAGGACCTGACTCCGCTCGTCGATTTCGTCAACGGTTTCATCGAAGTCTACGACGATCCGCTGGGGACGAAAGCCAGCTGGGAATCGCTCGTCAACTTCAAGGACCTGGCCGCCACGAAGCGGGCTGATGCGCTTTCGGGGAGCGCCCAGTGGTTCGAGGACAACTCGCCGATCGATCCCCGCTTCAAGAAGAAAGAGGTCAAGGGCGTTTCGGCCAAGGTCATCACGGCGGCCATACTCGGCGGCGCCTGTTACCCGGCGACGCCCATCGGCATCAACCTGCCCAACGCCAACTGGATCCGCAAGGACTACGGCTCCAAATCCGTGACCATCGAGAACATCACCTACGCCTACGACCAGTCCTCCCTGAAATCGGGCTTCGGCAAGGAATTCTCCTGGTCGGACGAGGTCCTCGAGCGGGCCAAGAAATACGGGCCCCTGGCCGGGAACATCCACACCGACATGCACGAGGTCCTCGGGCACGGCTCGGGCCTGCTCATGCCCGGCGTCGGGCCGGAGTTGCTGAAGAACTACCACTCGCCGATCGAGGAGTCGCGGGCCGACCTCTTCGCCCTCTATTACATGATGGACGAGAAGATGGTCGAGCTCGGCCTCCTGCCCCACATGGACGCGGCCAAGGCGGAATACGACGCCAACATCCGCAACGGGCTGATGACCCAGCTCGCCCGGATCGAGCCGGGCAAGACGATCGACCAGGCCCACATGCGCGGCCGGGCCATGGTCGCCCACTGGGTCTACGAGAAGGGCAAGGCCGCGAACGTGATTTCCCGGGAGACGAAGGATGGAAAAACTTTCTTCGTAGTTAACGACTACCAAAAGCTGCGCCGGCTCTACGGCCGGCTCCTGGCCGAGGTCCAGCGGATCACGAGCGAAGGGGACTACGAGGGAGCGCGGAACCTCATCGAGACCTACGGCGTCCGGGTCGACCAGGAACTGCACAAGGAAGTGCTCGGTCGGTACGCCAAGCTGAACCTCGCGCCCTACAGCGGCTTCGTCAACCCGGTCTACACGCCCGTTATTGAAAACGGCAAGATCGTCGACGTCAAGATCTCCTACACCGAGGGCTACATCGAGCAGATGTTGAGGTACGGCAAGGCCTATGCGTTCCTATAAGAAGGATAGGACAGGACGCAAGACGGTCGAGACGCACCGAGCGGCCTTGTTGGCTAGGGCGGGGATTCGCAAGCCTCCTGCGAATCTCATCCCGCCGAGAAAAACCTTGCTAATCTCCCGGCTTCCTGATATTTTTAATAATAATATTAGGAGAGATGATGGAAGAAGAGATCGGACACATCACGCACTACTTTCCCAAGATCGGCGTCGCCGTGATCGAGGTCACGGCCGGAAGCCTGAAGGTCGGGGAGACCATCCACATCAAAGGGCACACCAGCGATTTCACGCAGGCGGTGGAGTCGTTGCAGCAGGAGAATCTGCCGGTCCCGGAGGTCAAGAAGGGCGTCTCGGCCGGCATGAAGGTCAAGGAGCACGTCCGGGAAGGCGACCGGGTTTATAAAGTCAAAGAAGGCGCTTAGGCCCGCGCCTATTTCCCCGCGGTGCTCCGGCACCGATGGCGTGCGGGAGATCGGCTGGTTCGGCGACGACTAGAGCCTCGAGCGCGGCGATATCGTCTGGACCGACGGCCGGCGCCATAACTCCGCAGTCCCAATAACGAAGCCGAAAAACGGTTCTAAGCAAGAATATTTTACAATCCTTTGGTTTCTTCCCCGTTATCCAGGGGGGAACTATCCGGCTTCTTGGCATAGTTATTGCTCCAGATTTACGGAGATGGTCCATGGAGCTCGGAATCCCGGGATAAAGGATTGGCATGAATAAAGCGGAGAGGAAAGAAATGACAAGGACGAGAATGGCTGTGGCCTTCGTCGTCTCGGTTTTGTCCGTCTTCATCGCGACGACGGCGGCGGGGCAGGAAGAATATTTCGACCCGCAAAAGACATATCCGGCCGAAGCGCTCAAAGAAGACCTCAAGGTCCTTTGGGACATGCTGGAAGAGGGACACGGCGGGTTCGACCGCTACACGCCGGCGAGCGTGCTCAAGAAGAGCTTCGACGAGGCCATGAACGGGCTCGCGGGCCCCCTGACGGAACTCGATTTTTACCTCAGGCTCCTGCCGCTCATCGCCGAGGTCAAGGACGGACATACCAGAGCGCAGCTCTCAGCGCCTGCCGGCACCTTCTTCGATGATCAGCCCATCGTCATCCCTGTCGGGCTCCGCTTCCTGGGGGGCAAGGCCTATGTCTTCAGGAACATGAGTTCGGACGCAAGCATCAAAGAGGGGGCGGAACTCCTGGCCATAAACGGGATGCCGGCGGGAGAGGTCCTGTCGAATCTCCTTCCTCTCATCCCGAACGATGCCGGGATTCCGACGCGCAAGCTTCGCCAATTAGAATTCCCGGCCACTTTCGGCAGGCTTTTTGCCCTCCGGTTCGGCCGGCCCGATTCGTACAGACTTCGTCTCCGGCCTAATCAAAGCAAGGAGACCCGGGAGATCACGGTGCCGGGGATCAAGGGGAAAGACGTTGTCCGGAGCCTGTATGAACGCTATCCCGACGCGGCCAAGCGCCTCCCGCTTTATGAGCTGAGCTTCCGGGGAACGACAGCTGTCCTCACGATCCGTAGTTTCGGCGATGACCCGGAAAAGGGAAGCCTCCCTTACCCGGAATTCCTGAAGAACGCTTTCCGCACTCTCGAAGAAAAGAAGGTTTCGAACCTGATCATCGACCTGAGAGGCAACGGCGGAGGTCGGGACGAATACGGCAAACTCCTTTTCGCCCATGTCATGGACCGTCCGTTCCTTTATTATTGGACCCTCGAAACCAAGAAGGACCGATATGACCTCTTCCGCTTCACGAATGAATCAGCGAAAGAGGCCGAAGAGCTGGCCAAACCGCTCAAAAAGAACGCGCGCGGCTGGTTCGATGTCCTCGGTCATCCTAATAGCGGGCTCCAGAAGCCGCAGGATCCCCGGTTCACGGGGCGGGTAGCCATCCTCATCGACGGGCTGAGCTTTTCGGCGACCGGGGAGACCACGTCCCTCTTCCATTTCTATAAAAAAGCCGTGTTTTTTGGGGAGGAGTGCGGCTCCGGATATTACGGCAACTCGTCGTACATGGTCATGGCTACGCTCCCCAACACCCGCATCCAGATCCGGATGCCGCTCGTCCTCAATACCCTGGCGGTGGACGGCTACCCCAAGGACCGCGGCATCGTCCCCGATCACCCCGTGTCGCCGACGATCGAAGACCTCCTGGCGGGCCGGGATCCGGTCATGGAACGGGCCCTGCTCTTCTTGGAAAAGAAATAAGAACTCAGTCTCGCTGCTTGCGGGACAGAAAAAAATGCCCAGGGCGGGATTTGAACCCGCATGGCCTTACAGCCGCGACATTTTAAGTGTCGTGCGTATGCCTATTCCGCCACCTGGGCTCGTTTTCTACTGCGAAGAGTCGGCTGCACGCCGGTGTTTCATATCGACCTTGGGTGCCTTGGTTGATTATACGATAGGATGGAACCCAAGACAATCGAAGTCCTTGCGCATGTTCGGACATATGATGAGGCTCCAAGAACGTACACCCCCTCATGATCCGTTGTTTGTCGGCTGACTCGTGTGTTATGATTCTGCCGACCTGAGCCCGGCCCCCGGCACGTCGCTCACCCTGCATGACTAGTAGATGAAGGAGGTAAAGCGATGGCCACGAAAAAAAATCTCCGCATCCTCTCGACGGTCATGAAGAACATGAAAGAGGAACAGGCCGGTATAGCCAGGAACATCCTGTGACGTCTTCGACTCGGGAATAAACGCGAAGCCCTGCCAGTTTGGAGGCGGAGATAAGGAAGAGAAAAATGAAAAAGATCCCTAATATCGTCCTGGCGGCTGCTGCCGCATTCTTGCTTGTGCTATTAGCCGACCTGCCGCCTTCGGCACGGCCGCAAGGCGCGCTCTCCGGGAACGTATCGCCAAAGATCCACGCCGATACCGACGGCCTGGCTCTGACGCCGCCCATGGGCTGGTACCCTTGGAATATCTTCGGCGAGGAGCCCCAAACGGAGAAGCTCATCAAGGAGATCGTCGACGCGCTCGTGGCGAGCGGTTTGAAAGAGGCTGGCTATTCCTACGTCGGTCCCGACGAGGGCATCTGCTTTTCCCGCGGCTCGGACGGGAAGCTCACTTCGAATCTCACGCGCTACCCGTCGAGCCTCCGTGGCCTCGGCGACTACGTCCACGGGAAAGGCCTCAAGTACGCCCTCTACACCGATGCCGGGTCGAAGACCTGCAGCACGGCCATGCCCGGAACCAAGGGCTACGAATTCGAGGACATGCGCGCCTTCGCCGACTGGCGGGCCGACTACATCAAGATCGATTGGTGCAACAGCGAAGGCCAGGACATCGTCAAGACATACACGCTTCTCGGAGAGGCCCAGCGCGCCGCCGGCCGCCCCGTCGTCCACAGCCTCTGTTCGTGGGGCGAGGGATATCCGTGGCAGTGGGCGGGAGCCATCGGACACATGTGGCGGACGACCACCGACGTCTGCGCCCCGGGCCAGGCGGACTGGGCCAGGGCCGTCCGGATCGCCTTCGCCAACGAGAAGCTCTCGGCCTTCGCCGGGCCGGGCCGCTGGAACGACCCGGACATGATGGTCGTCGGCATGCCCGGGTTGAGCGAGGTCCAAGGCAGGAGCCTCTTCAGCCTATGGTGCATGATGGCTTCGCCGCTCATCGCCGGGAACGACCTCCGCGACATGACCAAATCGACGATCGACATCCTGACCAACCTCGAGGCCATCGCCGTCGATCAGGACCCCCTGGGCGCCCAGGGACACGTCGTCTGGAACGACGGGGACGTCAGCCTTTGGGCGGGAAAGCCCCTATTCGACGGCAGCCGCGCCGCGCTCGTGTTCTTCCAGGGAAGGAGCAAAGCCCGACTAAGGATCGCCTGGGACGAAGTGGGCTTCGCCGCGGCCGACGAGCTCTACGTCCGCAACCTCTGGACGCACGAGACGACCGGACCTCATGCCGGCGGCGTGGACGTCACTGTCGGCGGCAGTGATGTGGCCTTCCTCCGGATCTCCAAGACAAAGGATTTCCCCATCCCGCCCATCCTCGTCGCCGACACTTATCTCATCTCGCTCCGCGCGGCCGGCTCCCGTCCGGAAAAGCTTACCGGGACTGTCTCGGTCGCGAACAAGGGGAGTTCGGACCTGCCGCCTTGGCGCGTCGATCCGAAGTCGCTCCCGCCCTGGCTCTCGGTCGCGGTCACGGGAAGCGGCAAGAGCCGGATGTTTGTCAATACTGCCTCGACGGTGGGCCTGAAGAAAGGCTCTTACCACGCCCTCGTCCGGGCCGACAACGTGGAGCCGATCTCGGGAAGACCGATGTCCGCCCTTTATTACGACGTCGACCTCGAGGTCGTCCGGAACGTCAGGAGGTAGATCATGGCCAGCGCACAGCCGACCGCGCAATCGCCTGCGATATCCGCCGCCGCGCCTTCCGTCAAGGAACGTCTCCTGTCCCTCGACTTTTTCCGGGGTTTGACAATGTTCCTTTTGATCGGGGAGAGCACGCTTCTCTACGAGCATCTTCGGGACCAGGGTTTGGCCGGGACGGTCCTCCACGCCATCGGGACACAGCTCGACCATCACCCCTGGGCTGGCCTCCGTTTCTGGGACCTCGTCCAGCCCTTCTTCATGTTCATCGTCGGGGTGGCCTTAGCCTTCTCGGTGGCCAAGCGAGAGGAGCGCGGCGATAGCCGAAGCCGGATCACCAAGCACGTCGTCGTCCGCTCTCTCGTCCTGCTCCTTCTCGGCTGGGGGCTCTACTGCATCGGGCCGGGCCGCATCACCTTCCGTTTCCAGAACGTCCTGGCCCAGCTCGCCGTGACCTATCCCATCGCCTATTTTCTGATGCGTCGGCGGCCGGGGACTCAGATCGCCTGGAGCTTCGGACTCATCCTCCTCACCGAGGTTATCTACCGCGTCTTCTGGGTCGCGGGCTACAACCAGCCCTTCGTCCCTGACCACAACTTCGGGTCGTGGGTGGACATGCTCATCTCCGGCGAGCTTTCGTCCGGCCATTGGGTGTCGTTCAACGCCATCCCGACTGCGGCCCACACGATCTGGGGCGTGCTGGCCGGTCAGTGGCTCCTGAGCGGCCGGCCGCCGCGGAAGAAGATCGCCGTGCTGGCTGGGTTAGGAGCCGGCGCTGTCGCCGCCGGGTTCGCCCTCACGGCCGTGTCGCCGATGATCAAGCGCATCTCTACGAGCTCGTTCGTCGTCGCCGGGGGCGGCTTCTGCCTCTTGGCCCTGGCCCTTTCCTATTGGCTCGTCGACGTCCGCAAGTTCAAGAAGTGGGCCGTCTTCCTCAATATCGTCGGCATGAACTCCCTGTTCATCTACTTGTTCACGGAGAGCGGGGGGACGTCGTGGGTCACGAGACTCGTCCAGCCGTTCACGCTGGGACTCCTCGGCTGGACGGGCGCCCACTCTGGAGCAATCGTCACCAGCCTGGCCGCCTGGGCCGTCCTCTGGTCGATGTGCTACTGGCTCTACCGGAGAAAGATCGTCATCAAGATTTAAAAAAAACGGGACTAGGCGCGATTTACGCCTCTCTTGACGCTCAGGGCTTCTGCTCGAGCTGGTGAACCATGGAGCGGAGCTTCTCTTTTTCGCCCCTTCTTCTCATGTAAAGCATGCGGATCAAGATCCCCAACGTGCAGAGGAGCAGAAGGACGCTCAGGAGCGACGCGTCGAGCAGAGGAACCCTGATATCTTGGAGCAGGGTCCAGACGCCGGCGTCGGCGAGGTAGGAAAGGATAGTCAGGACGGCCAGGACGAGAACCCACCAGATCATGGATGCCTCCCCTTAGGTGATATTAGGATAAATCGGGACGAACCCGTAAGCGGAACCAAAATGAATTCCCATCGTCAAGGCCAATATAAAACAGTGGAATGCGGTTGTCAACTAGCCGGTCTGGCCGGCAGGGCGGCCTTGACCCGGCCCTCGTCGTCCTTTTTCTCCTCTTTCGCCGGGACCGGCGGCGCGGCGAGGTCGGGCTTGGGGTCGCCGAAGATGTAGTGGTTGAACCAGGCCAGGTTGTGCTCCATCACGGCCCGCATCGACTT
>Ga0315297_10003411_pt1 | contig 10218 bp, 8 predicted proteins | sample YL17G15_0_MG_FD_203628 | JGI IMG/M metagenome (GOLD analysis project Ga0315297, IMG submission 203628) | Sediment microbial communities from Yellowstone Lake, YNP, Wyoming, USA - YL17G15_0 | ecosystem: Environmental > Aquatic > Freshwater > Lake > Sediment | place: USA: Wyoming | collected...
CCATCGCGAGTTTCGTCTACGCAAAGGCTGGAGCGAGTTGAAGCGCACGCGGCTAGCTCACTGGCGCGGGCGGCAGCTGCGGTTGCTGGCCGCTATGGTTTATCGCGCGGTCACGTTACCCGTGGCCCGCTGGCGGTTGAATCGTCTGGCGCGTGTGTCGCCTCAAACTGCGCTCGCTCTGCCCGTGGCGCTGAGCCAGCAAGAAGCCGCGCAGCCCAGTGCGCAAGCGCAACCATGAGTACCCCTGTCGTGGACGATCATTTCGATCGCGTGGCGGCCGCTTTTTCGCGCAAGGCCGCTGAGTACGATGCGTTCGGCGACGATCACATCAACCTGGCGCGGATGCGGCGCAAAGTCTACGATCACGTCCTGCGGTTTTTACAACCTACCGATCGGTTGTTGGAGCTCAACGCCGGTACCGGCATCGATGCGGCCTTCTTTGCCCGGCGCGGCCAATTCGTACACGCCATCGACATCGCGCCCGGCATGCTCGATCATCTCGCGGCGAAAATCGATCAGCAGAATCTGTCTGCTCGGCTGACGTATCAAACGCTGTCGTTCACTGAGCTGGATCAAGTTGAAGGCGGGCCGTATCACTACCTCCTCTCCAATTTCGGCGGCTTGAACTGCATAGCCGATCTGACGCTGGTCACGCGGCATCTATCGCAAGTCCTGCTGCCGGGCGGCATCGTCACGTGGGTCATCATGCCGCCCATCTGTCCGTGGGAAATCGCGCTGCTGTTGAAGGGCCACCTCAAACTGGCGACGCGCCGCTGGCATCGTCACGGCATACTCGCCCACGTCGAAGGCGTGCATTTCATGACGTACTACTTCACGCCGCGCCAGGTGCTGACCGCGCTCGGCCCCGATTTTCGATTGCAGCGCCTGGAAGGTCTATCCGTTTTCACCCCGCCTGCCGATCGGGTGGATTTCCCCCGGCGCTTTCCTCGCCTGTATCGCACGCTGGTGAACATCGACGATGCGCTGGCACCGCGTGCGCCCTTCAATCGTTCGGGCGATTTCTTCATTTTGACCGCGCAAGCTGCTCCGCATGAATGACTTTCAAATGCGCTTGTTGCCGCTGTCGCCTGTGGTTCAACCCCTTGCCCGACGCGTGCGCCTGAACTCGATCTGGTTGTTGCTGGCGCGCCTGATCACGCAAGCCGCATTGGTCATGTCCACGGTGTTGATCGCGCGCACGCTGGGCGTGGTTGGCTTCGGGCAGTACGCGTTTGTGGCAGCGGTAATCTTTCTGGGGAACGTCGCCACCACCTTTGGCACAGACACCTTGTTGATCCGCGAAGTCGCGCGCGATCGTCAGGCTAGCGCCAGTCTGGTTGGAGCTGCGTTGTGGCTGCAACTGGCCTTGTCGGCGAGCTGGTTGATTGTGGCGTTCATCGTCGGGCAATCTATGATCGATCAATCCGCCGAGGTGCTCCTGGCGGTGCAAATCTACAGCCTGTCGTTGATCCCGCTGGCCTTCTTCACCGTGTATACGGCGGTGCTGCGCGCGCACGAGCGCATGGATTTGTATCTACTGCTCAGCGCCGGCGTAGCCGTCATGCAGCTGGGCGGAGTGTGGTGGGTACTGCAAGAAAATCGCTCGCTGTCGGCGTTCGTGATGATGCTGAATGGCGTGCAGCTCGCCGCCGCGATCTTCGCCGGGGCGGTGTGCCGGCGCTATTTACGGGCCTTCCACTTCCAGTGGACAATCGAGCAGCGGCAACTGCTTCACCTCGTGCGCCTGGCGTGGCCTTTCGCGCTGCTCGGTGCGCTGGCCGTGATCTATCAGCGCCTTGGTGTGCTGATGTTGTCTGCGCTGGGGACAGAAGCAGACACCGGTTGGTATGCCGCCGCCAGCCGCGTCATCGAGCCGGTGAAGCTGCTGCACTTCGCGGTACTGGGCGCGCTGCTGCCTGCGCTGGCGCGTCTTATCCCACTAGCGGCCGATCCACAGCAGGCGCAGCTGGCAGTGCGCGTCTTCCAGCGATCGGTGTTGTTTTTACTGGCAATCAGTGTGTTGCTGGTGTTGCTCGTCATGGCGTTTGCCGAGCCGTTGGTGACCGTGCTGTTTGGAGCGACTTACACTCCATCCGTTGCGTTGGTTAAAGTCCTGGCGGTGAGCTTGATTCCCTACACGATCTCGGCGGCCTGGTCGGTGCGGCTAGTCGCGCAAGGACGGGAGCGGCGCGTGACGTGGGCACTGGCACTGAGTCTCGCCGTGGCTTTCATCTTGAATCGCTGGTTGATTCCTGCGCAAGGTTCAAGCGGGGCGGCGTTGGCCGTCGTGATCAGTGAGAGTGTGTTTGCCGCGGCTGTGTTGATGGAGAGACGCTGATGCGGAACTTGCCGGAACATGCGTTTGAAGACGAATCGATTTTGACGGCGGCTGAGCTGCTGGTGCAGCGTTGGAGCAAAAGCCATGTGCCGAACGTTCCGCCGCCGCACACGGTTATCATTTGTTATCAACGGGCTGCGCTTGTGGCTCTGCTCAAGCGTTATCGTCACACCAGGGTCGCTGGCTTCTTCGGCGACTTGCATCTGTTGAAGACGCGCGGCCAGCCGATCGGTGTGCTGCAACCCGTTGGCCCCGGCGCGCCGATCGCAGCTGCCGTGCTGGAAGAGTTGATCGCGTTTGGTGTGCAGCGCTTCGTCTCGATCGGGTTGGCGGGCGGCCTGCAATCCGATCTCCACTCCGGCGATGTCGTGCTTGCCGATCGGGCGCTGCGTGACGAAGGAACGTCGTACCATTATCTGCCGCCAGCCCGATCGGTTGAGGCAGATCCGGTGTTGGCACAGCACATCAGTGCGGCGTTGTCTGCCCATCATGTCGTTCATTCAAGCGGTGCCAGTTGGACGACTGATGCGCCTTATCGTGAGACTCGCCGCCAGGTGGAGGCGTATTGCGCCGAGGGAATGAAAACCGTCGAGATGGAAGCGGCTGCTGTGTTTGCCGTGGGCCAGCGCCTGGGCGTGTCGACAGCCGCCGTCTTCGTCATCGGCGATCGGCTGGCCGATCTCGTCTGGCAGCCGCCCGCCGATCCGCGTGTGCTGGAGCACAGCCTGAAGACTGTCGCGGAAGCCATCGCCGCTTTATTGAGTGAGGAGTGAAAGCCGCCGTGCTGCCTGCCATCGTCGTCAACGCCTACAATCGACCCACTGCGCTGGCGCGTTTGTTGAATTCACTGGAACAAGCAGTGTATCCAGTCGCTACGGAAGTGCCGCTCATCATCTCGATCGATCACGGCGGCGACCCAACGGTGCGAACGCTGGCGGAGAACTTCGCGTGGCCGCACGGCCCTAAAGAAGTGATCGTGCTGGCGCGGCATCTCGGGCTGGTGCAGCATTTCTTTGCCTGCGGTGATCTCACGCAGCGTTATGAATCTATCGTCTATCTGGAAGACGACCTCACGGTTTCGCCGGTGTTTTACGCGTATGTTCAACAAGCGCTGTCGTTCTATCAGCAGGCTGATCCGATCGCGGGGTTGTCGTTGTTCGGCCTGTGGTTCAACGGCTATACGCAGCAACCGTTCTCACCGCTGCCTGATGGCTCTGATGCCTTCTTCGTGCAGGTGCCGTACACGCAGGGGTTGGCTTTCACGGCTGCGCAGTGGACGCGTTTCGAGGCGTGGTGTCACTCGCCTGCCATGACTGCGCCACCTCTGGTACCGCTGCACGAAGCCTGGTCGCGCTTCGATCGCGAGGATTGGTTTCCGCTGCTCGCCAAATATGTGATCACGATGGATCGCTATTTCGTTTTTCCGCGCGCGTCGCACACCACGGGCTGGGGCGATGCCGGTACGCATTTCGCGCAGGCCAGCCGCTTCTTTCAGGTGCCGCTGCAGCGCGGCAAAACGAGGTATGATTTCAAGACATTGGACGAGGCCGAAGCGGTGTATGATTCGTTTTTTGAACTCCAACCCGATCGGCTTAACCGGCTGACCGATCAGCTGCGCGGCTATGACTACACGCTCGATCTGTATGCTACGAAATCGTGTGCCAACTTGCACGCCGCGTATGTGCTGACCTCGCGGGGCTGCCGCAACCCCGTCGGGTCGTTTGGCAAAACGGCCTGGCCCATCGAGATGAATGTGGTTGAGCACGTACCGGGCGCTGAAATCTGCCTGTGTCGTGTGGAAGATGTGCGCTGGGATCGTCGGTCGCGTTTGCGGTCGTGGTCTGAGAGCACTCTCTATTTTGCGCGCGGACGCACGCCCAAACTGACCACGGTGTTGAAGTTGGCCGCAGCCCGGCTGTTGAAGCGCTTCTAGGCTCGTCAAGTCAAACCTCATCATGACCTCTCGTTTCATCGGCCTCAGCCGCGCCGCCACCTGGATCACCATCGTCGTGCTGGCGTGGCCGGTCCCTTTTCCGCTGCCACTGCCCAACTTTGATACCGCCACACTGCCGCTGTCCTACCTCATGCCGGCGATCAGCCTGGCCGAAGTGACGGCCATTATCGCCATCGTCACGTATGCGCTGGCAGGCTGGCCCAATCGCGTGACGCTGCGATCAGACTGGCGCAGGCTCGTGGTGCTTTCGCTGACGGGTCTGATCTTGTTCGAGGTGCTCTCGATCAGCTGGTCGATTCATCAGGGACTGGCGGCAGTGCAGGTGGCGCACGTGTTGATCTGGGCCGCCTTTGCCATGATGATTAGCTGCGCCGAGTGGTCTTCCACATCGATGACGTTCGCTCTGCTGATGGGGTTGGTGATCCACAGTGCCGCCGGGTTACTGGAACTGGCCGTGCTGCCAGTGGTCGGCATTGTGCCGCAAAACAGCGGCATCAGCGTGGTGTTCAGCGGCGCGCAACACTGGCTGCGAGTCTATGGAATAAGTTCGCATCCCAATCTGCTGGGCGGCCATCTGGCGGTGGGCGTGATCTTAATCCTGGGGTTGGTCATCATCTCGCAGGGTCGTCAACGTTTCTGGCTGATCGCGGCCTGGTTGATGTGCTGGCTCATGCTGCTGTTGACCTTCTCGCGCTCGGCGTGGCTGGGTGTCAGTGGAGGCGGGCTGCTGGCGTTGATCTTGCTGCTGCGTGGCGGGCAGCTCGCTCGCTCGACGATCAAATTGCTGGCGGCGATAGCGGCGGCTAGCCTGGGGCTGACGGCGCTATTTGTGTGGCGGTTTCAGCCGTTTCTCGTCAACCGTATCGAAGTGGCGATCGTCTCGTACGAAACCCAGGCCATCGTGCAACGCCTTGAAGCAGCCGCCCTGGCGGTGCGGATTTTTGCCGCGCACCCGTTGACGGGTATTGGCCTCGCGCAGTCCGTCAGCGTGACCCGCAATTTACTCGGCACGCCGATCGATTGGATTCACAACGTGCCTTTGCTGGCTGCCGCCGAGTTGGGCGCGGGAGGTCTCATCCCGATCGGGCTGTTGGTGATCGCGCTCACCGCCATTGGCGTGCAGCGCTGGCGGTTGCGATCGATCGCGTTGTGGCAGGCGCTCGTGGGCGGGGGCTTAATCGCGCTGTGCATCGCGATGCAGTTCGATCACTACGTGTGGACAGTGCCGCAGGGGGGCCTGTTGTGGGCGTGGTTAGTGGGTTGGTGGTTGCGAGATGATCACACCACAGCATCGTAGACGCGCACCGTTTCTTCTGCCGCCCGCTGCCACGAGAACTCAGCGGCGCGCGCCAACCCGGCGGCGCGCAGCTCGGCGTGCCAGTCGTCATCGCGGCTAAGTCGCAGCAGCCCATCGGCAATCGCTTGCTCATTACGCGGATCGATCAGGCAGCTGGCACCAATGGCGATCTCTGCCAGCGATGATCCATTGGAAGTCAATACGGGCGTGCCGCACGCCATCGCCTCGACGACGGGCAGACCGAAGCCTTCGTACAGCGACGGAAACGCCAGCACGCGCGCCAGATTGTACAACGCAGGCAAATCTTCATCGGGCACGTAACCCAGCCGCCGCACGGCGCTCCCCAGCGGCAAATTCTCAATGGTCTTGAGCAGCGCGCCGTAGTGCCAGCCCAGCTGACCCACCAAGATCAATTCAAGTTCAGGGTTCCGGCGTTGAGCCTGCGCAAAGGCCAGCACGAGACGCGTGAGGTTTTTGCGTGGCTCGATCGTGCCGACGTACAACACAAACGGTTTCTGCAAGTGATAGCGTCGCCGCACGCGTTCGAGTTCGGCGGTGTCAGTGATGACGCGATACTGCGGTGCGGCAGCCTCATAGATGACGTGCACTTTTTCCGGCGGCACGCGCAAGCCCGCAACGATCTCGCGTTTGGCGTGTCGCGAGACGGTGATGATGGCCGCGGCGCGGCGGGCCACCACCGGAATGATCGGCCGCACGGCCAGCCGGCTCTTCAACGGATGCAGCCGCGCCTGCGCGAACAGCGACATATCGTGCAGCGTGATCACGATCGGGCAGGGGGCTTGCAGCGGGGCGATGGAGTTGGTGAAGTGGCACACGTCGAGCTGCAGCCCAGCCAGATCGCGCGGCAGCATGAACTGCATCCACGCCGATCGATTCGGGAACCGATGACCCACTTGTCCCAGCGTTCCACGCGGCGCGGCTCCATTCAGCGTCCGATTAGCCAGCAGCGCGTAACGGCGCTCATCGTCTCGATCGATCAAGGCGGTGAGCAGCTGCGCGGTGTAATTGCCCACGCCAGAATGCAGTGCGATCTGCAGCGGCGTCGCATCAAATCCGATCAACTGTGCGCGCGACTTCGTCATCTGTTGTTCCTGTCAGCAAGCCGATCAATAGACCGGCGATCAACCAGAATAAGCTATAGGTCGGCGTGAATTCCATGAAGTAATCGACGAGACCGTGAATGAAGAAAGTCAACAGCGCGCTGCTTAACCCCAGCGCCAGCGCACGCGTCGATCGATCAGTCAACGTCCGCCAGTGCCGCCGCACGAGGATCGCCACTGCGCTTAGCACCAACCATCCAGCAATCAAGCCGATCACGCCAGTGGTGGCGAGCGTTTCCACGTACCAACTATTCGCCGTGATGCGATCGTCAAATTCCGTCTGTCCCAGATACGGTCCATACACACGCCGAAAATTATCGGGCCCCACGCCCAGCAGCGGGTAGGCCAACCACATCTTCACACCGGCGCGCCACAACTTGGCGCGCGGCGGCGATGAGGTGCTGCCCAACTGTGACGGTACTGGCTGCGGCGTAGTTTCGGCTGCCGACTGCGCGGACGTGACAGTGACATTGACCTCGGCCGCGGGACTGCCGCGTTCGCCAAACCACGTCACATCCTCTTGCACCAGATCCCATTGCAGCGTCAACGCCCCCGGCACATTCGGAACTTCCGCGCTGGCTACAACGGTCGCACCTGCGCCGGGCGCTAGATCGCGCGGCAGCCTCGTTCGTAGCCCGTCTAGGATCAATACGCGCCGCGTCGCTGGTTGGATCCAATGGTAGCTCAGGTAAACGGGTCGCGCGCCAGCCGATGGCCACGCCCGCACACTGGTGTTAGTGATGACCACCGTTTGCGTGATTGTTGCTCCTGCCGACGCAGTCAAGCTGGCTTGCGCCGGCTGGATGACTGCCTGAAACCAGCTGTCATCGCTCTCCGATTGCAGCCGCGTGGCGAGCAGGGGATTGACGAACAGCTGCACGCCGATCAACACCACCAGCGCGATCAGGCCAAACGCCGCGGGCTGCGCCACACCCGATCGGATAGAGTTGGCCCGATCGGCGATGATCATGATCCCCAGCGCCAGACCCGTGCTCACCAACGCTGCACGGCTGGAACTCAAGACAATGGCTTCGCTGACGATCAAGCCGCCGGCCAGCGCCAGGATCAGCCAGCGGCGCTGCGCCCGCTCGATCGACCACCACACCCCGACGGCGATCAAAATCGGCAGCGCGGCTTCCCAGTACATCGCCGCGGTGTTGGCGTACTGGAACGAGCCACCAGCGCGGACCTGGCCGCCCACCAGCGTCGTTTGTGTCTTGAAGATGAATAACGCACTCTGCGCGGCGCTGGATTCAATCTCAAGCCAGCCCGCCAACGCCGACAACACCGCGCCGATCGCTACCGCCGACATGATCGCGGCAACCCGGCGGCTGGAGCGTGTCCAATCGGCGGCGATGAAAAACAAGAGTGCGCCACCGGCGCTGCGCAAGGCAAACTTGATGGCGGCTTCACGTTCGATTGGTGCGAAAATGGCCGAAAGGAACTGCACGACTAACCACGCCAACGCGGCGCTGTGTGCCAGCGTCCAGCGGGGGCGGCGGCGCAGCACACCGGCGATCCACAGAACGATCAAGGCATAGAGAATTGCCTCGACGTTGGTGATCGCGATCGGGCCGAGAGAGACAATCGGGGTTTTGAGTTCAAACGGCAGCGCGAGGGCCAGGATCGCCAGTGCGATGAATTGGAGTTGAGATAAGCGTGGCTGGCGCATGAGATCGCTCAACGTGAGAGGGCGATGCTGCACAGGGTCAACAACGTCAGTTCACTCAGTACGGTGGACAGCGCCGCGCCGCTCGGTCCGAAGCGGGGAATCAACCAGCTGCACAAGATGAGGTTGACAGCAAAGATCACGGCGTTGAAGATGAGGTTCAAACGCTGCTGCCGCCGCGCCACCAGGAAGTGGGTCAAAGCGTAATTGATGAAGATGGGCAGCGCGGCCAGCGCCAGAAGTTGCAGCGCCAGCGTCGAACCGGCGTACTGTGTGCCGTACAGAAAATGGATCAGCCACGGGCCGTACAGCACACCGCCCACGGCGATCAACAGCCCGGCGAGGGAAAGCAGGCCGATCGTTTTGAGGCGTAGGGCGCGGGTGGCGGCATAGCCCGCTTGCGCCATCGTGTGTATCAGCGCCGGGAACACTGCGGCCATGATCGCGGACGGGACCAGTGCCAACGGTTCGGTGAGGCGCAGCGCTACGCCGTATTCGCCGACGGCAGTTGAATTGTTCAGGGCATCGAGCAGGAACACTGAGGTGCGGGTATAGGCAATTGAGAGGAGTATCGCCCCACCCAGCGGCAGAGCCTGACGCAGCAGTGCGACACTGGCGGATCGCTGTACCTTCAGCACCGGCCTGAAAAATCGACGGCGCAGCCAGGCATAGCCCAATACCGCCGCAAGGCCATTGCCGATCACATAAGCAACTGCTACGCTGTTGATGCCAGGCCGCAGCAGCAAAGCAGCTATGCCGAAAGTGAACACGCCGAGCCGCAGCAGCAGTGTCAGAACGGCATCCAGTTCGACGCGCCGCAAGCCGCGAAAGATGAAGCCGAAGTATTCCGCAAACGAAGCGCAGATGACGGCGAAGCCAAGCACGAAAGTGGCGAAGGCCGTATCGTCGAGGCGCTGTAAGCTGATCGGTACCAGCACGGCCACGGCGCCAAGCGCCAGCAGCAGCTTGAGCGCCAGACCGATTCCGCTCACACGCGGTGCGATCCGTTCGGCGCGTGCCACTTCGCGCGTGATGATGAGCTGCATGCCGAGGTCGGTGGCCGGGGCCAGCACTACACCTACGGCGAGGCCGTAGGTGATCACACCATAATCGGCCGGGCCCAGGATGCGCTGCGCGGCATAGATCAACGCGAATTGAAACAGCCGCCCGACGATTTCGGCGCTGAGTTTGCTGCCCGCTTGAAAGCGCAGCCCTTTCATCGAAGTGTCTCCCGCAGCGCTGCGCCCGGTCCGCGCCGGTGTGTCAGATCGACTGCTCTCTTGAGTGTACCATTACGACAGGCCGGCTGCACGATCTAAGGCCTTATACGAGCGCTGAGATCCAGTTACGGCATTTGCAGAGCTACACTGACTTTCGCTCAGCGACGCAGGGAATCATTATCGCTGGAATCGTGCAAGAGCTGGGGGCAGGCAGTGCTCGCTGGGGTGAATCCAATCGATCAACAATGTGGCCTTGCCAGATCCGGCTGGCGTGGAAGTGATTGTGAGGCGCTGGTTGTCAATCGCCTCTTGGCGATCGAGCAGGCATGAACAAGCGACGACACTGCTAACTGAACGGCACAGCGGGCTATAGGGCAACGGGTGAGGGCATTCAGCGCGCCACCTCATCAACTGTGACGTTGTCGGCTCTGGAAAAGAACGATGTGGCGAGGTTCGACTGATTCAACTTGCCGATCACCAGCCGGGCAGTCATAATGATCGGTGGTCGATTGTGATCATTTGATCAGGGCGATGTTGGGATGCGCCTGCGCGCTGGCTTTGAAGGATGTCATGCCCGCGTTCCCGGCTGCCCGTAAGTGACGCGGGTGTCGTACTCAAA
>Ga0315297_10003415_pt1 | contig 10212 bp, 10 predicted proteins | sample YL17G15_0_MG_FD_203628 | JGI IMG/M metagenome (GOLD analysis project Ga0315297, IMG submission 203628) | Sediment microbial communities from Yellowstone Lake, YNP, Wyoming, USA - YL17G15_0 | ecosystem: Environmental > Aquatic > Freshwater > Lake > Sediment | place: USA: Wyoming | collected...
TGGTAGTCCACCAACACGGCCGCGGCGATGTCGGGCAGATCCTCCCGCCCTTCGAAGGTGTAGCCCACAAACCAGGCATGGGGGTAGAGCGAGCCACTCTCGGCTGTGCCGGTCTTGCCGGCGAGGTTGATGTCGAGGCCCATGAAACGCCGGCGCGCTGTCCCTCGGTCGGCGCGAACGACCTGGAGCATCGCTTGCTGGACGATCGCCAGGTTCTCCGGGCTGACCGGGAGCGTGCCCTGGACCACGGGCTCCGCCTGGTAGCTCGCGTCCCCGACTGCAGGCTGGATATGGTCTACCAGATAGGGCCGATAGAGCGTGCCCCCGTTGCCTACTGCGGCGACGAACCGTGCCACCTGGAGCGGCGTCACGTTGAGCGAGGCCTGGCCGATCGCTAACTGCACGGCATCGCCGGGTCCCCACTCCGTCCCGATGTTCTCCAGCTTCCATTCTGGGTCAGGGACGATGCCGGCCCAGTCGCCGATCTCGAGTCCGGTCGATTGGCCGAGGCCGAAGCCCCGGGCCATGTCGGGCAGGGCGGTGGGCATGCCCAGATTGAACAGGTCCAGGCCGATGTGCCAGAAGAAGGGATTGCAGGAGCGCTCGAGACCCTGCATGAGCGTGATCTCCCCGTGGGGCGGGAGCTCCTTGGCGACGGTCCAGTCGTACAGGGTTAAGCCCGGGAGCTCGGTGAACTCGCCGTTGCAGGTGTAGCGGGTCTCGGCGGTGTAGTGGCCGGACTCGAGGGCGGCCGACATGGTGATGATCTTGAAGACCGAACCCAGAGGATAGCCGCTCTGGCCGGACCCGGTTGCCCGGTTGAGGAGCGGGATGTTCGAGTTGTTGAGGATTTCGCTCAGCCCATCCTGCCAGTTCGGGTTGGCCGTGTCGAACAGATTGGGGTCGAAGCCAGGTGAGGAGACCATGGCCAACACAGCCCCAGTGTCGCGCTCCAGAACGACGATAGCCCCGTTGAAGCCGGCGATGGCTTGCTGGGCATAGCGCTGCAGGTTGCGGTCGATCGTGGTGTAGATCGCCTGAGGCTGCTCGGGTGCCCGCTCGGCCAACGTCCCAGTAACCTGACCGCTCGGGTCGAGGACGTACAACGTCCCCCCCGGCCGACCCCGCAAGGCCTCCTCATAGACCAACTCTAGGCCTGTCTGCCCGACGAACTCATCCCCTTCGTAGCCCCGCGCCTGGTAGTCCCGGAGCTGGGCCTGCTGGATCTGGGCCACGTAGCCGACCGTCTGGGGGGCCAGCCCGCCATCGGGGTAGTAGCGAGTGGAGTACTCCTGCCACTGGACCCCACCGACGGCCGAGAGCGTTCCCTCGACGCGCTGGAACTCCTCCAACGACACTTCCCCGAGCGGAATTCGCCAGTCGGGTTGGGCGAACTCATACTGAGATCGAATGGAATCGGGATTGCGGCCCAGCAATCGGCCGAGGGTGCTCAGCATCGTCGCCTCGGCTTCCTCATCCCCAATCTGGCCGGGCACGATCCAGAGAGCCACCGCATCCGTCTCGGCAGCCAGGGCAAGGTCGTTGCGGTCGTAGATATTGGCCCGGGTGAGGGTCTCGTAGGACAGGTAGAGTGTGTTGCCGCCGGCCAGCTCGGGCAAGATGGCAGACTCGGTCCAGGCCACTCGCCACTCGTCGCTGACCAGAGAGAGATCCAGGGTCGACTCGCTCTGGACATCCCCCACGACGGCGCTGTGAAGCGTCATGCGGTAGGCCACCTGCGCCGCCCGCGGGTTCATCAGCGAGGAGACGATCTCGTAGTCGAGGCTTGTCAGGGCGGCTGACGCGCGCACTCCCTGGTAGCGGGCGACAAAGTCGTCGCGGCTGATGCCATCCTGGGTCAGCGGGCTGAGCATGGTGTACATGTCCTCGTAGCGCCATTCCTTCCAGGCGTCGAGGAAGCCGGCCGCGGCCGCCTCCGGGTCCGGCGGGGAAACCGTTGTCACCACGGGCTCGGGCAGCGTCGGGCTGGCGGCCGGACCATTGGAGCCGTCACCCACCAGACTGCACCCGGCCAAGAATACACTCAGGAGCAAGATGCCGCGTTTTCTCACACTTCTTCCCTCAGAATCCGATCGAACACCCGACATGCATAGGCCGTGTGCTCCTGGCAGGCCGTCGGCACATCCGCCGGCGGCACATGGCCCAGGCGACGCATGCCGCGCACCAAATGGCAGAGCGGCAGCCCCATCACGTTCGCAAAGCAGCCCTCCAGGCGCTCGAGGGCCACCGGCTGAAACCCGCCGTCCTGAATGCCGTATGCCCCGGCCTTGTCGAGCGGGCTGCCGCTGGCGACATAGCCGGCCACCTCATCCCGCGTGTAGTCCCGCATCGGGACTGCTGTCTCGCACAGCTCGACGAGCTCGGTCCCGCGTCTTGGATCGACGAGGGCCAGAGCGGTGAGCACACGGTGCGTCCCGCCCCGCAGACGCTCGAGCATCTCGGCGGCCTCGGCTGCATCGGCCGGCTTGCCCATCATCCGCCCGCCATCAACGACGATCGTGTCCGCCCCCAGCGTCACGGCCAAGCCGTCTGGCGAGGCCGCCGCGGCCCGGGCCTTGGCCAACGCCAGCCGGCGAGCCAGCACCTCGGCCGTCTCACCAGCCAGAGGCACCTCGTCCACACCGGCCGGCAGGTTCGACACCGCCCATCCGGTCAGGCCCAGCAGCTCCCTCCGGCGGGGTGAGGCGGAAGCCAGGCCGATCAGCGGGCGAGCAAGGTCAGGACTCATGTCCTCCAGGCCAGGTAAGCGGAGGTGACACCGGAACCCTGGCCCCTCCCTCGGCCGCCAGCATGTGCCCCCAGGCTTGCGTTCCTGGATGCACGCGGGACAGACCGTGCCACATTCTAACATAGGCAGAGGGTCCTCCTCGGAGCATGCTGAAAATGCCAACCCTGAAGGAGGTTAGTCGGCATAGGTGGGGGTGTGGGGGGGGGCCCCCCCCCCCCCCCAACCCCCAGATGTGGGTGGGGGGGGGGGATTTAAGCCCCCCCCCCCGCGGGGGGGCGGGGGTAGGTTTGGACTTCGCCCACACCCCCACCTATGCCGACTTCTTTCCTTGCGGTGGCCTTATTCAGCAGCCTCCTCGGCGGGACCATGGTAGAATGGATGCAGAACGTCGTGCCGTGAGGAGGTACTCGATGAGTGCGCAGTCGGCCGGAGCAGTCCTGCTGTTCGTGGCCATAGACGTTTTCTCGTTTCTCTTCTACCTGGCACTCCTTGGCTACAGCCTGGCAGTCCGACTCGCGCGCGGACGGAATGTCCGCTGAGATCCGACTCCGGGACCCCGCCTCGCGTCCTGGCATCGAACACCCGCCCCGATTTGCAGCTCTGCCGTATGCCGCCATGGCCCTGGGCGTTCTGGCACTGGGATTCTCCGCCATCTTCGTCCGATGGGCGGCGGCTCCCGGGCCGGTGACGGGCTTCTACCGCATGGGGCTGGCCAGCGTCTTCCTTGCCCCGTTCGCCCTGGCTGGACGGACGCACCGGCGTTCATGGCCGACAGCCGGGATTCACATGGCGGCTCTCGCGGGCCTGTTCCTGGCAGCCGATGTGGCACTCTGGAACACTGCCGTCAACCTTACCAGTGCCGCCAACGCCGTCCTCTTTGCCAATACGGCTCCTCTCTGGGTCGCCCTGGCGGCCTGGCTTCTCCTTCGAGAGAAACTGAATGGACGGTTCTGGCTTGCTCTGTTGCTGACGCTGGCTGGCGCAGCCCTCGTCCTGGGCACCGACTTCTTCCGCAACCCGCGCATCGGGTGGGGTGATCTTCTGGCCCTGGCAGCCAGTCTCTTCTATGCAGGCTACTTTCTGATCACCCAGCGTGGCCGGGAGCAGCTCCCTCCCCTTCCCTACGTCTGGCTGATGGGCGCCATCTCCGCACTCACCCTACTTGGGATCAGCCTGGCACTTCGCCTGCCGCTGGTTGGCTATCCCTCCCAGACGTACTTGGCCTTCCTGGGCCTGGCGTTGGTGACGCAGGTGGTGGGCTACCTTGCCATGGGATACGCCCTGGGTCACCTGCCGGCTTCGCTGGTCTCGCCAACAATGGTCGGCCAGCTTCTGGCCACGGCTCTACTGGCCATCCCCCTGCTGGGCGAATTCCCCTCCCTGGAACAATGGCTCGGCGGCATAGGCGTCATCGCCGGGATCGTTCTGGTCCATAGGGCACGCCAGGCGGCCTGAGAGTGCCGGGCGGCTATCGCCCTTCCCCATTCTCTCCCAGTAGCGCTTCTAGATCCTCCAGCGCCTGGTCCACGCTGCAGAAGCGGATTGCCATCATGCCCACAGCCCTTGCGCCAGCGACGTTCACTTCGAAGTCATCGATGAAAACGGCTTCTTCCGGGGGAACCCCCAGCCTCTCAAGGGCCAGTCGGTAGATGCGCGGGTCCGGCTTCACCAGCCCGACCTCGGCCGAGATCACCAGCGGGTCGAAGGCGTCGGCGATGTGCCATTCGTTCTCGAGCGCCACTCGGATCTCACTCCAGGCATTGGTAATCATCCCGACCTTGTGGGCCGGTCGAAGACCGCGGATGTAGGCCATCAGAACCGGATCGACGCGGTCGCCGCCGAACAGGCCATCGACCAGCGCCTGGCGATCGCTTTCCGGCAGATCCAGACGACGCAGCAGCCATGTCCAGACCTGGTCGGCGGTGGCCAGGCCGACAGAGGCCTGTTGAGCCACCTCGTTGTCGAAGAGCAGGCGCTCCAGGGAGCCGGGCTGTAAGCCCAGACGCTCCTCCCAGCGGAGGCGCGCGCTGCCGTCCTCGGTGCGCAGGAGCACCCCGCCCAGATCCCAGATGATGGCCCGGATGCTCATGGCTTGTTTCTCCGTCCCTGCGGGTGCCCTCGTTCCGTCCTCAGACCTTCAGGAGCGGCTTCCGGAAGATCGTCCAACGCATGGCGGGCCGATAGCCCAGGCTCTCGTACAGGCCCAACGCGCCGCTCCGGTTCTCGGCATCCACCGAGAGGGCCGCTTCGCTCATCCCGCGCTCCTTGAGCACCCGCAGGCTGCGCGCGATCAACGCCCGCGCCAGGCCCCGCCTGCGCCACGGCTTGCGCACGCAGATGTCCTCCGTGTAGCCGCGCTGGCGATTGGACTCGGCGTTCTCGCTGGGGTTGATGAAGTTCAAGACCATCCCGGCAACGCGGCCGCCATCCCAGGCGACCTGCCAGAGGCCGGGGTCGGCCGTCGGCTCGCCGAGCCAACGCTCGTAGTCCACCTCCGACCGTGCACTTTCGCCCCAGTGATCACGAAACGCCTCGACGTTGGCCTCCCAGATCGCGCGGTAGTGCTCCGGCTGGGCCGGACGGACCTCCAGCCCGGGCGGCATTGGCGCCTCGGGCAAGCCCTCGAGCGTGGGTCGGAGCATGCGGAACGTGTAACGCACTGGGGCATAGCCCTCAGTCGAGAAGAGACGCAAGGCGCCACGGTCGGCGTCGACGACGACGGCTTGAAAGAGCCTCTTGGCGCGGTTGGCGTTCATGCTCGCAACCTCTCTCAGGCGCCGTTCGGCATGGCGCAGGAAGGCCCGGCCTATGCCCCTCCCCCGCCACTCCTGCACCAGCGCGGCCCAGTGCTTGTAGATCACATCTCCCTCGGTCTCCTCTCGCCACGTCGTCCGGACATAGCCTACCAGCTGCCCGTGCACCTCGGCCATGAGCAGATCCCGCTCGGGATCGCAGTTGGGGAAATGGCGGTAGAGGTTGGCCGTCTCCTCCAGGGTGGTCACCCGCTCGACCCGATCGGCGGCCATGCTTCGGTTGAAGACATCGATCATGGCCGGGTACTCGTCCTCGCCGCGGAAGCGCCGGAAGCGCAACCCGGGGATCCCGGGCGCCTCGGGAACGGCCACCCCCTCAGCTTCGGGATTGGTTGTGGGCACGCCCATCGATCCTCCGCCTGGGGAGCCGGTCAGGCCGGGGCTCCGCCCACCGCGTGGAGGAGGTCCGCCAGCAGGCCGTAGGCGGTGGTCTCCGGGCCGGGGTCGCTCTCCACGATGGTGAGCCCGCTGAGGACGTCCGCGTGGAAAGTGACCGCGGATGAAGTCCCCATGATGTTGTACAGGGGATCATCGGCTCCAATCAACTCCGGGCACACCGAGGCCCGCAGAGCGTCCCCCTCCTTGGCAGCACGGCAGATCAGCTTCCATCGCCGGCCTTGGATCCGGGCGGCCTCCACCTCCTCAGCCGTCAGTCGCTCGATCCCCTTCCGATCCACCTGGTCTGGCTTGAGCGGCGCATCCATGAGCACTGTGGCCAGGGCAGCAACCTTGACCGCCGCGTCCCAGCCTTGGATGTCGCCGCTGGGATCGGTCTCGGCAACACCGATCGACTGGGCGCGGGCCAATGCGTCCTCGAAAGACCTCCCCTCCTCCATCAAGGTCAAGATCAAGTTGGTGGTCGAGTTGAGGATCCCGCGGAAGGACAGCAATCGGGCGCCTGGCAGTGCCTCCCGCCACAGGGAGAAGATCGGGGCACCGTCCATCACCGCCGATTCGAAGTAGAAGCGCCGACCGTGTGCCTGGGCAAGTTCAGAGAGCTGCCGGTAGGCATGCACGACCGGGCCCTTGTTGGCGGTGATGGCATGCATGCCCAGGTTGAGGGCCGTACGGAGGAAGTCAACCGCCGGCTGGCCGGTCTGGTAGTCGACCGGCGTGGTCTCGACCAATACATCGGCCCGGCATTCTTGCACGAAAGCGATCCCGCTCCCCGGTTGCGGGGAGGTCGCCAGCTTGGCCAGCGACCCGCCCTTCTCGGCCAGGGCTAGAGCTCGTTCGAGATCGATCCCCTCGGGGTCGATGGCTGCGCCGTGGCGGCCGGTGGCGATACCGACCACCCGGCAGGTGAGGCCGTAGCGCCGGTGCAGCTCGTCGCGCTTGGCGAGCAGCAGCCGGGCAAACGCCCGTCCGACGTTGCCGAACCCGAGAAGGGCCAGGGTGCAGAGATACTTGTCCATAGATCGAATGCCCAGAGCTGGGTCGGAGCCCGCGGCGCTACGTTACCCGAGCTGGCAGGTCGTTGTCAAGCGGGATCCGCCACCCCGAGCCACCCGTTCACCCTCTCGCGCTGGGGAAGGTCAGCGTCACCCGCGTCCCCTGACCTGGCCTGCTCTCGAGGCGGATCTCCCCCTGCTGGCCTTCGGTCAGGGCCTTAGCGATCGCCAGCCCGAGCCCGCTCCTTCCTCCTTGCCCCTCCGCCGCGCCTTCGACGCGGTAGAAGCGCTCGAAGACGCGGGCCAGATGCTCGGGCGCGATCCCACTCCCAGTGTCCGTGATCACCAGCTCGACCGCGTGACCTCGTGGCTTGGCCTGCAATCGGATGGCCCCGCCCGCCGGGGTGTGAGCGAGCGCGTTGTCCAGCAGGATAAGCACGACCTGGCGCAGCCGGGTGGGGTCACCCAGGATCAATGCCTGGGCGCTCTCCAGGGAGACTTGGACACTGCGTTCCTCCGCCACCCGCCCGAACTGGCGTTGGACGTCGGCCAGCAGATCGTGCACCGCAATCGGGCTGTGCTCGAACTTGAGCGCGCCCGCGTCCAGCCGCGCCAGCAGAAGCTGGTCTTCCACCAGCCGGCTCATGTGATCCACTTCCTGAAGGATGTCCCCGAGCAAGGCTCGCCGGTCGTCGCCCTCCGGCAACCCACGCCGGGCCACCTCGGCGCTGGCACGCATCAGGGTCAGTGGGGTGCGCAGCTCATGGCTGGCGTTGGCGACGAACGCCTGTTGCCGCTCCCAGGCCTGCTGGGCAGGCCGGAGTGACCTGCCCGCCAGCCACCAGCTGCCGGCGCCCAACAGCGCCAGGCTCGGCACCGACAACATCAGCAACCCCATCAGGAACTGGCGCAGGATTCGGTCCTGGTCGGCAAGGGAACGCCCCACCTGGAGCGCGGCCGGGCCGTTGCTGGCCGGGAGCCGATAGGTCAACAGGCGGACTCGGGTGCCGTCACTCTGGTGGAGGGTTCGCCAGTCATGGCCATGGGTGTCAGCCGCCTGCGCCGCCTCGGCCACCGGTGCCAGCGGTGCGCTCCCGACGGAAAGAAGGTTGCCCTGGGAGTCCAACGGGAGGACGAAGATCGCGGCCAGCTCAGAATCGAACGCCTCCTCGTCGGGAACCTCGGACTGGGAGCCCTGCGCCTCGCTTCCCTCGCCCTCCTCGGATTCCCCAGCCCGCGTGGTCGCCGTCGGGGCAGGACCGGCAAGCAGACCGGGCCGACCGGAGTACCAAGCGCTGTCGGCTGCCGCCAGCTCGGCCGGGAGCTGCACACCCAGTAACCGGAACTGGTAGGCCATTGTGTGCTGCAGCGCCCTGTCCGTCGTCTGACCGAAGTAGTAACGGAGGAGCCCATAGGTGCCGGCTCCGATCAAGAGGGTCAGAGCAAACCCCGCGGCCAGATAGAGCAGGGTCAGCCGGAAATGCAGGCGGCTAAACATCGGTCACCTCAAGCCGATAGCCCACACCGCGCACGGTCTGGATGGGATCGGGACGGCCCGGCTGGTTGAGCTTGCGGCGGAGATAGGAGATGTAGACATCGACCATGGTGGTCTGGACGTTCCGCTCGTAGGACCAGACGTAGTCAAGGATCTGCTGTCGGGAAAGGCTCTGCCCGGGATGCCGAATCAGGCACTCGAGCAGATTCCACTCCGTGGCCGTGAGGTCGAGGACGGCATCACCCCGCCGGGCGGTATGGGCGCGCTGGTCGAGCACCAGATCACCGAGGCGCAGCTCCCACGGGTCTGTGGCGGCAACCGTGAAGCGGCGGCCAAGCGCCCTCACCCGCGCCAGCAGCTCTTCCAAGGCGAACGGCTTGACCAGGTAGTCGTCGGCGCCGCTGTCGAGGCCGGTGACCCGGTCCTCGATTTGGCTGCGGGCGGTCAGTAGAAGCAAGGCCGTTGGCAGGCGAGCAGCCCGAACGGACCGGCAGATGGCCGGCCCATCCCGTCCTGGCAACATCCAGTCGACCACGGCCACGTCATAGGTGCCTCGCAGCGCCAGCTCCAGGCCCGAGTCGCCATCGTGGGCCACGTCCACGGTGAACCGCTCTTCCCCCAGGACGCGGGCCACAAGACGCGCCAGCCGTTGGTCGTCTTCGATCAGCAGGATCCTCATGGGAGCTCCGTGCATAAGTGTATCTCGGGTGGATTGGAAACTGATTGGAGAATCCAGAGCCTTTTCCCACGGAAACCCAAGCATGACATGGTAGCCTTGCGTAGATCCGAATCGCAGGTACACGTAGGAGGTGCAGCCATGAAACAACGAACCGCATTTGCTGTCGCCGCAGGTCTGACGGCCTTTGTGCTCGTCGTCGTCGGCGGAGTGGCCGGTGCCGTATCGAGCGCCAACGCAGCCTCGCCGGCCCCCACCGTCGACCCGGCACTGCAGGCGCAGATCCAGCAGCGCGAAGATGCCTATCGCAGCCTTATCCAACAGGCTAATGACCAGTTGCAGCAGGCCTATCAGCAACTGGACCAGCTCCAGGGCCAGCCACAGCCAGCTCAGAGCTCGGCCACGACTTACCCCGTCTCGCCCGACCTGGCCGCCAGCCTGGCACTCAGGCTCGCTCCTGGCTCCAAGCTGACGAGTTGGCCCACGTTGGTGGACTTTCAGGGAACGGTGGCCTACGAGATAGTGCTCGACCGCGGAACCGTCTACATCGATGCCACGACCGGTCGCCTGCTCTACAACGGCGCCGGCCAAACGCTCAATGCTTCGCTCTCCGCCGGGACGGGTTGGGAGAACGAAGACGGCGAGAGCGATGACTAGCGCGCGCTCGATGAAGAGGGACTTGAGATGACCCCACCACGCCCTTCCAAACGCCCCGGCTCGGCGGCACCCGGGATCAAGCTCCTGATCTCGGCTGCGGCGCTGGCGGGCACCATCGGAGGCTGGGCGCTCTTCACCCTCAAGCAGGAAGCTGCCGCCCTGATGGCGCCGCCGCCAAGCCTAGCGCTTGCGCTTGCACCGCTGCCGACGCTGGTGGCCCGATCCTCCGTGCCAGAGGTTGCGGCCGTCGGCCAGGCTGTTGCTGCGCCGGCCCCCGCCTTGCGCCGGGTCAGCGCCCCGGCATTCTCTTCGGCACCTGCGCCGGTGACGATCACCCGCTCCTCACGCTGAGGCAGCCGTGCACCGTCTTGAGTTCCGTGCCATGGGTTGTCAGATGCTGGCGGTGCTGGACAGCGAGTCAGGCACCGCCA
>Ga0315297_10003416_pt1 | contig 10212 bp, 21 predicted proteins | sample YL17G15_0_MG_FD_203628 | JGI IMG/M metagenome (GOLD analysis project Ga0315297, IMG submission 203628) | Sediment microbial communities from Yellowstone Lake, YNP, Wyoming, USA - YL17G15_0 | ecosystem: Environmental > Aquatic > Freshwater > Lake > Sediment | place: USA: Wyoming | collected...
CTCCTTTGGGGCTATGCCTTTGACGATCTTTCTACCAGATTTTTGAGAATTCGACCGATTTCCTCTTGACTTTTCCCCTGTTCGGTTGTATGATTCCCCTGTTACTTAACCTTTTCAAGGAGCTAAGACAATGGCAACTGAGAAAGAACCGAAGGACCGGAAGCCCCGTGAATCCACCATTCAGGTGAAGTTGGCATCGGACGTGATGGTCTCCTTTCCCGGAACGAGCATCCGGGTCCGTGTTCCGGCCGGCTGTTTGGTTCGGGTCAATGCGTCGGATATGAGGGACGTGAAGTAAGAGGGAAAGCTGAGTGGATACCTACTAGCCGGGCGGCAGAGTAGGTCGTAAGGCCACCAGGAACCCTATAGCGTGAATGGGTTCATCCTCCTTCGGGGACGGCTAGTTAGGGAAACCTGCTAGCCGTTTTTATTTGAAGAGGGATTCAAGCCATGTAACATCTTGTTTGGTTCGTCTTTTTCCTTTTCCCGTATCTAGATAGGCAGCTAGCCGATTTCTGGTTCCTAGTGTTCGGGGTCCTCTATTATATGCAAAGGGCAAAGACAAATCCAAAGCTTTGGCAATTCGGAATTTTGAAGGATACCGCTTCTTTTTCATATCATTCCCAATGAAACCCCCGCCACCTTTAGACAAGCCCGCAACATTGGACTATTGACGGCTTCTTTCAGTTTGTCGGGAGCGGTTTCAATGCAAGCTAGACATAGAGGCGCGGAGATTGTAGCCGTTACTTCTGTTGTTAGGGAGAGACTAAAATTTTCCATGAATACATTGGGAGCTTTGCATACGATGCAGTTCATTATCCTAGTATCCTTTTCAACTCTTTCCGCGCTAACTCTACGTTATGCGGGAGTGAAAATCCGGGAGTAACTTGGACCCGTCCTGCTCGGAGATTGATTTGCGCTCGGACGAGCATATCCGCTCCCGGATAATTTTGATAGAGCCACCGGCCAGGAATTCTCCAACCGTCGTAAGTAGTAAAAGCCCGTGCCGCAACTCGGTTAGTGAAGAGTTTTCCGGGGCCTATTAGATTGTTAGATATAGGTACACGGGTTTCTCCCTTTCCCGGTTCCCGTTCAAATCCATATCCGGGAATTGGATTATGACGGGGCGGACTAGGATGACGACGCGGACCTATTCCTCCCGCCCCTGGTCCTCTTATTCCTCCTCCGGCTACAGCTCCTCCTCCTCCGCTTCCGCCCCCGCCAGTATCACCTGTAGGTATTCTCATATCACCTCCTCCTAGAGAAATAGTAAGGCCACAAGGCCCCACCATAGAATTGACGGTTTCTGTTTTGCCGTTTCCTTTGTTTCTCCGGCTAACTGCGCGGTTTCTGGTTCTGTAGGAGTATTTTCGATTATCCCGCTATTAAGGGGCGAAGTAATCATTCCTCCGGTATATTTCCCTTCAACTCCGAGATTTGGAACGGTTCTGATAACCCGAACGTCAGACTTTGGGTTATCATAGATACCGGTAGCAACCCCGGTGAAAACTCTAATCCCCATTTTTTATCTCCATTAAGCCTTTAATATATGAGACTTCTCTTTCTAGCTTGCCAACTTTTAGGAGAATGGCATAGGAAAAAACCCAATTTCCGGTCAAGATTAAGACTGCCACCCCTTCAATTATAGCTTCCATATCAGAACGGAATCAGGGGAACGTATGGGTTATCCGGAAATTTGGTCCGGAGAAATTTAGCAAGCGCCATAAGAACCGGCGTTAAAGCTAGATATTTAGGGTCTGCCATTTTCAATTGTATGTAGGCAGGAAGCGCGGTTGCGACGGTAGCTCGGAGGAACCGGACAATCATTCTTTTCATCGCAGTTTTCTCCATCCCGAAATAAAGAGATTGGTTATAGAATTTCCGTCTAGCGCAGTATAAAAAAATTGGATGTCGGAATGCTTAGGCAGCCAAAGATTCAACTTCTCGTTATGCATTTCTCCCCCTTTTGCAACGGGAAACCGCGCCTCCTCCTCCAGTACCCCACCATTTCCAACAATTTCAAGGAGCGAGTTATTCGTTACTCCTCCCGAACTACTTAGAAAGGCGTACGCGAGAAAAATTTCCTCTAGTTCGGTATAAAATTGTAAAATTCTCGTCCTGATTCCGATAGGGCAAATGGTAGTAGAGGCCTTGAGAAATCCGGCGGTGTTCTGCCCGGGTTCCAGATATTGATAGGGATCGATAAGGCCTATATGGTATCGGTTAAAGTACATAGTGCCCCCCGATGCCTATACCGTAGGTTCGGGCCGCTAGGGCGCGGACGTATATTTCTACCACACCCACCCCAAAAAATTCAATGAATGGAAGATCAAAATTAGCCATGCTCTGCCGAAATATGACGGTTTCCGTGTAGATTGGCGCTCCATTCACCCAAATTTCTATTTGTTCTGAAACACTGGCCCCGGTGCTATTGCATCCCCGCATGTATTCCAATCGAATAATACGCTGGGATGTTAAAACACGAGTCGCAACCAACAACAGTTGTGCCCCCGCGCTAGTAGCTACCCCGCTGAGGAAAAATTTTCCCCCGTGTTTTGTTACCATTTGAAACCCCAACCGTATAGATCAAAAGCATCCGGTGCTCCTGTAGTGGTCAAAAATTGATACTCCGCCCCGGGTTCTAAATACCCCAGTAACGGATATGATTCTTCATTTTCTTGATGCATCCCTGTACCCGGCCAATCATCTATATAGTGGCTTAGACCGGGTCCTCTAAAACGGATAGGCCCCATATTTCCCTGAATGCCATAAATGCGAATTCGATCTCCAATGAATGGGGCTTTGAAAGTGAGGGGACCATTAGTGTTAAAATGCTTGATGAACGGAACAGCGTCCAGCGGTGGAATGAGAAATTTGCTCCACCCCGGCCGTGTTAAAATGTTTGGGTCATCTTGCTCGCAATTGGTGCCAAACCCCTGTAGGGTACACGAAACCTGAATAGGTACCGTATCTGTGTTATCTATTTCTATGGTTCCAAAAACATGGGGCGAAATGGTATGAAAAAGCGGGATCTGAATTTGGGCGGTATTACCGTTGCTAAATATCAGCGGAGGCAATTCAAACCCGGGTATGGTGCATCGCAATGGATAAGCGGGAGCCGTGGCTGTAGTAATCCAAAGCCATAAATGAGATAGTCGAAGTCTCCGTATTCCGGGAATAGGATTAAACCGAAAAATTTCCCCTGTTGCTCCCACCGGAAGATTAGTCACAGTCCCCCGTCGATAGTAGGGGACGAAATCTGGGTGTGGATAGCGGTGAAATGGGATCATAGTGAGAACCCCCACCCTAGCAATCGCACCTGATCTAGAGTGGATGCCGAGCTAGGCCCTTCTTTCCATATTCGCACTCTAGTTTGAGGGGGGATGATAAAAAAGATTGGTTGTTCCTGATTTTTTCCCGGGCGGGGGCAGATATGCCAACAGTCTAAACCTAATCCCTCCGCCCGAATATGAAGGCTAGCCAGAATACCCCCGCCCGAACGGTATGTTAATCCAAAAATTCTAGTCCAGGATTGTTCATATATCTCCCCTAGAAAGACTGGAGTTAATACATTTCCCGCGTAGACTCGCGAAAAAACAAAGGGTTTGAACCGGGACGGGGGGTAAATCCACGGGGGCAGTTTTCCTCGTGCTAGATAGCTGGCTACGCTAGGAAATTCCATAGGTCATTACCTTTGTGGCATACCGACTCGCCCGGCTTCCCGCTAAATATCGGGTTTCCCCCAAATTATACATTTGAATAGCGGCTTCATTCCCAAGTTTTCCTTGCCATTTTCTAAAGAGATATTTTAAATATCTGACGCCTGCTCTAGCGTTAATCTCGGGGTCATATAAATCTTTTTCATTGCTAATTTCCGGCATCATAGCTTTAGCAGTCTTGAATTGTACTCCCATAAGCCCGATAGAGTCTGGTTGATTTCCCCGAGTAGCGGAAATTTCGGGGTTGTAGGCTCCCGGATTAAATGAGCTTTCGACGCTAGCCACTCCTAGAGCTATAGTGGAATATGCAAAATTTTCCTCTGCGCAAGTTTTGCGTATGAGACTAGTCAGAGTCTCCTTACTCCAAATTTTTGGTGTCTTTGCTATTTCCGCCAAAACTTCGGGTGAGGGACCGTAAATAGTAAAGGTGGGAGGAATTACAGAATCAGGAACGGACACACTTTTCCCCCAATCAAACTGCTCAAGATAAAGCGCGATAGCTACCGTTATCCCTATCAGTATCAGTATAAGAATCATTTTCCCACTCTTAGAATCACTAAGCCTATGACAATGACGGCGACAACCAGTAACAAGGTTTGACCTTTAAAAAAAAGATTGGAAATAGTTTGGGCAAAGCTTTCTCCCGTGTTCCCCGTCCAATAGGAGAGAATTGGAGGTGAAGTGGTTTCTGGAACCGGCCCTTTATCTCCTAACTCTGTTGCGGGAATAACTCCCCGAGCAGTTACTTTTTCAATAATCCCTTTAAGCTTTGGGCATATCCGGTTAATCATACTTGACGGAGTTATCATTTCGATTTGCAAAATATCCCCGGTTTTTTGATACCATCCATTAGGGGCTTCCCCATCTTCCGGGATATAAGACTCTAGGATTTTCTGAATTTGCGCGTCAGAAATCAACGGGTCAACGTGATAGGAAAACCGTTTCTTTATCACCTATACACCTATCGGAGAAAGCGAAGACCTACTATAAGGGCAATAATGAGACCTATAAGCATGAAAGTCTCACGGCTAAAAACGGCGCTATAAGTCTCTAAGCTGCCGGTGGCGGTGGCCCCTGGAGTAGGTCCGGGACCCGGTTGAAGATTCGTTTCTCCCCGAGATTCAGACGTAAGTTTAGCTAACATAATGGTTTGAATATCGTTAATCGTTTTCGTGAGCATACTTGGCCACGTTGCATAACTAGCGGATACAGGTTCCGCCAAAACCGCTCCCCCGACACTCGCCCCGACATTTGCAGTAACAATATTTCCCATCAACGGACTCCCTTTATAAGAATGAAAGCAGCGGTTCCTAACACTAGATAGGCAAAAAGGTTACTCCCTCCAAATGTGGATTCTGCTGGAGGGGAAGCCGGATAATCAATGGGGTTAGCCCCTAATTGGCTAGCATCCCCCGAAGTAGTCTCTTTTCCTCCGCCCCCGCCAGCCGTCTTTATTTTCCGCTCTGGAGTAGAAACGGGGGCCGATGTTGGATTTGAAGAGGGAGGATAAATTAATCCCTGAGGTGTGATAATAGGCTCGTTCCATTCTATAGCCGGAAAACAATCTTTATTGAGATAGACTGTTTGCCCATCAACAGTAGCAATCTCACATCCCATTATCGTCTCATCATCATAAAGATAACGATAAGAACCGCCGCACCTACTCCTAGCATAAGGGGAGATATGCCGGAAAGCGCACTAGTAGAGTCCGCGCTTGTTGGCAAAACTAGAGAAGTATCTCCTCCCGTTAGAATAGGCTGCGCTGACGATGAAGCGGGTGAAGCGGATGAACGAGGAGAATTAGACTGTGAAGCTTTTGCCACATAATAGGATAGTCCGGCCCCCACTACAGTCTTGAGTATATCACTCCACGCGCTATTACTTCCCGATGTGCTAGGTTGCGCGGCACTCATTGGAGAAGTATCGGTGTAATCTACAGGTATAGGCCCAACAAAATCCGATGGATAATATGGAGACTCAGACATAAAAGAAGGGAGCTTAGGTTATTCTCTAAGCTCCCCACACCTCCTTATGGCTAGCCCGCGTTAGGTATGACGGCCGGAATTACTTCCACTTGTGTAACAATAGTAGTCGGAGAAGTAAGCCCTGCTGCTTGAACACTCAGATATGCATCTAGACTAGAATACGGCTGTGTCCGAATAAAAGAACTATTGGAACCATCTTCCGCGAAATCGACCGGATAAACACCTACCATAGAAATTGCGGCGGTCGTGGCATTGATTAGCACGTTATCAACATAGCCATAAAGACGCTTGGCGTCGTTCCGGATATGGTATCCGTTACGGGCAACGGTATCGGTATCCGTTGCGCGGATTCGACGGTGGAGAAAGGTGCCCCTGTTCAATTCCGAAGATTCGATTTCCATTTGGTTCAGGCATGCATCGGTCGGAGTATCAACCGAATTGACCTTACTCCGGGAGCGGAACAAGAGAGACTTGAGAAGATTCCCGCGTGGAAGCTGGACTCTCTGCCGGGGAGTGGTAGAAGTAATATCTACCTGTTGCTGAGACACTTTCAAAGCACTGAAAATACTTCCCGGTCCAAGCCCAGAAATTTCATGGGTTTGGACGGAGAGAATACTAGAAGTGTTAATGCTAGTATTGTTGACAGTTTGGAAAAGGTCAGTGATAGCGCCCCAAGTCACTTTCAACTGTAGGCTAGTGAGTGCCTGAGCATTGAGCAAAGTTAGATTAGGATCCTGCGAAAACGGGAGGGCGAATGGAATATACATCGCATATTGAGCCGTGTTACTCAGGCCCGCTCCCGGTGCGGCCATATTGGTATATTCCAGACTTGTTCCATACCAGAGATTGTTCAAAAGTACCAAATCAACCGGGTCAATACTCCACAGGGTTAACGCCCCGTCAAGAACAATCTCTATTCGGCGGATAGCGGAAAGCCCGTCATAGCTAGAGAGTGTTCCGGCGGCGGCTGCAACTCCGGTTGTTAACACCATCGTCCAAATTAGAGATAGTCCTTTCATCACGCTATCTCTAGGCAGGTCCATTGTAGCAACCTGGCCGGCGGAAGAATAAGCCATATCCGGGAGTGCTCGTTTGAAGTCTAATGCCATGTTACCTTTTCTCCCTTCTATTAGTTAAAATGAAAAATTACGCGCCACCAGTAACAAACGCCCGAACCTGGGGAATTCGGAAAATGAGTGCGACGGCCAAAGCAACCATAATTGCAAAAATCACGAAACCCTTAATTCCCTTCATATATACCGCTCCTTATAAAAATGAATAGAAAGAAACCCTGATTAGATTATATCATTCCAGGGAGCTTGTCAAGCACTTTGTCAGGATTTTCTATGACGCAATTTTGCGGGCCTATTTTCAAAACTGTCATCTCTTCTAGGTAAATCTCCCCCGTTTCTAATTCAATTGCAATAACTCGCCCATAGACTTTAGAGTTTTTCCAATCTACAAAGGAGACAATATCTCCTCTACTCACTATCTTCCCCGTCTTGTCCACGCTCATCCTCTTCCCCCTTTCTCAAGTCTGCTTCCCCTTCCCCTTCCTCTTCTGCCTCTTCAGGAGCGAAAGACAAGCATCCCTCAGTTACATCCTGGTTTTCAAAACTGAGATAATGCAAAGGCTCCAAATATTGAATTTCCTCTGCCCTATCCCCGCAGAAGCTTTTTAGGTACATAATATCTCGGGGTTCGGATTGCCTAAAACATATAATTTTATAAGCTTGAGACGTGAAAGCGCGTGCAACGTCTGCGGGCCTACGGGAGGCTCCGATAAAGCGGGAATTGTAATGACGACCAAAATGGACCAGCCGCTTGAATTCTGACGGGACTGAAATGGCGGTTGCAAACTGGTCGATTTCGTCACATATCAAATCCAATCCATAAGTAGCAAAAGGAAGCCTACAAAATCTGGCAAAATCCTCCGGAGTTGCTTCCGTAGGAATATAGGCTACTTTAAGAAATCCCCTCCCTGCTTTAGATACTCGGTCACAGAGAGATTCCCAATCGTTGACGAACGAAAATCCCGGTGCTTGCAAATACTCCGCCATATGGTCGTAAATGATGCAACGAGTCTCAGAGGGTAATATTTCCTCCCGGATATAGGAAGTTTTGCCCATTCCCCTCTGACCACAAATAAATTCACAACCCCTAGACTCCATCCCCATCCCCCGAAATCTCCAACTTTGGTTTTCTCATAGCTATACAGAGAGACAAGGCCGTGAGCTGAGTAAGCATATAACACGCTAGAGCCATATGTTGAGCCAGATAAGACCCCAAATACTGCTTTAATATCTGATTACTCCACGTCCCCATTTCCTCCGCGCCTTTGGGAGACAACTTAAACTCGGACTTCATTTTAACGCAAATTACGCCCCAAATTTCGGAGTGTAACAGGGAGAGAGATTCGATGGGGAAATCCGGCATCTCCGGAACATTAGGTTCTTTCGGCTTGTTCTTTTGACCCGGTTTCCGCCCCCGTTTCTTAGGAACGGGGAAGATTGTTCCCTCCCCCGCCTCCTCACTTCCTTCCCGTTTCAACTCCTCCAAATTCTCTTTCAAACTAGGGGGAAGCTTGTCTATATCCGCCGTTCCGGTAACAGATTCACCATCCATTATTCCCCTCCCCCGAAGAGAGATTCCCAAAAGGTCTTAGGTTCCGGGACAGTAGGAACTTCCTCTTTCTTAGGAGTTTCGGGAAGCCGTTTTTCTAGCTTATCTAGCTTTTCATGCAAACTCTTAAATTCCCCCGCAATAGCTTCAATGAATCCCTTAGCATCCGGTTCTTTTGCCATTATGTTCCCCTGAGAAAAATTAGTAAAAAATTAAGCCCCGTTCAGTCCATCCGCCCCACGGGGCTACAGGGCACCAGTTAGCGCTTTATGTTAAACCCGCTTTTGGAGTTTACCACAAACGCGGAGGATGCTATCTCTTCTTCCCCTTCCCCTTCTTTCCCTTCTGAGACTCGGAAATCCGGTCCAAAATAACCTTTTGCGCCCGTTCTGCAAAGCTAGCCGTTCCCCTCACCTGAAAAGTCTTACACTTGAAACCGGCGCTTGTCTTAATTTTCCCTGTATAGGTAATACGGATTCTGTCCCCCTTCTTAGCCACAGACAAAATTGGGTCTAGATTAGCACTCCCCCAAATGCTATATTCCGCCCCCTTAGAGTCTTTGAAGTGATAAAGATTAGACTCATTTTTTCCGACGCCACTTTCCTGCTGCTGGAAAATCCCTTCGGCAGTTTGCCCTACCGTATCAAAAGAAACCGCGTCACTAGACACTCCGGAAATCAGAATCAAATCACTCTCTTCCGTAGCTCGGGTTTTTCTAGACATCAGATTCCTAGCTCCTTCACTTGTTGGCGTAATTTCTCCCACTCTTCGGGGAGTAAATTCAAGCTGCGAGTCTGCGTTTCAAAAGCCAATGGGGTCAAATTCCGTTTCAAACTTTCCCGGAGTTTGTTCATGTGGTTTACTTCATATTCAAGACTTCCCTCCTTTATCATCTTCAAAAGCTTTCCAGGGGTCCCCCAAAAGCCATGTAACGCCGCTTTGATAATTCTGCCGGTAGGCCCTAAAACCAGATACAGCTTACATCGTATCAAAATAAGAGTACCTGTATATTTACAAGTCAATCCTCCTAACCCCGGCGTTTCTGACGGCCGCTTCTGTGTCAAAATTGAATCCGTAGAGCTGTGAAGCGCATCATATTTACATTCCAAGTCATGCAAATATGCGCGAGTAAACCCCGTAATGAGGGATGCAATGAAAGGATTGAAAAGGCCCCCTGCTGTGAAAACCTTTTCGGATTCTACCTTAAATCCATCGGAGTCGAATTCAACATCGGCCCCGGTATTCCGCTCTACAGATTGAATGAATTTACCGTAAAGCGAATTTAGGAGGCCGACTTTGTAAAAGTGATGCAGGGGATTAGTCGGCTTAAGAGATTCTTTTTCTCGGAACATAATTTTGACATATTCGGCGATAGGGTTACAATTAGCTTCGGACCTAACCGCGTAACCTTTATGAATCCGGTATCTAGCTCCGCTCCGTCTTGCAGATAGTAGCTCGTAACCTGTAACCCATCCCCGACCTGTATCGGATAATTTGTTAGCGGCACTATAGAGATTTGGATACTCCCCTTGTCTACTCCATTCCGCATCATAAATTCCTCCCCCTTCAAGTTTGTTAGTAGCCACATACCGGCAATTCAAAAAATTAGGTAGCTGTGTCATGGCATACGGATAGGCGGAAGTTATGTCATATTCTGAGACTCCCTCATATACTCCGGGAGGAACGTAACAACCGTTCCGGCCACCGTGATAACTAGAAATTGCCGGTCCTGCTATCCAAGCTTTAGGGAAAGGGATTCTTGAATCCTGGGGTATATAGCTGTGGCGGAAAACTCGGGAGGCAAACTGAGGGGCGGAGAGTGAAAGTCTTACATCAAATTTAGCATGATATCTAAGAATTTGCTCGCCAATTCTCGCGGAGATTTC
>Ga0315297_10003418_pt1 | contig 10211 bp, 13 predicted proteins | sample YL17G15_0_MG_FD_203628 | JGI IMG/M metagenome (GOLD analysis project Ga0315297, IMG submission 203628) | Sediment microbial communities from Yellowstone Lake, YNP, Wyoming, USA - YL17G15_0 | ecosystem: Environmental > Aquatic > Freshwater > Lake > Sediment | place: USA: Wyoming | collected...
GCTCCAGCTCGTCGGCGACGTCGCGCACGAGCTCCGCACGCCGCTCGCGACGCTCGACGGCTATCTCGAGGGGCTCCAGGACGGCGTCGTCGCGCCATCCACGGAGACGTGGACCCTGCTCCGCGGCGAGACCGCCCGACTCACCCGCCTCGTGAACGAGCTCCAGGACCTCTGGCGGGCGGAGGCGCGACAGCTGCCGCTCGAGCTCGAGACGGTGGACGCCGCCGTGGTCTGTCACGAGGTCGCGGATCGATTCCGCCCGACCGCACAGGCGCGCTCGATCACGTTCGAGACGCAGGCGGCGGATGGAGACCTGCGGGTGCGCGTGGACCGGGACCGGCTCGCGCAGATCCTCGGCAACTACGTGACGAATGCCATCCGGTACGCACCCGATGGCACCGCGGTCACCATCTCCGTCCGCGAGGCCGACGGCGAGGTGGAGATCGGCGTCCGGGACCAGGGTCCGGGCCTGACGCTCGAGCAGCGCGCCCAGGTCTTCGAGCGCTTCTACCGCGTGGACCCGTCGCGGTCGCGTGCCCTCGGTGGCTCCGGGATCGGCCTCGCGATCGTCCGCGCTCTCACGACGGCGATGGGCGGCCATGCGTGGGCCGAGAGCGACGGCCCCGGCCACGGCTCCACCTTCCTCGTCGCTCTCCCCGCGGCGACCTTGACCGAGTCTTGACGCAACGCTGATGCCGGCGAGATGACCGCCTGACTTCGCCGTCGCACCGTCGGTCACGTCGGGGACCGGTCCCGCCGCAAGGGACGCCCGACAGGAGGCGGCGACGGTGATCGATGGCGCGATCGGGATGGCCCAGGGCGGCTGGCTGTGGATGGGTATCTGGGTCCTCGCGCTCCTCGCGATCGTGTGGCTGCTCGTCCGGGACACGGGCCAGGCCACGGGCGACGACCCCATGGGCATCCTCCGCGAGCGGTTCGCACGCGGCGAGATCAGCGAGGCCGAGTACCTGCAGGCCGGGCGCCTGCTGGAGACGACACGAGGAGAGACGAGATGACGGATCCGGAGACGCCCGCGGCCGCGCCGCTCACCCGGCGAGAGCGCCGCGAGGTCGCCCGGACGCAGGACGACACGCGACAGACGACGCCCAAGGCCAGCGGGGCCCGCGTCGTCGCGTTCCTCACGGTCGCGGCCCTGGTCATCGGGATCGGTGGATACATGGCCGCGAGCGTCTTCCTCGGCCAGCGGGGAGCCGCCGCGTCCGCGGGCGCCATCCCGATGCGGATCAGCATGGCCGGCTACGACCCCAGGGTCCTCGATGCGAAGCCGGGCGAGACCCTCACGATCGACTGGTGGAACACGGATGGCGCCATGCACCTCGAAGGTGGCGTCCACTCCCTCGTCTCCGACCAGCTCGGGATACGGCTGGAGCTTCCGGCCGAGTCGCGGAAGACGATCACGCTCACCGCGCCGCTGGCGCTCGGCGACTACGACTTCTGGTGCGACACCTGCTGCGGAGGCAAGGACAGTCCCACGATGCACGCCACGCTGCGCGTGGAGGCCTGACCGGTGCCGACCGACGCGCCCGCGACCGTGGCGCCCGCGGCCGAAGCGCCGGCGAAGGATCCGGCGGCCGCCCCGGCGAAGGCCTGGGTGGAGCTCGCGTCGGGCACCGGCCTGCCGCGCACGGCGGTGGTGCTCTTCGCCGGCCTCGCCTCGATCGCCGCGATCGCGCTCACGACCGTCGCGCTCATCCCCTTCGAGACGGCGAGGTTCGGCGGCCTGACCGCGCCGATCGTCATCGGCTCCGGGTTCGCCGACGGGTTCAACCCGTGTGCGTTCGCACTCCTCGTCCTCTTCGCCACGTACACGCTCACGCTCCTGAACGCCGTGACGGCAGACGGGTCGGCGACGCCCGCGGCGCGACGGACGCTCCTGGGCGCCGGCTCGCTCTACGTGGGCGCCGTCTTCGTCACGTACTTCCTCATCGGCCTGGGGCTGTTCGGCTTCCTCTCGTGGCTGGGCGCCGACCATCTCGTCGCACGGGTCGCGTCGGTCATGGCGCTCGTCATGGCCGTGTGGATGCTCAAGGACGTGTTCCTCCCCGGCTGGGGCCCCACGATGGCCGCGCCGTCCGGGACGCACGGCTGGATGAACAGGGCGATGCAACGGGGTGGCCTCGGCGGGATGCTCCTCGCCGGCGTGCTCGTAGGGATCTGCACGGTCCCCTGCTCGGGCGCCGTCTACCTCTCGATCGTGGCGGTGCTCAACGCGTCGGGCGGCGGGCCCGTCGGCCTCGCGCTCCTTGCGCTCTACAACATCGCGTTCATCGCGCCGCTCGTGCTCTTCCTCCTGCTCGTCTCGAACCGGCGCGTGCTCGGGACGCTGGGGCGCTGGAACCGGAAGAACGGCGCGATCGTGAAGACCGTCCTCGCCACGGGGGTCGTGCTCATGAGCTTCGGCCTCCTGCTGTCGATGTAGTGATGACGACCGCGACGACGACCGAGGCGATCCGGGTCCCGGTCGAGGGCATGACGTGTCAGTCCTGCGTGGGCCGGATCACGCGGGCGGTCCGGAAGGTGGACGGCGTGGAGGCCGTGAAGGTGAGCCTCGCCGACGACAGCGCTACGGTCCGCTACGACCCGACCCGCATCCCGGTCACCGACATCCTCGCGGCGATCGCCGCCGCGGGCTACGACGCACGGCCCGAACGCATCGAGCGCGTGACCGACGAGCCGCACCGGTCGCTCCTCGATCGGCTGTTGCGCCTCCACTGAGCATGCGGATACGACCGCGGGGCACTCGCGTGAGGAACCCCGCAGACGACAGACAGGGAGATACCCGAATGGAAGCTCGATCGACACATCTCACGCCGCTCGTCGCCGTCGCGATCTCCGGCGCCGCGCTCGCCGTCGCCGTGGTCGCCCTCATCGCGATCGTGGCGTCCGGGACGGTCGGCGTCGCGATCGGCGCCGGCGGCATGATGGGCGGCGGCTCGGGCTACGGCCCCGGCGGCATGATGGGCGGCGGTCCCGTATACGGCGCCGGCGGCATGATGGGCGGCGGGCCGTGGAGCGGGGGCGCCCAGCCCGGGACCCCGGGGTTCGTCTCCGGGACGGTGGCGGCGCCTCGGGTCATCCGCGTGACCGCGGGGCCCGGCTACGCGTTCCGCCCTTCGACGATCACGGTGGCGCGCGGCGAGACCGTCACGTTCCAGGTGACCACGATGGGCCCGACCACCCATGAGTTCATGGTGGGCCCGGCGGACGCCGTGGCCGCGGATGCCGCGGGAACGGCGGAGATCGCGGACATCGGGATGATGCAGTCGAAGTCGCTCACCTACACCTTCACCGGACCGGGGCCGTACGCATTCGCGTGCCACGCGACCGGACATTACGAGGCCGGGATGCGGGGGACGATCACCGTCGCTCCCTGAGCGACCCGCCGCGCATGCCGCGTCGGTGACCGGGCGTCCCAACGGACCGAGCGAGGCTGTGCTCCCGCGCGATCACGGCGACCGCCTCACGTGGGCTCGTCGTCCTCCGTGTCGTCACCCGGCGTGAGGCGCCGCCCTTCCGGGGTCCTCCCCCAGCGAGCGGCCAGCTCCACCACGACGGCGTCGGCCACCTCGTCCGCGGCGCCCCCCCGCTCGACCTCATCGGACCATGCGAACTCCGCGAGGTAGTCGTCCGTACCGGCGAGGCCTTCCCGCATCGTGATGCGGCTGATCTCCTGCATGAACCAGCGCGGCATCACCCGGTCGGCTCGTGCACCTGTCTCGTCGGAGGCCTTGACCTGGGTCGGGATCTCGCGCCAGGCGAGCACGCGATAGCGGGCCATGGAAGGGGTCCTCTGCTGCGAAAGGCGGTCGTCGCGTGAGATCCGACCGATCGCGGAGCCGACGCGCCGACCGATGTCCGTTCGAGCGTGACAGATGTCCCGCGCCCGTGTCCCGCGCCCGCGCGAGCCCGCTACAGCTGGCAGCGGTCGTCGATGGATCGCGAATCCACGCCGGAGGTCACGGCGAGCACGGCGAAGATGAAGAGGACGAAGAGCGCGGCGAGCAGGTCCATGCCCAGAAGGTAGGCGAGGCACTTGATCAGGGCAAGCGGAAGTGACCAACTCATTGATCATGGAACAAGATCATCGGCCGGCACTCGAGATCAGGCACCTCGAGAGCCTGCGGGCCATCGCGAAGACGGGGTCGTTCCACGGTGCGGCGGACGACCTCGAATACACGCAGTCCGCGGTGAGCCAGCACCTCGCGGCGCTCGAGGCGGTCGTCGGGCTGCGGCTCGTCGATCGCGGGCGCGGCCGCAGGAAGGTGGAGCTGACGGAAGCCGGGACGCTCCTCCTCGGCCATGCGGACGCGGTCGCGGCACGCCTGAGCGCCGCCCGGGCCGACCTGCGCGCATACGCGGCGGGCGCGTCCGGGATCCTGCGGGTGGGCACCTACCAGAGCGTGGGCGCGCGGATCCTGCCGACCCTGCTCAGCCGCCTGTCGGCCACCTGGCCCGGCATCGAGGTGCGGCTCCGCGAGAGCAGCGATGACCAGGGTCTGCTCGACGGCATCGGCTCGGGCGAGCTGGACCTCACGTTCGCCGTGTCGCCGCTGCCGGAGGGTCCGTTCGAGTCCGTCGATCTCCTGCGCGACCCGTACGTGCTCATGGTCGCGGCAGGATCGCCCCTCGCCCGGCAAGACCCGCTGCCGGCCCTCTCGGAAATCGCTCAGGGGCCGCTCATCGGCTTCAGCTCCTGCAGGAGCACGATGGCCGCGGAGTCCTACCTCAGCCGCGACGGCGTCGCGCCGCGGATCGTGTTCCGCTCGGCCGACAACGGGACGGTGCAGGGGCTGGTGGCCGCCGGCGTCGGCGTCGCCCTGGTCCCCTCGCTCGCGGCCGACGAGGACGACCCACGGGTCGTCCTCAGGGCGGTCGAGGTCCCGCCGCGCGTGATCTCGCTCGTCTGGCACCGCGGTCGCCATCGGTCGCCGGCATCGATCGCGTTCGTCGACCTTGCGCGCGACGTATGTGCCGGGCTGCGCCGAGACACCGTCGTCGTCGCGTCGCGCCCCGACGCCTGACCGCCGACGAGCCCGGTCGACCGCCGACGCCCGGGCTATCCTCGACCTGATGGATCGGCCCGCCCACGCGCTGCTTCGGTACGTCGGTCACGCGACGATCTTCATCGACATGGACGGGACGCAGCTGCTCACCGACCCGCTGCTCCAGGGCCGCGTGGGTCCCATCCAGCGACACCGCGCGAAGCCGGATCCGGCGATGGTGTCGGCGATCGACGCGGTCCTCATCAGCCACCTGCACCTCGACCATCTCGACTTCCCGTCGCTCGAGCTGCTCGGTCGCGAGAAGCGGATCCTCGTGCCCGAGGGCTCCGAACGCCTCATGGCGAAGCACGGGTTCCACAACGTCCGCGAGATGGCGCCCGGAGAGACCGAGGCGGTCGGCTCGATCCGCGTCACCGCGGTGCCGGCGCTCCACAGCGGGCTCCGGCCGCCGCTGGGGCCGCGGGCGATCCCCGTGGGCTACATCGTCGAGGGGACGCGGCGGATCTACTTCGCGGGGGACACCGGGATCTTCAAGGCGATGGCCGATTTCGCAGAGCCCCACCTCGACGTGGCGCTCCTCCCGGTCTGGGGGTGGGGCCCCAAGCTCAGCCAGGGCCACCTTCACCCGGCGTCGGCGGCGCTCGCGCTGCAGTACCTTCGGCCGACGGCGGCGGTCCCGATCCACTGGGGCACGATCTGGCCGATCGCACCCGCCCTCTTCTTCCCGAGCCGCTTCCACGATCCGCCGCACGAGTTCGCCGAGCACGCGGCCAAGTTCGCCCCCGAGGTCCGGATCCTCGTGACGATGCCGGGCGATGCGGTCGCGTTCCCCTGAGGCCGCCGGTGCGCGGGGCCTACCTGACGCAGAGGGCCACCCACTCGCCCTGGACCTGGCGGATCGAGGTCCTGCCCATTCGGCCGTCGGGAAGGCGGCAGGGGTAGTCCGTCATCGAGTGAACGTGCGTGCGCTCGCGAATCAAACCACCAAGCCACGCGAGGCGGCTGGGGCCGACGGGGACGAGATTGGACAGCCGCGCGACTTCGATCGAAGCGGCGGTCTCCCGCCGGATCGTCGCGAGGCAGTCGTCCGCGTGGAGCCAATTGAGCATGTGGTGTGTCGATCCCCCGGGTCTCATGCAACTGCGTTTCAGCGCCACGCGCGACCCGCGCTGGGGCCATATGCTCTTTAATATAGGTTCTCTGCCAAATTGAGGGCTATCCCCTCCATGCGGGGTGGCGCAGCGCCGCCCCCGACCCCGAGCCGTTTCTCGACCGTTCGCGCGCCGGCTCTGGTAGCCTCTTGCCTGCGGCGGCGCGCTCGACCGGAGCTCGCCGGTTCGTTCGATCCGCCACACGACCTCCTGGAGGCACCGACGCACCGATGACCATCACGAGCGGCACCGCCCGACCCGTCCAGCGGGTGGACACGCAGTCCGCGACCTTCGCCGGCTGGCTCACCCAGTCGTTCGTCTGGATGTTCCTCGCGCTCCTGATCACCGGCGTCGTCGGCTGGTTCACCCTGAGCAACCAGGCGATCCTCGACAGGCTGAGCGGGGCGTACCTCGTGCTCTTCATCGTCCAGCTCGCCATCGGGTTCGGCCTGGGGCTGGCGATCACCAGGATCAGCGCGACGCTCGCCACGCTCCTGTTCTTCGTGTACGCGGCGACGATGGGCGTGACCATCGCCCTCATCATCTACTGGGCCGGGTACTCCACCACCACGGTGCTCTCCGCGGCGGCGGCGGCCGGCGGGATGTTCGGTGGGGCGGCGATCTACGGCCTGGTGACGAAGCGGAACCTCGCCACGATGGCGGGCTACCTCGTCATGGGCCTCATCGGGATCATCATCGCCTCGGTCGTGAACATCTTCATCGGCTGGCAGACGCTCAACTTCGTCATCTCCGTGCTGGGCGTCCTCATCTTCACCGGCCTCACCGCGTACACGGTCCAGCAGATCGCGGACGGTCGGCTCGCGGCGTGGCTGGGCCCGGACAAGGGCGCGATCTACGGCGCATTCCAGCTCTACCTCAACGCGATCAACCTCTTCCTGTTCATGCTCCGGATCTTCGGAGGCAACCGCTGACCCTGAGCGGGGCGTCGGCCCCTACGGCCCGAGAGCCGCTCACCCGCCCGACCGCCGTGCCAGCCGGTGCCGCGACGCGCCAGCATTGGGTCCGGGGCTCGGCGGGACCATCTGCCCATTCCCCGCGGCGCGTCGACATGGTCCTATTGGGGACGATGCATCCGTCCTCCCGTCCCGTCGCTCCGACCCGCACGAGCCGCCGCCTCGCCGTGTTCGCCGCGCTCGTCGCCGCCGTCGCCCTGCTCGCGCTCGGGCCCGCCACGCCGCCCGCCGCGGCCGACGCGGCGCCGGTCGCCCGCGATGCCGTCCGCACCGAGATCCACCGTCTCATCAACGGGGAGCGGGTCGCCGCCGGGCTCGCACCGCTGCGGATCGATCTCCTCCTCGCGAGTCGCGCCCATGACGCGACGTTCTCGTGCCCTGGTGCCGGGACGACCCCCGGCCGCGCCCTCGACGTCGCACTCCACAACGGGCTCTCGCACGAGCTCAGTGGATGCCCCGACGGCTCGGTCCTTGACGTCATGCCGTCATGGGGGTACCGCAGCCGGACCGGCGAGATCCTCGCCTACAACTACGAATCGAGCGAGCTCGTCACGTATCGCTACGCGTGCCCGCCAGGATCCCGCGAGTTCGACTGCACCGGTGGGGGCGGGACGACCGTCGCGTCGCGTATCGCCGCCACGGCACTTCGCATGTGGATCGACTCACCGACCCACCATTCGATCATCGATGGGGACTACGACCGGTTCGGGTGCGGCGCCTGGGCAGGCACCGGGACGACGGCGTATGGCACGGGCGGCACGTTCTTCGCGTGCGTGTTCGCGAAGGGCGGGGTCACCGCTCGCCTCGACACGAAGCGGCCGACCGTCGCGGGCATCCGCGTCGATGGCGCCGTCACCGCCTCCGCCGGCGAGCGCCACGTCGCCGCGGGCATGGGCGCGACGCTCGAGGCGACGGCCCGCGACACCGAGGCCCTCGGCCGGATCGCCGGGTGGGAGGTCGCAGTCGACGGACGCGTGGTCGTGGACCCGCTCATCGGCGGGCGCGTGGACGCCGGTCGCGGCACCGTGACCGTCCGCGCCATGATCCCGACCACCGACCTCGCCCCCGGCACGCACGCGGTCGTGATCCGGACGCTCGATCTCGCAGGTCGCTGGTCGGCCGCGACGACCTTCTCGCTCGTCGTCGCCCCGTAGCCGACCCCTCCGCGACAGCCGACCCCCCCGCGCTCAGACGGCGGCGGGTCGTTCCCGTCGGATCGCGCCCACGGCGAGCCTCCACGTGTCGGGCAGCTCCGGCAGGCGCAGCACGAGCGAGACCGCCGCGTACGTCGCGATCCCCGCCGTGCCCGCGACGATGAGCTGGACGAGCGCCGCGACCTTCCCAGCGTCGAATCCGATGACGAAGAGGGCACGCTCCGCGAGCCACGCGACGCCCGTCGCGCAGGCCGCCGCGACCACGAACGCGGCCGCTCCCCGCGCGAGCGCCGCGACGTCCACGGCGCGCGTCGCGATCAGCACCGCGCCGAGCAGGAGCGCCGTCTCCGCCCATGCTCCGAGCGAGAACGCCATGGCGATCCCGGGGAGCCCCCATGGCCCGACGAGCGCGGCCCCGACGGCGACGGTGATCGCGAGCTCGATCGTCCCCGAGGCCACCGGTGCCCACGTCCCGCCGCGCGCGTAGACGGCGCGCGCGAGGAGCACGTTCAGGCCGTCGGCCGCGAGGCCGGGGAGGAGGAAGAGCAGCGCGTCGGACGTGAGGGCCACCGCGCGCGCGTCGAACCGGCCGTAGTTGAAGAGGATGGTCACCATCTCCGTCCGCAGGACGATCCCGAGGCCCGTCAGCGGGAGCATGACGAAGAGCATGAGTCGCACGGTCTTGACGAGGAGCGACGCGTAGTCGGCCGCCTCCCCGCGGGCGAACCGGGCGGTGAGCGCCGGGAGCGCGACGACGCCGACCGGGACGCCGATGGTGCCGACCGGGATGAGGTAGACGGTGTAGGCGATCGCGAACGCGGCGACCGACCCTGCGGCGAGGCCCGACGCGAGCGTCGTCGCGACGATGAGCTGGAGCTGCCCCACGCCGAGGCCGAAGGCCCGCGGCAGGAGCAGGACCGCGGCCTCGCGCTCCTCCGGCTCGCGCAGGGTCACCCGGCGGGTGAACCGGAAGCCCGCGCGGCGCAGCGGCACGAGCTGGACGAGGAGGAATGCCGCGGCGCCGAGCACCACCCCCACGGCCAGCCCGTGCACGCCGATGAACGGCGGGAGGAGGATCGCGGCCAGGATCGTCACGATGTTGTACGCGACCGGCGCGGCCATCGACGCGGCGAAGCGACCCGTCGCGTTCAGCACGCTGGTCACGACCGCGCCGACGGCGAGGAGCAGGGGGCCCAGGGCCATGATCCGCGTGAGCTCGATCGTGAGTGCGGTCCGCTCCGGGCCGAAGCCCGGTGCGATGAGGGGGACGAGGACGGGCGCGCCCACGAGGAGGACGACGCCGAAGACCGCCGAGGCGATCGCCACGAGGATCGAGACGGACGACGCGATCCGCCAGGCCTGCGCGGTCCGGCCGGTGGCGAGGAGTGAGGCGATCGGAGGGACGAGCGCCGCGGCGAGCGCGCCGGTCGCGACGAGGTTGAAGACGAGGTCCGGGAAGCGGAACGCCGCGTAGAAGGCGTCGAGCTGGGGACCCGCGCCGAACGTCGTGCCGATGACCACGACGCGCAGCCACCCGAGGGCTCGCGCGAGCCCGTAGCCCCCGAGGACGACGATCCCCGCCCGCGCGAGCGACCGTCCGCCGTCAGCCGCCACGGGCGCGCCCATCGGCCGACTGTAGCACCACGCACCGCCGGGGCCGCGCACCGCCCGATCGGCCGCCGCGCTCGGCCAGACTCCGTCCGTCGTCAGCGGGCCCCGTCAGCCGGCCCATTTCGCATCGGAGGGTACGATTGGCGCAAGGGAAGGCACCGGCCATCCCGCCTCCCCGTCGCACCCCTACGGCCACGGACGAGCGCTGGACCCACTGATAGCCTTTCGAGGTCATCCCGCATGACAAGCTCCGCGCCGGGCGAACCCCGCCCGCCGCAGGCCACCCGCGGTCGCCGG
>Ga0315297_10003420_pt1 | contig 10209 bp, 4 predicted proteins | sample YL17G15_0_MG_FD_203628 | JGI IMG/M metagenome (GOLD analysis project Ga0315297, IMG submission 203628) | Sediment microbial communities from Yellowstone Lake, YNP, Wyoming, USA - YL17G15_0 | ecosystem: Environmental > Aquatic > Freshwater > Lake > Sediment | place: USA: Wyoming | collected...
CATAGCGCGAGGCCCTTGCGAGTCCCCCGCTTTCCTCCGTAGAGCATATGCGGTATTAGCCCAGCTTTCGCTGGGTTGTCCCCCACTACGGGATACGTTCCGATGCATTACTCACCCGTCCGCCGCTCGCCGCCAGGGTTGCCCCCGCGCTGCCGCTCGACTTGCATGTGTAAAGCATGCCGCCAGCGTTCAATCTGAGCCAGGATCAAACTCTTCAGTTCAATCCATTACAAGTAACTCAATCGACGTTGGCCCCATCCCAATCCCCGCAGCTTCCTCCCCAGCTCGCGCCAAAGCATCCACCACCAGGACCAGAACAAGACTGCGCACTCACCCCTTCGAGCAAGCACGCCTGTTGCGTCGTGTGAGCACCAAAGCTTCTTGAATATCCCCAGCAAGCAAAGACCCGAAAGCCCCCACCCACCAAGGTACCCAGCACCCCAGTACCCACACCTATCGGTTGCTTCTTGTTAAAGAACAGGCCAGCTTCGGGACGCGCCCAAGAAACACTGGCAAAGAGGCGCGATTATACAACGAATCGGCGCCACGTCAACACTCTCTCCGCATCGTTCGAGCGATACGCCGGATACAATGGGCGCTCCCCCGCGACATCACGTTGACGGCCGAAGAGCCCCGATTGCATCTCTCTGCGAATTGGCAACTCACGACGATCCGCAATCCCCGTTGACACCCGGCGAAACGGCCGCGGCGGGCACCGGCAACGACACCGGCGTTGCCGTCGGGAGCGCGGGAGCCAGCGCTGCGGTGGCACCGGCCGTTGCAGAAGCCACCGCGCCTGCCGTTGCAGAAGCCACCGCGCCGGCCGCCGATACCGCCCCGGGTCCGGCGAGCGCAATGTCGCCGGCGACTATCGGACTGGCCTCTTTCGGCGGCGCGCTGTTGCTGCTGCTGCTCGGGTACGTCGTCCTGACCGCACCGGGTGCCTGGTTCCCGGCTGCCTCGCCGCAGTCCTGGGGGCCGCGCGATGCCTCGCTGACGCGCGGCTCGGGCGCGATCGACGGCGACGTGCTGATGATCGATGCGGCGGAACCTGGCAGCACGGCAGTGCTCTCGATCAAGGCCGACATCCGGTCGACCGACTATCGGGCGATCGCGTGGCGCCTCGCCAACGTCCCGGAGCAGGCCGACGTGCGAATGTTCTGGCGCAGCGATTACGCCCCGGCAAAGATGAACTCAGTGCCGGTTACGGTCGCCGCAGGGCACCTGCTTCCGGTCGATGTCTCGCGGGAGGCGACCTGGATTGGCCGGATCACCGGCCTTGCCCTCGCGATCCGCACCACCGGGGCGCAACCTGTCCAGTTTCTCGGCGTCACGGCCAAGCCCAGGGGAGCGCTGGAATTGCTTCACGACCGCGCCGGCGAATGGCTGGCGTTCGAGAGCTGGACCGGGGTATCGATGAACACGATCACCGGCGGGGCCGCCGTGCAGGATCTGCCGCTGCCGTTCCTGCTCGCCGCGGCGGCGGCGCTGGCCATGCTGGCGGCCCTCCTTCTGTTGCGGCGGTTTTCACCCATCGCGTCGCTCCCGCTCGCGCTCGGCGCCATCTTCGTGGCCGCGTGGATCGTCGCCGACCTGCGCTGGGAATGGAACCTCGCGCGACAGGCGATCGCCACGCGCGATCAATACGGCGGCAAGGACTGGCAGGGCAAGCACCTCGCCGCCGAGGACGGGAAACTGTTCGCGTTCATCGAGAACGTCCGCGCCAAGCTGCCGCCGGCGCCGGCGCGGATTTTCGTCGTGGCCGAGGCCCACTACTTCCGCGATCGCGCTGCCTACCACCTGTACCCGCACAACGTCCATTTCGAACCCTACCGGGACATGTTGCCGCCGTCGGCCGCGCTGCGGGCCGGCGACTATCTGGTCGTCTACCTGCGCCGGGGCATCCAGTACGACGCCAAGGCGCAGCGCCTGCGCTTCCCCGACGGCTCGACGCTGGCCGCCGAGGTGCAGCTGGCCGAGGCCGGCGGAGCGCTCTTCGCAATTCGATGACATGGACTCCGTGACGCTCTCGCTCGGACTGCTGCTGCCGTGGGCGCTCGGCGTCGCGGCGCTGCTCGCGGCGCGCGACGCGGCGCGACCGCTCGCGGCGCCGGGCGAAATCACGTGGCTGCTGGGGGCCGGGTATCTCGCCGGCGCGCTGCTGCTCACGTTCTGGATGCGGGCGCTTTCGCTCGCCGGCGTGCGCTTCGGCGCCGCGGCGATCGCGCTGCCGTTGCTCGCGGTCGCGGGGGCCCTGCTCATTCTCGCGTGGCGGCGGGGGGGCGGCGCCCGCAGCATCGGCGCGATGCGCGAGGCGTTCGCTCCTCCGGCGGTCACCGGCCTCGCGCGCGCCTTCTGGTGGGGATTGCTGGCGTGGATCGCGCTGCGCTTTGCGCTGCTCGCACTGGAGGTCGCGTCGCGGCCGCTGTTTCCGTGGGAAGCATGGATCGGATGGGCGACCAAGGCGCGCGTGTGGTTCGAGTTCGGACGAATCACCGAGTTCGTGGGCGCGCGCGAGTGGTTCGCCGCGACCGGAAATGCGTGGTTCGATGCATCACCCGCGAATCCCGCCACGCTGCCGCTACTGCAGGTCTGGGCGAGCATCGCGCTCGGCAACTGGGACGACGCGCTGATGAACTGGCCATGGTGGCAGATCGCCGTCGCGCTCACGCTGGCGGTGTACGGTGGCCTGCGCCGGCTGGGCGCCACCAGCCTCGAAGCGCTCGTCGGCGCGTACTTTGTCGCCTCGTTGCCGCTCGCCAACGCTCACGTCGCGCTTGCCGGCTACGCCGACCTGCCGCTCGCCGCCTACTTCGCCGTGGCGGTCCTCGCGTTTCTGCAATGGGCTGGCACGCGCACGCTGCGTGACGCCGCCCTCGCCGCCTGCTTCGCTGCCGCCTGCCCGCTGATCAAGATAGTGGGCGCGGTCTGGCTGCTGGCGTTGCTGCCCGGCGTGACGGTGGCCCTTGCGCCGCGACAGGGCCGAAAGCTGGTCGCGATCGCGCTTGGAGTCATTGCGGCCGCACTCGTCGTGCTCGCCCAGACCAGTTTCGTCGTGGCGGGCCACCCGCTTCATCTCGATTTCGCGCCGGCATGGACGTCGTTCAGCGACAGCCTGTTCCTGCTCGGCAACTGGAATCTGCTGTGGTACGGCGTCATCGGCGCCGCGCTGCTGGCGTGGCGGCAATCGCTCACGCCGCCGCTGCTGCCGCTCGCGGCGATCGTCGCCACCGGCCTGTTCCTGGTGTCCATCCTGCTCTTCTTTCCGGGCTCGGCGCAGTGGCTCGCCGACGCGCCCGGTGTCGACCGCGCCATGCTCCACCTCGCCCCGGTGCTGGTGGTGTTCATGGTGCTCGCGTTTCGTGCCTTCGACGCACGCTGGACGGCGGCCCACCCGCTCCCGATCGCCCCCGATGCCGCGAGCGCGACCGCCGCCACGCAACGATGATCGAACTCCCCGGCGTCACGCTGTGCTGCATCGACACGGCCAACCACGCACTCGCGTTGCGCGCACTTCTGCGCTCGCGCGCGGGGATTCGCTTCGCGCGCACCGTGTTCCTCACCGATGCGCCTGCGCACGACCTCGCGGCACCGGAGGGCATCGACGTGATCCCGATCGCCCCGCTCACGAGCCGCGACCAGTATTCGCGGTTCGTGCTGAAAGCGATGCTGCCGCACGTCGCGACGCCGCACGTGCTGCTCGTGCAGTGGGACGGCTACGTGGTCAACCCGCAGGCCTGGGATCCGGCGTTCCTCGAATGTGATTACATCGGCGCGAAGTGGCACTGGCAGGAGGCCGGCATGCGCGTCGGCAACGGCGGCTTCTCGCTGCGCTCGCGCCGGCTCCTGGAGGCTTTGCACGATCCGCGGATCGTGCTCGCCGGCGCCGAGGACGAGACGATCTGCCGCACATTCCGGCCGCTGCTGGAACGCGACCATCACATCCGTTTCGCCGACGAGGCGGCGGCCGATCGTTTCGCCTTCGAGGCGGCATACCCGATCGGCCTTCCGTTCGGTTTCCACGGGCTCTTCAATTTCTGTCGCGTGGTCCCTCCTGCCGAACTGGCGGCACTGGCCCCCGGCTTCTCCGACGCGATCGCGGTCTCGCCGCAGCTCTCGCAGCTGTTGCGCAACTGTGTTGCGCTGGCGCAATGGACGGCCGCCGCCGCGATTGCCCGCCGAATTCTCGCGGCCCGCCCGGGCGCCGACGACGCGCGCGCGCTGCTGACGCAGGCAGAGGCCAATGTTGCGCGAGGCCCGACGGCCGGACGCAACGAGCCGTGCCCCTGCGGCAGCGGCAAGCGGTTCAAGCACTGTCACGGCGCCGGCGGCGCCGTGTCACCTGCGGTGGCCAGCGGCACCGCCCCGCCGGCGGCTGCCGATGCGCTCGTCGCGCGCGCGATCGAGTCCCATCGCCGCGGCGATCTCGCCGCCGCGGAACGCGGTTATCGCGAAGCGCTGGCCGCGGCACCCGAGCACCCGCCTGCGCTGCATTTTCTCGGCGTCGTTCTCTATCAGCACCGCCGGCTAGCCGAAGCGCTGCCGCTGCTCGAACGGGCGGTTGCCCTCGTTCCGGGAGAGCCCGAGTTCCACAACAATCTCGGCCTCGCCCTCGCCGAGGCCGATCGCATCGACGAGGGAATCGCCGCCTACCGGCGCTCCATTGCGTTGAAGCCGGATCACGCGGCGGCATGGAACAACCTCGGGTTGGCGCTGCAGGCCGACAACCGGCTCGAGGCCGCGGCGTCCGCTTTCCGCGAAGCGATCGCGCACGCGCCCTCGTTTGCCGAGGCGCACTGGAACCTCTCGCTGGCGCTGCTCGGGCAACGCCACTCCGCCGAAGCCTGGCAAGCCTACGAGTGGCGGCTCGCCATCCCCGCGTTGTGGAAGGACGCGCCGGTGCATCCGGGACCGCGCTGGGACGGCGTTGTCCGGCCCCGGCAGACGCTGCTGGTCACGGCGGAACAGGGCCTGGGCGACGCGCTGCAGTTCATCCGCTTTGTCCGGCCCCTCGCCGCGCGCGGCGCGCGCGTGATCGTTGCCGCGGATGCGCCGCTCGTCCGTCTTCTCGGCACGGCCCCCGGGGTCGTCGCGAGCGTCAGCCACACGGCCGCCGCCCCGCCCTACGATGCGCAAGTCCCGCTGCTGTCGCTCCCGCACGTGCTCGGCGTCACCGAACGCGACCTCCAACCGGCGGTCCCCTATGTCACGGCCGACGCTTCGCGCCGAGCCGCCGTCGCCGCCGCGCTGGCCACCCTCACTGGCGTCCGCAAGATCGGGATCGTCTGGTCCGGCAATCCGGCGCAGCGGGTCAACCGGCGGCGGTCGATCCCGCTCGCGAAGCTGGCTCCGCTGTTCGCCCTGCCCGGCATCGCCTGGTTCTCGCTGCAGAAGGGCGAGGCCGCGGCGGCGGTCGCCCAGGTTCCGGCGGCCCGGGTGCTGCGGCCGCTGCCGCCCGACCACGATTTCGACGACACCGCGGCGCTCGTCGCCGAACTCGATCTCGTCCTGTCGGTCTGCACGAGCATGGCGCATCTCGCCGGCGCGCTCGCGCGGCCCGTCTGGGTCATGCTCGCGCATGCCGCCGACTGGCGCTGGCAGCTTCAGCGCACGGACAGCCCCTGGTATCCGACCGCCCGCCTCTTTCGCCAGCCGCGCGCCGGAGATTGGGACGCGGTGGTGCAGGACGTGCTGCAGGCGCTCGCGGCGACGAACGCACCTCGGCAATGACCGTACCACCGCCGTCGCGCAATGATCCGTGCCCTTGCGGCAGCGGTTTGCGCTACAAGCATTGCCACGGGGCGCCCGGTGCCGCGCCGCCCGCCGCACCTGCGCCCCCCAAGGCCGAGGCGGCCTGGCGCCGCACGCTCGACATCGATCCCGGGAATGCCGAGGCCCGGTTTCATCTCGGCAACCTGTTGCGCGAACGCGGCGACGCGCGCGCGGCGGTCGCCGAATACGAGCTCGCGCTGGCGGCGGTGCCGGGCCACCCGGGCCTGCTCAACAATCTCGGCCTGGCGCTCGAGACCGCCGGCGACCACGAGCGCGCAGAAACGTGCTACCGGCAGGTGCTCGCCGCCGAACCCGGGCAGCCCGACGCCTTGGGGAACCTCGCCAACGTGCAATTCGAGCGCGAGGACTTTTCCGGCGCCGCCGCCACGTACGACCAGCTGTTCGCCCTTCGGCGCGACGTTCCGGTCGCCATCTGGGTTCGCCGCGGCATCGCGCAGCACGCGATCCGGGCGCTGGACGGTGCCGAGGCGAGCTTCCGCGAAGCAGCGCGGCTCTCGCCCGACGACCCCCGCGTCCAGTTCAACCTGGCCCTGGTCCTCGCGGACCGGCATCGATATGCCGCCGCCGAGCCGGCCCTGCTGCGCACGCGGGCGCTGGAACCGGGCCATTCCGGCGCATTGAGCCTGCTCGCCCGCGCGCGCCAGCATCTTTGCGCGTGGGACGGCATCGATTCGCTGTTCGCGGAAATCGACCGCCTGCTCGAGGACGACAACGCGTCGGTGTCCGGCATCGCTCCGTTTTCGACCCTGCCGACGCCGCTGCCGCCCGCCACGCAGTTGCGCGCCGCGCGGCGATGGTCCGCCGGACTCGCCCCACCGACACCCGTGGCGCGGCCCGAGGTCCTGCAGCGCGCCGGCGAACGGCTGCGTGTGGGCTTCGTGTCGACGGATTTGCGCGAACATCCGATGGTTCACTGCTCACTCGAGTTCTGGGAGCGGATCGACCGCCGGCGCATCGAGGCGTTCGCCTACGGCATCGAGCCCGAGGACCACGGCCCCTTCGGGCAACGCGCCGTCCGCGCGTTCGAGCATTTCGCCGACGTGAGCGGGCAATCGATCCCGGCGATCGTGCAGCGGATTCGCGACGACCGGATTGCCATCCTGATCGATCTCAATGGCGATACCAAGAACGCGCGCCCGCACATCTTCGCCCGGCGACCGGCGCCCCTCCAGCTGAATTTCCTTGGGTTTCCGGGGACGCTCGGCGCACCCTGGTACGACTACTGCGTGGTCGATGAATTTGGCGTGCCCCCGAGCATGCAGTGGGCCTATGCGGAGCGGCTGTTGTACCTTCCGCACTGCGCGTTTCCGGGCGACACGAGACGGGCGCCCCGCGGCCCGGCACCCTCGCGCGCCGAATGCGGGCTCCCGGAAGGCGGTTTCGTCTTCTGCTGCTTCAACAACGCGTACAAGATCGCGCCGGACGTGTTCGCGATCTGGATGCGCCTCCTCGCCGCGGTTCCGGGCAGCTGGCTGTGGCTCCTCGACGTGCCCGACGAAACAAAGCGGAACTTGCGGCGCGAGGCCCGGCGCGCCCGGGTGGCGGACGAGCGCCTGCTGTTCGCGCCGCGAGCGGCGCCGGCCGCGCACCTCGCCCGGATCGCCGCCGCCGACCTCGTCGTCGACACGTTTCCCTACGGCGCGCACACCACCGCGAACGACGCGCTGCTGGTTGGCGTGCCGGTCGTGACCTGCACCGGCGAGACGCTGGTGAGCCGTATCGCGGGCAGCCAGTTGCACGCGGCCGGGTTGCCGGAGCTCGTGACCGCGAACTTCGCCGACTACGAGGCGCTGGCGTTGCGCCTGGCGCAGCATCCCGCCGAGCTTGCGGCGCTGCGCGCGCGCCTTGCCGCCAACCGCCTCACGGCGCCGTTGTTCGACATGGCGCGCTTCACGCGCGACTTCGAGGACGCCTTGTTGCGCATCTGGCAGGAGCATGCCGGCGCTGCGGCATCCGGCTGAACGGCCGGTGCGCGGCCGCACGACGCGTCGCAGGAACCCGGCCCGCGGTCAAACCCCGGCGGCGGCCGCGGCCTCGGGCGCGCGCAACGCGAGCGCCTGGCGGTACGCCGCTTCCAGACGGCGCGCGCGCCCGGCGCTGTCGGTCAGCACGGACCCGGCCAGGCCGGCGCCGATCGCGGCGCGCACCTCGCGCATGAAGGCCGGCTCGCTCGCAAGGCGCACGGCAATGTCCACATACTCGGGCGCGCCGTGCGCGACCGTTTGCGTCACGCCGAGATTGGCGAGGATCGAGTACGACGAGCGCTCGCCGTGGCGCGTGCCCACCAGGGTCACGACGGGCACGCCCATGTCGAGCGCTTCCAGCGTGCCGTTGACTCCGCCGTAGGGCATCGGGTCCAGCACGAAATCGATCAGCGTGTAGCGGGCCTGGTTCTCGGCGTCGCTGCGGCCCTGCGGCACGAAGGCGAGGCGTTCGGGGGCGATACCGCCCGCGGCCGCCAGCCGGGCGTACGAATCCCGGAACGCCGGATTCGCGGGGGAGAAGACGAGGCGGGCGCGCGGAATGCGCAGGAGCACGTCGCGCCAGAGGGCGAGACAGCGGCGCGACAGTTTCAGCGGCGTGCAGAACGCGCCGATCAGGATGGCATCCGCGGCAACGCCGAGCGCCTCACGGCCGAAAGGATGCGCCGCCGCCGGTGCCACATGCCGGAACGGGTAGACGCAACCGGCCATCGGCAGCAATGCCTCGAACTGATGCGCGTTGCTCTGCGCGATGTCGGCATGGTGGTCGGTCAGCTTGAAGTCGATGGTGGAAAGGCCGACGGTGCCGGCACTGGCGACGTGCGTGATCTGGATGCGCGCGGGCTTCAACGCCAGGATGCCCGGCCGTGCGCCCTTGGTATGCGTCGACAGGTCGATCAGCAGGTCGAGGTCGTCTTCGTCGATGCGCATCGCCGCCTCGCGCTCGCTCGCGCCCGCCAGCACGACAAAGGACTCGGCAATGCCTTCGAACCGCGCCGTCCACTCGTCGCGATCGTCCGCCAGCGAATAGAAGTGCAGGGCGAAGCGCGCGCGATCGTGGTGCTGCACTTCCTGCCAGATCATCTTGCCCATGACGTGCCCGCGCAGGTCGGCCGAGAGGTATCCGATCCGCAGGCGGCCGGGCCGCCGCGCCGCCCGGCGGGCGAGCGGCGGGCCGTGAATCGCGCGGAGCGCCCGGTCGTGCATCGTCGCGTACCTGAAGACGACGGCCGGCTCGACGTCGAAGAACAGCAGCAGGTAGAGGATCTGCTCGAGGCTGTCGCAAAGCTCGACGTCGTCCGCGGCCCGGTACCGCTCCCGGGCGAGGCCGTCGAGATACCGGTCGATGCCGGCGAAATCGCCGTGGTGCTGGAGCACCTCCAGCGCCTGCACGGCGAGCGCGAGCGCATCCGGACAGTTCGCCTCGAACCGGCGGAAGTTCGCGAGTGCCGCATCGGCGCGGCCCGCGGCGAGCAGGGTTTCGCCGAGATTCCGGTACGCGGCGGCGTGCTTCGCATCCAGCGCCAGCACGGTGCCATAGGCGGCGATGGCGGCGCCGGTCGCGCCTTGTTCCTGAAACAGCACGCCGAGGTTGAAGTCGGCGGCGATCAGGTCCGGCTTGAATGCGAGCGCACGCTGATAGGCCCGCGCCGCTTCCGCATCGTTCCTGCGCATCTGCAGCGCCACGCCATGGTTGTAGTGCGTGTCGCCGTCGGCGGGCTCGCGGGCCAGCGCACGGGCGAAGAGCGCCGCCGCCGCATCCCCGTGGCGCAGCGCGAGCTCGGCCAGGCCCCAGGCCCGCAGGAGCGCCGTGGATGGCGGTGCGGGGCCGTCCGCGTCCACGGACGCGCACAGCGAAATCGCGGCCTGCGGCTCGCGGTCGCCGAGCGCGGCGTTGGCCGCGGCCGCGCGGGCGGCGGCGTAGCGAGGCGCGACTTCGAGCGCGATTGCGAAGTCGGCCCGCGCTGCCGCGGTGTCGCCTTCGTCCCGGTGCAGCACGCCGCGCAGGTAATGCGCCTGGGCGAAACCCGGCTGCAGCGCCAGCACGCGGCCGTAGGCCTCGCGCGCGGCGGCCACCTCGCCGCGCTGGTGCGCGCGCACCGCGCCATCCCAGGCAGCGGCCATGGCTGCCGCGGCGGGAAGGTCGCCCGCGTCCGGCGGCAAACGGGCGCGCATGTCCGCCATGGCGGCAACAAGCGCCGCGGCATCCGGCAGCGCGCCGTCGTGCAGGGGGGCCGGCAACCGCGCCCGCAACGTCGCCAGCGTCAGGATCGCGCGCGCGGGCCGCGCCGCGAGCAGCGGACCCGTCGCACTGTCGAGCCCGGCCAGGTCCACGATCACGTCGGGATCGAGTGCGGCAATGCGCCGCGCTGCGCCCGCTGCGCCCGCTGCGCCCGCTGCGCCCGCTGCGCCCGCTGCGCCCGCTGCGCCCGCT
>Ga0315297_10003421_pt1 | contig 10208 bp, 12 predicted proteins | sample YL17G15_0_MG_FD_203628 | JGI IMG/M metagenome (GOLD analysis project Ga0315297, IMG submission 203628) | Sediment microbial communities from Yellowstone Lake, YNP, Wyoming, USA - YL17G15_0 | ecosystem: Environmental > Aquatic > Freshwater > Lake > Sediment | place: USA: Wyoming | collected...
GCCCAGGTCCATCTTCAGATAGCGAACGATCTCCCGGGCCAGCACCGGATTGGAGGAGCCGGAAAAAATTTTCATGGTTCCTTCCTTATCTGTCGTCTCGCGCTCACGAACTCGCCTCTCATCTATATACGTCTTATGTCTTCTCTGACTGGGGCGGGAGGATTCGAACCTCCGGATGGCGGATCCAAAGTCCGCTGCCTTACCGCTTGGCTACACCCCAACGTTCAGTTCTGTCCAGTATCGCCCGCGGGACACAAACTCGACGAGGACGGCTCTGTGCTTCGCCCCGACCGTCTCGAGGGCCGCCTCGGCGGTCGCTCGTTCCCTGAAGAGTCCGAACACCGCCGAGCCCGATCCGCTGACCAGGGACAATTCCGGCCCCAGGCTTTGGAGGAGGCTCTTTATTCCTTTTATCTGAGGAAAGAGGCGAAAGATCGTCTCTTCGAGTTCGTTGTCAAGGAAGCGAAGCTCTTCCGTCCTCAAAAACGCGTCAATTTTACCCGCTTTCCCCCCCGAAGTCAACCCCTCGACGCTCCGGCCTTCAGGCGAGGGCTTCTCCGGTGCTGCGATTCGCTGGACGGCGGTCAGGGCGCCGTAAACTCGCGCCGTCGGGATCGGGAAGGAGGGAAGGACGAGGAGGCAGACCCGGGAAAGCCGTTCCTGGAGGGGCGCCAGGATGTCGCCCCGGCCCGTCCCCAAACAGAGACCCCCCTCCAGAAAATAGGGGACATCGGCCCCCAACCGGGCGGCCAGCCGAAGGAGGCCGGCCTTGTCCTCGGGGAGCTCCCAGAGGCGGGACAGGGTCCAGAGGGTCATGGCCGCGTTGCTGCTGCCCCCGCCAAGGCCCTTGCCGGGAGGAATGTTCTTTTCGACGTAGATATCCGCGCCGCGGCGGACGCCGGATTCCTGCTGGAGCATCCGGGCCGCCCGATAAACGAGGTTGGTTTCATCCCAAGGAACGGACGGATCGCTGCCCGCGAGGACGATGTCGGAGTCGTCCCGCCGGGCGATCCGAAGGACGTCGAAAAGGTCCACGGATTGGAAGACCGTTTTGATGTCGTGGTAGCCGTCCTCGCGCTTGGAAAGAACCTCCAACCCGAGGTTGATCTTGGCGAAGGATTTAATCCTCATCGCCGAGCAGGGCCTCCATTTCCCGCCAAGTCCTCTCGTTGTAGCCCTTGAGGAGGGTCGCCGTCTCCATCGCGCCGGGCCGGGGACGATTGAACGCCATATAACGGACCTTGATCCGCCCCCGCGAGTCCACCTGTTCGAAGGCGAGTAGGCGCGCCGCCGTAGAATCGGGAAAGAACTCCCGAACGTCGAAACGAAGATATCCTCGCTCTCCGGATGCGACCCTGTTCCGATCGTCCCGCTGGAGCGTCCAGGCATCGCCGCCGAGCGCTTCAGGGCCGAAGCCGCCATCGGGCCAGCGCCCGGTCAGAAGGCTCGCCATCTCGCCGGGCGTCAGCCCGAACCCCAGAAACCGGGCGATGACCTCTTCCCGGCTGCCGCGGCCGAAGGCTTTCTTGGAGGGGACGGCCATCAAGGCTTGATCGTCGGTGATGAGCAGGAAATAGACGAGGCGGCCGAGGGGATCGAAGACATCGATACGGGCCCGCCCGGGCGGGAGGAGGATGAACGAGAACCGGGACCTGGCCGTACCGCCGGGTCCGGTCAGGGATAACGAGCCGTCGCCCTCGAGGCTCGTGAGGGTATCGGGGATGGGAGCGAGCCGGGGGGGCCGTCCCGCGCAGCCGGAAAGAGCGGCCGCGGCCAGGGCGGCCAGGGCCGTCCAACGGAACCCCCGGAGGACCTCAGTCGAGGTGAAACCCATAATCCTCGGTCTTGGGCGCATCCGGGGATGATCCGGCCGGCTTGGCCCCGGCGGGCGTGCTCCCGGAAGGCTTGGATACATGGCGGTCCGCCGGTTTGCCGTCGGGGTTGAGATGAAAGCCGAAATCGGTCGTCTTGATCGTTTTGGCTGCCTTCCCCTTTTTCCTGGTGAGGGGGTAAAAAGGAGACCGAACCCTCTTCCCGAAGCAGGAAAGGTTGGGATTGACGACGAGCAGCACAACGAACAGGCCGAATAGAACTAAAATGACATAAACACCGATATTCATGGTGAGCCTCGCTCGCCGGGAGAAGAAAGTCCCCTCCCTTTTGCGATTTATCCGAGCGCGGACGCTCCTACGCCGGCCTATCCAGGTCGTCCTGGAATTTCGGGATCTTGTCCTTCACCTTTTCCTTCCCGAGATGGAACCCGAGGAAGAAAGCGAAGGAGATGAGGAGGAGCGCGACTAAACCTTTGACGAACCCTTTCATTCGAACCTTCCGCACCCATTTTCTTCGAAACGGAAAAAAAAGTCAACCCCTCGACACTCATGGAAGCCCTGAGTGCCGGCGTTTCGCAGTACTCATAAACCGTTTACGGCTTATGAGTACTGCAAGGCTGCTCCCCGCCTGGAAAGGCGGGGCTTCGCATCGGCGAACGGGTCAAACACAAAACGAGGGGGAGCCCCCCGCGAAGTAAGGACAATTTGATATGCGGGGCGCGGTCTTGTATATTTCTATTATAGGCCGGGTATCGATATCGAGGTTCACATGAAAAAAGCGGGCATGGCCGGTTTCGGAGTCCTCCTGTTTTTTGCGACGAGTCTCGCTTGGCCGCAGACCATCCGGAAATCGGTCTTTGCGGGGCAGTTCTACGATGGCGACCCGGCTTGTCTGGCGGCCCAGATCAACCGCTTCCTCGGCGCCGTCGACCGCCCCCCGAACCCGCCCGCTCGGATCCTGGCCCTCATCGTGCCCCACGCCGGGTACGTTTATTCCGGGCAGACGGCCGCCTACGGCTATAGGCTCGTCCAGGGCCGGAACATCGATTCCGTCGTCATCGTCGCTCCCTCCCACCGCTACGCGTTCAACGGCGGCGCCGTCTGGGCTCAAGGCGGGTTCGAAACTCCGCTGGGGACGGCCGCCGTCGACGAGGCGCTGGCCTCGGAGATCATCCGTGAAACGGGATTCCGCGCTATCCCCGAAGCGTTCGCCGAGGAGCACGCGGTCGAAGTCCAGGTGCCCTTCATCCAGACCGTTCTCCCCAAGTCCAAGATCGTTCCCGTCGTTCTGGGCGGCCTCAACGAACGCGGCCTTCGCTCCCTGGCCAACGCGCTGGCTAACTTCATGTCCCGTCCCGGCATCTTGGTCGTCGCTTCGACCGACATGTCCCATTATCTGCCGAAGGACCGGGCCAACCAAGTCGATTCCGAAACGGCCTCCCTCATCCGCGGTTTCAAAGCGGACGCCCTGATCCGGAAGCTCGCCGAGGGCGAGAATATTCTCTGCGGCGGGGCCGGCGTCGCGGCCGTCCTGCTCGCCGGGCAAAAAGCGGGGGCCGTCGAGGCTCGACTCCTCCACTATGCCGATTCTTCCGAAGCCGGCGGTCCGGCCGACGGGGTCGTCGGCTATCTCGCCGCCGCCGTCATCGGCGGCGAGCGCCCGCCCGATTTCAGTCTATCCTCGAACGAAAAGAAGGAGCTCCTGGGGCTGGCCCGGAGGGCCGTCGAAACATTCGTCCGGAGCGGCAAAGTGCTCGAGTACGAAACGAAAGACCCGAACCTTCTCGCGGCGCGGGGGGCTTTCGTGACCCTGAAAAAAAGCGGCGGGCTCCGCGGCTGCATCGGCTTCCTCGAGCCCGTCTTCCCGCTGGCCCGGGCCGTCATCCAGGCCGCCGTCTACGCGGCCACGGAGGATCCCCGTTTCCCGGCGGTCGGCGAGAAGGAACTCGCCGAGCTCGAGTACGAGATCTCGGTCCTGTCGCCCCTGCGCAGGATTCCGGACCCCAAGGAAGTCCGCGTTGGAACGCACGGCCTGGTCATCGCCCAAGGCGGCCGGCGGGGTTTGCTTCTGCCCCAGGTCCCCGTCGAGGAAGGCTGGGACCGGGAGACCTTCCTCCGCCAAGCCTGCTATAAAGCGGGTTTGCCCGAGACGGCCTGGCAGACGGGCGCGGAGATCTTCGTCTTCGAAGCCATCGTCTTCCATTAAGCCGCGCTATTCCTTTCGCATACCGAACAGGGCGGCTGCTTGCCGGACGGCGCGGCTGTGCTATAATACGTCATCCTGAAGGATCGCCATGCCGCTCTACGAATACGAATGCAGCCAATGCGGGCACGCCTTCGAGGTCGTCCAGAAGACCGGCGCCCAGCCCCTCAAGACGTGCCCCAAATGCTCCGGCCCGCTCCGCAAACTCCTGTCCGCGCCCGCGATTCAGTTCAAGGGCAGCGGTTGGTACATCACGGACTACGCCAAGAAAAGCTCGGGCGAGGCCGACAAGGCGCCCGCCAAGAAAAGCGAACCGGCCGCCGTGTCCGAATCCAAGGAAACCAAGTCCGAATCCAAGGAAACCAAGAAGGATGAGTCGCCCTCAAAATAAGGACGGCCGGGTCCGGCCGTCCTTATTTTGAGGGCGGCCGGACCCGGCCATGTTTTTTGACAATCTCCGGGGCAGGAGAATACAATGGGTCCGATGAAAATCGTCGTCCGGACGCCGAATTGGGTCGGCGACTCCATCCTGGCGCTGCCGGCCATCGCCAGCCTTCGCGACAATTTTCCCGGGGCGGAGGTCTGGATCGCTTCCCGGGCTTGGGTTCGGGACCTGTTTCCCGCCGGCGACGGGATCGCCGGAACGATCACCCTCCCCGACCGCGCCGACCTTAAAACGATGCGGCGTGCCGGCCGGAACCTTCGGGAACACCGCTTCGACGCCGGCCTGCTCCTGACCAATTCCTTTTCCTCGGCCCTCCTTTTCTTCATGAGCAAAATCCCCGAACGCTGGGGATTCGCCTCGGACGGCCGCGGCCGGCTCCTGACTAAGCGCGTCCCGCGCCGGAAGATCGAGCCGAATCTCCATCAGGCCCATTATTATCTCCGTCTCGTCGACGGACTCGGCCTCAAGACGCGGCCGGCTCAAATTAAGATGACCCTTTCGGCCTCGGAAACGAGGGCGGCCCGGGCTCGGCTGCGCAGCCTGGGGATCCAGGCCGGAAGGCCGCTCGTCATCATCGATCCCGGAGCGTCCTATGGGCCGGCCAAGCGCTGGTTCCCGGAGCGTTTCGCGGCCGCGGCGGACCGCCTTCGGACGCGCCGGAAGGCGGAAATCCTGCTGGTCGGATCGGAAAGCGAGACGGCCCTCGCCGAGAAAGTGTCGGCGGCTATGAAGACGAGGCCCCATTCGCTCGTCGGCAGGACGACCCTGCGCGAACTCCTCGGCCTCATCGGCCAAGCCCGCCTCGTCCTGACCAACGATTCCGGCCCGATGCACATGGCCAACGCCCTCGGGATTCCGGTTGTGGCCGTGTTCGGCCCGACCGATCCCCGGCTGACCGGCCCCCTCCAGCCGCCGGCCGCCGTGCTCAAAAAGACCGTCCCCTGCTGGCCATGCCTCTACCGCAGCTGTCCCTACGACCATCGCTGCATGACGGGGATTTCCGTCGAAGAGGTCGTCGAAGCCAGCCGGCCGTTCTTATGAACACAAAGAAAGCCGTCTTCCTCGACCGGGATGGAACCCTCAACCTCGACGTCGGCTACATCCGGGATTACGGCCGGGTCAGGCTCTATCCCCGGGGCATCGAGGCCGTCCGGAGGATCAACCGGGCGGGCCTGCTGGCCCTCGTCGTCACGAACCAATCCGGGATCGGACGCGGACTTCTGACCGAACAGGATCTCTGGACGATTCACGCGAAGATGAGCGAGACGTTGGCCGAACGGAAAGCCCGGATCGACGGATGGTATTACTGCCCGCACTATGAAGAGTCCGCGCTGGACGCTTTCCGCAAGAACTGCTCCTGCCGGAAGCCGGGGCCGGGCATGGCCCTTCAAGCCGCGCGCGATTTCGGTCTGGACCTCGGGGCCTCCTACATGATCGGCGACAAGGTCGAAGACATCGAGTTCGGCCGGGCCATCGGCGCGACCCCCGTCCTCGTCTTGACCGGCCATGGAACCCGCTCCTTGGAAACGCTCGGGGCGCGTCCGGAGGGGCCGGCGTTCGTCGCGCCCGACGTCCTTGCCGCCGTTCGCTGGATCCTCGCCCGGGAAAAACGCCGGCGCCCCGGCCCGGGGAAAACCAAGCCCTAGCCCGGCGAAAAAACGGAAGACTGCCATGGTCAGGTTCGACGACATCCTCGACAAAGTCTCTCCCAAGTTCGGCGAGAAGGATGTCGCGTTCCTCCAGAAAGCCTACATCTTCGCGGCCCGCGCCCACAAGGGACAAGTCCGCCGCTCGGGCGAACCCTACCTCAGCCATCCCCTCGAGGTCGCCAACCTCCTGGCCGACATGGGCTTGGACAGGACGGCCCTGGCCGCCGGACTCCTCCACGATGTCCTGGAGGATACCGAGGTGACGGCGGCCGAGCTCAAGGAGGCTTTCGGGAAGGACGTCGCCGCCCTGGTCGAGGGCGTCACCAAGATCGGCCGCGTCCAGGGCGCCCCGCCCGAGGCAAGCCAGGCCGAGACGCTCCGCAAGATCATCCTGGCCATGACCGACGACCTCCGGGTCATCTTCATCAAGCTGGCCGACCGCATCCACAACCTTCAGACCCTTCAACACCTCGACCCCGACAAGCAGAAGCAGGTCGCCCGGGAAACAATCGAGATCTACGCCCCGATCGCCAACCGGCTCGGGATGGGCCGCATCCGGGCCGAGCTCGAAGACCTCTCGTTCCGCTACGTCGCGCCCGAGGATTATGCCCGGGTCGTCGGGCTGGTCGAACCGATCCGCAAAAAAGCGGAGAAAGACCTGCGCCGTCTCCAGCGGAGCCTCGAATCCCTCCTCAAGGACAATGCCGTCCCGGCCCACGTCTCGTCCCGGATCAAGCGGCCCTACAGCATCCACCAGAAGATGCGGCGCCAGGGGATTGACTTCGGCCAGGTCTACGACCTGCTCGCGCTCAGGATCATCACGGACAGCATCAAGGACTGCTACGCCGCCCTGGGCATCATCCACCAACGCTGGTCCCACCTTCCCCCGCGCTTCCGGGACTACGTGGCCATGCCCAAGCCGAATCTCTACCAGGCCCTTCACACCACGATCTTGACCGAGGACCGGCAGACGTTCGAGATCCAGATCCGGACCGAGTCCATGCACGAGCTGGCCGAGAACGGCATCGCCGCCCACTGGAAATATAAGGACAAAGACCGCGAGCATAGCGTCAAGGAGGACAAGCGCCTGCTCTGGCTGCGCCGGATGGTCGAATTCTACAAGGAGCAAAAAAGCCCCCGTGAATTCCTGCGGAGCCTCAAGACGGACCTCGTTCCCGAAGAGGTCTATGTCTTTACGCCCAAGGGCAAAGTCATCAGCCTCCCCCAGGGGGCGACGGGCCTCGACTTCGCCTTCAAGATCCATTCCGAGATCGGGCTCCGCGCCGCCGGCTGCCGCATCAACGGCCGGACGGCGGCCTTGAGCACGCAGCTCAAAACCGGGGATATCGTCGAGATCTCGACCGCCTCCGACAAAACGCCTTCCCGCAACTGGTTGAACATGGTGACGACTTCAGACGCCCGGCACCAGATCAAACATTGGCTCAACATCAAGGAGCGAAACCGGTCGGCGGTCCTGGGAAAGAAGCTCTGGGAGCGGGAGATCGCCCGGCAGGGCCTTCCGGCCGGGCTGGGCGATCAGGGGCGGCTGCTGCCCCGGATCGAGGCCGTCTGCGGGCTCCGGGTGCAGTCCCTGGAGGACCTCTATGCTTTGGTCGGGACCGGGAAGCTCTTGGTTAAGCCGCTGCTCGAAAGATTAGCCGGGGAGGAGGGAGGCGCGCCCCAGAAGGAGAGTTTCCTTCACAAAGTCGTAACCCGGGTCGCCTCCCGGCCGGTTCGGGGACTCGTCGTCAAAGACGGAAACGAGCCCCTCCTCCGTCTCTCTCGCTGTTGTCTCCCCATCAAAGGAGAACCCATCGTCGGCTACATGACGGCGGGGAAGGGCGTCACGGTCCACGCCCAGCGCTGCCCTTACGTGGCCAAAGAACTGCTGGACGGCCGGCGCACGCTCGAAGTCGGCTGGGACCCGGCCCTGGTCCGGACCTTCCGGGCCCGGCTCCAAATCAAGGCGGCCGATTCGCCCGGCGTCCTGGCCAAGGTCGCGGCCGTCATCACGGAGATGGGGGGAAACATCGTCCGGGCCGAAGTCGAAGCCTTCGCGGACGGGAAGGGACAGATCAAAATCGAGCTCGACGTCCGGGATATCGATCAACTCGAGGGGATGTCGAAGCGGATCGCCGGCTTCAAGGAAGTCGATGCGGTGGAACGGTCGTGACCGGCTTAGCGGGCCTTGGCCACTTTCCCGGCCCGGAGGCATTTGGTGCAGACCCAGACCCGCTTGACGCCGGAAGTCGTTTGGGCCCTGACCTGCTGCAGGTTCGGCTTCCACTTCTTCTTTGTCGCCTTGTGGGAATGGCTGACGCTCTGTCCGAACATCGGACCTTTTCCGCAGATCTCACACACTTTAGGCATGGATTCTCTCTCTCTAAGGCTCTCTCTTATACCACAAAACGCCTGGCCTGACAACCCCTCGACTAGCCCGCCTTAAGGCATTGGCAAGTCTAGGGGTAGTCCTGAGCGTTAGCGAACGGACAACCCCTCGACACTCACCCTAAGCCGGAACCGGCTTAGGGTGAGTACTGCAAGGCTGCTAGCCCGCCTTAAGGCATTGGCAAGTCTAGGGGTAGTCCTGAGCGCTAGCGAACGGACAACCCGTTTCCAAAAAAAAGGCATGTAAAGGAACTTGTCTCGGTCGGCGACAATCGTCCTTTAACGCGCACGCTTCCGGGCTGGCACGGCGTTCCGGCCGGCTTGTTCAACTGGTATAAAACTTGCTATAAAAGAACTAGAGGCCGCTGTCGCCCATGAATAAACGCGTTCTTTTTACGGTCGTTCTATTTTGCCTCGCGGCGAGCATCATCGCCGCGCGCTGTTCTCGGCCCCTCCGGGAAAATCAGCTCCGGCTGGGGATTTGGGCCGCCGAAAACAACCTCTGGGAGGAAGCCTTGTTCCGCTGGCAGAAAGAAATAACGGTCCGGCCTGAATCGGCGGCCGCCCATAATAACCTGGCCATCGCCATGGAGAAGAGCGGGCGCTGGGAGGAGGCGCGCAAGGAGTATGAGGCGGCCTTGAAGATACAGCCGAACAACGCCCAGATCAAGGCCAACTACCAGAAGTTCAGGGAGAACCTCGAGCCGACGGACAAAGACAAGGAACAGAAAGGAAAGGCGGCCGATGAGAAGAAATAGGCTCCTTCAAGCCGGCTTGTTCCCGATCCTTCTCTTCGCCTGGGCCTGCACCTCTTCGTTACCCTACAAAAAGATCCAGATCGAGATCCCCGCCCCCAAGCCCGTCCCGCTGGACGAATTTAAAAAAATCGCGGTGACCGACTTCTGGATCGCCAAAAGCGTTCCCGGCCTCGACTTGAACCGGGAGCTGAGGACGTACTGGCGGGCGGAGCTGGCTCGGCAATTTGAGAAAACCGCCGTCCTGGTCGAGACGCCGTTCGAGGCCGAGCCGGCCTTCGGCAACCCCGCCTTCTGGCCCCGCCTGCTGTCCGACGGCAAGGAAACGCTGCTCCTGACCGGAAAGGCCCAGCTGACGCAGGAGACGCGCAAGGCCCTCTCCGAGGACGCCATGAAGGAATTGGACGGCCCCTTCGAACGGGGGAAGAAACTCCTCGAGCGCCGGGTTGTCACCCTGGAGCTGTCCCTGTTCCTGCTCCGGGCGGAGACCGGGGACGTTCTCTATAAAAAGGATTTCAAGGAGACAAAGAGCTTTGAAAACACCAAGCAGCCGGCGTCCTTCGCTTTCTTCGATCTCCTCCATAAGGTCAAATTAAAATTCGTCAGGGCCGTCTTGGGCGAAAGTCGCGCCCAGGATCGGTTTCTCATCTCGGAATAGGAAGGTATCGCCATGAGACTTCCGCGGAGACCGCTCCTTCTCGCCGGCCTGGTCCTGGGCTGGGCCGCCCTCGCCTCGGCCCAGGGTTTTTACGAACAACCTTATTACGGAAAGAATAAGGTCCAATACGGAAACTTCGCCTGGAAAAGCTACCAGACCGATCATTTCCAGATCTACTTCTACAACGAGGATCTCGAACTCCTGAAGAGCGTCGCCGAGTTGTCCGAGAGCGCCTACCAAAAGATCAGCCGATTTCTCAAGCACGAGATTTCCGTTCC
>Ga0315297_10003422_pt1 | contig 10207 bp, 9 predicted proteins | sample YL17G15_0_MG_FD_203628 | JGI IMG/M metagenome (GOLD analysis project Ga0315297, IMG submission 203628) | Sediment microbial communities from Yellowstone Lake, YNP, Wyoming, USA - YL17G15_0 | ecosystem: Environmental > Aquatic > Freshwater > Lake > Sediment | place: USA: Wyoming | collected...
ACGCCGGCCTTGTGAACCTGCTGGATGATCTCGAAGCTGCGCTCGACGAGGATCGGCGCCAGGCCCATCGACGGCTCGTCCATGAGCATCAGCTTCGGCCGCGCCATGAGCGCGCGCCCCATCGCAACCATCTGCTGCTCCCCCCCGGAGAGCGTCCCCGCAAGCTGGCTCCGACGCTCGTAGACGAGCGGGAACAGCGTGTACACGCGCTCGTAGTCCTCGGGGTTGCCTCCGCCGTGCAGGTATGCCCCCATCTGGAGGTTCTCGAGAACGGTCATCGGGCCGAAGAGGCGGCGGTTCTCGGGAACGATCGCCATTCCCTTGCGGATGCGATAGCTCGTCGACCGGCCGGTGATGTCCTCGCCGGCGAACGACACGGTGCCCGAGCGGGGCCGGACGATCCCGAGGACAGTCTTCAGCGTCGTCGACTTCCCGGAGGCATTCCCTCCCAGCAGACAGACGAGCTCGCCCTCCCCCACGTCCAGGTTTGCGTCCTGGAGGATGTGCATCTGGCCGTAGTACGTATTGACGCCCTCGAGGCGAAGCAGCGGCTTCGATCCGTTCGTCGCCTCGATCATTTCCGCTCCGTACCGGCTTTTCCGAGATAGGCCTCGACCACCCGGGGGCTCGTCGCGACCTCCTCGAAAGTGCCTTCGGCGATCTTCTCGCCGTGATCGAGCGCGACGACCCGATCGGAGATTCCCTCCACCACGTGCATGTCGTGTTCGATCACGAGAACCGTGTAGCCACCTTCGTCTCGCAGCTTGGCGATGAGCTCCGTGATCTCGTGCGTCTCCACCGGGTTCATCCCGGCCGCCGGCTCGTCGAGCAGGAGAAGTCGCGGCTTCGTCGCGGTCGCCCGCGCGATCTCGAGCCGGCGCCGGTTCGCGTACGAGAGGCTGTACGCAGGCTGATCCCAGCGGTAGCCCATGAGCCGTTGGCCGAAGAACGAGAGCTTCTCCTCGGCGAGGCGGTTTGTCTCGCGCTCCTCGCGGCGCGCCCGCGGCAGACGGAGCATCGACTCGAAGATCGAAGCGCGTGTGCTGCCGTAGGTCGCGGCCATCACGTTCTCCTTCACGCTCATGTTCAGGAACAGGCGGAGCGTCTGGAACGTCCGCGCGACACCGCGGTTGGTGATCTTGTGCGGCGGCAGCCCGACGAGGGTCTCACCGTCAAGAAGGATGTCGCCCGAGTCCGGCTCGTAGATGCCGGTGATCAGGTTGAACAACGTCGTCTTGCCGGCTCCGTTCGGGCCGATGACGCTGAGGATCTCCCCCTGGTGCACCTCGATGTCCAGATCGTTGATGCAGTGAAGCCCGCCGAACGACTTGTTGACCTGCTTCAGCTCGAGCAGCACCTCGGTCATTCAGACGATCTCCACGCGCGGCTTGCCGAGCAACCCCTGCGGCCGCGCGGTCATGAGGATGATGAGGATGGCTCCGAGCAGAAGCAACCGCGTAGGGCCAGAGACTTCGAGGACGAGCCGGGTCTCCCAGACGAACCCGGCGAGCCAGATCGTCGGCACGAGCAGGACGTCCCGCTTCCAGCCCGAGAGGAGCGTCAGGCACAGAACGAGCGCGATCAGCCCGAAAAGCGCGATGTTGAAGGGCACCTTTGTACCCTGGGCGTACGTATCGGCCGGTAACGCGAGCCAGTGCCGGATCAGCCACCCGAGCCGGCCACCTTCGCTGAATTCGTCGGGCGCGATGTTCAGGAGGCCGTCGGTTCCCTTCGTCGTCGTCGCAGCGACGATCGCGTGCACCACGATCCCGAAGGCGACGACTCCGGCGAGTATCGCCCCGAGACGCTTCCACGGCCGAATCGACACCACGAGGATCAACAGGATGCCGCCGTAGAACACCCAGCGCCCGTTGAAGGTCCAGTCGCTGATGGGCGTCTGCGGGCGGAGCCCCTCGAGCATGAGCACCTCGACAACGACGGCCCCGACGACCGCGCCAGCGAGGCTTCCCGCTCCACCGAGGATCACCATCGCGTAGATGATGATCAGGACCTGGGTGTTGTAGTCGTCCGGGAAAGCACCCTGGAGCAGCGCCGAGTTGATCGTTCCGGCCAGCGCGGCGATGGCCGCGCCGACGCCGACTGCCATGAGCTTGAGCTTGTTGATCGGCACGCTCATCGCCTGCGCAGCGAGATGGTCGTCGTGTAGGGCTCGCCAGGCACGGCCGGTTCGCGACCGATCTACGAGCGAGAGCCCCGCGAAGACGGCCACGACAGCGACAAGCGTGACGTAGAAGTAGGCGCGCTCGCTCGATGCCGTGAAGCCGAAGGCCGTGAACCGGTCGACGTCGGCGATGCCGTTCGGGCCGCCGGTGAGGTCCCAGTTGGCCCGGTCGAAGCCGAGATCGTTGTTCAACCCGAGGAACGAGACGCGATACCCCTGCGTGACGATCACGTAGAAGATCTGGCCGAAGAAGAGCGTGACGATGGCGAGGTAGTCGCCGACGAGACGCCGGGAGGGCAGGGCGAGGGCGAACCCGAGCAGGGCAGAGACGCCGACCACCACGATGATCGACTGCCACGCCTGCCAGTGGAGCCCGAACTTGTCCGAGGAAAGCATGGCGTAGCCGTACGCCCCGACTCCGTAGTAGGCGATGTACCCGAGATCGAGGAGACCGGCGAAGCCGACTGCGACGTTGAGCCCGAGCGAAAGCAAGGCGAAGACGAGCGCGACGGTGCCGACTCGGAGAAAGTAGATGTCGTTGTCGGTCTGCGACGTCAGCACCGGGAGGAAGGCTGCGAGAGCGACGACGAACAGGAAAACCGCGGGCTTCGGCACTCGCTCGTAGACCCCGCGTGCCCGGCCGACAAGACCGGCGTGGCCTTCCGCGCGCTCGTCCGAGCGAGCGACCCACTCGTCTGCACCGATCTGCGGGCCGGAGGGCTCGGGCTGGGGCTCGGTCGGAGGCGCGTCGCTCATCTCAGACTTTCGATGGCGCCGGCGTTCCGAAGATCCCGGACGGTCGCAGGAGCAGAACGCCGATCAGGATCGCGAACACGATCACGTCCTGATACGCGGAGGAGACGTAGCCGACGGCAAACGCGCGGCCGAGCCCGATCGCGAGGCCGCCGAGCATCGCACCCGGAATGCTTCCGATCCCGCCGATGACCGCCGCGGCGAACGCGATGAGCCCGACCTGGAAGCCCACATAAGGGTCGACGTTCTGGAAGATCAGCCCGTTCATGACGCCCGCGGCACCGGCAAGCGCCGAGCCGATCAAGAAGGTGACCACGATCACGCGGTCGACGTCGATCCCCATCATCGACGCCGCTTCGAGGTCGAACGAGGTCGCGCGCATCGCCCGACCGACCTGCGTACGCGCGACGAAGATCGTCAACGCAGCCATGAGGATGACCGTCAGCACGATGACGAAGACCTGCATGTACTGGATCTCGAACGGGCCGATCGAGACTCTCGTGAACAGCGACCCACCGTCGAAGGAGAACGTGTCGTACTGCCTGGGGATGGAGCCGAACCATAGGACTGCAAGCTGCTGAAGGCAGAACGATACGCCCAGGGCACTGATCAAGGGTGCGATTCGCGGAGCCCGCTTCTTACGGAGTGGTCGGTAGGCGAAGCGCTCGATAACGACACCGAGTGCGCCCGCCCCGAGCATCGCTGCGGCGAACATCAGTGCGATCACGACCGCGATGGGCAGGTCGGGGTCCGCCGCACCACCAAGCCACGTGAGCACGAAGTAGCCGATGTACGAGCCGATCATGAACACCTCGCCATGAGCGAAGTTCAGGAGCTTCAGGATCCCGTACACCATCGAATAGCCGATCGCGATCAGCCCGTAGACGCTTCCGAGCGTGAGCCCGGCCACGAGCTGATCGAGGAAGAAGCTCCACGTCAGCTGGTAGTCCTGGAAGTAGCCGAGGAGCTGGAGCGCGTCGTCCATCGAGGCAGGTGGTCAGAGCGGCGTGCGGCCCATCATGACGATGGGCCGCACGCCTGACAACAAGTGTTTTCTAGCCCTTCTGAACCACGTTGTAGGTGCCGTTGCCCCCGATCTGGAACATCGTGAAGCCGACACCACCAACCACGTCGCCGAACTGGTCGAACGCGATCGGCGCACCGAGAAGCGAGTTCGACATCTTGACCTTGCCGATCTCACGGCGAACTTCGCCGCGGCTCGTCTTCCCGTCCGCACAGGACATCGAGATCCCCATCGCGATCGCCTGCACCGCCACGAACGACGGAGCGCCGAACGAGATCGTCTGCCCGTACTTCTTCGTGAACTCGGCGACGAACGGCTTTGCGACCGGCACGTCGTTGATGTCGAGGCTGAACGACGAGATGTACGCCCCGGGCACCGTGAACTGAGACGAGTCGAAGCTCCCGTCTGTGCCGAGGAACGCGCCAGTGAAGCCCTTCACCTTCAACTGCTGGTAGAAGAGCTGCGCGTTCGAGGCGACCTGGCCTGCGAACACAACGACTTTCGCCTTCTGGGCCACCGCCTTGTTGGCGAGCGACGTGAAGTCGGTCTGCGCCGCCGGCTGCGACTCGCGTGACACCTTGACGCCCGCCTTGTCGAGTATCTGCGTGATCAGGGTGATCAGGGGTATCGAGTACGCCTCGGCCTGGTCGACGGTCATCACCGGGTCGCCCGACTTGATCCCCAGCTTATTGAGCACGAACGCCGCATCGGTCGCCGCCTGACGCTTGTCCGTAGGCACGACCCGGCGGAAGAACACCGGGCGGAGAATCTTCCCGGCGGCATCCGTTTTCTTCAGCACACGGCCGTCCAGTGTCGTCGGATCGGTCAGGCTCGCGCGTGTGGCCGAGCCAGAGACGAACGGGACGCCACCGCGACGGAGGATCGGACCACCGGCGACGTTCTCCTGACTACCGGAGAAGCCGTTGACCGCAAGCAGGTCCTTGTTCGAGCGCAACTGCACCGCCACCGTGGCGGCGAGCTGGGCATTCAGCGCCGTATCGGCCTCGAGGGCCTTGAGCTTCGTCCGCTTGAAGCCCGCCGGCACTCCGGGGATCGGCTTACCGGCATTCCAGTTCGACAGGAATACCCGCCCCCAGTTCTTCTGGTCGGCCCCTGCAGTTGCCGCCCCCCCGGTGTACGGCCCTGTGAGCGCGATCAGCGCTTGCTTGCAGGACGGAGCCGCGGTGCTCGCGAGCCGCGTCGAGTCGGCGCCCGCGACGGAAGCCGCGACGACGCTGACTCCTGCCACGGCCGCAAAGGCCAGAACGATGACTTTCCTCATAGAGTGAGCCCTCCTTGGTTGCAACATCAGTTCTCTGTTTGACGCCATACCCACCGTGGTTGTTGCACCAAGGTAGGAATCGCCGCGCCCGTGCGGGGCGCGATCGAAAGAATCTGACACCGGATCGGTGTCATGTCAATAAAAGGTTGACGTGCTGCTCCTTACCGCGAGAGCGCCTCGACCCAGCCCGCGGTGTCCAGGAACTGGCGAAAACGCACCGCCAGCTCGCCGGAAAACGTCCAGACGTGGACGAAGGGCACGTCGAGGCGCTTGCCGGTTTCCTTGGCTTGCCCGCAATAGCGCCCGATGACAACGACATCGTCTCTGGCGTCGAGGAACTGCTCAGGGGTCACGACGAACTCCGCCCACCAGTCGCGGTCGAGCGGGTCGAAGACGTTGCGGCGGACCTCGTCGATTCCGCGATAGAGCCCACCGTGGGGAAGACCCTGCGCCTGATGCCATTCGATCTCCGGGTGCATGTCCGCGAGGACAGCGTCCATGTCGCCACGGGCGAAGGACTCGTAGGAGCGGGCGACGATCGGGACAACCGACATGGCCGGAGCTTATTGCGGAAGCGCGAGCGTCGGCTTGCGGGCAGTGGGGATGCCATCCCCCTGGCGTTAGGATCGGCGCATGCCTCACGTCGTGGACGCGGAAGGAGCGCACCTTGCGGCAATCCTCCGCGCGACTGATTTCTCGAGCAAGCGCGTACTCGAAGTCGGGTGTGGCGAGGGTCGGTTGACCTTCGGAATCGCGCCACTTGCCGCCTCAGTGCTCGCGTTCGACCCGAGCTCCGAGGACGCCGCGCTCGCTCGCGCTGAGTTCCCCTGGGAGCTACGCGAGAAGGTGCGGTTCGAGGTAGCAAGCGCGGGCGAGATCGAAGTCCCGCCACAGAGCGTCGATCTCGTCTTCTTCTCCTGGTCACTCTGATGAATGGAGCCAGAGGGCGTCGTGGACGTCCTACGTCGTCTCCTAGCGGCTCTCGTCCCCGGCGGGGTCGTCGTCGATCTCGCTATGTCGCCGCCCGATGAAACCGTCGAATCGGGCGGAGAGATCCTCGGCCAGCTCGACGGCAGCGCCTTCTTCCCCCGTGCGCTCGCGGCAGGGGCCGGGCTCGATGGGCTCGCGACGGAGGGGCTCCTCAGGCTCGAGCGAGAGGAGCCGGTGACGGTCATCGTGCGCTACCCGACGGGGAACGACGCGCTCGAGGACTTCGGAGAAAGAACGTACACCCGAATTCCGGCGGCCCTTGCCCGCCGACTCGAGACCGTCTCGACCGAGTGTCTGCTGTACTCGAACTGCCTCGTGCGGGTGTTCCGGAAGCTGTAGAGGCTAGAAGTAGAACTGCTTCCAGGCCTCCCACCAGCTGTCGGCCCGGGACACGATGGTGCGATCGTCGAACCGCTCGACACCCGTACGGAAGCGAAGCTGGTCAGGGACGCTCGTGTTCTTGTACTCGACCCTGATCTCGGCCGGTCGGCCCGGGTCCCAAGGGGGAACGGCCGAGAGATCCGCGAGCGCCCGCTTCGCACCCTCCTCGATCAGCTCCCGTGCCCGTACGGGCGGGATGATCCGGGCGCCGAACGATCCGAAGCCGCGTTTCACGGCGACCGTGGTGAGACCGTCGCCGAGAAGCTCCGCTCCCTCGCGGCAGGAAGCTTCGTCGCCCGTGACCAGCAGCACCGGGCAGCCCCAGGTTCCGCACAAGGCGGCGTTGATTCCAGTCTCGCCGACGAGGGTGCCGTTGAACCAGAGGTTCTGGAAGTCTCGGCCGGAGATCGTGTGATTCATGACACCGTCCCGCGTTCCCGCACGGGCGTGCATGCCGACGAAGAGAGCGGCGTCGCAGCCCTGCTCCAGGAACTCGGTGTACTCCGTCCACTCGTTCTGGATCACGTACTCGCACGCTGGATCGAGGTCCTCGTGGATCAGCGAGTTGAAGGTCCACCCCTTGCCGGCGCCGTGGCAGTCCATGACCACGATCTCGGTCGCTCCTGCGGCTTTCGCGCCCCGCACGGCAGCGTTGATCTCCTCGGTGTAGAGCCTGCGGCCTTCCTCGTAGAGGGATTCGCCCCCGGTCGTCTGCTCCCACTTGACGATTCCGGCGACGCCCTCCATATCGCTGATGACGTGGACGCGCACGCGAGTAGCCTACGCCGCATCGAGACGGGGCTCAAAGGCAAGGGTGTGCTCGTCACCGGGGCGTCCGGAGGGATCGGCTCGGCGTGCGTGCGTGCGCTCGCGGCTGAGGACGCGCGCGTGCTCATCCACTACAACCGCGGCGAGGAGCGGGCTCGTGCGCTCTCGAAGGAGCTCGGCGGCGCGCCGATCGCGCAGGCTGATCTCACCGTTGAGGCCGACGTCGAGCGCCTCTTCGCCGAGGCGCGCGATGCTCTGGGTCGCGTGGACGTCTGCGCGGCCGTCTCGGGAGTGTGGCCGCGCGAGGACGTGCCGGTCTGGGAGCTCCCGCTCGACCGCTGGGAGCGAACGATCCGCGAGAACCTGACGGTGACGTTTCTGACCGCACGCGGGTTTCTCCGCGAGGTCGAGCGCAACGGCCACGGTTCTCTCGTGCTTGTCGGATCGACCGCCGCGATCTTCGGCGAGGCCGGTCATGCGGACTATGCAGCTGCGAAGTCGGCGCTCGTCGGCGGCCTTCTGCTCTCGCTCAAGAACGAGATCACGCGCATTGCCCCGCTGGGCCGCGTGAACGCCGTTGCTCCAGGGTGGACGGAGACTCCGATGACCCGAGGCCGCGTGGATCCCGAGCAAGTCGAGGCCGTCTCGCGCACGATGGCCCTACGCAAGGTCGCGCAGCCCGAGGATGTCGCGGCCCAGGTCGTCGTGCTCGCCTCGGATGTCCTGTCCGGACACGTATCCGGGCAGGTCGTGGTCGTTGCGGGCGGCATGGAAGGAAGAACGGTTCATACCGACTGATGAACCCTGTGGATGGCTCGATCGCCGGATCATCGTCAACGCTCACACGACCGCTTTTCCCCTTTTTCGACCTCGAATGGCTCCTCCGGCGAATGAGAAGGGCGGCGTCATCCGCCGCCCCTTCTCGACGCTCCTGGCCTGGCTGATTGCCGTCAGTCCCAACCGGGAGTCGCTCTCGCTATCGGCAAGCCGTATTGGTGCCTTGAGCCTTCGGGAGGGAACGGAGCGGGGTGCCGCCAAGCCCCCGCTCCCTGTCCCCCGGCAGGCCCCTCCGCTGGAGGAACCGCTCTTCACCCCTCAGTGACACCTCACGCGGACGACCGCCGCATCGTCGCCCGCCGTGAGTGACCCGTACTCTCCGCGATTCCTCCACCGCGGGCGTCACCCGACGGCGCTTGACCGATCCCTCGAACTGCGTTGACGAGCCCGCTTCACTCGTAGCAGGCGCAAGACCGGAATCTGCTGGTGCAAGATTCCGGTCGCGCGACCGAGCCCTGAAGGCAGCCACTTTGCGGCTGCGGCGTTGGGGTTTTCCAGCCCACGTCACCGCCTCACTAGACTGGCGCGGATGTCCGACCGGTTCCTCGAGCGTCTCTCTCAGGGGCCGCCGATTGTCGGCGACGGTGGCATGGGCACGCTCATCTCGAGCGCGGTCGCGCGGCTTCGCTGCCCCGAGGAGGCAAACCTGCGGGCGCCGGAGAGCGTCCTCTCGCTCCACCTCGGCTTCATCCGCGCCGGCGCAGACCTCATCGAGACGAACACCTTCGGTGCAAACAGGCGCAAACTCGCCGAGCACTATCTCGAGGACGACGTCGCCGCGATCAACGAGGCTGCGGTGAAGATCGCCCGCGATGCCCGCGAAGTCTCCGGACGACACGTGTTCATCGCGGGCTCGATCGGCCCGCTCGGGGAGAGCGGGGGGCCAGACGAGGAGCGTCGGGCGATCTTTGCCGAACAGGCGCAGCTCCTGGAGGGCCGCGGGGTCGACCTGTTCATGATCGAGACGTTCTACGACCTCGACGAGCTCGTCACCGCAATCGCGACGGTCCGCGAGGTCTCCGCGCTTCCGATCGTCGCGCTTCTCACGTTCGACGAGGATGCGCAGACGCTCGGCGGCGTGTCGGCGGAGCAGGCGGCGGCCGCGCTCAACGAACTGGACGTCGCCGCGATCGGCGCCAACCACGGCGTCGGCCTGCAGGCGGCGCTCCGAGCCATCGAGCGCATGGGTAGCGGTGGCAAGCCGTTGGTGGCGCTCCCCAACGTGGGCCTCGCGAGCCTCGCCGGCCAGCGCATCATCTTCCCGCACGCGACCCCGGAGTACTTCGCGGAGTTCGCCGCACATGCACGCGAGCTCGGCGCGCGCATCATCGGCGGCTGCTGCGGAACGACGCCGACCGAGATCGCGGCGATCAGGCGCGCGGTCGACGAGCAGCGCAGTCCGAGCTCCCCACTCGTGGTGCGCGAGCGCGAGATCGTCGTCGCTGCCGCGGAGCCCGAGCACGAGACGCTGCTCCAGCAGAAGCTCCGGACCGGCGAGTTCGTCGTCTCCGTCGAGATCGACCCGCCTCGGGGCGGCAACGCCCAGGCCATGCTGGAACTCGCTCGGACCCTCAAGGACTCGGGCCACGTCGATGTCGTTGACGTCAACGACAACCCGCGCGCCCGGGCCCGGATGAGCGGGCTGATCGCCTCGGCGACGATCGAGCGCGTCGTGGGCCTGGAGACGATCCCGCATCTCACACCGCGCGACTCGTCGATTGCGGGCCTCGAGTCACTGCTTCTCGGCGCGCACGCGGAGGGGATCCGAAACGTTCTTGCGGTAACTGGTGACCCGCCCGAGGCCGGCGACTACCCCGGCGCGCGCGGCGTCTACGAGGTCGACTCGATCGGGCTCTCCCAGGTGATCACGCGGATGAACGCGGGGGAGGATTTCAACGGCCGCGAGATCGACGCGCCGACCTCGTTCTTCCTCGGCGTCGCCGTCAACCCGGCCGCCGACGACCTCGACTACGAGCTGGAGCGCTTCCAG
>Ga0315297_10003424_pt1 | contig 10204 bp, 9 predicted proteins | sample YL17G15_0_MG_FD_203628 | JGI IMG/M metagenome (GOLD analysis project Ga0315297, IMG submission 203628) | Sediment microbial communities from Yellowstone Lake, YNP, Wyoming, USA - YL17G15_0 | ecosystem: Environmental > Aquatic > Freshwater > Lake > Sediment | place: USA: Wyoming | collected...
ACTTGGCCAGATCCCCCTTGGGTTCTCCGCCTGCCTTGGGAGCCATCACCTGCCAAAATAGGTCATGGTTCCACGTCCCACCACCGTGGTTTCGGACTGCCGTGCGAATATCTTCAGGAATTGCGTTCAGATCCTTGAGCAGTGCTTCCAGCGACTTCCCCGCCAGTTCGGAATGCTTGTCCACTGCGGCATTCAGGTTGGTTACATAAGCAGCATGGTGTTTGTCGTGGTGAATCTGCATCGTTAGCGTATCAATAAATGGCTCCAATGCATCGTATGCATATGGAAGTGGATTGAGTTGGAATGACATTTTCATCTCCTTATTCTTAATTATTATGATAAATATTGTCATAATTATACTATTATGTACCTCGAAGTCAATGCAGAAGCCCGCGTTTCTAATACATCATTAACAATGGGACCACAAGCGGTATACTTTGAGAAGAATGATTGAAACACCTCTGCCCCGTCGGGCAACCTTAACCCTAGCCCTCGTTGGTGGAATCTCAGCGGTATCTACTGCCGCAATAATCATCCGTTTTGCTCAACATGAGGGTGCATCCTCGATAACGATAGCCGCGGCCCGGCTGACAATAGCCAGCCTGTTGTTGGCTCCCCTTGCGCTGACTCGCTACCAATCCGAACTGCGCCAATTGAACAAACGCGAGTGGATATTAGCCTTGCTATCAGGGCTGTTCCTGGCTTTACATTTCGCCACCTGGATCACATCCCTTGAGACAACCACGGTTGCCAGTTCGGTGGTCCTAGTCTCGACTACTCCCCTCTGGGTGGCTGTTTTTGCTCCCTTGATATTACATGAACGACTTGGAAATTTCGCTATCGTCGGATTGATTCTTGCTATGACCGGAGGGGTTATTGTAGGTTTGAGCGACTCTTGTTCATTGGATTCTGGCGTCTTGGCATGCCCAGCCATACGAACCTTTTTTTCGGACAAGGCATTCATCGGGGATTTACTTTCTCTTATTGGTGCCTGGATGGCAGCGGGGTATATGCTGGTGGGGCGCAAACTGCGAATGAAAATGAAGCTCATCCCATATATATTTCTTGTTTATGGTATGGCAGCGATCGTGTTGATTTTTATTATGATTGCGATGGGAAAAGGGCTCATTGGGCTGCCACCAATCACATATATTTGGTTTGCCTTATTGGCCCTCGTCCCTCAGTTATTGGGACATTCCACATTCAATTGGGCACTGAAGTATTTACCGGCCTCTTTTGTCTCAGTGACCTTGCTCGGCGAACCCATTGGATCGACCATCCTGGCATATTTCATCTTTCAAGAACAACCCGGGTGGATAAAAATTGGTGGCGCAGTTTTAATTTTGGCTGGGATTTGGCTGGCTGCCAGGGGAAAAATCAAATAACCAGGTTTTGTTTATCTAGAAAATTATCCCACAAGTAATTAATGCTTCTGTGGCGCACTTTGATGTAACTGGCACACGGTTAATAATCAGGTTAATACTTTCAATTGGGATATTTATATACTTTATCTAAGATGAAAATCCACTGATAACGAAATATTGGGTTGTATTTTGAAGGAATAAAGCGGAGCTTTCAGATCGATCGCGCTATGCGGAAGCCCCGGAATACCGGCGCAGTCCCAAGCGCCATATCAAGCGGGCTGCTGCAGACAATAAAATGGCCGCCCCAAATGCCTCCAGAAGCATCGAAAAACCCAATCTCCCGGTCAAAGCCTCCGCCGGGATGGTCGTGGCAAACGCCACGGGAACAATAAATGACAGCGCAAAGCGCAGCCAGCCCGGGTAAATGCTGACTGGCCAGCGCCCTGCCTGGTACATGCTTTGGAAAATTTCAAGCAGGTTTTCAACCCTGACCAACCAAAAAGATAGGCTTGCCAGGATCAACCAGAAACTGTAGACGATCACTCCGCCTGCCAGCAGCATGCATATGAATTGGGCTGATTCGCCAAACCCCACGGTCTTTCCAAGGCGGATAAGTGCTGTCACTAAAACACCTGCACCCATCAACAGGTCGAGCATACTCCATATCGCAATATGCTGGATGCTTACCAGCAGTTGGGCATCTTCAGGTTTCGTCAGGGTGAAATCCAGAGTTCCATCCCGAACCGAATCTATCAAGGCGGACATGCCAGGCTGGATCACGAGGCTGATGATCCCCCCCATCAGGAAGTAGACTCCCACCAGGGCAAGCATCTCGTCCGAACGCCAGCCTCCCAGGGTCTGTGTGTACGAAAAAATGACCGCCAATCCTGCCAGGGCGGTACCCAACTCAAGGAGGGATTGAAAAAGTTGTACGAAGAAATTTACCCGGTATGCAGTTTCATTGAGCACACTGATTCTGAAAAAAACAAATAGCAGCCGTATGGTATTCATGCACCCACCGCCGAATAGACGCGCACCCCTGCCCGCCAGATCACCCGGATTATTACCAGGCTGATGATCACCCAGGCTGCCTGGGCAGCCAGGCCGATCAATACCTGGGTCGGCGTGAGCCTTCCGAGCACCAGTTCCACTGGGAAACCCAGCATCCACCGGAATGGCAGGATGTCCGCAGTGATTTGCAGCCAACGTGGGAAAAGAGACAATGGAGCGATCCGTCCTGCCAGGAAGAGCATCAGGGTGAAATACACCTGGTTGATGGCATTTACCCGCGTTATCCAGAAAGCCGCCATCGCCAGGCTCCATTCCACCAGGAAGCGCACCAGGAAAGCCAGGGTCAAGGAAGGGATAAATGCGAGGACAGCCCACCACGTAAGTTCTGCCGTTGGTCGGAATATTAGGGCCAGGCTGCCTGCCACAAAAACAAGTATCGGCAGGGTGATTATCTTGGACGAGAGGTTGTCGGAAATATCCGAGTGGATTGGATGAACCGGTTTAAGCAGGGCAAACGAAAGGAATCCCTGGCGCACGCGGTATTCATATTCCCACATGATCCAGGTATAAGTGACCTGGTTGACCAGCATCAAGGTCAGGTAATAAGCCGCAAAACCCCGGGCGGTGTATCCCCCCACGCTGCCTCCGCTGCTGTTCGAGACAGTCGACCAGACGACCAGGTAGACTAACGGTTCCAACACTTGGGAAATCATCCAGATGAAAAGTGAAGCCCGGTACTGGACCATGCTTGCGAAAGTTGTCCTGAACTGCTGGGCATACAATCGCATTAATGCGTTTAATTCACGCAGGGCAGTCATGCTGTTTCCTGGGTAAAGACCTGATCGATGACTTCTTCGATGGGTGGGTCTTCAACCAGCAAGTCTATTACCGGCAGGTTTGCCAGCAGTTTTTCAGTCACCCGCGCGGTCGTTTCTTTCGGAACCCGTATGGTAAAGCGCCCATCTTCGCAATTGATAACTTCCCCGTAGGCATGCAGATCAGCCTGGCAATCTTCCAACTGGACAACAATGGTCTTATGCGCGGTGAACTCCTGGATCAGGGACGCCAGGTCGCCATCAAAAAGCAGCCTGCCGTGGTGAATGACAATGACGCGCTTGCAGAGGGCTGCCACATCTGCCATGTAATGGCTGGTTAGCAGGACTGTCGCCCCGGAGCGTTGATTGTACTCAGTGATGAATGACCGAATCCGGCGCTGCATGGTCACATCCAATCCGATGGTGGGTTCATCCAGGAATACCACCTGTGGACTGTGAAGCAGGGCTCCAGCGATCTCGCATTTCATGCGTTCCCCCAGTGATAAGTTGCGGACCGGTTTCTTGAGCAATGGTCCCAACTCAAGCAGCTCGGTTAATTCCTTCAGCGAGCGGCGAAAACCCTCAGGGGGAAGACGATAGATGACCCGGTTTAATTCAAACGAATCCGCGGCTGGAATATCCCAAGCCAACTGATTTCGCTGTCCCATTACCAGCGTGATCTGGCGTAGAAAGGCATGCTCCCGCTTCCAAGGGACAAACCCGAGCACACGTCCTTCGCCGCCACTGGGGTGCAGAAGACCGGATAGCATTTTTAAGGTAGTAGTCTTGCCTGCACCGTTGGGACCCAGGAAGCCAACAATCTCACCAGGGGAAACATCAAACGTCACACCATCTACCGCCTTGACCTCCTGCATCTTGCGGTGAAATACCGACTTTATGGCTGCGCTCAACCCCGATTCGCGTTCCGGGACTCGGAATATCTTACAGAGTTCCTTAAGATGGATTGCAGGTTCGGTCATCAGTTAAATCCGATTGAGATGAGCAGAATTTCAGGGATGGTTTTCAGCCTGTAAAAATGTCAGCCCGTGGTGTTGCCAGTGATAAGATGCTCTTGCCAATTTGATGATATCGTACCAACCTGATCGACTGAATCGAGGTCGATCCGCCCCATCCTTGCAAATCTTTAGGATGTTATTACCGCGTACGGATTGAAGGATACAGGCAGGGTCATGTTTCCCTGAACGATACGGTACGCCAGGCTCAAATTTAATCCTCCCTGATGAGTGTCAGGTGTGCCTTTTTAAATATTCTATAACTGAGATTCGAGTAAAAGAGTCGATATTCAGCTCAAGCGCTTTTTCAGGTTTGATCCATATATGGCTTTCAGCTTCATCATTCAAGGTCACCATGGTCGATTTTGCCACACAGGCATAGTCAAAAAAAATAAAATGCCTCCGCTTCCAAAATGAAGGTTCATGGATGTACTCCTGCCAGCAAAGGAATTGCAGGTTCCCAACATCCAGGCCGGTTTCCTCCCTTGCTTCCCGCACTACTGCCTGTTCAATTCGCTCCCCCAGCTCAATATGACCACCCGGGACAACGTACAAACCCGGCCATTTATGGGACTTTACCAACAGGAGTTCACCCTGTCGGTTGAAAATAAATATCCCGACAGTCGGCTCAGGGTAAGCCTGTTCACTCATCTTTTCTTCCATAACAACCCCCGGTGTGGTTGGAAAAGAAAAACCATGAGAAAAATGCATGTGGCAGCAAGCACGATCGCCGATCCGGAAACAATATTGAAATAATAACTCAGATACAGACCTGTCACTGCAGAAAGAGCACCAATTACCGCTGAAACCACCATTCCCTGCCAAAGGCGGTGAGTGAGCAATGAGGCTGTGGCTGCAGGTGTCACCAACATCGCCACCATCAAGGCCACGCCAACCGTTTGCATCGCGACTGAAACGGTCAAAGCCATAAGGATAAGCAGGAGATTGTTCAGCAGTCCAGACGGGAGACGCAAGGTTGCTGCCAGGACCGGATCGAAGGAGAGCACCAGGAATTCCTTGTAGAAGAGGAGGATAACCAGCAGCACCACTCCGCCAAAAACCGAGGTTAAGACCAGGTCGCGCATTGAAACGCCGAGCACATTTCCAAATAGAAAATGGCTCAGGTCCACGCTGTAGCTGCGCACACTCGAAATCAATGCGATGCCTAAAGCAAACATGCTGGCAAACAATATCCCTATGGCGGTATCTTCACGGATCTCGGCATTCTTGGAGATGCGTCCAACGGCAAGGGCCACCAACACAGCCGCACCAAGTGCCCACCAGAAAAGGGTGATCCTGCTCCCCCCGCTGAGCAGGTATCCCAAAGCCACCCCCGGAAGGACGGCATGCGCCAGGGCGTCCCCAAAAAATGCCATGCCGCGCAAGACAACATACATGCCCACCACCGCACAAACCACGCCTACAATGACTGACGCCGCCAACCCGCGCAGCATGAAATCATAAGAAAACGGCTGGAGGAAGATATTGATGAAATTACTCATGCTCCTCTTCCCCATCGCAGCATGAATCGGTCACTGTGGAGGTTCCATCCTCCGCATGGATCAACTGGGCGTGGCCACCATATGCCCGCAGTAAATTCTCACTCGTTAAAACTTCCTGCGCTGAACCAAAGCGGATAATTTGGTGGTTTAGCAGCATGACGCGGTCAAAGTGGCTGGCTGCCTGACCAAGATCATGGGTGGCTACCATGACCGTGATTTTCTGCTCGCGCAGTTTATCCAGCAAGACCAATATCGCTTCTTGCGAAGGTGTATCCAGGCCGTTTAGCGGTTCATCCATCAGTACCAATTCCGCTTCCTGCGCCAGTGCCCGTGCCAGGAAAGTTCGCTGTTGCTGACCCCCGGATAATTCTCCTATCTGGCGGTTCGCCATGGATTCCATGTCCACTTCCCTGAGAGCATCATGGACAGTATCCCAATCACTGCGCCGTGGCCAGCGAAAAAAACCAACCTGCCCGATCCGGCCCATCATGACAACATCAGCCACGCTTGCCGGGAAACGCCAGTCGACCTGGCTTCGCTGGGGAACATAAGCGATGCAAATGTGCCCGCGCGGGCTGTACCCTGAAATATTTACTTCCCCCGTGGTGGGCGGCATCACCCCTGCAACCACCTTGAACAGCGTGCTTTTTCCAGCACCGTTTGGTCCAACCACTGCCACTCGTTCCCCCATGTGAAGGTGAAAAGTGATATTTTCAAGGGCAATGCGTCCTGCATACACGGCGGAAAGATGCCGTATGTCAAGGATGGGTTGGTCAGGTTGGTGATGAATGTGGGGATACATTATTTTAAAGCTCCCACGATGGCGTTGACATTATATCGCATGAAATCAAGGTAACTCGCAGCCGGGCCTCCCCTTGCCGTGAGTGACGCATGATAGATCCTGACCGCTTTTATACCTGTGTCCGCAGCAACCTGGTTTGCCAGGGTCTGGTTGATCGCTTCGCTGACGAATATCGCCTTGACTCCCGTCTGGCGAATTTTATCCTCCAGGGAAGCCAGCTCCCGTGCGGATGGTGCGGCTTCGGAGCTGAACGATCCCGTGATCGTGCCTTCCTGGACGAAACCATATTGCCTCGCAAAATAGCTCAGAACGGCATGATCCACGACCAGCAGACGGTTTTGAGACGGGATGCCTTCCACTTCAGCACGGATCCAGTCGTCCAATTCTTGCAGCGAGGTTATATAGGCTTTTGCATTGGCTTGATAATATGCGGCATGTGCTGGGTCAGCAGAAGATAGGGACTCAGCGATATTTTGAGTCCAGGTGATGACGTTGTTGGGGTCCATCCAGGTGTGCGGGTCCACCGAATCCTGGTTGCCGACAGGAATATGCAGGAGTCTGTTTCCTTTCGAAACTTCAATGACGGTTCCTGCAACGCCTGCAGCTTCGAGCATCGGTTGGAGGAATGCCTCCAGCCCCGCCCCGTTTGAAAATATGATTTTCGCATCCAGGAGGGCGGTTGCATCCTTCGGTCGTGGCTGGAAATCATGTGGATCGGTGCCGACCGGCATCAGGATGGACAGGGCGATGGCATCCCCTCCGACTTGGCTGACAACATCACCGACAATGCTGGTCGTTGCCAGGACTTTAAGCCCCCCCGCAGTCACTACCTGAGTTCCGATATTACATGCGGACAAAATTATAGTAAGAGCAGCCAGCCAGGTGCGATGAATAAACGGGGAGAAAAATGAATATCTTCGAGTCATCCCTTATTCCCTCGTAAAATTACTTCCGTAATTTTTCCTGTATTCTTTTTTTCCGGTGTTCAAGTTCATCCATCCAATGTCTGTATTCATAGCGCGGGATGTCAAGGGAACTGATCAGCTCTTCTGCCTTTTGTGTCCATTTCAATGCCTTGGCATAATCCCGGCGGTGGTGCTCGTAATATTTTGCCAGCTCGATATGGGCATAAATATGCCCCCCCGCAGCAGCCTTTTTCCACAACCCTTTGGCAGATTCCAAGTCCCCCCGTCGCCGCTGCAAGGCGGATAATCTTTGCACTGCTGCACCAAAATCGGTTTCGTTCACGCCTGCCTGCAAGCCCCGTTCATAAAGGCGGGTTGCTTCTTCACTTCGACCCAGATCTTCGAACAATTTCGCCAGGGCAATGAAATCCTGCCCATGCTGAACCTGTCCATCAAATGGTGAGTGAAGGACGGTTGCCATATGGTTCATCAACGCTGCCAGCGCGACGATATCCATCGAATTGTGATAAAACACACCTTTTAAAGGTAAAGCATCCCCCGTGCGCAAGTAATCAAAGTAGATGTAAGGTATTTCATAACCGGGAACTTCATCAATGCTGCGGGGTGCTGCCAGGACATTTTCTTCCAGGTATTTCAAGGCGCGGCTGGGCAGGCGGTCGCGCCACAAACGCCTGGCAAGGGGAAGCAGGTCAAGATGGCTGTACTCCTTGAAAGGCACTGGCAGACTGTGCAGGGAGTAGCGCGTGATCAGCAAAGGTGCATCGAACGCCTTTCCATTGAATGTGACCAGGGCACTGCAAGGAGCCAGGAAATCCATCAACCCTTCCAGCATTGCCGCTTCTTCGATCGGGTCCCGCATGAAAAATTGTGTCAGGTGGAAATTCTCACCCTCAAAACGCCCGACCCCTACGAGGAAAGCATAGGTGCCAGTTCCACCTGCCAGGCCGGAGGTTTCTGTATCCAGGAAGGCAAATGATTCCAGCGGTAGGTCGGCAATATGCTCATCCCGCGCCCATTGTCCAATGGTCATCAGTGGCACCGAGGTGCGCAGGGAGGTCAAGCCGTGACGATAACCAGAGGGGAATGTTTGCTCAGAGATGAATGTTTCCCCTTGCCGGGTGGAAACGAAACGCCCCTCCACCACGGATTGAATGGGGTTGTTCGTTTTCAATTTTTCTACGGCAGATGGTAGGTTTGTTGCTCCTACCTTGACGCCCATGGATTTAAGTTTGTCTGAAATCGAAGGCATGCATGGTATTTTATCCCATCATGGCTTGATTGGCGGTTGCGCGCAGGGTTTCCGGAAAAGAATCACAAGGAGCAATCCAATTTAATTCTTCTGGTGATATTTAACTGCAATCCTAATTTTCCATGCTACACTAATGGTTATTATGGTTATCAGATAAGGTTTTGTCTTCCAACACTGCTGTTGAGTTTTTTTGTGCCAGGTGCGGTAATTCGAATTCATGCCAAAGGAGATACCCTTGAGCACAACCAATTTACCTTTTCCCCCAAAGGGTCGTTCCAAACAGGAAATTCTATCCGAGATGCGCTTGGTACGTGACCACGATATCAAGTGGGAACAGGGTCGCGTCTTCGGTCTTGTCTATCACATCAACACTGAGATAGATGATATGCTCAAAGAGGCCTTCACTATGTTTTTTAGTGAAAACGGTCTTAACCCGACTGCCTTTCCCAGCCTGCGAAAATTCGAGACCGAGGTGGTCGCCATGACCGCAGCCCTGCTCGGTGGTGATGATAAGGTGTGCGGGAATATCACAACCGGCGGCTCTGAGTCCCTGCTGATGGCGGTGAAAACCGCTCGCGACTGGGCACGTCTCCACCACCCCGAGATCCGGAAACCTCAAATGATCCTGCCAAAAACCGCGCACCCGGCTCTCGACAAGGCAGCGGAATACTTTAATGTCCAGGCCATCCACGTTCCGGTCAGCCTGGATTTTCGGGCGGATGTCGAAGCCATGAGGTCGGCGATCACTCCCGATACCATCCTGATGGTCGGCTCAGCCCCATCCTATCCACACGGTGTCGTGGACCCCATCCGGGAGTTGGCTGCACTAGCACAGGAACATGGTTTCCTTTTCCATACAGATTCTTGTGTTGGCGGATTCATGCTGCCTTTCGTTCGCAGGCTGGGGTATCCCATTCCGGACTTTGACTTCAACGTTCCCGGGGTGACCTCCATTTCTGCTGATTTACATAAATATGGATACGCTGCCAAACCAGCTTCGGTGATCCTTTATAAAACACCGGAACTGCGCCGCCACCAAATGTTTGTCTCCATAGACTGGCCTGGTGGCATCTATCCCTCCCCCACAATGACCGGTTCCCGGGCTGGGGGACCGGTGGCTGCTGCCTGGGCACTGATGAACTTCCTGGGTGAAGAAGGTTATCTCCACATCGCCGATGTGGTCATGAAAGCTTCTCAACACATTCAGGAAGGTATCAATGCCATTCCCGGACTGGAAGTCCTCTCCGATCCGGAGATGAGCGTCTTCGCCATCGGATCGAATTCGGTGGACGTTTACGAGGTGGCTGATGAACTCGAACTCCGTGGCTGGCATCTAGACCGGCAGCATTTCCCAAAATGCCTGCACATGACGGTCAATTACATGCATATTTCAATCGCAGATCAATTCCTGTCAGACCTGGCGGTATGCACTGCAATCGTATGCAAGCCAGACATTCGAAAAGCCTCCAATAAGATCCTGCAGGTCATTGCTTATTTCCTCACCCGGATCCTCCCCGAAAAA
>Ga0315297_10003427_pt1 | contig 10201 bp, 12 predicted proteins | sample YL17G15_0_MG_FD_203628 | JGI IMG/M metagenome (GOLD analysis project Ga0315297, IMG submission 203628) | Sediment microbial communities from Yellowstone Lake, YNP, Wyoming, USA - YL17G15_0 | ecosystem: Environmental > Aquatic > Freshwater > Lake > Sediment | place: USA: Wyoming | collected...
ACAATTTAACTCTCCTATAATTATAATTATGATTTCAGGACGAAACATACACCCCGGATAAGGAGAAATTGTGGAGATTGGATGGCGATGTGTAGAGATTCTTCAAGGCGATTTCCTCGAAGTGAATGAACCTCCAGTCCAAATCTTTGGTATTATGTAAACATGGAATCCGATTCCCACTCTCCGCGCATCGCGCTCAACTGCCGCATCCAGGTGGAACTCGTGGATGCATCCGGTGTGACTGAGCCGCGCGAGTTCACCCTTGTCACCGGGAAGCAGGCTGATTTTAAAAGCGGACTGCTGGACGAGAATGCCCCTCTGGGTCGCGCTCTGATCGGACACGTCGCAGGTGAAACCATTCCCTACCAGGCAGGTGACCTGGTGGAGGTGCGCATCCTGTCCGTAGAACACAGGGAGGGGTCCATCCCATCCGACGCTGCCGAGGAACGCAGGGCTGCCGTCAAAAAGGCTGCCGCCCAATCGGAGATCACCAGCCAGATGATTTTTTCCACTGCAAGTGGAAGTAAATGGGGCGATTATGACGTGGACGTGGATAAACTGTTGAAGGATGAAGACGGGAACGGGAACGAAAAGCAAAAATAACATATTCAATCGATTCCCCGGGTTGAATGTAGTGTAAAATGATTGTGAACTACCTCCCCGTTCAACCGGATGATACCGCATCACGATGAGATCCAAACCCCAATCCCACCTTCAACAACTGCGCGCGTTTAACCATGAGATGACCAGCTCAATGGACCTGCCGGAGATTCTCCGCCTGCTGCGCGGAAATATCCTCGGCAGTTTGCAGCCCGATCCGATCCATATTTATGTCTTCGACCCTTCCAATGACCAGTACCGCGCCGCTGCGGGGGAAGATGGGCTTCCCACCAGCGAGGTTGTCTTTTCAAAAACCTGCGCCCTGGCAAGGATTCTCGGAAGCGCGGTGATGCCGGTTTTCTCCGCTGCCGATTCCCCCCTGCCCGGGCTGCGTCCTGACCAGGCCAGCCTGGACTTGCTGGGGACGCAGTGGTATGTCCCACTGCCCGGCAGGGGGCGACCGCTTGGCTGGCTGGCTCTCGGCAGGCGCCAGTCCGGTGAAGACTATGCCTCCCGGGACCTGGGATTTCTCAGCCAGATCGGCATTGCGGCTGCCATTGCCATCTCCAATGCCCGGTTGTATCACGAGGTGCAGGCTGCCAGCGAGGCCAAGAGCGAATTCGTTTCCTTTGTAGCCCATGAACTGAATAACCCGATGACTTCCATCATGGGCTATACCGAACTGATCTCCAAGGGTGCTGCCGGCCCGGTGACGGACATGCAAGCCGGTTTCCTGCGCACCATCCACTCCAACGTCGAGCGCATGTCCACCCTGGTCACGGAGCTGAATGATCATTCCAAGATCGAGTCCAACCAGCTGCGCTTGGATTTCAAGGCAGTGGATGCCGCGGAAGTGATCGATGAGGTGATTCGATCCGCCCGGCGCCAGGTTGACGATATGAAACAATCCAGCAGGGTAAAACTGCCTGCCGACCTGCCGAAGGTCCGGGCGGACCGCACCCGCCTGGTGCAGGTGATCACCAACCTGGTCAGCAATGCCAACAAGTACACGCCGGAGGGCGGGGTCATCATGATCGGTGCCGAGCAGTGTGCCAACCAGTGGGACCCGGGCGGCGCGTCACAGGTGGTTCACATCTGGGTGCAGGATAACGGCATCGGCATCAGCACGGAGGATCAGAAAAAGATCTTTCAAAAATTCTTCCGCTCGGATGACCTGAAGGCCAAGGGGGCACCTGGGACCGGACTGGGACTGAATATCACCAAGAGCCTGGTCGAGATGATGGGGGGGCGGATCTGGACCGAGTCAGAATTCCGCCAGGGGACCACTTTCCACTTCACGGTCCCTGTGGCTGCAGAATGATCGCTCTAAAGGGGGATGATGGACATCACTTTTCCACCCTTCTTTTTTAACACCTTTCGTCACCTGGCGGTATTCCCCCCATCCACCACCAATGCCTGGCCGGTCATGTAAGAGGAATCCCTGCCTGCCAGGAACAGTACCGCACGGGCGATCTCTTCCGGCTGGGCGAAACGCTTCATTGGCAGCCCGGAGGCTGCCTCTGCCTTGGCGTGTTCCAGCGTGACCGGGTCAGAGCCATCAAAGTATCCATTCTCCAGCCAGCGCTGCACGAAGGTATCTCCGGGGCACACCGCGTTGACGCGAATATTTTCAGCGGCAAGGTCCAGCGCCATGCAGCGGGTCAACTGCACCACCGCGGCCTTGCTGACGGCGTAGGCCAGCGCATTTTCAGCCCCCACCACCCCCCAATCCGAGGCGTTGTTGACAATCACCCCTTCACCGAGTTTCCGCATGTGGGGCAGCACCAGCCGGCTCATCCTCCAAACTGCGGTCAGATTCAAGTTCATCAGGTACGCCCAATCTTTTTCGCCGGTGCTCTCGGCTGTGCCCTGCATCACCACCCCGGCATTGTTGAATAATATGTCTATATGCTTAAATTGTCGGATCGTTTCAGCAACCGCGTTCTCGCAGTCTTTCAACTGCGTATGATCAGTCCTGACGTATGCACCCCCGACCCCGCGGGCGAGAATGGACTCAACGATTTTTATCCCCAGCGAGGCACGCCGCCCGGTGATCACCACATCTGCGCCTTCATCTGCCAGCAGGATCGCCGTGGCTGCGCCGATCCCCGAGGTCCCGCCTGTAACGAGGGCCACCTTGCCGGCTAGTTTTCGCGCGGGTCCCGGTTCCTTAACGGAAGTGGTCACTTTGCCTCCAATTCTTTACGGTAAAAGCGGTAACGCTTGTAGATCTTCGCCCCCATGCGGTGCGCCAGCGGAAAGGTGTCGGGGTTGTCCTCGCCGGTGAGCGACAGGTCGGCCCATTGGTAGCCTTTGGCAGCCGCGCGGCGCGCCATCTCGGCGAACAAGAGCACCCCCGCGCCGGTGTCCCAGTATTCGGGCACCACGGCGACGCTTTTTATCGCCAGGCATTTCGGTTTAAGACGGGCATATTTCGCCAGCCGCAGGTAGTCCCAAGGATGGCGCAGGCCGTTAAGGTGAATGAGCACCTCGTTCATGTTGGGGATGCCGGGGAACCAGCCCACGACTTTGCCGTCCACTTCGGCGAACAGGATCAGCTCGGGGTCGATGATTTCGAGCATCGGCCGGATGATGGCCTCGATATCATTGCGCGTATAAGGGGTGTAGCCGGGCAGGTGGGCCATGCTGCGGTTCTGCAGATCCAGGATGCTGTCGATCTCTTTTTCAATTTCTTTAAGGTTGCCCCCGCGCACGCTGATCTTTTTGTGCTGCCGGATTCTTTCCGCCAGCCTCAGCAAATGCTGGATCTCGGGGTTGTCCAGGTTGATGTCGATGGCATAGGCCAGCTCGTCCTCCCCGAATTTCTGGAACCCGTAGCGCTCGAAGAAATCGGGGTAATAGGGGGGATTATGCCCGCAGTAGGAACTGGGCGGTCGGTCGCGGCCCTCGATGAGCACCCCGCGTGAATCCTCCCGATCAAGGTTAAAGGTCCCGAACAGGCTGGGCAGATCGTGCCCGACTGCCCAGTCCGCGGCCTGGTCGAAAAGTGCCTTCGCCACCGCGTAATCGTCCACGCATTCGAAGAAGCCCACCAGGCACTCCCCCACCCCCCGCGCCCGGGTGGTATTCTTATCCTCTGCGCAGGCGATGCTGCCTGTGGGTCTGCCGTTCTGCCAGGCCAGGAAAAATTCGGCGCAGCCATCTTTAAAAAACAAGCCGCGCTGCGGGTCAATAGTCCTGGCCCGCTCCGTGATCAGCGGTGGCACCCACAGCGGGTCGCCCTTGTAGATTTGCCAGGGGAAGGTCAGAAAGAGCCGCCTCTCGCGGGCGGTGCGGATGGGTGCAACCCGGATGCTGGTCATGGATGATTCTCCTCGGAAGGATTACCCCCGCTAAATCGTCATCAGCACAATGGCACCCAGGGCTGCCATGATCCCGACGAACTGGAGCCGGTTTAGACGCTCATGGAGCAGCAGCCCGGCCAGCAGCACGGTGGAGGCGGGATAGAGGCTGGCCAGGACGGCAGCGACATCCATCCGCCCAGTCTGCCCGGCCAAAATGTAAAGACCGTTGCCGCTAACGTCCATAATACCGTTCAGGATGATGAGCGGCCAGACGGACTTTGCAGGCATGAACGCCTGGCGGGTGACCAGGGTGTAAATGATCATGGTCAGGACCCCCGCGGAACGGGAGCTCACCATCGGCCAGAACAAGGCGTGCTGGCTGCCGTGGTGGAAAAGGATGAGATATACACCGAAACTGATCCCGGCGATGAGCGGCAAGCTCAGGTCGGCAAGACGGAGCCGCAGGCTTTTCGGACCCCCATCCGGTTGCGAGATGAACCAGATGGATGCCAGCGCCAGGGCGAATCCTGCCAGAGTCAACCACCCGGGAAAGCCGTCTTCGAACGAACCGACGATCACCGGCAGGATGGCAGCCATCAGCGCGGATACCGGCGCGGCAACGGACATCAATCCCCTGGTGATGGCCTGGAAGAACATCAGGAGCCCGAGCACGCCCATGGAGCCGGCGATGGCGCATAACAACCAGTCCGACCAGCCAAACCATTTTTCTCCCGAGAGGGCCAGCGCCGCCAGCAGCGCCACCAGCCCGGCTGCTTCACCGAACAGAACGGCCTGGGATGCCCTGGCTTTCCGGCTCGCCAGCCCGCCGCAGAAATCGGCTGCCCCCCACATAAAGGCGGAAGAGAGACCGTACAGGATCGAGATCATCCTGGTTTCCCACCGGGTTTGAGGGTCCTGCTTTTCTGGCTTGCAGCATTATCCCCCCTGCCTGCCGCGCGCGCCCGCTCCAACACACGCCGGGCAGCCTTGACCACCGGCATGTCGACCATTTTCCCGTCCAGTGCGAATACACCCTGCCCGTCTTCATGCCGGGCTTCGAAAATCTCCACCACTTGCCTTGCTTTTCTAATTACCTCGTCATCCGGTGTAAAGACTTCCTGGACAGGCCCCACCTGCGCCGGGTGGATGACCTGTTTGCCGCTGTAGCCCAACTGCGCACCAAATGCAGCCTCCCGGCGAACCCTTTCCAGATCATGGAAATCCAGGGTGACCATGTCGATGGCTTGCAGGCCAAAGACCGCGCAGGCGGTCACCACCATGGAACGGGGGACCAGGAGTTCCATGGCTTCAAGAGTTCGCACCGCGCCGACGCTGGCAGCGTAATCCTCGCCCCCAAAAATGAGCCCGTCCAGCCGGGGGTGCGAGGCAATTTCCTTAAGGTTCAGGATGGCCCTGGCGGTCTCCACCCCGGCCAGCATGCGGATGGAATTCAGCGGCCACCCGTGCGCCAGTTCCGCGGCCTCGATTCTATCGCTCGCCCAGCGGACCTGCTCCAGGGTTTCCACTTTCGGCACGACCACCCCGTCCGGGCGGCAGGGCAGGAAGGTTTCGATATCCTCCAATTCCAGCCCTGAACCGACCGCATTGATGCGTGCCAGTTTCTCGGAACGGCCAAAAGTAAAGTCGCGCAGCGCAGCCGCAATGCCCTGGCGTGCTTCGGATTTCCGGTTCAATGCCACGCCGTCTTCCATGTCCATACAGATGCAATCCACATCCAGGGTCAGGGCTTTTTCAATTTTGTGCCGGTCGCTGCCGGGCATGTAGAGCAGGGCTCGACGAACGTGCATGCTTCCTCCGCTTGGGGCAATTATCTCATAAACCGCCGGGACTTTGCTATACTTGACCCATGCCGCCCTGCACCACACCCCTCATCGTGTTGACCCTCGCGGTCTTGCTTTCCGCCTGCCGGCAGGTCAATCCCCCTCCGCCCGCGGCGCTCCCCTCAGCCCCCGCTGCGGGCACCCCCCTGCCTGCCCGGGTTGCCAGCCTCACAAGGGAACCCATCCCGGACACCCCCGAATCCCCGTCGCTGACTTCCACCCCCGGGGCATCGTCCACACCGGATGCAACCCCCGTCCCCTCGCTCACGGTCACACCCGCGGCCACCTCGCTTCCCGTCTCGCTGTCCCTTGACCCGGCAGATTGGCACCACTGGCCGGTGATCCCCATCGTCCCGGAATTTGCCCGCCAGGTCTACCTGGTGGGACAGTCGCTGGGGAATGACCCACACGCTTTTTCGGTCTTCGGCGATTGCCAGTCCGAACCGAAGGTTTTCATGGGGCAATATGAGACCAACTCCCGGGCGGTCATGCTCCTGCCGCTTAATTTGCAGGAAACGGTGGCCTGGTTCAGCGGATCGTTCAACCGCCCCAGCCCCACGGTGCGCGGCGGTACAAGCACCGGGGCGCTGCTCTGGACCTACTGGCATCAAAACCGTTACACCTGCACGGAGTACGAGACCCCGCTGCAGTGCGAACTGCGCATCCACAAACCTTCCTTCGTCATCATCCATGTCGGTACGCATTACGAGAACCGCAACGAGGGTTACATGCGCACCATCCTGGACCAACTCATCGCCGCGGGGGTGGTTCCCATCCTTTCCAGCAAGGCAGACGACCGCGAGCTGGATGAACATGTAAATGCCCAGTACACCCGCTTGGCGGTTGAATACAACCTCCCCTTCTGGAACTTCTGGGCGGCGGTCGACGGTTTGCGGAACCGCGGCCTGTACACCCGCTCCGATGCCGCTTACCAGGGAGACCTCTACCTGACCGAGGATGCAGCTGCCATCCACCGCCTCTCCGCCTTGCAGCTGCTGGACATTGTCCGCCGGGCGGTGATTTCACCTTAGGATGGTGACATTGCGAGGCGGTGTTGCGCGCACTGCGGCCTCAAGACGCAGTGCGTCACACCTGCACTGCACCGCAACTGCCCTGGCGGGCGGTGCCAGGGAACGCAGTGAGGTGCAAGTGCATCGAAGACATGAGTCTTCGATGACATCCGCTGAAGGAAAGTGTCATTGCGATGCAATGCTCCTTTGCCGAAGCATCTCATCATCCCCTTCCAGTGTCATTGCGAGGCGATATCTTTGCGCCGAAGCAATCTCGTCGTCCTTGTCGCGGGATTGTCAATGACATTTGCCGAAGCACTCTCCGTGTGATTCACCACCCAAATGCCTTTCAATGGGGAGAGGCGGGAATGCCCTATTTTTTCCCATTTTCCAAACAAAATTGAGAATACACCCTTCCTTTTTTTGTAATACAATACTCTTTGCATCGGGGCACGCAAGGCTGTAATATAATGCAGTTTGGAGCGGTATACTATACTTTCGCCTCCCAGGTATATTAAGACGCTCTTTATGGATGCCATTTTGATTATTATGGAATTTGACCGGGAGGATGTGAAAACAGGCACGAAATGAAGGAGGTTGCAATGATCGATACAAGACCGGACAAGTGGGAGATGTGTTATTTAAATTTTCTTGGCAATCAACTAAAATTTTATTCCCCCGGCAAAACCCCCAATTACAAAAGCTGTGAAAAGTATGTTTTGTCTAAAGGCGGCAGCGAGAACGTCTGGTATGGAGCTGACGTGGTGATCCCCCTCCTGCTGAATGACGGCTGGGAGCCATTTGCAGTCCAGAACAACCAGGAATACGTTTTCAAGCGCATGGCCAATTCGGAAAGCCCGGCGGGTCGCACGGATTTCCTGGGAAAACCGTGAAGCTAACAGGTTCGCATACCGGTTTCTGGAAACCAAGCAGGAAATAAAGGAGAGATGCGATGACAGTTAAGTGGGAAATGTGTTACCTGAATTATCTGGGCAATCAAATGAAATTTTATTTTCCAGGCAAAATTCCCAGCTACAAGACCTGCGAAAAATATGTCATGTCAAGAGGCGGGAGCGATAACGCCTGGTATGGAACTGACGTCGTGATCCCCCTCCTGCTGACCGAAGGCTGGGAGCCGTTTGCCATCCAAAACAATCAGGAGTACGTGTTTCGGCGCATGGTCAGTTCAGAAAGCCCAACCGTTCCCGCAGATTTCCTGGGATTGGGTCCGCGCTAAAAGTTTCCAGCGCCTGCTGGACATGAAAATATATGGACAATAGACCCGGCGTCATGCCGGGCCTATTTTTTTCTGCCAACAGAGGTTGAGCATCCGATCGCCCGGGTGACCCAGCTTTGCGCGATAATGGGGGTACAATTTTCTGACCTGCCCGTCAGCGGGTTACGCGGGCTGTCGGGCGGTGCAGGCAGTTCACCCTTTCAAAACAGGTTTGAGCATGGCTCCAAGGCTGCATAAAGACAGGCTGGATGAACTCATCGGCGGGCTGGTCCTTCTGTGGGATGACCCGCAGGAACGCATCCTGCTGGATAAAACCGTCCGGGCGTTGGAGGCCCGATATGGGTTGGGAGCGAAGATCACCCGGGAACCCGGTGTCGTGGAGATCATCGCCCAGCTGGTCGGGAGGCTTGCCGCTTCTTTTGGCAAATTATCCAGCCTGCCGGGGAGCAGGGTATTGGATATCGCCTGCGGCTCCAACTCCAGCCGGGCTCCTGCCCGGGTACATATCCACACCTCGTTCGGTGGCGCGATCCTGGGCCGCCCCTCCAGGGGCTATACCGCCCTGTTCGAACCCTGGTTTTGCCGCATCCTCTTCGAGTTGGGTGCGGATCCGGTGGGCATTGATTTTGGCGACCTGGAGGCTGAAGCCTTCACCCATTACCGGGTCGACTTAGGGAAGGCGGGTTCCCTGGACTTCCTGCTGGATCGTTCCTTCGACGCCGTCCACGACAGCCGCCTGTTCGGCTCCCCCGAGTTCACCGCCCAATTTCCAGATCAGGAAGACCGCTTGAAGGTGGCCCGCGAGATCACTCACCAGGAACGCAGGCTGCTCAAAGTCGGAGGCATCCTCATCCACTCGGACGCGCAGGAGTGGGTGGGATGATCTGTCTGCATGTGGTTGGTGATCCTGGATAAATTTATTCCGCGCTGAAAGGGGTTACCACTTATGTCCAATCAACGTCTTTTACTCCCGTTGAAGCACGCCTGCCAGGAGTTTACGCAACTCATCCTGTCCCTGTCTGCCGAACAGTTCCTGTCTCCCATGGACGCCTGGGCACCCAGGGATGTCGTCGCCCACCTGGTGGGCTGGAACGGTCTGATGATCGAGGCTTCGCTGTCCATCCTGGCTGGCAGGCTCCCCGCGTACTACGCCGATGCCGGCAATGATTACAGCAACATCAATGCCGGTTTCACCGCCAAGCATGCCTCCCGCTCGATGCCGGAACTCCTCGCTGAACTTAAATCCTCCATGGATAAATTAGAGTCTTTTATTTCCAGCCTGCCCTCCGAAGAACTGGTGGCAGATCACGGCGTCATTCATCACAGCCACAAGCCCGCCACCATTGCCATGATCATCGATTCCCTTGCGGGTGATTACCGCTATCACACCCGTCAGATCAAGGATTGGCTGGGCGGTAACATCCCCTGAGGGCAGGCATCACCACTAAGTGTCATTGTGAGGCGCTGTTGCGCGCACTGCGTCCTCAAGACGCTGTGCGCCACACCTGCACTGCACCGCACCTGCCCTGGCGGGTGGTGCCAGAGAACGCAGTGAGGTGCAAGTGCATCGACGACATGAGTTGTCGATGAATTTGCCGTAGCAATCTCATCGCAACCTCCATGGTCCGCGCAACCCCGCTGGAAAAAAAACGTATATTTCCTTGATAAACGATAATATGCAAAGGAGAAAAAATGACCACCGAACCGCAACCAACTGCACAGGTACATCAGAAAACAAAAGTGATTCGCCAAGGCGGCGCTTCAGAGGCCGTCTACGGCATGGGTCTCATCGGTGCATGGATCTATTATTTCACCCACGCAGCCACGTTCTGGCTGGGTGTGCTGGGATTCTTAAAAGGCATCGTCTGGCCGACAATGCTGGTATACGAGGCCTTGAAATACCTGCATATGTAATCACATGCCTCTCTGAACCCGCACATCGAGGTTCTTCCAATCCTGATAATTAACTTCCTCAGGGCGCGTTTGCGAGGCGACATTCTTCTGCCAAAGGGTAATGTCATTGCGAGGCAGTGTTGCGCGCACTGCGTCCTCAAGACGCTGTGCGGCACACCGACGACTCATGTCGTCGATGAATTTGCCGAAGCAATCTCATCTTCCCCCCCAGGTGTCTTTACGAGGCAGTGTTCTCCAGCCGAAGCAATCTCATCGTCCCCGAATGGGGGCGGAGATTGGATTCGGCGAGGGTTG
>Ga0315297_10003428_pt1 | contig 10200 bp, 7 predicted proteins | sample YL17G15_0_MG_FD_203628 | JGI IMG/M metagenome (GOLD analysis project Ga0315297, IMG submission 203628) | Sediment microbial communities from Yellowstone Lake, YNP, Wyoming, USA - YL17G15_0 | ecosystem: Environmental > Aquatic > Freshwater > Lake > Sediment | place: USA: Wyoming | collected...
CTGCGCGTTGCCAGCGCCGCGTGTCGCTGGCCCCTGCCGCTCGGCGGCATCGATAACCTCAGGAGCATGATCTTCGTGGACAACCTGGCGGACGCGATTGCGACGATACTTACGAACCACGCTGCCCAGGGCAGGACCTTTCTTGTGAGCGACGATCATGACGTGGGCGTGAGCGAACTGCTGCGGCGCCTCGCGGTAGCCCTGGGCGGGCGGCCACGACTCTTTCGCGCTCCGCTCAGCCTGTTGCGCCAGGTAGGATCACTCATGGGCCGGGAGGCAGATCTCGACCGGATGCTCGGCACGCTGCGGGTCGATTCCAGCATGATTCAAACCACGCTCGGCTGGCGTCCGCCGGTCGAACTTGACGACGCGCTGAACAGGACGGCGCAGTGGTGGCGCAACGCGGTCGCGGAGTGATGCCATGATGCCCGCCGTTCCCGCCCTGACATTCGTGGCAGCATTGGTGGCGAGCGTCGCCCTCGTAGGCCTCGTCCGGCAGTATGCCCGTCGTCGCGAGATCCTCGATCATCCCAGTGAACGGAGTTCGCATTCGACGCCGACACCCCGCGGCGGCGGGGCCGGCCTCCTGTCGGCGTGGCTCCTGGTGATCGTGCCGTCGCTTGCGAGGGGCTGGCCCGGCAGCTGGCCCTTGCTGCTGTCACTGGTCGGCGTGCTGGCGGTGGCAGTGATCGGATGGACCGACGACCATCGCGGGCTCGCCGTGCGTGCGCGCCTGGTCGCGCACGGCGTGGCCGCATGCACGCTCCTCCCGCTGGTGCTCCTCCCGGTCGCCGTGCCGCACGGGCCGCTGCTCGTCGTCGCTGCGTGGTGGATCTTCTGCGCCATCGCCGCGGCTAATGTGGTCAACTTCATCGATGGCATCGATGGCCTGATCGGGCTCACTGCGCTCGTCTACGGGGCGTTCGCCGCCGTGACCGGAGTGCCAGGTGGCGCGGCATCGGGGAGCGGGCTGGCGCTCGCCGGGGTAGCGGCCGGCTTCCTACTCTGGAACTGGAGCCCGGCCCGGATCTTCCTGGGCGATGTGGGTTCGAGCGCGATCGGGTTCGTGTTCGTGATCGTCGGCGTGCTGCTGATGCGCGAGACCGGGCGCGGGATCATCATGACGTTCCTGCCTCTGTGGCCGATCGTGCTCGATGCGTCGGCGACCCTGGTTCGGCGGTGGTGGCGAGGTGAAACACTCACGGAGGCACATCGCTCGCACCTGTACCAGCGCCTGGCCAATGGTGGCTGGGGTCACCCGCGGGTCAGCCTGCTGTTCGGGGTTACGTCGGTGATCGGAGCGGCGTGCTCAGCGTTGCCGGCGGGAGGCCAGCGGACCATTGCCGCTGCCTTGTATCTGGTCATCACCCTTGGGGTGGGTGCAGCGCTTGAGCGACGCCTCGTCAGTGGATTCGAGCAGAGACCCTCCCCTCTGTAGTCAAGTCCTTGACGCGCCAATGTTTCCGAGACATTCTTCCCGCCAATGACATACCCCCGATCAGCAGGACCAGCGGTACGCAACCGTTACTTCGTCCTCTGGGATATCCTCCTCTTCAGCACTTCGACCCTCCTGGCATTCGCGCTCAGGTTCGAAGGCTTCGTCTGGCCAGATCCGTATCGGTCCATAGCACTGATCTACCTGCTCGTCTCTGTTCCGCTCAAGATCGTCATCTGCTACCGGAGCGGGATCTACAATCGCCTCTGGCGGCACGCCAGCGTGGTCGAGGTCGAGCGGCTGATCACCGCCGTCTCCATCATCGGGGTAGCCTGCGCGCTCTTGGGTGTCCTCATCCTCCCGGTCCTGGGGGCGATCCCGATGCGGATCCCGCTCTCGGTCCTCTTTCTCGATGTGTTGCTGACCGCGGTCGCCGCCACTTTGCCCCGGCTCGGGGTCCGGCTGGTGCGTCGGCGCCGGGTCAACCGCCGTCCGGACGGCGAAACGGAGCGGGTCATCATCGCCGGTGCCGGCGCCTCGGGTGAGTTGATCGGCAAGGAGTTGCTGGGCCACCCGCAGCTCGGCCTCCGGCCCATCGGCTTTGTCGACGACGACAGACGGAAGCACGGGCAGCGCATGCTTGATCTCCCGGTGCTGGGCGGTTTCACCGACCTCCCCTCGCTCATTACCCAGCACGACGCCCAGGAAGTGATCATCGCCATGCCGCGCGCTCCCGGTCGCGTGGTACGCGAGGTGGTGGACGCAGCTCACGCGGCCGGCGCCCGCGCCCGCACCGTGCCCGGCATGTTCGACATCCTCTCCGGCCGGGTGTCTGTCACGGCACTCCGCGAAGTGCAGATCGAGGACCTGCTCCGTCGCGAGCCGATTCACACCGATCTCGCCCAGGTGCGCGGGCTCGCCACCGGCGAGACGGTGCTGGTGACCGGGGCCGGTGGCTCCATTGGCAGCGAACTCTGCCGTCAGCTGGCTCGCCTCGATCCCTCCCGCCTGATCCTGCTGGGCCACGGCGAGAACTCCATCTTCGATATCCTCCACGAGCTGGGGCGCATTGCGCCCAGCCTGACCTGCGTGCCGGTGATCGCCGACGTGCGCGATCGCGGCCGGATGCAGCAGGTCTTTGAGCGCTTCGCACCCTATACCGTCTTCCACGCTGCCGCCCATAAGCACGTCCCGCTCATGGAGACCAACACCGGCGAGGCCGTGACCAACAACGTGCTCGGCACCCGGAACGTCGCGGAGCTCGCGGCCGAGTTCGGTGTCGAGCACTTCGTGCTGGTGTCGACCGACAAGGCGGTGCGCCCCACCAACGTGATGGGTGCGACCAAGCGAGTCGCCGAACAGATCGTGCAGAAGATCGCGGAAGAGCAGGGGAAGAACTTCGTGGCGGTGCGGTTCGGCAATGTGCTGGGGAGTCGGGGCAGCGTCGTGCCGACCTTCCTCCGGCAGATCCGCGACGGAGGCCCGATCACGATCACGCACCCGGAGATGCGGCGCTACTTCATGACCATCCCCGAGTCAGTGCAGCTGGTGCTGCAGGCGGGCGCCATCGGGCGCGGCGGCGAGGTGTTCGTGCTCGACATGGGCGAACCGCTGAAGATCGTGGACCTCGCCACCGATCTCATCCGTCTCTCCGGGCTCGAGGTCGGTGACATCGAGATCAAGTTCACCGGGACGCGGCCAGGCGAGAAGCTCTACGAGGAACTGTTCTTCAATTCCGAGAATGCGGCACCGACGACGCACCCGAAAGTGCTGCGGGCCAAGAATAGCGCGTTGCCGCTGGGTCTCGACGTGGCGGTTGACCGGCTGATCGGTGAAGCCCAGACTGGAGCCGGCGACGAGGCGCTGCGTACCCACCTCCTCCGGCTGGTGCCGGACTTCGCGCCCGCCAGCGGCGCGGGGCCACGGGCCACGCCCGCCCGGGGGACCTCAGGCCCGTTGAAGCAGCGCTCGGCATAACGGTCTACGGCTGCTTCGCGACGATGATGATCGTGGCGAGGCTGGCCAGGAGCGTCGCAGCGGTGGCGAGCACCGCCAGTGTGTTTGCCGGCGGCCTGGTCTTGTCCTTCTCCGGAACGAAGATTGTCCCGCCCGCCGCCGGTGTCGGCTTCCCGTCCGGAACGAGAAAGCGACGCTTCACGCTCTCCACCTTGCCGCTCGGCTGGGTGACGTAGCTGCGGCTCTTGTCAGCATCGCGACTGAATCCGCCGGCCGACGCGATGTAGAAGTCCATGTTCTTCCCCTCGACCCAGGTCACCGCCAGTGGCGCGTTCACGGCGCCCCCGACCCGTATCACCGGATTGTATTCCGGGATGTGGATCGAATCCCCACCCGCCAGAATCAGGTTGTCGTGGTAGGCGCTGTCCTGCAGCACGTGCGGCAGGTCGATCCCGATGCGGCCGTCCTTGTTCTTCCGCCGGAAAAACTGGATCCCCTCCGCATAGGCCTCTTTCGTCAACCCGCCTGCCTGCGTGATCAGGTCGCTCAAGCGCTCACTCCTGATGCGGAGCGCGTACCTGCCGGGAAACTGCACCTGGCCGGTCACGACCACGACCCGCTGCAGTTCCCAGCCGGGCTGCTCGAAGATCAGCACGTTGTCGAAGGGCTCGAGTACGAACGCTGGTGCGCCTGACGCCGGCGCGGGCAGGCCGGGAGGGCCCAGGTACTTCCCGTTCGGGCCACGGTCGAAGACGTACGTCGAGTCAAGCGGAACCCTGATAGTGGTCGCCACCTCGCCATTGCTGCGACTTCTCGGGAGCCGGGCCACGTCGGCGTACTCGAGAAACGCATCCTCCCGGAGGCCATTGGCCAGCAGGGCGGCGTCGCGCAGCGTCATGCCCTCGGCGTAGGGCAGCCGGCCCGGCTTGCGGACCGCGCCCGTGATGGAGACATAGCGGTCGCTGCGGAACTCGCTGCGAGCGAAGACGATGATGTCGTCGTCTTCAGCGAGCAGGAAGTTGTCCACCGGCAGGCCGGTCGAGTCGGCCAGGGCGCTGCGCAGCTGAATGCGCGTGGAATCGGGCTGCAGGCGGCTCACCAGCACGTTGCCGAGGAACACGTCGGCCTTGGGGCCGCCCGCCAGCCGGATGGCGTCGCCCAAACGCATCCCCGCTGTGAATCCGATTGGACCATCCACCCAGACGTTCCCGCTCACGGTGACCACGGCTCGGAGGCGCTTCGCCACCGGGAATACGACCACCGAGTCGCCCGCTTCCAACGGGTATGGCGGCACAATTCCCTGGGCCAGCTGATCGCCGGAGACGTCCACCACGACCCGGTCGCGCCCGCGATCGCCACGTGCCGCCGGAGGCAGAATGCGGCTGATCTGGATTCTGGTCGTCAGCGCCAGTTCCGAGAATCCGCCCGCGGTGGCAATAAGGTCGCGCAGGGTTTCGTTCGCGACGAGTTCGTAGATCGCAGGGCGAAGCACCTCGCCGGTGACCTTCGCCTGGGGACCGTGCGGGGGCACGAAGACGACGTCTCCGGAGGACATCCGAAGGTTGCTGCTATTGATGCCGCGCAGCAGGTAGTCGTACAGGTCGACGGTGCCCAGCAGCTGCGATCCCCGGCGCACTTCGACCTTGCGGAAGGTACCGCGGACCGTGGGGCCGCCTGCGGCATACAGGGCACTCAGTACGGTACCGGCACCCGAAATCTGGTAGAGCCCCGGGCGCGCCACGTCCCCGGAGACGTACACCTGGATCGCGCGGACCTTGCCGACCGAGAGCTGGAAGCGGGTGCGCGCATTCGGGCCGCGACCGATGCCGGAATACACCCGGCCCAGCCGGGTGAAGAGCTGATCCGTCACCTCACCGAGGGTCTCATTGGCCACGAACACCTGGCCCACCTGCGGAATGACGATGAACCCCTCGCGGCTAACCTCCAGCGTCTGCGAGCGCTCTACGTCACCGGTGAGCACCAGCACCAGCACATCGCCGGGCCCCAGCACGTAACTGGGGTCGATCGGTCCGGCATATGCGGGGGCAAACTCCGTGCTGCGGCGCTTGAACACTTCGAGGCCAAACACCTGCAACCCCTTGGCCTTGACCGACAGGGAGTCCCTTCGCATGGAATCGGCAACGGCCATGGCGGAGTCGGTCAACTGCCGGAGCGAGTCCACCTCCTCGGCGCTCACGACGCCCAGCAGCCGCGCCGCTTCGAGGACACTCGAGCTAGGCGACACCTGCCTGGTGGTATCGGCGCCGGCGAGGTAGTCGTCCAGCATGTTTTCCGGGTAGCCCGCCGCGCGAAGCCGCGCGCGGATCTGGTCCGGGGTCAGCCCTGAAGCGCCGATCCGCTGCCGAAGCTGCTCTGCCAGGTCCGGCCGCTGCTGCAGCAGCGCCTGGGCCTGTGCCGGCGTGAGGCCGGGGGGGATCGGAAGATCAGCCGCGTTCGGGACCCGCTGGTTCTGGGTCGAGTCCTGCGCGCGGAGCTGGCCGGCACCCACCAGAAGGAGCATGGCCGCCATGCCCGCCCCACGCACGGCAGCGGCCCGCCAACAGCTGGATGTTTTCATGGAGGCGAAGTTTCGTGGCAAGTTGAACTATGTCAAGGGGTTGGGGCTTCGCGGACCGGTTCTTCCTGGGCTGCCCCACTCACCACGCGCCGCCAGAAGGCCAGCGTTTTCCGCGCGATGGCATCATCAACATACTCCGCCATGACCCGGCGGCGACCGGCAGCGCCGAGCCGCGCCTGCTCGTCAGGCATCTTCTGCAGCCGCTCGAGCGCGAGCCCCAGCAGGTCGGGGTCATCCTCTCCCACCACGATGCCGGCATCGCCGATGATCTCGGGCAGGACACCCGATTCGGTCCCCACTACCGGCAGTCCCTGCGCCATCGCGTCGAGCAGTGCCTGGCCGACCGGTTCAACCCAGCGCGGGGTGGTACGGGCGGGCAGGACGACGCAGTCCAGCGTCGGCCATACCGAGTCGAGCCAGTTCCGCGGCATGCCGCCGAGCCAGCGCACGCGAGACCCGATGCCGACCTTCTCCGCCAGGGACTCGAGTTCCTGCTGCACCGGACCGGTACCCACGACGGTAAGGCTCCAGTCCCCCCGCAGGCGCGCGCAGGCCCGGATCAGGAGGTCGGCACCCCGCTCGGGGACGAGGCGCCCGATGAACCCGACATCGAAGCCGGCGCGTTGGGAGCGGGGCCTCCCCTGGACCGGCACGCTGACGCCATGAAGGGGAATGACCGTGTGGGGGGTGGCTGGGCGGTCGCGCAGCAGCAAATCGAGCGCGAGGCGATTGATGCCAATGAACCCGCGGGCCGCCCGGATCGATCGGCGCCGTCGCAGGCGTTCGGCGAGCCTGAGCGACGGCGGCACGCTGCTGCTGGCGGCGAGGACGGCGGGGATCTTGAGCCGTTCGGCGAGGCGAAGGGCGCGCGCCGTGATGGGCCACCAGGGCTCACCCTCGACCTGGACGATATCGGGCCGGAACTCGGTGAGGAGCCGGGTCAGCTCACGGCCGCGCCACCGCAGGGTCGCGGGGTCGCCACTGCCGCGGACCTGGATCGGTGCGACCTTGATCCCTCCGTCGGCACCCCACTCCACCCGATGGCCGCCCTCAGGCCAGTCAGCCGGGACCGCCAGGGCGACCGAGCAACCCATCCCCTCGAGCGAGTGAAGCTTGCCCCGCTGGGATGGATCGATGGCGTCCGTTGAGATGACGAGAGCGCGCACGAATTCCTGTTGCTGGAGCCGGGACTGCGAGGTGCCGCGCCTGCACGGTGTGAGTAATCTACAGGCGCGTCGCACGGCACCAAGTGCGTGGTTGACCGGGCTCCGCAACTTGGCCAACTTCCCGCCGCCGCGGCACGGCCATCTCCCTGCACGGCAATGGCGGTTGCTTCCCTCGTGAACGGGCATGCATGCGCATCCTGCACCTCGCCAAGTACTACTGGCCACGTTCCGGCGGCATGGAGCGGGTCGTACAGGGCCTCGCGGAAGGTGCCGCGGCGCTGGGGCACGACGTGCAGGTCGTCGCGGTCGAGTCGGTGTTTGGCACCGGCCAGTCCGGCCGTTCGCGCAGCTCCATCACCCGCACCTATTCGCTGGGTGCGCTGGGATCGCAGGAGATCGCCCCGGGGTACCTGGCGGCGGCGTGGAAGCGGGCCGACATCATCCACGTCCACCATCCCCACGTGCTGGCCGACATCGCCGTCCTCCTGCGCGCCGGCAGTGCCCCGGTGGTGGTCACCCACCACGGGGATGCGCACCACGGCATCTACCGCCCAGCGGTGCGCCTGGTTCTCCGCCGCGCCAAGGCAATCGTGGTGCCCAGCCGGGCGCACCTCGCGCTCTCGGCGGACCTGCGCGGCTACGAGGCGAAGACCGAGGTCATCCCGTTCGGCATTGACGAGTCACGCTGGGACGTCGTGCCCCCTCCGCCGCCGGGCGCGCCGCCCCGGGCCATCTTCATCGGCCGGCTGGCGAGCTGGAAGGGCCTCGACATCCTGCTCCGCGCGCTGGAGCAGACGGCCGACGTGCGGCTCGACGTCATTGGCAACGGTCCCGACGCCCCGCGCCTCAAGACGATGGCGCGGGCGCTGGCCATCGCCGACCGGGTGCGCTGGTTCGGGGAGTATCCCGACGAGGACCTGCCCCGCCGCATGGCTGACGCCGATTTTCTCGTGCTGCCGTCGGTCACCTCCGACGAGATGTTCGGTATCTCGGTGCTGGAGGCGATGGCGGCCGGGCGGGCGGTGATCACCACGGCACTGCCGACCGGGGTGCGCGAGTTGAGCGTGCCCGGTGTCACCGGGCTCGAGGTGCCCATCCGCGATGTCGAGGCGATGTCACGCGCGCTCGAGACGCTCGGTCGGGATCCACAACTGCGGGAGCGGATGGGGGCCGCGGGCCGGCAGCGGGTCAAGGAGCAGTTCACGCGCGCGATCATGGCGGAACGCTACATCGCGCTTTATGAACGGGTGCGGGCCCAGGGGAGGAACTGATGCACACCGACATGACGACCACGACCTTCACGCTCGAGAACCACCGCGTCATGCACACGCTCGGTATCGTGCGCGGCATCGTGGTGCGGTCGCGCTCGGTGTTCGGGCAGATCGGGGCGAAGCTGCAGACCATTGTCGGCGGCAATATCACGCTCTATACCGAGCTCTGCGAGAAGGCGCGGGAGGAGGCGTACGAGATCATGATGGCCCACGCCGATCGACGCGGGGCGAATGCGGTGGTGGGTGTGCGCTACGACGCGACCGAGATCTCCATGGGCGTCACCGAAGTCCTGTGCTACGGAACCGCGGTGGTGGTCGAGCCGCTGGAGCAGGAGTACGAACGGTAAGTGGTGAAGGAAGCCGGGCCCTTAGCTCAGCCGGTTAGAGCAGCGGACTCATAATCCGTCGGTCGTTGGTTCGAATCCAACAGGGCCCATGAGAATGGCCTTACTCACAAGAACCCTCGCCGAGCTTCTCTCCGAGTACGCGGCGGCTCGGTCGTCGGCCAGGGCACGCCGCCGCTGCCGCGCGGCCGCGCTGCGTGAGACGCCGCACGGGTTCCGGCTCGCCGGCAACAAGGTGATGGTCTCGGCCGATTTCGAGCCGGCCGAGACCCGCTTCATCGCCGTGCAACTGGCGCACGCCGACGTCTTCGTGGACATCGGTGCCAACATCGGGTTCTACTCCTGCCTGGCGCGGAAGGCGGGTGCCCATGTCATCGCCATCGAGGCCTCGCGCGAGAACGTGGAATGCCTCCTCTTCAACCTCGTGGCGAATGGCTGGAACGACGTGGAGGTCGTGCCTGCGGGCCTGGCGGACCGGATCGGCATCGCCCCGCTGCATGGAGGTGGAACCGGGGCGTCCCTGCTGCCCGACTGGGCCGGCGCATCGGCGGCAACCGGACGATCGATTCCCCTGACGACGCTGGATACGGTGATGGGGCATCGCTTCGAGCATCAGGCGCTGCTGATCAAGGTCGACGTGGAGGGCGCCGAGCTCGGGGTGGTGCAGGGGGCAACCGCCGTGCTGCGACGGCAGCCCAGGCCGGTATGGCTGCTGGAGATCTGCCTGACGGAGCACCATCCGGCGGGACTCAATCCGGACTTTGAGCGGACCTTCGAGGTGTTCTGGCGCCACGGCTACGAGGCGACGTCGCTGCTGGAGGATGGAACCCGGCGCGCGGTGACGCCGGCGCACGTCAAGCGCTGGGTCGCCAGTCGCGAGCGGGAGTTCGGTTACGTGAGCTATGTGTTTGAGGCGGCGCCGGGATAAGAGGACTGGCCGCAAAAACGTGAGGGCGTGAGGTGGCTTCTGCCACCTCACGCCCTCACGTCTTCCGACACCTTCACTCCTCACATCTTCACGTCCTCACGTCCTTAGCGCAGCGGGCTCCTGTTCCGCTCGGCGAGAACGTCGAGCAGGCGGCCCTGCAACGCGAAGCCGTTCGACTCCGTCCGCAGGCCACGCAGGGTCAGCCCCGTCGTGCTGGAGATGCGCGCGCTCTGCGACGTGCTGCCATCGACAATCGTGGGATCGAGGAACGAAATGGCGCCGCCCTGCGCCGACACATCCCAGTTGATCACGGGACCCCCGTCCAGCAGCCCCCACGTTGAGGTCCACCCCACCGCGGCGGAGAGATCCGGCAGGGCGAGGTCCCAGGTGACGGGCGCGCTGCCGTAATACAGGGCTGTTGCACTGACGTTCGCGTGCCGGGTCGTCCCACTCTGGTCGTAGTTCGCCGAGATCAGGCGGTTGTACTGCGGCTGCCCCGGCAGCTGCACTCTCGGCCTGGCG
>Ga0315297_10003430_pt1 | contig 10199 bp, 7 predicted proteins | sample YL17G15_0_MG_FD_203628 | JGI IMG/M metagenome (GOLD analysis project Ga0315297, IMG submission 203628) | Sediment microbial communities from Yellowstone Lake, YNP, Wyoming, USA - YL17G15_0 | ecosystem: Environmental > Aquatic > Freshwater > Lake > Sediment | place: USA: Wyoming | collected...
ATGGCCAGGACTTACGGGGCCACGGACTGGCAGATCTTCAAACAGATCTGCATCCCCTCGGCCCTGCCCATGGTCTTCGGGGCCCTGCAGATCGCCCTGGCCTGCTGCTGGACCAATTTGGTCGCCGCCGAGTTGCTGGCGGCCGACGTGGGGCTCGGCTTCCTCATCACCATGGGCCGCAAACTCGCCCTGCCCGACATGGTTCTCCTAGGCATGATCATGCTGGGACTCACCGGCGTCGTGATCGGGGTCGTCATTAATTATTTCGAGAAGAGGCTGCTGGCCGGTATCAGGAGGTAGCTTCACGTGGTCGATATTGCCAATGAAATAAAGCAACAGGTTCAGGAAAGAAGACCGCTTACCTTGGCGATGATCCTGAGGAACCGCTGGTTCCTCTATGGCGTATCCATGCTGGCCTTTTTCCTGGTCTGGGACCGGGCGGCCGTGGCCCGGGTCTTCAGCAGCGGCCTGCCCCGCCCCTACGAGGTGGTTCTCCATTTGTGGAGTATGATGATCGATCCTCTGGCCGGGAAATCCCTGCTGGGTCATATCTGGGCCAGTACCCAGCGGATTCTCATCGGTTTTACCATTGCCTCTCTGGTGGCGGTGCCGTTGGGCCTGATGATGGCGCTGAACCGCTATGTCAACGCCATCGTGAAGCCGCTTTTCGATCTCCTCAAGCCCATGCCTCCCCTCGCCTGGATTTCCATTGCGATTCTCTGGTTCGGCATCGGGGAGACTTCGAAGGTCTTTATCATTATCATCGGCACCTTTGTGCCCTGTCTGCTCGATGCCTACAATGGCGTGCGTCTGGTGGAGCCCGAGCTCTATGACGTGATCCGCATGCTGGGCGGCAAACGCCGCCACGAAATCATCCAGGTCTGCTTTCCGGCGGCTTTTCCAGCCATTTTTGCGGGTCTGCAGATCGCGCTGAGCATCGCCTGGAGCTGCGTGCTCGCGGCAGAGCTGGTCAGCGCCCGCTCCGGTCTGGGATTCATCATCATTAAGGGTATGAACCTCTCCCGGCCGGCCATGATCGTGAGCGGCATGGTCGTTATTGCCCTGGTCGCCTGGGGTATGAGTCAGCTCGTCTCGGGTTTGGAAAGGCATGTCTGTCCCTGGAAGCGGGAGATCGAGGGTCTGTAGAACATCCCCGTCGGGTTTGTGCCGGAGAGTTTGGGCGATTCATTACTTCATCAGGTAGGAGAGAAGATTGAGAGAAGAAAGGCATCCCGGTCAGGTCAAGATCGTCTGTGAAGATATCACCAAGATTTTCATCCAGAAGGGGAAGCAGCGGGTCCATGTGCTCGACCACATCAGTCTGGATGTGAAGGAGAACGAATTTGTCGTGATCCTGGGACCGGGCCAGTCGGGCAAAAGCACGCTCTTGCGCATCATCGCCGGTCTGGAGACCCCCACGGAAGGACACGTCCTGATTGACGGTCAGGAGGTAGAAGGTCCGGGGCCGGAGCGGGGACTGGTCTTTCAGGGCTACATGCTTTTTGCCTGGAAAACCGTCCTGGGCAATGTGGAAATGGGCCCCAAACTGCTGGGGGTTCCCAAAAAAGAACGGCGGGAAATCGCCGCCCACTACATCCATCTGGTGGGGCTGGACGGTTTTGAGAACCACTATCCCCACCAGCTCAGCGGCGGCATGAAGCAGCGGGTGGGGATCGCCCGGGCCTATGCCAATAACCCGAAGGTCATGCTGCTGGACGAACCCTTCGGTCAACTTGACGCCCAGACGAGACTTTTCATGGAAATGGAGACAGAACGGATCTGGCAGACCGAGAAGCGTACCGTGCTTTTCGTCACCAACAATATAGACGAGGCCATCATACTGGGAGACCGTATCGTTACCATGACAGACAAGCTTCCGGGCCGGATGGGTCCCGTTTACAATGTTAACATAGAGAGGCCGCGGGAACCGACGGATATGCGGGTACTGAAAATGCGCCATGAAATTACAGAGGCATCTAAACTTATTCTATAATCCGGTGTCGGTGCACGTTGGTTTGCACCCGCCCGGTGACGAAGGTTTCGGGGGTATAAACCGCATTTGTGTGTGACCCGGGGAACGGGGGGAATCAGGACTTCGCTGATGCATCAGATATCTGCTGGTCGGCATGGTGGGGATGGATACACTGAAAGTGAGTACCATCACTCAGGCGACTTGCTCTTCAATTGAGGATAGGATCGTGAAACATGCCGCAAACTGATCCGCACTTGCAGTTTATACACAGATTGAGACAAGGAGGAAAAGACCATGAATGACAGAACCAATTGGTTGGAGTACGATGCCGAGGAGATCGTGCGCGGGGACCGCGACTACCTGTGGCATCACCTCAAACCGCACAAAGTCTTCCAAACCGCCGAACAGATGATCATCGTGGAGGGTAAAGGTTTGCGGGTAAAGGACATCCGCGGGCGGGAATACCTCGATGCCACATCCGGCGGGGTGTGGAGCGTTCTGGTGGGCCACGGACGGGAAAGCATCGCTGCCGCCGTTTACGAGCAGTTGAAAACCCTGGCTTACTACGCGGGTACGGTAGGCAATGTGCCGACCGTAAAATTTGCCGCCAAATTGATTGAACTGCTGCCCCGGCTGGGAAAGGTCTTCTTCTCCAACAGCGGTTCGGAAGCCAATGAAAAGGCATTCAAGATCGTGCGGCAACTTTCCCATATCGATCCGGCCAGGAAGGGAAAATACAAGATTCTTTTCCGTGACCGTGCCTATCATGGCACTACCATCGGCGCCCTCAGCGCCACCGGCCAGTGGGAGCGCAAGCAGCATTACGGCCCCCTTGCCGAAGGCTTCGTCGAGTTTCCCCACGCCCTTTGCTACCGGTGCCCTGTGGACAAGACCTATCCGGGCTGTGACATCGACTGCGCCCGAAGCATGGAAGATGTTATCCTGAAAGAAGGTGCGGACAGTATCGGGGGCTGCATTGTCGAGCCGATAACCGCTGGCGGCGGCATCATCGTGCCGGTTCCGGAGTACTACCCGATTCTGCAGGAGATCTGCACTAAGTACGGCATTTACCTGATCATGGACGAGGTGGTCTGCGGATTCGGCCGCACGGGAAAGTTCTGGGGCCACGACCAATACGAAGTGGACCCGGATATGGTCACCATGGCCAAGGGGCTTGCCAGCTCATACATGCCCCTGTCCGCAACCGCGGTGCGCCAGGAGATATTCAACAAGTTCCTCTGCGATCCGAATGATCCAGCCGAAAGGATGAACTACTTGCGTGACATCAGCACTTATGGCGGGTGTGCCGGCGCAACGACTGCCGCTTTGGAAAGTACACGTATCATCGAAGCAGAAAATTTGGTGGAAAACAGCCGGGTGGTGGGCGACTACCTGCTCAAAGGGCTCCAGTCCCTGAGCGATATGCCTATAGTAGGCAATGTGCGGGGCAAAGGCCTCTTCTGCGGTATCGAGTTCGTGAAAGACAAGCAAACCAAGGAGCCGATCACAGAGGCTGAGATGGGCCGTATAATGGGACTTGTGGCGGCTGAGGGCGTGCTGGCGGGCCGTACAAGCAGCAGCCTGCCGGGGAACAACACGATCATGAATTTCGCTCCGGCCCTGATTGCGACGAAGGAGGACATCGACGAAATCGTCACGGCCGTCAAAACGGCGATTGAAAAATTCTGAGCATCCATTTGTAAAAAAAACAGAAGACAGCCGCCGCCGATGAAAATAGAAGATTCATGGCCGTTTGCGACTGCCAATAATCTAATGTGGAGATAGGAAGAAAAAATGATAGTAGGAAGAGGTAATTGCAAAACTGTTTGTCATCCCCGAATGCCTCTATCAGGGATATGGTTTTTCAAGCAGTTAGAACCAGATCCCCGCTCAGAATCGTTGCGGGAATGACAGAATGAAGAGTTTTGCAATTGGCTCATCATATCTCGCAATATTGTAAGAAGCCAGGAAAATTAGAGGGAGCGCATTGCCTCAAATCGGGATAGGGGAAGGCCTCACGGCCTTCGCCCTCCCACGCCACCGGGTATACGGGTCCGTACACGGCGGTTCATGCAGTCTTACCCAATGCCTGAGACTGATCCAGGAGTCCCGTGTAGCCCCGTTCGGCAAAGAAACGATTTGACGAGGCAATCTTCAGCGGTTTCATGTTGGACAAAGCCCAGGGTCCCTTGTGAGACCCCGCCGCCACTCTCGCCTGATCCTTCCCTACGCCCAGATGGATCAGGTTCTTATAACGGGTATGGCAGTTGTTTATCCATTGCTTGACCATGAAACACCGCAACCTCCTGCGCATCCAACTGTCCAGATCCCGCAGAACCGTCCACGTCTCAATCAGATGAAAATACCCGATCCATCCTCTCAAAAACGCCGCGTGTCCTTCTGGGAATGCTGCTTCCCCTCGCGAAGCTCAGCATTGACCAAGTATCCCTCAGTGCCCAGATACGAAAAGATCGGGGCGTAGCCGTCAACACCCTTGTACGTCCTGGACACCCCTTCCTTTTTCGTCTTGGAATTATCGAAGGGACTGTTCTCCTGATCTCAGCTCGATGGGAGGGAAAATAAAGAAAACGATCCCGAAAAAAGATTGCATTCCCGCGGCCCTGCCGTTAAAATGATCATCGTCGCAAAATTTTCCTATGCTGCGCTCAATCATTCGAAGGAGGGGAATGGCATGGGTGATCTGCAGAAGCTCTTCAATCCGGCGACGATCGCTGTGATCGGCGCCACGGAGAAGGAAGGGACGTTCGGACGGGCCGTCCTGGAAAACGCTCTGACTTCGGGCGACAGGACGGTCTATCCCGTCAATCCTAACCAGGAAACGGTCCTGGGAAACCCCTGCTGGTCCGATATCGGCGCCGTGCCCGGACCGGTCGATCTGGCCATCGTCGCGACCCCCGCCGCCACCGTCCCGGGGATCGTCGATGCCTGCGGCCGCTCCGGTGTGGAAGGCATCATCGTCATTTCCGCCGGTTTCCGGGAAACGGGTGAAGCGGGAAGGCGCCTGGAGGAGGAGATCCTCCGGATCAACAAATCCTACCGCATGAGGATCATCGGCCCCAACTGCCTGGGGATCATGCGGCCCACCGTGAACCTCAACGCCACCTTCCTCCGGGAAAACCCGGAAGCGGGAAACATCGCCTTCATCTCCGACGTGGGAAGCTTCGGAAGGACCCTGATCGACTGGGGTATGAGCTCCCACATCGGCTTCAGCATGGTCGTTTCCCTGGGTTCCGCCATCGACGTGGATTTCGGGGATGTCATCAATTTTCTCTTCGAGGACCCACACACCAAGAGCATCATCCTCTACATGGAGGAGGTCGTCGGTAATGTGAAGCGCTTCGTCAGCGCCGTCCGCTGCTTCGCCCGCAGCAAACCCGTTATTATTCTTAAGCCCCCGGCCCTGGAGGATGGCGATTGCGCCGGAAAGACCCACTCGGGCACGATGGCCGGCCCGGAAAGGGTCTACGATGCCCTCTTCCGCCGCCTGGGCGTCGTCCGGGTCCGCGAGGCCCAGGACCTCTTCAACGCCGCCGAAGTCCTGTGCGCCCGCAACCGCCCCCGGGGACCGCGTCTGGCCATTATAACAAACGCCAGCGGCATCGGGATCATCGCCAACAAGCAGCTGCTGCGCTCCGGCGGCAAGCTGGCGGACCTGTCCGAACAGACCATCCGGGATCTGGACGCCCTCCTCCCCCCCTACTGGACCCGGGAAAACCCCGTTCATCTGCTTCGCAATGCCGATACCCGCCGGTATGCGGAGGCCGCGGAGATCTGCCTGAAGGACCCCGGGGTGGACGGGCTCCTGGCCATCTACACCCCCCAGGATTTCGCCCCCTCCCAGGAGCTGGCGGCGGCCCTTATCGCGACGGCGGCAAAGACGGACAAACCCCTGTTGACGGCCTGGATGGGGGGACGGGAGGTGCAGCGGGGGCGCGAGCTGATGGTGGAGAAGGGCATCCCCTCCTATGAAACGGCGGAAGCCGCCGTCCGCGCCTACATTTATATGACCCAATACGAGCGGAACCTCCTGCTCCTCCACGAGACCCCGGCGGAACTTCCCCTGGACGAGGCGCCGCCGAAAAACCATCTCAAGGCCCTCATCCGGCGCGCCAGCCGGGAGAGCAGCTTAATCCTCACGGAGGAGGACTCCCGGAAATTCCTCCGCAACTACGGCATCCCCGTCATCCCTTCCCGGATGGCAATCACCCTGGAGGACGCCCTGGCCATTGCCCGGGAGATGGAGTACCCCGTGGTCCTCAAGGTGGCCTCCCCCGACATCATCAACCGCCAGGACGTGGGAGGCGTCATCACGGCCATCGATTGCGAAGAGGCGCTGAAGACCGCCTACCAACGCATCCTCGATGGGATCCGCCAGTTCGCCCCGCAGGCGACGGTACGGGGCGTGACAGTCCAGAAGATGGTCGAGCACATCGATTACGAGCTCATCTTAGGGGCGAAGAAGGACCGCCACTTCGGCGCCGTCATCCTCTTCGGCAGTGGAGGAATCAGCGTGGAGCTGTTCCGGGACTTCTCCGTCGGACTGCCGCCCCTGAACCAGACCCTGGCCCGGCGGCTCATGGAGGAGACGGACGTCTACCGCATGCTCCAGGGCTTCCGGGGGAAACCTCCCGCCGATCTCCGCCAGCTGGAAAAGATCCTGGTGGGCTTCTCCAGGATGATCATCGATTTCCCCGAGATCCGGGAGATGGACATCAATCCCCTCGCCGTCTGCCAGGGAAAGGCCATCGCCCTGGACGCCCGGATCCTCCTGGATCAGGATGTTTTCGCCGAAAAGGCCTCGGCCTATTCCCACCTGGTCATCACCCCCTATCCGACACGGTACGTGACGCCCTGGCGCCTGACCGACGGAACCGAGGTCATCCTCCGCCCCATCCGTCCCGAGGATGAACCCCTGGAACACGAGATGCTCACGACCGTCTCCGAGGCGACCTTACGCTCCCGGTTCTACCAAAGCCTAAAGCACATCAGCCACGCCATGCACGTACGGTCCTGCCACATCGACTACGATCGGGAGATGGCCATCGTGGCCGAGACGCGAACGGATCAGAAAAAACGCATCGTCGGCATCGGAAGCCTCACCATCGACGGCAATGGCAGCGCCGGAGGGGAATTTGCCATCATCGTTCACGATGACTTCCAGGGACGGGGCCTGGCCTCCAAGCTCCTGGATGTCCTCATCGGGATCGCCGCGGAGCGGGGCCTCAAGGAATTCTACGGATTTCTGGAGCCGACGAACGGCAGGATGACCGCCCTCTGCGAGAAGCTGGGCATGACCCGCCGGCGCGTATCCGACGAACTTGTACGGGTCAGCCTCTTCCTGGCCGGGTAGAAAAAAGGGGAAATAGGGGGACACCATACTAATTTCCGATGGAAATTAGTATGGTGTCCCCCTATTTCTTTTCTGTATGGCGGAGAGAGGGGGATTCGAACCCCCGTGAGGGCTTTTGGCCCCCAAATCGATTTCGAGTCGATCCCGTTACGACCACTTCGGTATCTCTCCGGTTTGTTGTCTTACGGCGTCGATGTTAGCCTTTTCCCATGGAAAAATCCACTTAAAATTTCAGCGCAGGCCTCCCGGAGGACCCCTCCCGTGACCGGGACGGCGTGGTTGAAGCGCCGGTCTTCGAACAGGCGATACAGGCTGACCGCGGCGCCGTTCTTAGGATCGGCGGCCCCGAAGACCAGCCTTTCGATCCGGGCGTGGATGATCGCCCCCGCGCACATGATGCAGGGTTCGAGGGTCACGTAGAGCGTCGTTCCCGCAAGGCGGTAATTACCTGCGGCGGCCGCTGCCCGTCGGATGGCGAGGATCTCCGCATGGGCCGATGGGTCGTGCAAGGAGATCGGTCTGTTGTGAGCCCGCGCGAGGAGTTCCTCCCCCCGGACGATCACCGCCCCGACCGGCACCTCCCCTGCATCCCGGGCCAGGGCGGCCTCCTCCAGCGCCAGCTCCATCCATTTCTCATCGATTTCCATCTGTTTCTCACTCCCATTTTTCTCATGCATTTTTCAAAGCCCAGCGCCAATCGACTCCCTATTTTCCGCGCCCCGGCGAAGCCCTGTGCCTTACATTACAATTCGCCTTTGACTTTTTCCTTGAATTCCGCCATCATCCGTCGGAAAGACGGAGGGTGTTTTATATCCCATGACGGCGAAGAAATTCCTCATCCCCTTTGTGTTGGCATCGCTAGCGGGCCATGCGCTGGTCCTTGCCCTGACGACCCGCATCGACATGACGGGGGGTTCGCGGGCGGAGAAGGTGATGACCGTCGAGCTGAAAGAGCCCCAGGAAAAAGAGACGCAGCGGGAACCCCACCGCCGCGAAGAGGCGCCGCCCCCTCCGGTGTCGATGGCCGCCGGTTTCCGTGAGGATTCGACCGCGTTGCACAGCCAGAATGGCCGCTACGAAGCCTATCTCATCGAGATCCGTCAGAAGATCGAGCAGATCTGGAGCTACCCGCCGGAGGCCCTCTCCCGGAAGACGGAGGGGAACGCCGTGATCCGCTTCACGATCAACGCCAACGGCGCGCTGGCGGGATACCGCATCCTGGCCACCTCCGGAAGCCCGCTTCTGGACAGAGGGGCCCTCACCGTCGTCCGGGCCGCCGCCCCGTACGCCCCCCTCCCCGCCGCATTCAAACTCGCCCGTCTCCACATCACCGCGACCTTCAGCTACCGGATGCAATAGGGGAATAGGCAGCTGTCCCACTTTCAGGAAATTGTGGGGACACGATCCTGAATTCTGGTGAATTCAGGTCATGTCCCCACAATTTCCCACAATTTCCGGGCGGAGGAAGAGGGCGCCGGCCCCCTTTTTAAATCTCCGAAATGATCCCCGCCAGGCTCCGGCTCACCTCGAGCATGCGGTCCCTGAGCTCGGTCTGCTCCACCCAGGTCTTCGCCTCCACCTGTCCCCGTCGCTCACGGAACTGGGCAAATCGTGTCTCCATGTCGGCAATGAGAAATCCCCAGTCGATCCGCGGTGCGGCCTTCTCGGGATGTTCCACGCGCTCAAGCTCGCGGCCCGCCTCCAGGGTGATCTCTTCGAGGTAATCGGGGATGGAGACGGAAAGGCCAAAGCGGCTCTCGATGAGCCGGGCAAGCTCCTGCTGGGCGTCGTATTCGCCGTGGATCAGGAAGACCTGCAACCTCTCCGTCCGGAAGTGGGCAAGCCAATCCAGAAGCTGGCTCTGCCCCGCATGGGCGGAGAGGCCGTTGATCGTGAAGACCTTCGCCCTGACGGCAACCTCCTCGCTGAAGATCCGGACCTTCTGTGCGCCGTCCACGATCTTCCGGCCCGTCGTCCCCTGGGCCTGGAAGCCGACGAAGACGACGCTCGCCCCCTCGCGCCAGAGGTTGTGGCGCAGGTGGTGCTTGATCCGGCCGGCATTGGCCATGCCGCTCGCCGAGATGATGACTGCGGGCCCTTTGACGCTGTTAATCTCCATCGACTCCTGCGTCGAGGGGGTATAGCGGAGCTGGGGGAACGTCAGGGGATCCTCGCCTTTCGCGAAAAGGCGCTTCGTCTCCCTGTCGAAATCATCCTGGTTCTTCCGGAAGATCTCCGTCGCCTGGATGGCGAGCGGGCTGTCCAAAAAGACGGGCATGTCCGCGGGCAGGCGGCCGTCCTTCGCGAGCAGGTGGAGAGAGTAGATCATCTCCTGGGTACGCTCCACGGCGAAGGCCGGAATGATCACCTTTTCGCCTTTGGCGTAACTGTAGGCCACCGCCTCGGCCAGTTCGTCGAGGCTGTCCTTTTCGTTCCTGTGGTCCCGGTTCCCGTAGGTCGATTCCATGAAGAGGAAATCGGCCTCGGCGATCCGGGCGGGGTCCTTCATGAGGAGCTGTGCCGGACGGCCGAGGTCTCCGGAAAAGACGATGCGGCTTGTCTTGCCGTCTTCCGCGACGGCCAGCTCCACCATCGCCGCACCGAGGATGTGGCCCGCGTCCCGGAAAGTGACCCGCAGGCCCGGAAACGGCGAAAAGGGTGCCCCGTAGGTCACTGTCGCAAAGAGGGGAAAGACGGCCATCGCATCCTTCTGTGTGTAGAGGGGGGTGATATCCGCCTCCCCGTAGCGGAGCCTCCTGCGGCTCTTCCACTGCGCCTCCGTCTCCTGGATGTGGGCGCTGTCCAGAAGCATGACCCTGAGGAGATCCTCCGTCGGCGGGGTCATGTAGACCTTGC
>Ga0315297_10003435_pt1 | contig 10191 bp, 10 predicted proteins | sample YL17G15_0_MG_FD_203628 | JGI IMG/M metagenome (GOLD analysis project Ga0315297, IMG submission 203628) | Sediment microbial communities from Yellowstone Lake, YNP, Wyoming, USA - YL17G15_0 | ecosystem: Environmental > Aquatic > Freshwater > Lake > Sediment | place: USA: Wyoming | collected...
CAATCCCGGAGCCCGCCGCCGGGCCGATGCCGATCCTCCGCCCTCGCCACGGGCGGGCCGCCTCGGTAGCCCGTTCCCGTTCCGCCCCGCTCCCCACTCCGGCTCCGGGGCCCCGCGGCGTGCCCGCCGCTCACCGGCCGGCGCTCGCCGCCCCGTTCAGCCCTGAGCCGGGGCCCCGCCGCGCCCCGAACACCCCCCACGCACCCAGGTTCCGCACCCGCCCAGCGACCGAAACCGACCCACGGCCTCATTGACGCGCCGACAACCCGGCCGGATATTCGGATCGGTGCGAAGCAAGTTCCTATCCATCTCGGCCGTTCACTCTCCAGGCCGGCGCCACGGTCGCCGATCTCGCCCGGACGATCCACAAGGACATCGCGGCGAAGCTGAAGTTCGCGCGGGTGTGGGGACATGGGGCGTTCGCGGGGCAGTCGGTCGGGGAAGCGCATGTGCTGCAGGATCGCGATGTGGTGGAGATCCATGTGTAGGGATTGGGGATTGGGGATTAGGGATTAGGGACCAGCACCCGCGGTCATCCTCCCCGAATCCCCAATCCCTAATCCCCAATCCCCATTCCCCCTTGCTTCACCTCACCAGCACTGCCTCCAGCACCGCCGGCTCCGGCGTCCCGTCCCCGTTCACGTCGAACGCGTACGGCCCGGTGAACGACCAGGTCCCGCGGCGCAGCGTGAACGCGAAGTTGCGGGCCTCGGCGTTCCAACGGCTCAGCATCCGGTCGCCGTCGAACACCAGCGCGAAGGTCGCGGTGCTCCCCGAGGCGTCGGAGAAGGCGTAGCCATTGAGCCACACGGTCAGAGTGTAGTAGCCGCCGCGGGCGATCAGGTCCCAGACCCGCGTCGGGTCCGCCACGCTCCGCCACCGGAACGTCGTCGCGTGCCACGTGCCGGCCACGTCGCTGACCGTGACCCCGGCTATCACCTTCCTCCACTCCATCTCGATGCGCGTCGGATCGTCGTCCTGGTCGTCCCCGTCCCAGTCGGCACCGAACGGATAGTCGCCGCCCCCAACGATGGTACTGCCGGTGACCCGGCTCCAACCGACCACGGCGCCCGGACCTCCGCCGTAACGCATGACGATCTGGCCGTTCACGACGTCCACCGTTCCGGGGGTGTCCTCGAAGATCAGGCCGTCCTTGAAGTAGATGATCGAGGAGTTGCCGCTCGGAGCGACGGTCCACCGCGCGTTCGAGCCGTCGGACCCCAGGTCGAGCGTATCACCGAGGTCGGGCAGCCGGATGTACCTCATCATGACGGCATCCCAGGTGCCGACGAGGTCCGCCAGGTTCCGCATCCCGGGCGTGAGGATGGTGACGTTGCCGTTGTCCCACGGGAAGGTGGTCAGGGGCCACTGCTGCTTGCAGACGTCCGCCGTGTAGTTGTTCGCGGGGCGGTGGAGGAAGCTGCTGATCCGGTCCGGCGGGGCGCCCTGCCCCTGGCCGTTGTCCTGCACCTGCCACAGGAAGACCCGGCCCACCGGCGTCAGCGGATCGTCCGAGCGTGTGACCGGACCGGAGAGCCACGCCCGGTTGCCCTGGACCACCAGGCACTGCACGGCGATGTGCATCTTCACGACGTCACTCGGGAAGTGGACCTCGGCCTCACCGGTCGCGTTGCCGGCGGCGTCGACCTCGGCCTGGAAGCCGTAGGTCTCGCGCGGCCGGCCGGCGATGTCCTCGCGCACGATCGACCCGCCGCCTGTCACCCGGAGGACGGGGCGTGCGACCGACGCCGAGACTTGCAGCTCCTGCTCGGGGGCCGTGGCCCCCCATTCCTGGCACGCGACCAAGGAGGCCGCGAGCGCCAGGCACGGCATGATACGTCGCATAGGCGATGTCCCTCCGACACTGGAGACACGAGTGTCCGTCGCTTTTCCGGCGGTCACAGCTGATGTCGGTGGGGCGTCCCACGGGGGGGCGCTCGCTCTGGCACGGTTGGGCCGTCGAGGCCAGCGGCGGTGCAGATACTGCCACTACAGTAGCACGCTCTGTGCCACGCGCAACACGATTCCAGAGCGGATCGGTGCGGTATCCTGGCGGTTGCGCAGGCCGGCGCAACAGCACCCCGCTCGCGGACGCGCGTCCCCACGGTAGCTTTGGAGCATGACCTTCTCTCCTGCGACCATGCGGTACCTCCGGGGCCTCGCCCGGAACAACCGGAAGCCGTGGTTCGAGGCGCACCGGGACGAGTACGAGTCCTTCGTGAAGGCGCCGATGCTCGAGCTGATCGAGGAAATGGACGTGCGGCTCGCGCGCATCGCCCCCGAGATCGTCGGCGACCCGAAGCGCTCGTTGTTCCGCGTGTACCGCGACGTCCGGTTCTCGAAGGACAAGTCGCCGTACAAGACCCACGCCGCGTGCTGGTTCTACCACCGCGACGGGAGCCGGGGCGTGGGACGCGAGGCGTCAGGGGGCGGCGCCGGCTTCTACTTCCAGATCGCGCCCGGCGACTCCTACCTTGGCGGCGGGATGTGGATGCCGCAGCGCCACGCGCTCGAGAAGATCCGTGACGCGATCACCGAGGACCCCGGGACGTTCGAGCGAATCGCCTCCGACCGTCGGGTCACCCGGCGGTTCGGCGGACTCGACGAGGAGGCGGCGCTGAAGCGCGTGCCGCGCGGCTATGCGCCGGACCACCCAGCGGGGAAATGGCTGCGGCTCCAGTCGTTCATCGTCGGCCGGTCGCTGACCGACGCGCAGGCGGTGAGCGCGCGGCTGCCGGCGCTGCTGGAATCGGACTTCGAGTTGATGGTGCCGCTGGTGCGGTGGATCAATCGCGCACTGGGTCTCAAGGCGGCGGAGCGGCGGTAGCTCGGGATTGGAGCTTGGAGGCGCTGCTTCTCGCGCGGAGGCTAGGCGCCCAAGTCCCCAGACCTAACCCCTAATCCCTGTCTCTCACCCCTTCCGCCGCACCAGCGCCTGGTATGGCGGGTAGTCTGCCAGACTCTCGAAGCCACGTGTCATCATCTCCACCGGGCCATGATGAAAGAAGACGACCCGAGCGCCGTCATTGAGCGCCACGCGCAGTGGACCGCCTCACATACGAACCCGCCACCGAGCAACTCACCTATCGCTCCGACAAGACCGACGGGCCCACGGCCGGCACCGCGGCCCTGGACCCGCTCGAGTTTCTCATCCGGGTCAGGTGATGACGCGCTACTACGGCTGGTACGCGAGCCGGACCCGGGGGACCCGAGCCCGCCTCGCGCGGCTGGCCTCTGACGGCCGACGGTTGACGGCTGACGGCTGACGGCATCTCGGTCGACGAGCCCGTCGCGATCACTGATCCGGTGCACTGGTCCCTGCGGGCCGCCCGCTACCGCTGGGCGGAGTTGCTCCGGCGCATCTACGAGGTCGACCCCCTGACGTGCCTGCGGTGTGCCGCCCTGATGCGCATCGTGGCCATCATCACCGGCCCGGCGGTCATCACCCGCATCCTCGCTCACCGGGCCCGGGGCCTCGAACGCGCCCGCCACCTATCCGTAAGGAAGGTCCTATCCGTTCTAGCGGCCCGCTGCCCCGGTCACGCCCACCGCCTCCACCGCGAAGTCCGCCACCTGCCGCCGCGCGTCGCGAATGAGGTTGTTCTCCCGCGTGGGGTACACGCGATTCGTCAGCAGAATGATGAAGAGGTCCCTTTCGGGGTCGATCCAGATGCTCGTCCCCGTGAAGCCCGTGTGCCCGAATGCCCGTGCCGAGAGCCGCGTCCCCGCGCTCGAGTTCTCGCTCGGCGTGTCCCAGCCCAGCGCGCGACTCGAGAACCCCGGCTGCTGCACCCTGGTGAACTCCGCGACGGTCTGAGCCCCGACTAGCTGTGCACCGCCTGTGCCCCTGTGCCCCTGTGCCCCCGTGCCCGCTCCCTCCGTCGCCCCGCCGCGCAACAGGAACTGAACGAACCGCACCAGGTCCGGAGCCGTGCTGAACAGCCCCGCGTGCCCCGACACCCCGCCCATCGAGGCGGCGTTCTCGTCGTGCACCTCGCCGCGCACCAGCCGGTGGCGCCAAGTCGTGTCCACCTCGGTGGGGGCGATGCGCTCGAGCCAGCTCCGCGGCGGCCGGAAACGCGTCTGCCGCATGCCCAGCGGCCGGAACAGCCGCGCCTGGAGGAACCGGTCCAGCCGCTGCCCCGACACGCGCTCCACGATCTCGGTCAGCAGCATCGCGCCGAGGTCGGAGTACACCATCCGCGCGCCCGGGGCCGCCTCGAGAGGCTCCGCGTTCACCAGCGAGAACATCTGCCGCCGCGAGCGCACGCCCTGGAAGAACGGCTTCCACGCCGGCAGTCCGGAGCTGTGCGTGAGGAGGTGGCGGACGGTGACCGAGTCGCCCCTCGCCGCGAACTCCGGCACGTAGCGCGTCGCCGGCGCGCCCACGTCCAGCTTCCCCTCGTCCACCAGCATCATCGCCGCCGTCGTGAGCCCCACGACCTTGGTCAGCGACGCGAGGTCCCACACCGTACGCTCCGTGACCGGCGCGCCGCCCTGGTAGTCCAGCCGCCCGAAGGCGTGGAGGAAGAGCACCGTGTCCCGCCGGCCCACCGCCACCACTGCGCCGGGGAACGCGCCGCGCTCGACGGCTGTCTGCATAGCGCTCGCGAGCGGCTGCCAGCGCGGGAGGATCGTGTCCTGGAGCGTCACCGCGAGAACCAACGGCAGGATGGGAAGCGCCACGGGGCGGACCTCAGAGCCAAGGAATGGCTGCGGGACGCGCGATTTCGGTTCACGGCCAGTACGGCTCCGGCACCCCGGTGGCCGCGTGGGGCACGCGGACGAGGTACCCGGCAACATCGTTGGTGGACGCGGTGACGCGGCGCTCCGCTTCGAGGACCTCTGCCTTGTCCTGCGTCGTCTCGGCTTCGCGGAGCGCGTGCGCGGCAGCCACAGGATATTCAGGCACCCGGGTGTGCCAGGCCTGGTGAATCTGCAGCCGCGCGGCGGCTACGCCAAACCCTGCCAGGTCCGACAGGTGCGGCGTGTACTGCCGGAACACCCCTCCCTCTGGCGGGCCTGATGCCGGACGTCCCACGCTACGAGGTCCGCATCGCCTGGAGCGGACCGGACCGCCTCTTCCTCGCGGAGGTCCCGGATCTGCCCGGTTGCCTGGCCGACGGCGAGACGTACGAAGAAGCTCTCGTGAACGCACAGGTCATCATCCGCGAGTGGATCGACGTTGCCGCGGAATTCGGAATGCCCATCCCCGAGCCGAAGGGGCACCTCTCCGCCGTGTAGCTGCTCCCCCGTGTGTCTGTGCGTCTGTGCCCCTGTGCGTGCATCTACGTGACCAGGGCTTGCTCGGCCCACGCCGCGCACCGCTCCGCCAGCTCGAAGATCGTCGCGGCCTCGCGCATCGGGACCACGTACCCCTGATACTCGAGGCGGTCCTTCTCCGCCACCAGGCGGCCCAGTGCGTGCTCCGTCGCGAGCGGCAGCCGGTTGCCGAGCGTCGCCCTGAGCAGGCGCACGGCCGCCGCGTGGTCGGGGCTCGCGGACTTCCGCCCGCCCTTCCGGATGCAGACGGCGTCGGCGAACGCGATGCCCGCGTGTACCGCGAGAACGGCCAGAGCGGAAGCGTGCCGGGGGTCGTGCTGGGCGAGGATGGACCGGCCCGCGACCAGGAGCCGCCGCCCGACCTCCGCGTAGCGGTCCGCCCTGGCCGGGTCCTCGCGTCGCGTGCGGTCGGTGCGTGTCACCGTCGCACCAGTTCCGGCAGCGAACGCCCGAGGACCAGGAGCGCGTCCTCCGCAGCGTGACGGGGCAGGGACCCGCGCGTCCGCCACTGGCTGCGGAGCTGGGCGACCGTCAGCACGACGGGCCGAAGCTCGGCGCCGAACGCCGTCCGGATGGCTGCGGCCGCCGCGGCGAGCCGCTCCAGCAACGCGCCCGCCTCAGCCTGCGTCCGAGCCACTCCTAGGACGTCGAGGTCGCTGTCCAGGCGGTCGTCTCCGCGGGCCGCGCTCCCGAAGAGGAGCAGAGCGGCCGGCTGCGGCCGGTGGCGGGTCGCCACCTCGCTCAGGGTCTGCCGGAGCGCGCGGAACAGGTCGGCTTCCGCATCGAAGAGGATCGTGAGCGCGGGTGCCAAACGGTGGTCGGCGTTGAGTCGCACGAGGTGCTCGCGCCCGCCCGCCAGCCGCGTCACGACTCCGAGGGCCACGAGGTCGTCGAGGGCGCGCTGGGCCGAGCGCACCTGGATGCCGGTGCGGCGGGCCGCCTCGCGCTGGCTGACGGGGTCTCCGCGGGGCGCGAGGAGCCGGAGCAGCGCGACCTTGGCCGGCGTGCCGAGCGCGTAGGAGAGCGGGGCCCGGAGGGGGCCGGCCGGCGGCTGCCGCGGTGCGAGGCGTCGCGTCATGGCGATAAAGTAGTCATATGACCACTTAATGACAAGCGCCGCGACCGGCCCTGCGCCTCAGCGCGCCTCCGGCCGCGGGGGCGCGCCGCCGGGCGCCGGCCCTGGCCCCGGCACGGGCGCCGGCGGTCCCGCCCGCTCGATCCCGCTGCCGAGCGGGTATGAGGGCGGCAGGCTCACCGGCAGCCGCCCGGTGATCGCCGCCGCGCCGAGCAGCGCCTGCGCGGCCGCCCGCTCGGCGGGCTCGGTACTGCTCCACGCCACGAGATAGGCGGTGACGCGCGGCACCTGCGCCAGCACGTACGGGCTGCCTGTCGAGACGAAGATCGCCGGCGCCGCGCCGTTCGCCTGCGCGGCCGCCGCCGCGCTCAGCTCCTCGACGAAAGCGGCCAGCGCCGCCGGGATGCCGACGGCGTCCGGGCGCCACGCCGTGGGCCGCGCGGAAGCCACGACGATCACCGCACCCGCGCCGCGCGCCGCCGCGCGCACGGAGTCATAGGATGCGAGCCCCGACGCCGGCCAGAGCCGGAAGACGCGCAGCGTGTCCACGCCCGGCCGCAGCGCGGCGATGAACGCCGTGCCGGCATCGCGGTTCGTGTCGTCGCCGTACGTCGCCACGACCACGCGCTGGCGCCGCTCGCGGGGCAGGGGCACGATGCCGAGGCTGTCCTTCACCAGCACCACGCTCCGCTGCGCGATGTCCTGCGCCAGTTCGCCGACCTGCGCGGTGCCCACGGCCGCCGCGATCCGGCCGAGGTCGACCAGTCGGCCACCCCAGAGCCCGGCCCGCGACTTGGCGGTGAAGATGCGCTCGACGGATTCGTCGAGCCGCGCCACAGGGATTTCACCGCTCTCCACGGCGGCGGTGACCGCGTCGATAGCCGCCACCGGGTCGGCCGGCATCAGCAGGATGTCGGCACCGGCCTTGAACGCCAGCACCGCCGCCTGTGCCGCACCGTAGCGTGCCACGATCGCGCCCATGTTGAGCGCGTCGGTGACCACCAGCCCGCGAAAACCCAGGTCGCGACGCAGCAGGGTGTCCAGCGCGAACGCCGAGAGCGTGGCCGGCACGTCGCTCCCCAGGAGGGTCGGCAGCGCGACGTGCGCGCTCATCACCGCGTCCACGCCGGCGCGCACCGCCGCCCGGAACGGCACCAGCTCGATCGAATCGAGCCGCGCGCGGCCTGCAGCGATCACGGGGACGGCGATGTGCGAGTCGATGCCGGTGTCCCCGTGGCCGGGGAAGTGCTTTGCCGTCGCCATCCCGCCGTGCTCTTCCACGCCGCGGATGAACGCGGCGCCCAACTCGGCCACGCGGCGCGGGTCCTCGCCGAAGGAGCGGATGTTGATGATGGGGTTGGCCGGGTTGTTGTTGACGTCCACCACCGGCCCGAAGACGAGGTGGATGCCGACCGCCCGTCCCTCGAGGGCGACGACGCGCCCCACCTCGTAAGCGTCTAGTTCGCGCCCCGTGGCGCCGAGCGCCATATTGCCGGGGAAGGCGGTGCCGCCGCGGATGCGCATCGACGGCCCGGACTCGAGATCGGCGGCGATGAGGAGCGGTAGCCGCGAGGCGCGCTGGAGCGCGTTGAGCTTCGCGGCGATGTCGTAGGGCGACGTCCCGATGCCCAGCACGAAGCCGCCCACGTCCTGCTCGGCAACCAGCCGGAGCGCCGCCTGCATCGCCGCGTTGTCGCTGGCCCAGTACTCGCCGCCGATCCACGGCATCACGAGCTGGGCCGCCTTCTCCCGCACACCGAGGGACGCGAGCGGCGGTGGGTGTCGCGGCGCCGCGACCGACGGAACGCTCGGCACGGCCAGGAGGTCCGGGCCCTCCACCACTGGAACGGGCACGTCGATGAGGCCAGGTGGGGTCCCCGGCCGGTGGGCGCACGCGAGGGCGGCGAGGAGCGGGAGCAGCAGGAGACGATGTCGATGCATCAGAACCTGAGAGTCGTGGGTGTGGTGTTGCTCGTGATGGCGGCCATGGGCGCGGGCCGGGAGGGGGCCCCGGGCGAGCGCGGGTGCCGTGCGTGCCGTCCGGCCGCGCGGGTCCGCGGTCCCCTCCCGGCGACTCGCCGGCACACGGCGCAGGACGCGGATTCCACCGTCCGGCAGCGTCGGGTCGGCCGCGTCCGCCCCGGCATCGACGTCCTGCTCGGCGATTCCGCCCAGCTGGTGGTCGGCAAGCGTGTCGGCCTCTTCACCAACCAGAGCGGCGTCGACGGCAACGGCGTTTCCACGATCGATCGACTCGCGCACGCACCGGGCGTGCGGCTCGTCGCACTCTTCGGTCCGGAGCACGGCATCCGTGGCACCGCGGCGCCAGGCGCGGCCGTGGCCGACTCCGTGGACGCCGCGACCGGCATCCCAATCTACAGCCTCTACGGTGCGAGTCGAGGCGCGCCCACGCCCGAGCAGCTCGCGAACGTGGACGTGCTCGTGGTCGACCTGCAGGACGTCGGCACGAGGACTTGGACCTTCGTGACGTCGATGGTCCTCACGATGCGCGCGGTTCGCGTGCTGGGGAAGCCCATCGTCGTGCTCGACCGTCCCAACCCGATTGGCTGTGTGGTGCAGGGGCCGGTCCTCGACTCCGCCTTCTACTCCTTCATCGGCGTCGTGCCCGTTCCGCTCCGGCACGGGATAACGCTCGGTGAGCTGGCGCGTTTCGTGAACGTCGAGTTCGGCATCGGCGCCGACCTGAGCGTCGTCCCGGTGGCGGGCTGGCGTCGCTGCGACTGGTTCGACGCGACGGGCCTGCCGTTCGTGCGGCCCTCGCCGAACCTCACGAGCCTCGCAGCGGTGGCGTGGTACCCGGGCACGGTGCTCTTCGAGGCGACCAACCTCTCGAGCGGGCGCGGGACCGACGCGCCTTTCCAGCAGGTCGGTGCACCTTGGCTCGACGCGGAGCGGGTCGCCGCCGTGATGGCCCGCCGCTACCACGTGCGGATGACGCCGGTGCGCTTCACCCCGCAGAACCCCGGCGACGGCAAGTTCGCCGGCGTGGAGGTGACGGGACTCCGCTTCCCTGCGGCCGACCGACGAAGGGGGGATCCCATCCGCGACGCGCTCCGTCTCCTCGAGGTCATCGGCGAGCTGCAGCCCGACTCACTGCGCGTGGACAGCGTGGGCATCGCCCGCCGCCTGGGCGTCCGCGCCGCGCGCGGGGTGGTCGAGTGGCCAGATGAAGTGCGGGCGTTCCTCGCCCGCCGCCGGCCGTACCTGCTCTACCGGTAGCGCGAAGCCGCTGACGGCTGACGGCCGACGGCCGTTGTTTGCCTCCCCCTTGCGGGCCGGTTAATTTTGCTGGCCACGTAAATGACTGACGGACTCCGCGTTACGCTGATTCCCGCCTCTGTGCGGACAGCCTTCTCCGACCTGGTCGATCCGGTCGCGGACTGGCTGATCCGCCGGCGCGTCCAGCCCAATGCGATCACCGTCGTGAGCGCGGTCGTCCTGTTGGGCTCGGGTGCCGCGTTCGGTGCGGGGTTCCCGAGGCTCGGTGCCTGCTGGCTCCTCATCTCGGGCCTCCTCGACATCCTCGACGGCAAGGTAGCCCGCCGCGGCGGGATGACCACTGTCTTCGGCGCCTTCTTCGATTCGACGCTGGACCGCCTCGGCGAGGCGGTGCTGTTCGCCGGGATTGCCATCTACTTCGTGACCACCTCCGGCCAGCGCTGGCCGATACTCGGCCTCGGCGTGTCGCTTCTCACCCTGGCGGGCGCGTTCCTCGTGTCCTACACCCGAGCCCGCGCCGAGGGACTGGGGATAGAGTGCAAAGTGGGCGTCGCCCAGCGGCCGGAGCGGATCATCGGCCTCGGCGTCCCGAC
>Ga0315297_10003437_pt1 | contig 10190 bp, 7 predicted proteins | sample YL17G15_0_MG_FD_203628 | JGI IMG/M metagenome (GOLD analysis project Ga0315297, IMG submission 203628) | Sediment microbial communities from Yellowstone Lake, YNP, Wyoming, USA - YL17G15_0 | ecosystem: Environmental > Aquatic > Freshwater > Lake > Sediment | place: USA: Wyoming | collected...
GGGTTGTTCCTCTGGAAATAGGCGATCTCGTTCAACGGCAGGTCATCAAGCTCGGCAATAATCCCGCCAAGTGCGGCTCTTAGTCCGTGAAAATCCATCACAACGCCCATATTATCAAGCTTTTCACCTGCGACGTCGGCGGTAACGGACCAGTTATGCCGGTGCGCCGCCTCCTTTGAGCCATCCGGCAGAGCCAGTTGATGCGACGCCCGAAAGCTCATTTCGACGCTAACCGTGAACAAGGTGAAGCTCCGATTGGATTATTACATAAGTATCAAATCTTGTATTATCAGCGTTTTTTGAGACGCTGCTGCATACGATCATAGACTTTTTGGGGCACGAGGTTGGAAAGATTGCCTCCCAGGGAGGCCACCTCTCGAATCAACGTCGAGCTGGTGAAGCCGTACTGCTCGGAAGTCATAATAAAGATGGTTTCAATGCCGGCAACAGCACGGTTGGTCATAGCGAGCTGGAATTCGTACTGGACGTCGGTAAGGCTTCGCAGGCCTCGCAGAATGACGTCGGCCTTTTTCTTTGCGGCGTATTCGACGGTGAGGCCCTCAAAGCTCTCCACCGAGACGCTCGGCATATCGGTTATCAGCTCAGCAATCATTTCGACACGCTCTTCGGGGGTGAATAGCTGGTTTTTGACGGGGCTTCGCCCGACCGCAATGATAAGCTCGTCAAAAAGCTTCATTCCGCGGCTAATAACGTCCAAATGCCCGTTTGTAATCGGGTCGAATGAGCCTGGAAAAATGGCCTTAACAGACTTTCGGGTCATCATTTGCGCCTTTCGGTTCATACTTCACTGCTCGTTCCCCGGAGGGACGAGCAGCCATTATATCGGTGTGCATACAAGCAATCAAGGGCCTTGACGAGGTTTGCGGATATAGGAAAACGGGCCGGGAAAGGAGGAGGCGTCTGAGAAGACATCCCGGCCCGCTCTAACAAGTCCCACAATTATAATACGCTTCGGATGCGAAGCGGTTCTTCGCAATGCGCGGTAAAATACTGAAAGTAAGTACCGGCGAACACAAGGGCAGAGAACCGGCAAACGGTTCACGCAGGGCCTGAATCGCCCATTTCTTCAAGCACTGGGCGAGTTGCCCGCTGTCTATTCAGTGAGCCTTGACTATTTGTTTGGATGGGTTTGGGACCTCAACATCTCCGCCAATAAATCCCGGGCGCTTTCAATTCCGCCCTCGATTTCGATATCGTATGCCGAGGCGATTTTATCCTTTATCTTTCTTGCGATTCTCCTGGCCTTGTTCATCATCCCCAGCGAATAGTAGCAGCGGCAGATCTTAAACTGCAACGATATGGGGACAGGTCTCGCCTTGATCTTGTGATATAGTGTCAAGGCTTTCCGATACTCCTTCCTGTCAAAACAAATATTTCCTTTGAACTCAAGGGCATAAACGTTGTTGGGATCGAGTTCCATAACCCTATTTAGAAGGCGTTCGGCCTCTTCAATTTCACCTTTAGAACATTTTGCGTAGGCGAGGTGTCTGAGGGCGTCGCAATCGTCCGGGTCCTCACTTAGGACTTTATTTGAGAGGCTTTCTTTTTCCTCAATATCCGGGGTGCGGGCGGCCAGGACCACCACAGACGAGTTTGAAGGACTGGATTCGACCGCCGCACGTAACATAGCGAGTCCCTCATCTTCTGAGCCCAAATCACATAAGGCAGCCCCCGCAAGTGACAGATACTCGTGTGTTGGAACGTTCTCCTTTGTCAGTTCAACCGCGACATCGACCAGATGCTTTTCGTGTTTTACCAGTGCCGCCAAGAGCATCGCCACTAACGTGTAGAATCCCGGTTTGTATTCGCCGATTGCCTTTTCTCTGAAGTACCGGTAATCGGATGCCGCCCGCCTCCAGCCGATGGGAAGAGAGGCAATATCCGCTTTGTTGAACTTTTCCGGAAGTAAATCATACTCTTGCTTGAGCGTTGTCATCTTGCGTTTGGCGGCGAGGACAACTGATGGTGGTGCGATGCGGATGGCCTTCATATACTCCCGGGGAGAAAGGATGTATGAGACGCAGCAAAGGAGCATTCCGAGATCCGCAAGCGCCCGCGATTGCAATAGGTGGGCGTATTGAATATGCCTGACGGTTAATAGACCTTTAACGGCGAACACAACGAGTCCCGCAAACATGACTGAGCCGGTTATGAGCAAGTATTTGTATATCCTGCACACTCGCTTGAGACGGACTACACGACTCTCACAAATGAGCGAACCGTCCAACTTCTCAATATAGAAAAGCAGTGTCATAGCACATAAAAGGATCACCACTGCTGATGTGACGAGTACGCGACGAGTTTCCGGCTGGAGGCCGGACGTCATGATTGAGTATTCTCGGCTGCCGCGTCTGCCTATGTCTTTGGGGCTCTCGACAAAAATAGGAGGAATAACCGACAAGAGCACCATGACTATGCCAACTATGAGTATGATCCGGGATTTCTCATACGTCCTCATAAACACTGCCCCTGCATGCTACACTCTCGATAGTAGCACAATATCAGATGGTCGAAACCGCAGTGAATGGCCCCGATAGGCTCTATACTATCAAGATCCTTTCGGTTTGTCACGGTCTGCTTGGGAAATCCGGATTTATGCATCATTTGAGCCAATGGTCGAGCCAGGCGATGACGGTTTCGTGCCATAAAATGGAATTGCTGGGTTTTAGGACCCAGTGGCTCTCGTCGGGGAAGTAGAGCAGCTTGCCGGGGATTCCACGCCGCTGGAGGGCGTTGAACGTGGCTAAGCCTTGAGTTTCGGCGACTCGATAGTCCAGCGCCCCGTGGATGACGAGCATTGGGGTCTTCCAGTTCTTGACGAAGTTTAGCGGGTTTTGCTTTTCGTAGCTTTGGGGGTTGTCCCAGGGGGTGCCCTCGTGGTCCCATTCGGGGAACCAGAGCTCATCGGTGTCGAAGTAGGCCATGCGCTCGTCCAAGTTGCCGTCGTGGTTGACTAAGCAGCGGAATCGGTCGGGCCAGTTACCGGCAATCCAGTTAATCATATAACCGCCGAAGGAACCGCCCAGGGCCCCCACCTTTTCGCCATCCATCCAGCGATAGCGGTCGAGGGCGGCGGCCAGACCTTTTCGGAGGTCTTCGAGCGGCTTGCCGCCCCAGTCGCCTCGGATAGAATCGCAAAAGGCCTGGCCGTATCCGGTGGAGCCGTGAAAATCGACCATAACCGCGGCGTAGCCGGCGCCTGCGTATGCCTGTGGATTCCAGCGGTAATGAAACGTATTGCCGAACGAGCCTTGCGGCCCGCCGTGTATCAGAACGACTACCGGGTATTTCTTTCCCTGCTTGAAATCAGCCGGCTTGACGACGTAGCAATAGACCGTCTCGTCGTTCCAGCCTCTGAAGGTGAGCTGCTCGTAGTCGCCCATGCGGACGGCGGCGATTTTCTCTGCGTTGATGTTGGTGATTTGTCGGACATTGCCGCCGTCCGGACTGACTGAGTAGAGTTCGGCAGGAGAGCTGAGGTTGTTCAGGCTGTAGAAAATTCTATCGCCTCCGACGGAGGGCGAACCAATTGTGCCTTCTTTGACGACGGTTTGGACGGAGCCGGTCTTGACGTCGATAGCGAACAGTGAGTCCTGACCTGTATCGGCTGCGGTGACGTAAATCTTTTTTCCGTCGGGCGAAAAGCAAAGCGATGATGGGCTGCGGTCCCAGTTTTCGGTGAGGACCCTTTCTTTGCCTTTCGGCCAGGCGCGCAGGACAATTCGGAGGCGGTCGGCTTCGTAGCCGGGCCGGGCCATAGCTAAGTAGGCCAGCGTCTTGCCGTCGGCGGAGAATACCGGATTGGTATCCCAGGCTTTATTTTTCTCGGTCAGGCATTTAGGCGGTTTGGAGCCGTCAACAGGGGCCAGATAAAGGTCGAAGTCCGTTGACCAGGGCTCTTCCGGCCCGACATCGCGGGCGGTGAACACAACCGCTTTGCCGTCGGGGGTGAATGTGATTTCTTCGGGGCCGCCGAACGGCTTGGAGGGGGTGTCGGCATCCATACAGGGCATTACATCGACCGGCTTACCTGCGGCGGTGGGCATTACAAACAGGTGCGAACGCCGACCGTCCTTCCAGGAGTCCCAGTGGCGAACGAAGATTCGCTCGTAGATTTTCCCGCTCGTTTTTCTTTTGTCTATTTCGTCGAGTTTCTCTTTGGTTTGGGCCGCGTTGCAGTCGGGGAAGACCTCCATCGTAAAGGCGATGTGCCTCCCATCCGGCGAGACGAGCAGGTTCGCGGCGTCGAGCGGCAGGTCTGTGACCTGCTCGGCTTCACCTGCGTCGATGCAAATTCGCCAGACCTGCGATGAATCGGATCGGCTGGACAAGAAATATATCGACTTGCCGTCGGGCGCCCACCGGGGATTGGAGTCGTTTTCAGGATGGGTAGTCAAGCGCCGGAGTCCCGCGCCGTCGGCGCCAACCAGCCACAGGTCGGTGCGGCCCTTGTTGGCTTCGAGGTCGGTCTTTCGCAGAACGAAGGCGATGTATTGGCCGTCGGGTGAGACCTGCGGGTCGGAAATCCGGTCCATCGCGAGCATATCATGAATGGAGAATGGGTGGGTTTCACCGGCGTGCACCGAGGGAAATCCAACATTCAGGCATGAGAGAAACAGGCAAACGGATACCAGACGCATAACAGTGCTCCTAAAGTCCGGGCGATGGTTCATTTGTTCCTTAGTGTAATGGCGAACGGCGCGCACGGCAAGGCCCGATCCGCTCAGAGCCTGGGAAGAAATTAAGTTCCGGCAGACGTTGCTCGCTCACCGGCTGCAACTGCTCCAGAAGTTCAAGGGCAGACTCCCGGCGGTCGAAAGCAACGCAGGTGAAATCCACCTGATGTTTCCCAGTGCCGGGGGAATCCCGATGGATGCGCACAATTTCAGACGCCGGACGTTCCGAAAGCTGCTGGACAAGGCGGACGTACCCCAAATCCGCATCCACGACATACGGCACACCTTCGCCAGCCTGCTCTTGGGGCAGGCGAGCCGCTGCACTACGTCAAGGACCAACTCGGCCACGCTTCCATCCAGACGATGGTTGACGTTTACGGGCACGTCGTGCCGGCTTCGAATAGGAACGCGGTGAACAAGCTGGACGATGAAGGAGATTTTGGGTTGAGAGTGGTTAAGGGAGTTGGGTAAGGCACTGCTACCTACGGCTTGTGAAGACCCTGCTGGATCTGTTCGTGCTCTTTCCTGGATATTTGCCTCACGCTGAAGCCCCGGAACCTACATCTGAAGTGTCCAAACAGAATTCGGCTCCGTCGTTGCCAACTGATAGCCAGCCGGACTGAGAGGGTTAGAATCAAAGGGGATAGACTACCAGCTTAGGGGCCAGAATTTGATACCCCACCATGCTACTCACTGTTTTTTCTTGGAGAGCGCTTCTGCCGGTTCACTTGCGGTAGGTTTCTCTTGGAATCTTTTCCGAAGTAGTTCATACACTTCAGGCTGTTGCGTTTCTATGGTCCACCTGTATTCACTCCAAATTAGCTTCCCCAAGTGATTCTGCCAATCCTTCAAAGACTTGAACCAGCTTTTCTCGCATATTACCCTTATAGCTTCTTTGGTCTGCATAATGCTCTCGTTGGGGTCTTTTATCTTCGAGAGAGAGTCGTCATAGTCACGGAACTCACGATTTGAACCGGTTACGTTCATTTCATAGTTGGTGACAGCATCAAGAAACTCCCTGTCCATTTGGTTGCCGGAGTTCCAGAGTCCTGAAGATAGTATGGCATTCGGCGCATGACTCGTCAAAAAAGGGAAAAAACGCCGGACATATTTCCCATCTTCCTTCTTATAATGCGTTTCGCCTTTCATAGGCGAACTCAGCAATTTACCGCTGTTCATAAGCCATTCTTGAGTGAGTGCTCGGATAAGATTGCTTCTCTGTTCTCCGAGCGATATGATATTCCATCCTTTTGTTTGGAGTGTTGCACCCTTAGCTACCATAATTGAGCCGGCGAGAACCAAGACCCCCGCAAGCAACAAAATCACAATTGTGCGCACGATAGCAGCTTTGAACCATCGCCACGTCTTCAAGCGTTCGGACATCTGCTTGTAGATACCCGGCAGAAACCACCCCGCAGAAAAAAGCACTGCTCCTACTGCAACTAACACTGCACCCCGAAACACGCATGAATTCCCAACCGCTTCATAGTCCATTTCTGGCCTCCGTCAAATAATCCCTATTCTCTTGTGATGCCAGTTTGAATCATCTACAGAATTCTATCTGAGAATTCGAGCAACTGTCAATGGCTCATTCTTTACTCTTCTATGGCAATATACGCACAAGAGATGGTTTTCTTCAAGCTAACGGCAAGCTCCCGGCACGCCTAAACACGCCTCAGGCAAGCTCGCTTACATCCACATCAAGGCCGCTAACAGCCCACCAGAACGCACGTTCCATTGAGGTTGACCAAATCGGTAGGGGGGCGTATGAACGGCTCGCAATCGTTGCGTGGCGACACAACCGACACATCCGAACAAGCTCTTGGCATGGGTATTGCAGAAGCAACTGGACCTTATTATACTGGCAAAACAGCCTGAGCATTGTGTTTTGTACCGACTATATGAGTATCGTTAAGCTGGAGGATATATTATGAGCAAACACGCAGCAGTAAAGTTTCATCGAGAACTTGATGGCCTCTTCGAACGCAGAACATCGTGGTTACGCAAAGTTGTAGACAGAGGAATCAAGACCAAGCCAATGGTCTTTGATAAAAAAAGGCGACGCAGAGTGTTCAAGCAGTTAAAATCACTCGCCACAGATTGTCTAGCAAGGGACCTTGCTAAAAGAGAATTCAAAGCGACGATAGACAAGAAGAAACAATGGCAATGTACGCAAAACAAGGGGTGGAATCGAAAGGATAAGAGGAAGAATTTTGATGCTTGGTTCGACAAGAATATTCCATACAAAAACTGTATATATATCTTCTGGAAGGGACGAAAAGCAGAATATGTCGGCAGAACGCTGAAGGGAAAGGGCCGACCGCAAAATCATTTTTCGAAGTTTTGGTTTAATGGAACTAGCCGAATTGACATCTATTCCACATCTCAGGCAAGTCAAACCCCCAAACTGGAGTGCCTAGCCATTCATCGATTTAAACCGAGACAAAACGGAACAAAAGCATCTATACCCAAATGGGCAAAGAAATGTCCAGTATGCAAAACTCACAAGCTGGTAGAGACAGAACTTAAGGACATATTCGCTTTGAGATGAGGAGCTAAACAAGGCACTTCACTCTTATGTAAAATCCGACACTGGTTCTACGAAGGTGAGTTTTGACGCTCCAGTTAATTCTGGCCAATAAGCCCTCGATAAATTGGACTAAGATTGAAACAACCTTTAGGACAACGATATAAGCGACAAGCTCCCGGCACGCCTAAACACGCCTGACTTGTCAAAAGCCGACGAAAAACCGCGTTTCTTACTACGCCCGGCAGGATTCGAACCTGCGACCCCCGGTTTAGGAAACCGATGCTCTATCCTACTGAGCTACGGGCGCCCAAGTTTCTAAGTGACTGTAGTGTAACAACTTCCAACATCCGCTGTCAACCGATTTCAACCGTGAAAAGGCGTTTGCAACAGATTTGCAACAGAATCCATTGGCATTACCTTGGCGCTTACGCTCCGCGCTCGCTCGAGCAGGTCCTGTCGCACCGATAGGTAGAAGCGACGTGTCGTCTCGAAATCGTCGTGGCCTGCCAGATTTGTAATGCCTCAGTTGGAATTGGACATTTCCCGGTATTTTGTTACTCACTGTGATTTTTGAAGGGAAATGACCATGAAAGAGAACCGTAGAAGGTTTTTGGGCGAGGAGAAAGTCAAGATTTTGCGTAAACACCTGGCTGAGAAGGCGCCCATTTCCGATGTCTGCGACGAGTGGCCGATTTTGTGGATCATTACAATACCAGGCGTTTGCACAGTGCGATCGGCTATGTGACGCCGAAGGACAAACTCGAAGGCCGGGCCGAGACGATTCTGGCAATGGTAATCCAGAACTCCCCAATGCCTAAGAAAACCTCCTTGCTGAAGGCAAGGACTCTCTTAACCGTAAAGCGAAATTGTCCAGTTCACGCTGAACCAGTACAAAATAAGCTGAAGACTTGCGCAAGAAGTCATGGTTTATGAAAAAACCATTTCACGCGGCAGTAGCATCCAGTACAATAGCGTGGCTGGAATTACAGAAAAAAACAGAAGACATAGTGATTACAAGGTGCGCACTATACGGCTATGCGTGTGCTTATCATTGAGGATGAGGTCAAATTAGCTCGTAACATAGCCAGAGTGCTGGACGAGGAGTACTCCTGGGCCGTTGACATTTCCCCCGATGGCGAAGATGGTCGGCATATGGCTATGACAAATCCCTATGATCTGATTATCCTTGACTTGGGACTTCCCAAAATCAGCGGCTTTGAGATTCTCCAAGACCTTAGAAAAAATGACATGGCTATTCCAGTACTAATCTTGACGGCCCGTGATGCTATCAGTGATGTCGTTCAAGGGCTTGAAACGGGTAGCGACGATTATATGGTCAAACCATTTGATATGAGGGAACTAATTGCCCGTTGTAAAGCGTTGGTTCGCCGTTCGTATGGCCAGCCTGCTCCCATAATACGAATTGCAGATGTGAGCATAAACACTGCCAAGCATCAGGTAACGGTCCGCGGCAGGTCCGTGCGGTTATCTGCCATGGAATACCGCCTTTTGGAGTACCTCGCAATGCGAGTCGGAGAGGTGGTTTCCAAAGCTGATATCGTGGAGCATCTCTATGATTTCGGCTCAGAGAATTTCTCGAACGTGGTAGAGGTATATATCTGCTCCCTGCGGAGAAAACTCGGTTCGGGGTCAAAAGCCGAACTGATTCATACCTTTCGAAGCCAGGGTTATTTACTCGGAGAACTGCCCAGGTGATTTCCCTATCCCTAAAGTGGCGTGTGTCCTTGTGGGTCTCCACCGTGCTGGTGGCCGTCATCGCCACTATCTGCATTGTGGCATACGTTGAGTTTGAGGAATTTCATCTTCGTAACATTGACCGAACACTTTCGGCGATGGCTAACGGCATCTTGGCAAGCTTGCATGAGCGCGAGCGTGAAGAGCAGATGATAGATAAGGACATTCACGCGGTCACGGGAACTTCTGCCCAGAATCCTTCTACTTTCTACAGGATTTGGATGGATGGAGCTTCCGCAGATATGTTTGCCAGCGACCCGCCAGACAGCGAACATGGGCGCTGGTTACGCGGACTTCCAGAGCAAAGCGGCCCGATGCTGGAGTCGCTTACCTTTATGAACATCGGCAGTCGGCGCAGTGAATACAGGGCTATTTGGATGCGTCATAAGCTTGATGAGGGCATTGTGAACATTGTGGTGGCGGGTTCCAGCCATTATACCTACCACGAGATGCGTGAATTCCTCAAATTATTGCTTATATTGGGAGGAAGCCTCATCGTCGGCTCGGTTGTGGCAGTTATGTGGAGTGTTCGATGCAGCCTTCGTCCCATCCATACGACCGCGGAACGATTACACCGCATATCACGCCCAAATGTCGGAAGGGCTCTCTTTGATGATCTAAAGGTGCCGGAGGAACTACATCCCTTCGTCGGAGCATTGAGAGATATGTTTGGTCGTCTGGATAAGGTTTTGCAGCAACAAAAGCAATTTACCTGCGATGCCGCGCATGAACTGCGTACTCCACTGGCCGTGGTCAAAAGCACACTTCAAGCCACACAGATGCACGAAAGGGACGCCAATGAGTACAGACGGGCAATTGCTGATGCGTTGAAGGACGTTGCTCGCATGGAGCACCTCATAGAGCAACTGCTGGTCTTAGCACGCATGGACGAAAATAGTGAGCACCTCGCTGCTGCAGAGGTGCAACTGGATGTGCTGCTCCGCGAGCTTGCAGAAGCCTATGACCAGAGGATAGGGCGATCGGGAGGCAAGGTGATCCTGGAAGAACCGCCAGTTACCACTGTTCAGGGCGATTTGGATGAGTTGGCCCGTTTGTTCAGCAATGTTCTTGACAATGCCGTCAGATACGGGCCGTCCGACGGAACTATCAGCATAGCCTTAAAATGCAAGCCTGATAGTTGCGCGACCGTCTGTATTCATGACGAAGGGGGAAACATCCCGCCTGAGGCCCTGCCCCATCTGTTTGAT
>Ga0315297_10003438_pt1 | contig 10189 bp, 5 predicted proteins | sample YL17G15_0_MG_FD_203628 | JGI IMG/M metagenome (GOLD analysis project Ga0315297, IMG submission 203628) | Sediment microbial communities from Yellowstone Lake, YNP, Wyoming, USA - YL17G15_0 | ecosystem: Environmental > Aquatic > Freshwater > Lake > Sediment | place: USA: Wyoming | collected...
TATTCCTCTGGCGGATTCATGGAATCTCCGACAATCTGTATTCCATGATTAAAGTAATTTTGCCAACCATTTAGTTGAAAATCCCAGATGTTTGTTGCAACCATGTTGTACTCTAATGGTTCTCTAAAGACATGATGGAATGAAAATTCACGGCAAACAACATTATTGTTATCGCTGCACCTTACATCACTTGTAGTTACATTGACGTCTCCAAGCACATGTTCTGGATCAAACTTGGTGACAGATTCTATGCCATCAAATGTTCTGTCGTATTCTATGGTAGCTCGTCCTTCATTGAAAATTTCGCCTTTGCCAAGACCGTAGGATAGTCCGACATGTGCAATATTGTCCAGTCCTCTTTCTTCATAGATTTTTAGTTTTATCGTATTATTTTGCCCAACTGGAGTTGTAATTAGTGGATATGGTGTATAGTATTGCTTTACATCAATTGGATTATCATTAAATGAAAATCCTCCATCTACAATTCTTTTCTCGTTTTGACCAAGTCCTAGGGTCGGAGGAGCATTTGATTGAGAACCGCCACCAATTAACGTAACTGCCCCCAACGCTTGAACTACTAGTCCCGCTCTAGAAATTCCACCACCGCCACCACCCGGGGCACCAATGTTACAAAAACCAAGAACGTATCTTCCACTTGGATCAACAGTTATTCCATCAGATGTTGGTTGTAGTTGGTTGGTGATTGTTCCTGCGGCAAAATTATGAGTAGATAGATCACCTCCAATATTTGACCCATACGTCAGCACTTCCCATGAAGCTCCAGGTTGCGACTGGTGTAAAAGACAGAGATAGTCAAGGGGGAATGCATCAGGATTTGCAATCAGAGCATTCGTAAAAGACATTGTCACTGTGATTCCGGATCCAGGAGCAATCTCTGCAGTTCCAAGCTGCAAGTCAACTGAATCAATAACTGCACCAATACCAGTGGATTCATCAAAATCATCAATTAAAACATCTTTAATAATTACAGTTCCTTCTGTTACAACATTTTCAAGTGTTCCCTGGAATCTTCCTGCAAATGATGCAGGTGGTTGATATGAAATTGAAATGTCACCTTTTTCTGAAACTAGAAAAGAGCCAGTAAATACCCCTGAATTAACACCGTTTTCTATCAAGTCAACTGCTACACTTGTGCCAGCACCTTGAATTACATCAATAGTAATTATATCGATTTGAGAACTGTCAAAATTTGCAGTACTGTCAAATGTCGCAGTGATTACAGCCGTAGCACCAGGACCATAACTAGTACTATCAGGAGTAAATGTTACGTTTGGGGAATCTCCAATGCTTGGGTCTAAAACATTCCTATAAGAAATTACAGGTGAGCCAACAGTTGCAGCAGTAATTACCTTACCTGTGGTAAAGGCATCAGCATTTGGAATAAAGCTAAAACTAGATACAAATATCATGCAAGCAAAAAGTATAAACATTTTTCTATGTATTTTTTTGTGAGATATTTTTAAAAGTGGAAAATTTTGTATTTTGAAATCTTGCTCTATTGTTTTATCATTGCATATAATTTTACTTTGAGATAATTTCGTGTTGGATCAAATTATACACGGTTGTAATAATAAAAAAGGTTATCGGTATAAGGGGATGTTGCGAATTTTGATTTATGAGCCATCTCTAAGACTAGTCTGCAAAAATTGATTCATTAATTTTATTTATATAAACAATCAGAATCAATCTTTCGGAAATAGAATTATTTTTCAAATGTCTACTTTGTTAACTTGTAGTATGCAAAGATACTTTGGCCATCAGTACTATTTGTAAAAATTTTGTAACAATTGCCTACGTTGCCAGATGGAGTCTTCCAGCCAGCATTGAATTGTCCAATGAGAGTATCATATTTTAATGTTGAACCATTTTTGTTTTTTATATCAACAGTAGGACCAGCTGCAGGCGGATAAGGAGAAGTACAACTCACAGGTATTTGTAGAAATTTGCTAATGGTGGATAAGCTAGTCTTTTCTACTGATCTGTCAAATACCTCAAACTTGAATGGCACAGTCTGTCCATTCTTGATTAGATTTAGATTGTTTGGCATCATTACTGGTGTATAGTATCCAGTAATCGTCAATGTTGGTCGCTTAGGTCCTGAGTAATAACCTGAATCTACTACAGATTGTTGAGTAGTTATCTCAATATTACTAGTGGTCTCCGCTGTCTTGTGTGGAGAGCTGTGAGTGCCATCCAATGCCTGGGCACCAGTGGCTGTTCTAAAGTTAAATTCCAAATTATTCCACTCATCATGATCCTTAAGAACTACACCAGTAGTAGGTCCGCATCCAACTATTCCAAAGTTGTTGATATCAGTACTTGCGGATGTTCCAAGAGTAGCGGGATTGTTATCCCAATCAATCGCTGTTGCAGTACCTGCTGCAGCTGCAGTACTTGAACCAGTCTTAATTACCGGAATCGCACCACTCCCAGTAGGTATCGCGGAGTAAACAATTTGAGGTGTCGTTGCACTACTGCTTCGTAATCCCGAGCTTTCAACAAGTGCGGTCTCAGTTAGAGGAAACCCACTAAATAATCCCGAAGAATAACTTAGGTTCCAATTTGTGGTACTCAAATATCCAAGAGGTAGTGGAACTTGTCTTGCATAGTTCATCACGCTAATGTGATTTGGTTTACAGTTTTGATCCTTGTCTGTTGGGACTGTTCCTGCTGTGTCTGTCCCGGATGTTACCAAAATCTTTGAAGGTCCGCCATGTGCTAAATTAAAGTTGTGCCCCAACTCGTGCAAAACGGTACCAGCCTGCTCTTGCCATGTTCCTTCCTGACCAGCATGAGTTGCGTCGGATTCCCCAAACGGAGTGCAACCAAGTGCTATAATAAAGTCATTTCCTAGCGGTTCGGCAAGTCCAGAAGGAGAATTACATCCAGCACTACCTATTGCATGAACACCCATTCCATAGTGATATGCTTGGGCTTTGGCCTCTAGTTTAGTTGTAGTAACTGCAACCTGCCCACCCACTAGTGTTACTGTGCCACCAGCTGGTAAAGTTACTATAGTATCAATGTTTGGTAATGTAAATGATTTACTGGCAGTAGTGGCAAATGGTATTGTTGTAACTACCACTCTGCTCGTTCCAGTGGCAGTTGTAGTAGATGATGGCGTACCAAATTCAACACCAGTGACTACTGGAGATGCCGGAGCTGCAAGTGTAATAACTGAGGTACTAGTAAGAGGAGATACAAGATTAATTCTTTCTTTAAAAATTATTTTTCCCTGAGTAGGTTCTCCAGCAGGTGTGACTATAGTAATTCCAGCTGCTCTAAGAGTAGGAGTGATAGTTGTAGGATTTACTAGACTATAAGTGCCGACAGTCACAGTAGGTCTTTCAGTAGATGCACCAAAGTATTGTGCCTTTAAAGAGTCAAAGTCATTGTTACGATTAGCATCAGTGTCAAACCATGCATTAATGTTATCAAGATGTGGAATTGTTAAATCGCTATCTTGTAATGTAAGGGTTATTCCATGGGCAGTAAAATTACTAGCCAAATTTGTCTTGGCACCAGGAAGCAGACTGTGACCTGTCATGGAGTCGTACTCTACATAGACATTCTTTACAGTAGGACTAGAGCCAGCCATGGCATATTTGTAAGGTGTTGTAACTCCTCCAAACGTTACAGTGTATGGAACACCATTTCCTGCACCATTCACAAAATTAACCTTGGCACCGCCGAAAGCAGATAATTCAGAACCTGCATCGAGACCTGCTGCACCCGCATTTGTGAATGTTGCAGTTGCTACATTGGCTCCCTGTGTGATAGTTACTGCACCATTCACAAAAGAAGCTGTGGCACCGCCGAAAGCAGATAATTCAGAACCTGCATCGAGACCTACTGCGCCCGCATTTGTGAAAATCGCAGGTACCACATTGGCTCCCTGTATGATAGTAATATTACCTTCCCATGTAGTGCACAAATTATCACCATCAGAATCATTGCCTACAGCACAGACTATGGCAGTGTATACTGCGCCGGTACTAGGTGTTGCAGTAAATGCAGTAGAGCCGCCAATACCTGCAAGAGAATTAGATTCTTTAGCATAAGAGCCTGGTGCAGATGAAGCTAAATAATTTGCATTTTCTGTAAAATCAGCAGTTACTGGTACTGTGGAGTTTGTACCGACAGTTGTATCACCAGTGCTGAGATAGTTACCGCCTCCAAGTAATAATGAGCTGCAAGTATTACAATCAGATATTGCAAAAGAGTCAAAGTTTTCATCAAACCAGTTTCTTGGATCAGCTGCCGGATCATCCATTCGTATACTAGAGATTCCAACGCCTGTGGTAGAGTTACTAGAAGTGATTGTAATGGTGCCGCCGCCATTTATTGCTACCTGCAACAATAGCATGTCTGGCGCTACACCTGCAGAGGATACATTAAATGGAATTCCACCAGTTGGAACCACATTTGCAGTAAATGGATTTTTCCCCATTTCATCTATCAAAAATGTAACTTGTGCACTAGATGGTGGGAATGAAATTACAGTGTTGGTAAATACATGCAAAATGTTTGCACCTGCAAGCACTGATCCTGGATTTGGAGTGCATGTGCTACAAAAGTCTAGTTTCATTGGTGTGACACCAGATGTGAATTGAACACCATTTGTAGTTGTGTCAACAAGAATGTTTGGAGTATCAGATAGAGAAATAGATTGGAGTGGAATTCCTTTTCCAGTATCAATATCTTTTAACTTGCCACTTGCAGAAACACTACTAGTCTCAACTACACTAGTTGGAAGACGTAGAGACAAAGATGTCGAGTGTTTTTGTACATTAACAATTGTTGAATTTGTTGCTATTGTAGTTGTACCGTTATTGAAATACGCAGTTATTGTTTTATTGCCAATGGCTGCAGGAAGGTATGTGTGAGTTCCATTAAACTTGCCAAGGTTCAATGTTGCTGTCTGGTTGATTGCATCGCCCCAATTAATTTTGACATTATCTCCAGCGCCAGTTACATTACCAGAAACAGCAAAATTAATTTCCCATTTAGGATTTGAGGCGATTGAATTGATAGTTAGGGTAGGACATGAAATGTTGTTAACTGTTCCAGACCCTGTTACTGGACTTCCTGAGAATGTAGAACCACATTGATTGTTAATTGTACCGTTATTGGTGACGGTGCCAGAGTTGGTGATGGTGGCGCCGTTGGTGATGAAGCCGGCAAGGTTGTTAATGATACCTGTGCTGTTGCCAGTATTGGATACTGTGATGGTGCCGCCAGGGTTGTTGTTGATGAGGTTGTGATTGCTGATGCCGATGCCTACAGTATTAGATATTGTGATGGTGCCGTTGTTGTTGATAATACTATTAATCTTGTTATTGAAACTTGAGCCAGAGATTGATAGAGTTCCAGAGTTTGATATGTTGAATGTGGTCCAGTTGATGAATGTGCCGTTGCTGTTGAGTGTGCCGAAGTCGGTGATTGTGCCAACGTTGGTTAGGTGGTATCCAGTGGGAATTGTTAATGTAATGCCGGAATTTATGTTAAGAAAATCAGGATCTAATACTGAAAAACTGGTGATGTTTATCGGATAGCCGAGTGTTGAGAGGTTTGTGTTTGCAGATACTGTGCCAAGCAGACCAATATTCCAAGTATTTGTTAGAGTTCCAGTACCTGAATACGTTGCTGTTGGAAAGATATGTTTGAAGTCACCAGAGTTGGTGATGGTGCCAGAGTTGGTGATGGTGCCTTGGTTGGTGATGGTGCCGCCAAGGTTGTTAATGATGGTGCCACTGATAATGATAATAGCGTTGTTGGCAATGGTACCGTTATTGGTGATGGTGCCAGAGTTGGTGATGGTGCCAGAGTTGTTGTTGATGTGACCGGTTAAGTTATTGGTGATGCTGTAAAAGTTGCTAATTGTACCACTAGTGTTGGTGAGTGTACCAGAGTTAGTGATGGTGCCGTTATTATTGCTAATGGTGCCCGCCACGTTGTGGATGGTTCCGCCGCTTGTGATGTTGATGGTTCCGTAATTGTTAATATTGTCAGAGTTGGAGACAAGAGTAGATACTGTGACTGTAATTCCTGCTGGAATGATCTTGTCAACACCGATTCCAGGAACTGCTCCACCAACCCAAGTTGCACCAGTATCCCAGTCTCCGCTTGTGGCAGCTGCAACTGTAACAGCATGTGCATCTGGAATGGCAAATACAGATAACGTAAAAATCAAAGCAAACACAGAAAGATAAACAACGTTTTTCAACAGATTTTATTATTAATTGTTGTATATATAGATGATCGGTGTAACATTTTAAAAAGAACCAATTCTTGTTAAAAATTGTACATATTTTCAATTAGTCCATAAAATGCATCATACCCAAATGATTTGCTTAACAAAATATTGTCAGATAAAAATTAAACATAAAAGAAAAAACCTCCTCAAACCCGTAAAAATCAGAAACAAAACAATAAGGTCAGAAAAATTACAGTGGATGCAAGGCGTAACTCTTCACACAATTCCAATTAATTTTGAATCCAGAGATTTCAGAGTAGGTAAGAGTTTGTCTACAGTTAAAAAAGACCTTTGTGAAACATGGTAAAGCACAAAGTTGTTTTCCCAACTTGGCTCAGAAGAGACATCGGGATAATGCAGTGATTCAGCGATACTGTCCAAAAACAAAGGGAAACTGACAAGATATGAAAAAAGAAGGGAAAAACCATTTGGACAAATCAGATAATGATATCAAAAAGGCAGATTTCTTTAAAACTTTTCAGGAATATAATACACCATACTATTTCAAGCAACAAGATAGTTAATTTTGCATGAATCATTTTTTCCCAAAATAAATTTATGTCGATTTAATTTCTCCTTATTTTTGTCAATTCCAGATAGAGAAGAGTATAACATTAGGTTTGCACTTTTACAAGCAAATCTGTACAAAATAATCAAGGCAGGATCATGTTAAAATTCACCAACAAATTTCAAGAAACATTGACAAAGATTTCACATATTGGGATTAGATCAGAACAGATATCAAAGTGTCAAATATTTCACATTTGGAGGAATCAATAATTTTGAAATTTGCTAGATTTAAAATTCAACTGGTTTTATTTTTTGTCTTTATGGGTTTGTTTTCATTATCTTTTCAGATTGGAGCAATGTCCAAAGTAAGCTATGAAGAGGCAAATGCTTTTGCAGATGGATTTCAATCAATTATGGATGAGACAGACGGTATTGGAATTTTTGTAAATAATTTTCTTGCCACATTACCAATGTTTGTCCCAGGTTTTGGAATAGTGTGGGGACTATACACTGCATGGTCTACGGGTTTTGGTTTTGCAGCAATTATATCTACAATGCCGGGATTATCTGAAATTCAGCCACTTTCAATTTTATTCTTGTCCCCATTTGGAGTAATGGAATTAATTGCATATTCCATTGCATTGTCTTGTAGCTTTTACTTTATCTATACAATAATTAATAAAGTAAAATCAAAATCTCCAATAAAATCCGCATTAAAATCACAAATCAAACCAAGTCTCATTCAGATTGGAATCGCATTGGCGCTATTGCTAGCGGCGGGATTTTTGGAAGACTATATCATAAAATCAGTCCAGGCATTGTGATTTTAATAATTTCTGGAATAAATGAAAAATAGAATACAGATTACTTTTCACTATAAACAATTAATGTTTGAAAAATAGAAAAGAATTCCACACGACAAAATATAGATCATTATTTGATAGCCATATGATAAGCCAGTCTGGAAGCAATCAAATCTTTACACCACTGAATCAATTGGCTCATTATCATTAATGTATGTAAGATGCATATAGAGAACTTCGATCCTAAAATTGACCTTATAACTTTGTACTTATATGTCAGTTTACAAATCCCCAATTAATGGCATGTCAAGGTATGGCACGTTCTTGTTTTTTTGATTATGCCAATAAAGATTCAGAGTACACGATATTTTTGATGAGTGTGAACAAGCAATGAGTAGCTCCGTACAAGAAATAAAGCAGGAATTTCTTAAAAGCAAAATAGGTATTGCAGGTATTGCTATTTTACTTGCTTTAATCATCGTATCAATTATCACAGTTGTTGTAATTCCAGTTGAAATTTTTAAAGGGTGGAATAATCCAGACAGTTGGATTTCATACCCCAGAGTAGCTCAGCCAAGTTGGATTAATTTATTTTCAAGTGAAAAAATTCCAGAACATCAAATTCTAAATGCGCCGCACGTTAACTATGATACCTCCGGAAATATCACACTTGTCTCTCATCAGTTTGGGGTTAATTTTGAATACGACGATTTCCCTAGTGATTTCATTTATGGATTTTCTGCAAAATATTCAGGAGCACCACTATTGCAAATCTCAGTAATACGCCCAGACGGGATTGAATTAAAATTAATGTCAAATTCATTGCCATATTCAAGTTCCAATTCAATTCATAGTGAAAAAATATTTTCTACAGAAGAGTCAATTAAAAAAAATCTCCTACTACAATCAAGTAATTTTTTATTTTCATTAAACAAGATATCTCCTGAAGAAATAATCTTTTCAAAAACTACCACTCATCAGCCATTAAAGGGAAATTATGTCTTTTTGGTTAAACTGTACGGCGTGCAACCAGAAATTCCAGACAATCAAATTTTAAAAAATCAGATCACAGATTCCAAATTAATTATTGGAGGTAAAATTTTTGGGATTATGGGAACAGACGAGTTGAGAAGAGATTTGGCAGTAGGCTTACTGTGGGGAACTCCTTTGGCCCTGTTCATAGGGTTGGTGGTAGCAATAGCATCCGTAGTAATTGGTTTGTTTTATGGAGCATATGCAGGATACAGGGGTAAAAAGACAGACGAGACAATGATGCGATTCAACGATGTCATTTATGCCCTTCCTGCACTGCCGTTTTTGATAATTTTATCAGTCACACTAAGTAATAGTATTTTTGTGATGGTTGGATTTTTGACAATATTTGGTTGGGTTGGAGTAGCAAAAGTTGCAAGAAGCATGGCATTGCAAATCAAAACAAGAAGATATGTAGAGGCCGCAACTATGATGGGTCAAAAAGATTCAAAGATCGTACTACGACATATTTTGCCACAACTGCTACCGTATGCTTTTGCCAGTATTGCCATATCAGTGCCAGCTGCCATTACAACAGAGGCAGGACTTAGTTTCTTAGGATTGGGTGATCCATCATTTCCAACATGGGGTCAAATTTTACATGATGCCAATATTTATGGTGCAGCTGCCAGAGGGCTGTGGTGGTGGATAATCCCCCCAGGTGTAATGATAGCAATCACTGGACTTGCTTTTGTGTTCATAGGAAATGCGCTAGATGCCATTGTAAATCCAAGGCTCAAAAGATAGCTAGTTTTCAAAATCAAATTTTCTAATTATATCCAATGAGGCATCATTGAGTTTAATGGTATAAGTTGCCGCATTTGGATCCTTTGATTCAGATAGCAAGTCAGTGAATTTTGTTTTTTCTTGTTCGGTAGCTCCTGCCTCATGGGCACATAATGAAAATACTTTGAGATTCAAGTTATTTTTTAGCAAATAAGAAATAAATTTTTTATAGCCTTCCGTATTTGACCACACAGTGTTTTTTTCAGAGCATGCGGCAATCCAGACATCAATTGAGTTGTGAAAGATTACTTTTTTCCTAATTTCATCCAATGACATGTTTTATCTAAAAATCAGCTCTCTGGGTTTTAGAACCACATCTCGGACACGTACCGCCTTTATGCTTGTGATTACACACAAGACAAACATAGTGTATTCCAGTGCCGCCAGAATTCATGCCAAAGAAACCACCGCCGCTTCCAGAGTCGCCATACCCACGCATCTTACTCATGTAGCGTTTTCGCAGCAACATTGGAAATGCGATAAAGATCGCCAAAGCTGCCCCCAATCCCCATGGAAATGGTAGCAGTAATTGCAAGCCAATGCTAATTGCCAATGAGGCAAACAGAAATATCAAATAAGTCTTATAACTAAACAATACAGTGACTTTACACCCAAAATCCTTATAAAGTTTTGGCAGTTTTTTAATTATTTCTAAATCAATTAATCTAGATAATTGCCAGTTTTATTGAATCCCCATTACTATCCCATGCAAAAATATCATCGTCCCCATAGGGAGATTGTACAATTAAAGATACCAACCCAAAGAAATTATGAAGATCAG
>Ga0315297_10003439_pt1 | contig 10188 bp, 8 predicted proteins | sample YL17G15_0_MG_FD_203628 | JGI IMG/M metagenome (GOLD analysis project Ga0315297, IMG submission 203628) | Sediment microbial communities from Yellowstone Lake, YNP, Wyoming, USA - YL17G15_0 | ecosystem: Environmental > Aquatic > Freshwater > Lake > Sediment | place: USA: Wyoming | collected...
AGGTTCACGTCGGCCTTGAGCACGCCGGGCGGCTTGCGCAGGGCGCGCTCCACGCGGCTGACGCAGCTCGCGCAGGTCATGCCGAGGATCGGCAGCGTCTCCTGCGCGGTCACGACGCCGTAGCCTGCGGCCTCCACGGCGTGCACCAGCTCGTCCGCCGACACCACCTCGGGGTCGAAGGCGATCGTCGCCTTCTCGGTGGCGAAGTTCACGGAGGCGTCGTCGACACCCTCGACCTTGCGCAGCGCTTTCTCGTTGCGCGCGACGCAGCTCGCACAGGTCATGCCGGTGATGGGGAGTTCCAGAGTGGTCTTCTTGTCGCTCATCGTTCCTCAAGGATACGGCGTTGCGGGCGTGCACCGCTGCGCGGGTCGGCGCCTCGCGTGCAGAGAGTGTGCCCGCTCTCAAACGAGTATACCCCCCTAGGGTATGAAGGACCGTGTCGCACCGCCGCGCGCGGCTCTACGACGCGTGCCGCAGTGCGACGCGACTCAGACCTTGGGTGCGTACGGAGAACGACCGGCGATACGAGCCCCCGCTTCAGGGTTGCCCATCCGGCGCTGTCGGCTCCAGTCGGCGGATATGGGCCGTTTGCAGGGAGAAGGTCCGGACTGCCGCTGCCGCTCATCTGCCCCTGTCGGCCCGTTTCGGGGGGGTCGGCGCAGGACGGGAGTACAAATGGAGTACAGATTGTCACCCGTCTAGGCCCATCGTCACCCTTGCCGCCGCCGGCCACGACGATCACGCGGATGATGCCCCTCGGGCGGGCCGACCCTGGCCCAGGCGCGTCGCCACCCTCGGCAACAGATACGTGCGCTGTGACTGGTGAGGACGGCCGTGGCGGCGTACTCAGTCTGCAGCCGGTCCCCCTGCTGCCCACTGAGTCACAGGTCTCGCCGGCTTTCTCCTGTCTCGAGCGATCCCCAGCGGCTCCGGCGCGAAAGAGGCCCGCTGCCCTCACGGGGTGGCGGGCCTCTGTGCTGGGCAAAGGCCCAAACCCGGCCACCGGGCGTCCGCTCCGCGTGGGACACGTCCTACTCCGGCCGCCAGTCGGGGCCGATCACCTGCGTCACGTCCGGGATGTTCGTGAGCCCGGAACCATCGGCGTTGATGAGGAGGAGTCCGGCGCCGCCGTCGTCTCCGTAGTTGCTGCTCCCCAGCACGATCGTCTTGCCGTCCGGGGCCCAGTGCGCGAGCGGCAACCCGAAGTTGGGGAAGTAGTGCGACGCGCGGGCGAGCAGCGTCACCGCGGGGCCGTCGGCCCGGTAGGGCACGGCGACGAGGCGGTCCGTCTTCGTCGCGTAGGCGGTGATGGTCGAGCCGTCAGGCGAGACGGAGGGCAGGACCATCCTCGCGCCCTTCGTCAGTCGTTGTAGCCCGCTGCCGTCGGGGCTCACCGCGTAGAGGTCGCCGCTAGCGTAGGGATTGTCGTCGCTGTCGCGCTGCCGCACTCTCACGAAGACGATCTTGCCGTTCGATGCCCACGTCGCGTAGCTCGGCGTGGAGGGCACGTCGACGAGCCGCCGGCCACTGCCGTCGGCGTTCATGACCGAGAGACGGTCGATGTCGAGCCGGTGGAAGAGGATCTGCTTGCCGTCGGGAGACCAGCTGGGATTGTCACCTACGCCCAGGTAGAGCTTCCCGGAGCCGTCAGCGTTCATGACCCAGATGCTGAACCATTCCGGTTCGCTCGCACGGTAGACGATGCGCATGCCGTCGGGGGACCAGTAGGCGTGCTCTTCGCTCCCGGCGCCGGTCGTCAGCCGCTTGAGGCCCGTGCCGTCGCTGCGGACGAGGTAGAGGTCGTAGTTCCGGCTCGGTTCGGAGATATGCGCGATCACCAGCGTGCCCGCGTCGGTCTGCGCCGGCGTGGTGTTCTGTGGAGCCTGTGCCAGCGATGAGCTGGGAGACTGCTGCGCACCGGTATCGTTCTCCGTCAGCAGGACGATCCCGATGACGACGGCTGCGGCCGATGCCACGGCCACAAGGCTGAGACGCACGATTCTGTCGTTCATGGTAGACCTGCCCGCCCTCCAGCCGGCTCCGGGCTGGGGGAGTCGCGGGGGTCAGAAAAGCACCGCGTCCGGCATACGGTCACCCAAGCCGGAAATCCGACTGATTGAGTCCTTCTTTTCTTCTCTTTCCCCGGGGTTCACAACTCCTACTCCGTTTGGCGGAGGCGCGCAGAGAGCCCTACCATCGGCGCGTTGCCTTGCTGCGCTAGGAGCGCTCCACATTGGCGACGACGAGCAGGTGTGTTGGCTCCACACTTGCGCGCCGCAGGGCGGACTCGGAGGCCTGTTCCGAGGCCATATCAGGCCGTCGGCTCGTTCTGAGGCGTCAGCATGTCGATGTCCTCCCGTCGCTCCGTCTGCTCAGCAGATACCGTGCCGCAAGGCGGCGCGGCGCGGCGCGGCGAGGTCTTCGGCGCCTGCGCCCGGAGGCCGTAGAGCGCGAGGAGTGCCTTGGCCCGGCCCTCGCGCTCGCGCAGCCTGCGCCGCAGGCCGCGGCGGAAGTCGGCCAGGTCGGCCAGGTCCTCCCGTGTGGCAGCGCGGCCGCCGAAGAACACCGCCTGGAGGCGGGCCGGCAGGTCCCCTGCGTCGAGATCCAGCCGCTCCCACAGGTAGCGGGCGGTCTCGTCCAGTGTCTGGGACGGCGGCGTCTCCTTGCCGTGGTCTCGCAGATCGGCGTAGACGAGCGCCAGCGAGGCGCGCAGGCGCGCCTCCGGCGTGCCGCGGCGGAGGCCGCGGCGGCGGAGCAGCGCACGGCCCACGGGCCAGCCGGCGAGAACGAGCGCCAGAGCGGCGACCCATCGGATCCAGCCGGCGCCGCGTGAGGACTCCGTCGTGATCGCGCCAGCGCCGCCGGGCCTGGGGTTCCTGTCGTGGCCGCGCGGACCGGCAGCGCCAGCTGGGGAGGCTGTGGCCGAGGTGCCGGGGAGGCTCTGGCCGGCGATCGCCGTGTTGGGCCCGCTCATCGGTGCGTCCCCGGCGACGGGGAGAGCCCGGCCGGGGGTCGGGTCGAAGGGCACCCAGCCGGCCCCGGGGAAGTACGCCTCGACCCAGGCGTGGGCGTCATTGCGCGTCACGACGTAGATGCCGTCATCGATCTTCTCGCCGGTCGTGAACCCGAGCGCCACGCGAGACGGGATGCCGTTGAACCGGAGCAGCAGGGCCATCGCGCCGGCGAAGTGCTGGCAGTAGCCGGTCTTGGTCTTGAACAGGAACTCCGCGTAGGGCGAGAGATAACCGGTCGACGGTGGCGTGAGCGAGTACTTGTACCCGGAGCGCAGGTAAGCCTCCACGGCCAGGGCGATCCGATAGGGGTCGGTCGCGCCATTTACGATCGAGTCATTCAGCTGGTACAGACCCCGCCACTCGCCATGGGCCGCCGTGTCGCTCAGCGCCGCGTTCCAGTACACCTCCGGCGAAGGCATGCCATCCAGCTCGCGCAGGGCCGGGAAAGGCAGATCGGAGTAGCGGCGGACGACGTCAGCCGGGTAGGCACGCCCGCGTTCGATGACGTCTGCGGGCTCCAGCTGCGGCACCAGAGCGGTGACCGCGTAGCTCAGTCTCGGTCCTAGCGACGGATCGACCTTCAGGTTGCGCGCGTCGCCGACCTGGAGGTCGATAGGGTGGGCGATCTGCACGGACGAGGGCCAGCCGCCGACTAAGAGGTCGCTGGTGTACGTCGACTCGATCTCGAAGGTCTCCGTGACGACCCTGCCTGGCGGCTCGACACCGGTCGGCGGGATCGTGTAGACGTAGGCGCCGCGATCCTCGTCGGGCTGCAGCGGCGGAGCCTCCGGAGCGTCGGCCCACCAGCGCGTGCCGTCGAAGTTGGAGAGCGCGTTGGCCCGCCAGTACGAGGCGACCGCCGAGCGCACGCGCATGACGGGTTCGTCGGCGGCGCGATCGAGGAGGCGTGGGTAGTTCTGCATCCAGTCGTAGCGGAGTTGCGCGTTGCCGACGCCGACGCCCCAGGTGCGCCAGTCGCGCAGGGGATGACCGGCCTCGACGGAGGTCGCGCCGATGATCGAGAGCGCGATCACGGCCGCGATGGTGGCGGTGATCGCGCCCGCCGCAACGTCGCTCGACCTCCAGCGCTCTCGCTGCAGGGAGCGGGCCAGGACCAGCATGCTGCCGGCCAGCAGGAGGAACGCCAGCGTGGCCCAAACGTTCCTCGCCGCCCCGTCGGTGGTGAAGCCGCAGCCGAGCAGTACGAGGAGGACAACGATCGCCGGCAGCGGCCTGCGCAGGCTCAACGCGAGGAACGTCGCCAGCCAGACCGCGGCGTACATGACCAGCGAGAGGACAAGACGGACGTCGGCCTTGGCCACGACCTCGAGCGGAAACTTGTCCGCCGCATAGGCGTGACCGCCGGCCTGGAGCTGCTCCAGGTAGAACGCCAGCTGTCCGCCGACTCCGTTGACATCCGCGGGCGCCGGCACCTGGGCCCGAGCCAGGAGATATGCGCCGAACGGGAACAGGAGCAGAGCCAGCGGCCAGAAGCGGCGGCGAAGGATGCCCGGCGCTCCGGCCAGCGTCGCTACCGCGGCCGCCGCGAGGAGCAGAGGCGCGACCGTTGGGGTGGCGATGGAGCCGACCACGGCGGCGGTCGTCGCCGCGAGACCGGCGAAGACAGCGACGTACAGGGCTGCGCGCGAGCGCTTCATCGCGCGAGGGCGTGCCGGCCCACGGGCCCTGCAGAGAGGGCCAGGTGCAGGTCGTCCGTGCGGCCGACCGGGACGTAGCGGATGCCCGCAGCGGTCAGCGACGGTCGCAGTTCACGGGCCTCGTGCCAGTCCGCCGCCGGCTCGTCGACGACGTGGACGATGGAGACGGGCAGGCCGGTCGCCCGTAGCCTGACCAGTGCGTCCACGAGTACGCCATCAAGCTTGAGGACGACGAGGGTGACTCCACGGCTGCGAGCGTTCGGCCGGCGGTCGGCGACAATCGCTCGTAGAGAAGGCCCCAGGTGGGAGAGCCCGTTCGGGCCGGTCTCCGCCAGCGCTCCGAGGAGCCGGCGAAGACTCTTGGCATCTGGCGAGAGTCGCAGAGGACGCCACCCACGGTCGGGCAGGAGAAGGGTGACAGAGTGCCCGGACCGGAGCTCGTGGGCGGCCATGGCACCGGCGGCCTGGACGGCGACCTCGAAGGTCGTGTCGGGGCCGTCACCGACGACATCCGCGGCCGCTCCGTTCAGGAGCAGGGTCACGTCGCCGACCGTGGCCGCCTCCATCTCCCGCAGCATCAGGCTGCCGGTCTTGGCCGTGGACTTCCAGTCGACGCGGTTCAGAGGCTCACCGGGTTCGTGCGGGCGGATGCCGCGGAACTCCGAGGCGTCGAGCGTGGGCAGCCGCCGGCCGCCGCCGAGACGCATGCCCAAGTGGACGCACGGGGCGCAGGAGGAGAGCTCTGGGAGTCGTGGCGCGACGGTCAGATGGAGCTGTTCACCGGTGCGCCGCCTCATCCGCACCAGACCGAGGGGGTCCTCCGCCACGGCCAGCGGCGCGGGCAAGCGGTGGACGCCGCGCCGCGCCGGCCACGGCGTGGAGGTGAAGGTCCGGCCCGATCGTCCCCCGAGGCTCTCGACCTCCACCGGCCGGTCGCTTCCGTCCAGCCCGCCGGTGGCGTCGTACAGCGTGACCTGCAATCCGGGAAGCAACAATCCGCTCTTCACCCGGAACGAGAACAGCAGCGGGTCCCCGGCGACCAGCGTAGTGGGCGAGACGCCGCGGTCGACTTGCAGACGCCGGCCGCCGGCCGCGACCAGTCCCCAGGAGACGCAGACCATCCCCGTGAACGCCAGTGCGACCAGGTAGAGTTCCCACGTGCCGAGGATCCGTGCCGCCACGTAGGTGGCGACAGCGACGGCGACGAGCGCCGCTCCCCGCGGCGTGGGTCGGGTCATCGCGCCGGCCCCGGTATCGGAACGGTCTCGAGGAGCCGGGCGATCACCGCTTCTTGGGCGCGATGCCGGGTGTCGGCGTCCGGCGAGAGGATGATGCGGTGGCTCAGCACCCGGACAGCCAGGTCCTTGAGGTCCTGCGGGACGACGAACTCCCTCCCACGGAGCACCGCCAGCGCCTTGGCCGCGCGCAGGAGGGAGATCCCGGCACGCGGGCTGGCGCCGAGGTAGATGTCCCTCGAGGTGCGCGTGGCCTCGAGCAGCTCGACGACGTACCGGCGCAGCGACGGGGCGACATCCACGCGCAGGACCGCCTCCTGCATCTCGAGGACCTCGGCGGAGCTGATGACCGGCTCCAGCGCGGCGAACGGATCGCCCGTCGTCTGCGAGTCCAGGATCACCTCCTCGGCGTCTGACGACGGGTAGCCCAGGCTCAATCGCATCATGAAGCGGTCCAGCTGAGCTTCGGGCAGGGGATACGTCCCCTCGTATTCGATCGGGTTCTGCGTGGCGAGGATCATGAACGGAGCGACGATCGCGTGGGTGACGTTGTCAATCGTCGCCTGCCCCTCCTCCATGCACTCGAGGAGGCTCGCCTGGGTCTTCGGCGAGGACCGGTTGATCTCGTCCGCCAGGACGACGTTGGCGAAGATCGGCCCCGGCCGGAACTCGAACCCGGCGGACTTCTGGTCAAAGACACTGACGCCCGTCACGTCGCTGGGGAGGAGGTCGGGCGTGAACTGGATGCGGGAGAACCGGCCGCCGACGGAGCGGGCGAGGGCCTTGGCGAGGAGCGTCTTGCCGACGCCGGGGTAGTCCTCGATGATGACGTGGCCGCCGGCGAGCAGGGCGACGACGCACGACGCGATGACCTCCTCCTTGCCGAGGATGACCGACCCCACGTTGCTCCCCACGAGGTTCGCGCGCCGGGCGATCTCCTGGACTTCCCCATCTCCGAGGACGGGACGGGTGCGCGCGCCTGTCTGCATGGTGTCCTCGCCTTCTCGACTCCCCCGCCACGGACCATCGCCGTCAGGAGGCTGGGTCAGGAGGCCGGTCACGCCATGGTCATTCCCCGTGGCCGCGCCGGAAATCCGAGTGTTCTAGTCTGTATTCCCTTGTTTCTTCTCCGGGACTCACAACTTCTAGCTCCGTTGGGCGAAAGTGCAGGGAGCCGTACCGTCGGCGCGTTGCCGCCCAATCCGCCTGCCGCCGATCTGGCCGATGCTGACTCACGTGGCGACGATCTTCGCGGAGCGTTGGCCGTTCACGGGGCGGAGGCCCGGCAAGCTCTTCTTCAGGCAGTCCATGCTCGCGAGAAGGGCCGCATGGCGATGAAACGCGATGGTCGCCCATGATTCATCGAGGGGCACGTGTCGGCGACGTTGCGCATCGTGCCCATGGCGACATTGGTCTGGAGGCCCCTGATCCCCTATGGAGTTGGAGTTGCCCCAGTTCCGCAGACAGTTCTCAGCCAGCAATGCTAGCCCCTCATGAGGTCGCCGTCGCGGCGGCCTGTTCGTAGTCTGCCGGGCTGATGTTGCCGAGCGTCGAGTGGCGCCGGACCGGGTTTTAGAAGCATTCGATGTAGTCGAAGATCGCCAGCCTTGCGGCATTCCTGCTCTTGAAGGTCCGGCGGTAGATCAGCTCCTTCTTGATCGTCGCCATGAAGCTCTCAACGGCGGCGTTGTCGTAGGCGTCGCCGCGGCTGCCTCCACCCATGACAGGTCGCGCAGACGGTCCGCGTAGGCGAGTGCGTGCTCGCCGTTCGGGAGGTAGGCGCCGGACTCCCAAGCGTGTACGGCGGACGCGGTGACGCCGACGTCGCCGGCGACTTCGCCGAGAGTGAGCCCATGCGCGAGGCGCAGACGCTTGGCCTCGCCGCTCGCGATCCGGCTGCGTATCTCAGCCAGTATGACTGAGTATGACTGCTCTCTTTGCCATTGACTCACCTTTCATCCGCGGTCTAGTGAGTGCGAAGTGCTACCGCAGTCTTACATGACTGCGCACACCGCAGATAAGGTGCACCGAAGCCGCGAGAAGTGGGCATGAGCAGAGACAGCGAGTACGGGTTCTACATACTGCCGGTGCTGCCGTCGGGCGCGAGCTCGATGGAGCTCGGCGCGATGGGCCACGACGCAGCGGTCTCAGCGCTGCCGTGGTTCGGGGTGGACGGCGGGAAGCTGCCGTACCCCGTGTACATGCGCCTGGGCCGCGACACAGACGGGCGCGTCGCGGTCGTGGGGCTGCACGTCGACGGCACGGAACAATGGCAGGAGTACGGGCCGCGGCCCGCGGCGCCGGACAGCATCACGGCGCGTTCCTTGCGTGATGCAGGGGCGGCGATCATCGAGGTCCTGCGACAGGTCGCCGAACACCGTCCCGAGGATCCGATGATGGCGCGATTCATCGGGCCGCTTCTTGGCCGCTCCGCAACACCGTATGCGGGAGTCTCGGTCCGGCCGGGCCGCTCGGGACACCCGCGCGAGTTCTATCGCCAAGTAGCGGAGGCCTACGCCCGGCTGTTTAGCAACGGCGTACAGAGGCCGTACACGGCGCTCGGCGCGGAGCTGTTCCGCAGCGAGTCGCAGGCGCGGCGTCTTGTGAGCAGGGCGTGGAATCTGTTTCCCGAGCTCAAGCCAAAGGAAGGTGGCAAGCCATGACCGGACACGTCATCAAACGCTCGGGCTTCTGGCGCGTAGTGCTCGAGTACGGCGAGCAGGCGGCCTTGCGCTGCCCCACGTGTCGGCGGCGCTACTGGAGCGAGGACGGCGAGGCGCGCACCTGTCCCGACGAGCACGGCGAGCTGGTCGAAGTCGTGGCGCGCCGACAGGAGATGCTGCCGGCGAAGTTCACCACGAAGAAGGCGGCCGAGAAGGCGCTGCACGACGATCTCAGGGAACGCGAACGGGGCACCTGGATAGCGCCGGTGGACCTTACTCTTGCCGACTACCTCACGGACCGTTGGCTGCCCTCGCTGGGCTCAGAGGAGCTGGCCCCGAGCACGCTGGTCGCGTACAAGGTGGACGTGGCGCGGATCGTCCCGCTCATCGGCGCCGTGCCGCTGCAGAAGCTCACGCGCAACGACGTAGCCGTGATGGCCGCGCGCCTCGCTGGTGACACGTCCAAGCGCACGAAGCGGCCGCCGGCGCCGGCGACCAGGCGCGCGACGCTGATATCCCTGCAGCACGCTCTTGACGATGCCGTGAAGGCCGGGCTGCTGGAGGCGAACCCTGCGGCCGGCGTGAAGCGGCTCAAGGTGAGGCGGCCGGAGATGCGCACGTGGCCGGGCAGCGAGCTGTCGACGTTCCTGCGGGCGACGCGCGGCGACCGTCTCGGCAGCCTCTGGCACATCCTGGGGCTCACGGGGTTGAGGAGAGGCGAGGCGCTCGGCCTCAAGTGGTCAGACGTCGACTTCGAGCATGGTCGCCTCGCGCTCGAGCGGCAGCGGGTGATGGTGAACACGGAGGTTGCCGAGCGGCAGACGAAGACGGGCAAGCCGCGGTCGGTGTCGCTGGACGTCGACACCACGGCGGTCCTGCAGCGGCAGAGTCAGCAGCAGCTTGACGATGCTTCAGAGTGGCAAGCGGCGTGGGTCGGCGATGGTCACGTGTTCACCCGCGAGAACGGGGAGCCGTGGATGCCGAACGCGATCACGAGGTACTTTGACCAGGTGGTGAGGACGGTCGACGTGCCCCGCATCCGCCTGCACGACCTGCGGCACACGTGGGCCACGTTGGCGCTGCGGGCGGGGGTCCATCCCAAGGTCGTGCAGGAGCGGCTCGGACACGCGAACATCTCGATCACGATGGACACGTACTCCCACGTGATGCCCGATATGCGGGAGTCAGCGGCCGAGCTGGTCGCGGCGCTCGTAGACTTGAGTGACGCCGAGAAGTAGTTGCGCAGTCAGCGAGTACAGATGGAGTACAGATGGCCCCGAAAGGGGCCCCTTCTGTTGCCTGAGTGAGCCTAGAGAACGACCGGCGATACGAGCCCCCGCATCGTACCGCCGGTCACTTGGCGAAACCGTCTTCGAGAATCCTCTCCTCAAACCATCTCGGTCTCCTGCCCACTCTATCGGGAGGGCACGGGGCGGGCGGGATAGAACAGTCGTCTAGTAATACTCCGTTAGGTATACTCATGGCGGCGCATGAAGATAGACGGTCGAGGCGGGTAGCCTGCGTCCACAGGTCGGGCAGGCGCCGGTCCAGCAGGCCATCAGCCGCTGCAGCTCGCGCAGGGCGGCGAACAGGCTCAGGCCGGCGCATCCGCTTT
>Ga0315297_10003441_pt1 | contig 10184 bp, 10 predicted proteins | sample YL17G15_0_MG_FD_203628 | JGI IMG/M metagenome (GOLD analysis project Ga0315297, IMG submission 203628) | Sediment microbial communities from Yellowstone Lake, YNP, Wyoming, USA - YL17G15_0 | ecosystem: Environmental > Aquatic > Freshwater > Lake > Sediment | place: USA: Wyoming | collected...
TCCACGCCGGCTGCAGGCTGTTCTTCGGCTACCCGATCACCCCCCAGAACGAGATCCCCGAATACATGTCGGCGCGCCTACCGCAGGTGGGCGGCACCTTCGTCCAGGCCGAGAGCGAGGTGGCGGCATCGAACATGCTCTACGGAGCCGCCGGTGCCGGCTGCCGCGTGTTCACGTCGTCGTCGAGCCCGGGGATCAGCCTGATGCAGGAGGGGCTCTCGTACATCGCCGCCGCCGAGCTTCCGGTGGTGGTGGTCAACATCATGCGCGGCGGCCCGGGGCTGGGCGGCATCCTTCCGTCGCAGTCGGACTACTTCCAGGCGACCAAGGGTGGAGGGCACGGCGACTACCGGCTCCTGGTCCTGGCGCCCTCGACCGTGCAGGAGGCCGCGGACCTGGTGATCGACGCGTTCGACCTGGCCGACGAGTACCGCAACCCGGTGATGATCCTGGGCGACGGCCTGATCGGCCAGATGATGGAGCCGGTGGAGTTCAAGAAGGAGATCAAGCCCGAGGATCTGCCCGAGAAGCCCTGGGCCACCACCGGGCGTGCGGGTCGCCAGCAGAACATCATCAACTCCCTCTACCTCGACCCGGAGCAGCTCGAGGCGCACAACTGGGACCTGCACAGGAAGTACCAGAGGATGGCCAAGGAGGTCCGGTACGAGGCGTTCAACACGGACGGCGGCTGCGACGTGCTGATCGTCGCCTACGGGACCGTGGCCCGCATCACGAAGACGGCAATTGATATGGCCCGCGAGAAGGGGCTCAAGATCGGGCTCTTCCGGCCGATCACGCTGTACCCGTACCCGACCGAGGCGCTCGTGCAGACCGCGGAGGGAGCCAAATCCGTGCTGGTGTCGGAGCTGTCCACCGGCCAGATGGTTGAGGACGTGCGCGCTGCCATCGCCGGGCGGCGGCCGGTAGGGTTTTACGGGCGGGTGGGCGGCATGGTGATGGGCCCGGACGAGCTGGTCGAGCAGGCCGAGAAGCTGGTCGCGGTCCACGTCTGACCGGACCGTGCGGGGAACGCGGAGGTGGCGCGATGAACAACCGTGAGGTGGTCCTCGACGTCCTCAGGAAGGCGTACCAGATCGAGGTGGACGGTTACACCTTCTACTCGATGACCGCCGAGCGGGCGGAAAAGCCAGCCGTTGAGGAGCTCTTCACCAAGCTCGCGGAGGACGAGGTGCAGCACCAGGCGTTCCTGCGCAGCGTGGCCGGCAGCTACGACGCCAAGGGTGTCGAGGCGTTCAAGCTCAACCTGCGTTCCCCCGAGCTGCGCGCGATCAACCAGGCGGTCTTCACGGCGAAGTTCCGTGAGCAGGCGGCGGGGGCGGAGTTCGAGCTGGGCGTGCTGTCCATCGGCATGACCCTCGAGACCAACGCCATCAAGTACTTCTCGGGCGCCGCAGGGAGCGCGACCGAGAAGGAGGTCAAGGAGTTCTACCAGTACCTCGCGGACTGGGAGAAGCAGCACCTCGAGGCCCTGCGGACGCTGTACAATTCCGTTCGGCAGGACTTCTTCGCCGCCGGCTCCTTCTCGCCGTTCTAGTTCCCGGCCGCGCGAGCAAAAACTTGAGACGGCGATGCGAAGTTCCCATCCCGACACCAGCAAGTCCCGACCGTAATCTTGGCGCAGGTCACGTGGGGTGACGGTGATGAGTACCCAAAGGTGCATTTACTGTCACCGAACTGGTGATGAGACTCCCTTCAGCCGAGAACACGTGATCCCCAAGAACATCGCCGGCACTCTGGTGCTGGATGACTTTGTCTGCAAAGAGGACAATGACTGGCTCGGCACGAACGTCGACACCGAACTGCTCCGCCTCCCAGAGACGCTTCAGGCATTCGCGGCGTTGTCCCTTCCACATGACCGTGACGGCATTCTCCGAAACCATTTCCAGGTTCTCGGCGAACTCGACGGTCAGATTCTTCGAGGCAAGATCACGGGTGGGGTCGTCGACTTCCCAATGCAGAAGCTGCCGGGCGGCAGCCTCATAACTCCTGAAGAAGGCCTCGAAGGTCCGCTCACCAAAATGGCCTTCCGCACCGGCCGACCCAGGGCTGAGACAAAATCAGAGCTAAAACGTCTCGTCGCCGAATACCGAAAAGCCCCCATAGGTTCCACGATTACGTCGAAGGTCTTAGGGATCACCCTCGCACGACGATCAGGCCAGCCCAATGTCCGTGTAGTCCCAAAGCGCCAACCTCGGCCGGAGCGCCTGATAGCAAAGATCACTAATGAGTTCCTCTTTCTCGTGCTTGGCCGCCACCTCTTCCTGCCCGAAAATGCCGAGCAAGGCGAGGCTCTCCATAACACTATTGCTGATTCCGTGGGGCCCAAGGCGGTTGTGCTTCGCGTGAAGCCAGAAGAAAATGTTTTCAAGCCTCTTCACATCCTGCACTTCCGCAACGACGAGGATCTCTTCGTCATGCACGTCGTTCTCTTCGGCTCGATCGACTTCGTCCTATGCCTACCCCCTCTTGCGGTGGCGTCGCTGGCTCTCCTGCGCGAACAGTTCGTGGGCGGCGTCGTGGGCATTCAGTTCCAGCAGCGGTTGGACCGTGACCTGAAGGCATTTTGGGCAGTGCGGAAAGACGCCCCCGCTCGCCGGATTGGCTGACCTCTCCCGTAGTCCCTGAATAGAGAAAGGCGCCCCATGGCCATCCGTTCTCCTGAGGCGTTTTGCACCAACTAAGAGGTGCGCGTGCTCTCTGTCGGCACGACGCTCGAGAACGACGCCATCAAGTTCTTCTCCACTGCGGCCGGTAACGCTGGCGAGGCCGAGGGCAAGAAGTTCTACCAGTTCCTCGCGGACTGGGAGAAGCAGCACCTCGAGGCCCTCCGCACCCTCTACAACTCCGTCCGCACCGACTTCTTCGCTGCCGCCTCCTTCTCGCCCTTCTAGTTGGGCACTGTGCGATCAGTGTTCGCCCCCAAGGGTGCGAAGGTGTGAAGGCGATACTGCTACCAATCCACAAACGCGGGTGGTTTCGCGGAGTCCGCCTTGGCGTTTGTGACGCTCATGAAGTCCATGTGGACGTTCAGACCGACGAAAAGAGTAGTAGCCTCGGGCGTGGTTGACCTCTGGGCCGAAGTGATTGCTGGCGTCCAGCGTGCGGCTCTGGCCCCGACTGGCCGACCCGCCATTGTGGCGGGGAACAGCCGTACTTTGAACCGTAGGTCATGTTGTCTAGGCGTCGGAGGACACAGTGGCCAAAGTGGGGAAAATCGAGCTTGGTGGTCGCGAATCCGGGTCCGGAGTTGCCTTTCAGCTCTCGGCTCCCGCTCAACTTTCGCACGTTTACGCCCCGACAGGGGAACCGTGGGAGGTCGAGATCCGTAAAGGCGAGACGAACATAGTCGCTCGAACTCCGAACTCCCTCGGCCGCTCGGATATCCTTGCGTACGGCCCCGAACAAGTCCAGCGCTGTCTCGACCTCTTGTCGTTCGAGAAGCGAGAAAATCTCCTGGTAAAGCGACCTGGCGACGAGCACATCGTACTGTATGTCCGGGACGGAGCCTATGTTGCCCAACACGTTAGCGTCTCGGCCCTAGGGATGGGCATGAAGGTGAGCGTGAAGATCACCGACAAAGACGGTAACGTTTTGCCAGCGAATCCGACGTCTCCACCAGTCTGGACGCCGGGCCTGCGTTTCTACCGCCTCTCCCAGTCCAACACGGACCTTTACGACGCATACCGGAATCTCTGTCTAGGATTGGAGGCGCTTCTGGATACTATCTGTCCAAAGCGACGGAACGAGCGCGAGCGCAAGTGGCTGTTCCGAGCGATCTCTCAGGTCGGATCCACCATAGAGCTGAAGCGGTTCGTGCCGAGCAATTGCTCAGATCCAGTTGCGCATATTGTGGAAACCCAGTACGAACACATCCGATGTCGGCTCTTTCATGCCAAGGTCGCGCAGCCAATCTCTCGTCCCGACATCCCCGACCCCGAGGAGGTCGCGTCCGCTTACGAGTGGTTAATACGACTCTTGCGGGAGATTGCGCAACGTTGTCTTTCTGTGCGCTCCGGTGGTGGGGGCGGAGTCACTGACGCGGGATTCAAGATGGTGCTCGATAACGCTCTCGCCGACCGTTTGACCATTTACTTTACCGACGATACCTCACCGTTCAAGAAGGAGGACACTGAGGTAAGCCCGGGCGGGCGCCCCGTATTCCCGTTCTCCAAAGTAACCTACCTCAGCGAAACAGCGCCAGGGCGGGTGAGCTTTATTGGATTGCAGGCCCTGGCCGAAATCGAAGTGGTACCCGTCGTACACCGCATCTGTTCAAAGGCCGGTGATGCGCTTATGACCGGCTGGTCCATTGAGGAAGGGCTCTATCTCGATGGCACCGACTACCTGGAAAGCTACCAAGGGTTTCGCCTCATCAACCGTGACCTGCCCCGCATCGTGTTCGGAGAAGACAGTTGATCGGATAGGTACCTGATTGCATGAGTAGGTCGGTCTCCCGGTTTGCGGCGTAGCGTAGAGCTCGCCACATAGCCCGCACGGGCTCGTAACACGGGCGACCGAGCGGGCGGGGTTTCTCAGGGCGAGTGGAGGAGGTGGCGTCGCGGGCGGTGCAACTGCTCACAGGTTCGCACCAGCACGCTGCCATCGGAGGTTACGGCGAGCGTTCGCTCGCCGGCGGCTACGAGGCGGACGACAATGGACTGCGTTGGCACACTCTCGGTGCGCCAGAGCGTGCCATCGGCGCTCGCCAGCACGGTGCCCCCCTCACCGCCGCAGACGAAACCGTCGGTCGTCCTGGCGACGGCGTACAGCGACGACAGGACACCACTGTTCTGCACGCTCCAGACCAACCCGTCCGGGCTCGTGACGATCAACCCGCTCATGCCCACCGCGACCAGCGATCTGCCGTCCCATGCCACATCGTCGAGGTAGGGGTACGCGCCGACCGCTGGCGGAAGCGGCTGTGCCGACCATGAAACCGCATCCGGTGACGTGTCCACCCAGGGGTTGGGCCCGCCGACAGCGACGAAAAGACTGCCCGTGTAGATCACCCGGAAGACGTCTCCGAGGCGCGGCTGCTCGACGACCGACCAATGCTGTCCATCCTGGCTGGCCTTGAGTTCTCCGGCGCCCCACAGAAACGGTGGGCAGAACGCGAAGAACCTGTCTCCCGCGAAAGTGAGGAACCGTGGATTGAGGTACCCGAAGTCCGTGGGCACTTCTATCCAGGTGACGCCATCGGGGCTTCTCCAAGCCAGGGGGGGCATGATGGCGAGGAACTCCCGTCCATCCCACGCGAGCTGAGGCTCCGAGGGTAGAGAGAAGCGGAGGACGACCGTCCAGTCGATCCCCGTGGAGCTTGTTGCCACGAGTTGCCCACTTGCGTCCCAGCCAACTGCGACGAAACGGGATCCGGTCCACACTGCGGTCCCGATGCGTAAGGAAACGTCGGGGACCTCCCAGCGACACTGGGCAGAGGCTGCCACCGCTACCAGACAGGGGCAAGCAAGCCACGCCACCCTGAGCGCAGGCCTCATCTCTGAAGCATTATACGTTCAGGAATGGCTACCTGATTGCATGAGCAGGTCGGTCTCCCGATTTGCGGCGTAGCGTAGCGCTCGTCAAAGAGCCCGTGCTTGCTCGAAGAAGGAACCTATCAATCATTGATTGTGTTACCGTGCCGGTACGGACCGTTCATCAACAGCGAGATAAGGAGAGGGCATTATGCACCCAACCGACAAGGCAGCGAGAGTTGCAGGAGCGGTGTATCTATCAATGGCAGTCACCGCGCCCTTCAGCCTCATCTATATTCCCCGCGCCCTGATCGTGCAGGGGAACGCGACCGCGACGGCCAACAACATCCTGGCTCACGAGACTCTCTTCCGTCTCGGCATCGTCGCTGACCTAATCACCGCAGTCATTTTCATCCTCCTGGGCATGGCTCTGTACCGCTTGCTCAGCGGCGTGAACAAGACGCATGCTTCGCTGATGGTGGTTCTGGTTTTGGTCTCCGCCACCATCGGGTTTATGAATGTGCTGAACAACATAGCCGCTCTCACCCTCTTCCGCGGCGCCGATTTCCTCGCCGTATTCGACAAACCGCAGCGGGACGCCGTGGCCATGCTGTTCCTCGGACTGCATGGCCAAGGCCTTGTTATCAACGAGATCTTTTGGGGTCTGTGGCTGTTCCCCTTCGGGGTTCTGGTGATGAGATCGGGTTTTCTTCCGCGCATCCTGGGTGTCTTGCTGATCGTTAACTGTTTTGCCTATCTGGCCGCAAGCCTTACGTCGTTGCTCCTGCCGGATTACGCGAGTGTTGTTTCCCGAGCGATCCTGCCGGCGCTGACTGGGGAATTGTGGATCGCGCTGTGGCTTCTGATTAAGGGCGCAAAGGTGCAACCGTTGGCCGCCGCAGCCTCCTGATTGATCGGTTGTGGAGGGAATCCGTGAAAGCGCTCGTTTAGCGCCACAAGATAGGTACCTGATTGTATGAGTAGGTCGGTCTCCCGGTTGACGGCGTAGCGTAGAGCTCGCCAAGAAAGTCATTCGGGCTCGAGGCCCGGGCGGGCGGGGCTCAACGGAGCTTCGACTAGTCAATGCGCCAGCGTGCGCCGCTCTTGACCCAGACCAGGGGCTTGCGCTTGTCGGTGGGTGTGCCAAGGGCCAGGTGGTACAGGGCGTCGACCCTCCAGTAGAACCCGCGCGTGTGGGGCGTGTCGGACCAGCCGAACAGGTAGACGTCGAGGTGGTGGGCGAACTCGTGCAGGAGCGTGTTGAGCATTCCGCGGTAGCTTGTCACCTTGCCCAGGATGGCCGTGCGCATCCAGGCCCGTAGAACACCGGTCTCGATCGTGTAGTCGCCGTGGAGCTCGGACTCAAGGTGGCCGTCACGAACCCGGTGCGGCCGCACGCCCAAGATGGTGAGTCGGGGCGAGGGCACACGGTAGAAGTCTGCGAGATGGTCGAGCAGCTCCTGGCCCGCGCGGCGTACCCCCGGGGCCTGCGCAGCCTCGAGCGCCGCGCGCAGCCGTTCGGCGTTCCGCTGGAGCAGCTCTGCGGGCGGAAGCTCCAGCGTGTGCTGCGCGTCGCTCGCCTCGTACTGCCGGCGCACGCGGGCCGGCCGGGGGACCGGGTCCGTGACCACGGGCGGACTATAGCGCCGGACAGACCCTCCGGAGCGACCGGCTCGCGATCGTAGAGTCGTGGATCGGTACCTGATTGTATGAGTAGTTCAGTTTGCCAATTTGCGGCGTAGCGTAGAACTCGCCAAGAAAACCGTACGGGCTCGTAGCCCGGGCGGCTGAGCGGGAGGGGGAGGATCGCACCTTCCGCGAGCAGCGGCTCGGCCTCGAGGAGCGCCTCGCGAAGCTCGACGCGAGTGGCCAAAGATCAAGAAGGTGAGATGGTAATACCTGTTACATATGCTAATCGCTCGTACCGGGACGAACCGCCGGCACGAGCTTTTCGCGGAGTCGCTTCGCTCTTTCGACGACTTCCGGCTCCTTGGCCACCTTCAGCAGCTTCTCGAGGATATTCCACGACCCACGGTAGTCTCCGGCCTTCGCCTTCTGGAGCGCCTCGTTGTACGTCGAGACTTCCCACTCGCGCGAGACCGCGCTGCGCATCTCGCGGAGGTCCTGTTGGACACTGGGATCGGAGCTGTTTTGGATTGCCTTGTCGATGAGCGCAAAGCCCTGATCAGAATGCCCTTCCCTGATCAGGCGTTGCCCTTCCTTGCCGTCCCACAGGGCGATCAGCCGTTCAACCCTCGCGGCGAGCTCAGGATTGGCACTGCCCTTCACCAGGCGGGCTTGCACCTCTGCGGCCTTCGATCGCTGGCCCGCATCGAGGCAGAGAGCAACGAGGCCCACGATCGCATCTGCCTGGTTGGGGTCGATGGCGAGGCTCTTCTCAAAGGTGGCGATCCCGAGCGCCCTGTCTTGACCCGGGAACGAGTAGGTTCTCGCCAGGTAGTTGAGGGCGAGGGTTGACTCTGGAAACTGATCCAACGCCGCTTGGAACACGGCTCGGGCCTGCAGGAGCCTGGCTTGCGATTCGGGGTCGGTGACCGGCGTGCCTTTGAGTTCCTCGACGGTGTTCTCCGCCGCGGAGAACTCGGGCGTGACCTGGAACTGCGCGCTTTGACCAGAGCGTTTCTGGGTTGTCTGGTCCGCGCCGAATGCAACACCGACAACCAGAACGAGCGAGAGAATGGCCACAAAAGGCCTGTTCATGTCACACCTCGCGCACCCATTCTAGCGCGGTTTCGCTGGCGCCGGCGCGAAAGTTACCCGGTCCGCCAGAGGTGACGAGACCCGGTCGGTATCCTATTGGACATGATGAGAGCAGCTGATTGGGAAAGCGATTGAGTCGGTTGCTCCGGCTGGCTCGTTTCGGGGCGGAGGCTAGTCGGCCGGCGCGCCGGCGGCCGCGGCGAGCTGATCGGCCCTCACCTTCGCCGCGTCGAAGCGCCGCGCGGCGGCGGTCATCTTCTCGATCGTCGCGTCGAACTCGGGGCTACCGCCGCGCTGGAAGCGGAGCGGGTTGACGCGCGCGACTACGAAGGCCTTGAGGTAGGGGCTCTCGAAGCCGCGGGCCTTGAGCGCCTTCACCGCCTCCGTCACCGCTTCGTCGAGGGCGAGAAGCTTGTCCGCGTGCGCCGCGCGCTCGGCCAGGGCGAGCGGCAGCTTGGCGCCGAGGAAGCGCTCGACGCGCTTGAGGACCGGGTTGTAGGCGCCACCGGCGAAGCGGCCGTTTTTCTCGTAGCAGCAGCCGAGCGTCAGCAGGGCGGGCTCCTCGAACTCGAGCGCGAACTCCGACTCGGGCCGGCCCCCGTGCGCCGCGGCCAGTGCCCGCGCCATCCGGATCACCTCCAGCGCCTTCTCCCGGATGTTGTGCGCCTTCTCGGTGTTGAGTGCCAGGATCTTGAAGGCGACTTCCTGGTCGGGAAGGACCAGGGCGACGATCGAACGGCCGCCGAGCCCGCGCACGGCGGCGAGCCGGTGACCCCCATTCGGTGTCCACCAGCCACCCTCCGCGCCGCGCACCGCGACGATCGGATCCACGAAACGGTTTAGCTTGTCGATGACACCGGCGAGCCGTTCGACGTGCGCCTCGGAGAGATCGCGCTGGAACGGGGTGGGGGAGACCTTGGCGATCGGCAGCGCGGCGAGGACGTGCCAGTGCCCGCCGACCGGGTCGCGGTAGGCGCCGAGAATCGTGCCGCCGTCCTCCTCGATCGCGCCACGGAGCGCGTCCACCTTCGCTGGCGGGCTCCCAGCCGCGACCTGCGCCGCGGTCAGCCCGCGCGAGGCCGGCGTGGCCCCGGTCTTCTTCCGTCGCGTCCGCGTCTTGCCGTCTTTGGCCGTGCTTTTCTTCTCAGGCGCCATCGCCGCCCCTCCCGGGGAACGCCCCTCGGCCCATATCCTAATGCCTGTTGTTGCGGCGAGCCTATGGTGCCTTTGCAATCATCGTCGTGATCGCGTTGGCTCCCGTCGTCGGTCCGGGCGCGAAGAAAGCCCCGGGGTTTCTCCTCGGAGGGTGAGCCGACCAGGAGTATCCTGTCAGCGTGATTTCCGGAGGAGTGCCTGTGCCGCTGAGTCGCGGCGTCATACGCACTGTGATTTCAGGAGGGGAAAATGGTGGAAAGCGAAATCTCTGCACTCAGTTCCGTCGAGCTCATGCGGAGGCTCGTCGTCCTGTTGCCCGATGCGTCTCCCGAGCAGGTCCAGCTCTTCGGGGTCATCAAGGGTCTCTCGACCGTGGGTTTCACCGGGCAATTCGCGGATGGCAAGCCGTGGCAGGCGGGCGCGGAGGGCCGCGCGCGACAGGTCATGCGGGCGATCCTCCCGAAGCTGTCAGAGCTGCTCCCCGGCAACCCTCTGGTCGCCGAGCTCGTCAAGCGGTACAGCGCCTCAGGCGCCAAGGCCTGAATGTCGTCGGCGTCTAGCCGTTGCCCGAAGCCGACCGAAGCTGGCGTCCGCACGCAGCGGCGACTCAAGGGCACCGTGAGGCTGCAGGGAGGAGTACTGAGATGGCTCACAAGCTCTACCTCATCCTTTCCGGGCTGATCTTTTTGCTGGTGGGCGTTCTTCACTTGTTCAGGCTGCTTTATGGCTGGCCCATCGTCGTTGGACCCAGGACGATCCCATACGCGCTCTCCTACGTCGGCTGCCCAGTCTCTTTCGGGTACTCGGTGTGGGCCG
>Ga0315297_10003442_pt1 | contig 10182 bp, 10 predicted proteins | sample YL17G15_0_MG_FD_203628 | JGI IMG/M metagenome (GOLD analysis project Ga0315297, IMG submission 203628) | Sediment microbial communities from Yellowstone Lake, YNP, Wyoming, USA - YL17G15_0 | ecosystem: Environmental > Aquatic > Freshwater > Lake > Sediment | place: USA: Wyoming | collected...
GCTGTCGGAAAAGCAGATGCCGACGGGAGTGTGGCAAAAGCCACAGCGCCAAATCGAGGACTCCTGCATGATTCCTTCTGCTCAAAATAGTCTTGGGCAGCCAAGCGCGAAAAGGAGATCCTCAATGTCCTTAAAGTTCGCTGCAATGGGTTGCCTAACCGTTCTCGGCGCTCTTGGAACCCCCGCACGAGCCGACGACCAGGCCCAGGATTTAGGACCGGTCGGGCCTCACGAGCCCATTTTCACCACGGTCGGCCGTAGGGGCAGCGCAGCGGAGCCGGAGAAACCCGAGGCCGAAGGGAGAGTATTTAAGCGAACTCGTGATGAAGGGCTTGGGTTGCACCGCCCGCTGGCGAGCCTCTTCCCTGACGCAGATCAACGGCTGTAAGACCGCTAGGGTTGCCGACTGACGGGCTCCCTAACCGACCTTATGCGGGAGTGCGGCAAATGCCACATCACCAATCCGAGCAGTCTCTTATGATTTGAGTGCATCGAGCTCAGATTGTCTTGAGCAGCTGAACTAGAAGGATATTCGCCATGGCACGCCATGGCACGCCATGTGAAAGACGAGGTCCCAACTTTTTGCGAAGACCGCGCATTGCCGTATCTGCTCGTGTGCACGCTTGGGACAATCGTTAACCACGGGGGATCCGGATTATCCCATCCGTCACATTGGCGCCGGTGGTTGGAGCCTAAGCGAGGCATTCGGCAAGGATCTTGACCAATTCAATCGAAGGATGTTCGCTATGACGCATATTTCCACGGCGACGCGCATTAGAGAAGGCGCTAGCCTCGCTTCTCGTGCAAACGGCTGGCGTCCGGGCGGCGGCAAATGGAGCAGTCCCAGATCGCAGAACCCCAGAACACCCTTGCGGGGATCGGCATATTTTCCGGTCTCCCGTCGGACGCTCTAGAACGAATTCAGCGACGCTGCGGTTGGCGGCACTATGAGCTGGGAGAGCAGATCGTTGATTACCTCGATGCCTCCGATACCGTGTTCTTCCTAATTACAGGGGAAGCCCGCGTAACCATCTACTCCCTTGCCGGCCAGGTGGTGAGCTTTCGCGAGTTGGGTCCCGGCGCCATGTTCGGCGAGTACGCTGCCATCGACGGTGGTCCCCGGTCCGCGAGCGTAGAAGCGCGGGGAAGCTGCCAAGTTGCCTCGATGCCGGCTGCCGCGTTCCGAGAGGTCTTGCAGACAGAGCAAGAGGTGGCTCAGGCGTTGCTAAAGCACTTCGTGAGGGGGCTTCGTGAACTAACGACACGCGTATTCGAGTTCAGCACGCTCGCCGTAAGATATCGTATTCAGGCGGAGGTGTTGAGGCTGGCGAGCTTGGCACCCCTCGAGGGCGAGAGCGCGCGAATTGTCCCGGTGCCAACGCACGCTGAGATCGCGAGCCGCGTCAGTACGCATCGGGAGGCGGTTACCCGTGAGTTCAATCGCCTTTCGCGGATAGGCATAATCGAGCGCCAACATGGGACACTAATCGTCAGGGATTTCGATCGGCTCGCTCGGATGGTTCACGATGCAACCGGTGAGTAGGCTGGATGCCTCGCTTTCGTCAGTCAAGCTTCCTGATTAGCAGTGACGGTGCAGAGTCTACATGACTTACGCTTGATTCGTACTCGGCTTACGTGATTTCCGCTAAGCATCGTATCTTTTGTTCTTTTTTGGACCCGGAGCGTACGATCGACTAGTCCGACGGGGGTAATGTCCCGCCTGGCCTTCTGGGGGGACGCCATGGCTTACACCAGATCTTGGGTGCGGATGCTCTGCTTTCTCAGTTGTCATCCAGGTGCGACCGGGGACGGCCACTGCACAAGAATGCCCTGCGGTGAGGCAACTTTACTCGGTCGATGGCCAAGTGGAGGTGCGGCGCCACGGAGCGTGGCAGTCCGCTGCCCTCAATCAATCTCTACGCGCGCACGATGCCGTTCGAACGGGCTCGCTCAGCCGCGCCGCGGTCATGCTCATCAATGAAGCTGTGCTTCGCATCGATCAGGACACGACGCTGTATCTCACCGATGTCGCCGCCGACGAGCAAAAGCGATCACTTCTTGATCTGACGCGTGGAGCCTTCCAGTCATTCAGTCGTCAGCCGCACGCCCTTGAGGTCAATACGCCAGATTTGAACGCTGCAGTCCAAGGCACTGAATTCGTCATCCGCGTCGACGCAGGTCAGACAAGTGTCACAACGTTCGAAGGTACTGTCACGGCGACCAATGGGAGCGGAAGTGCGGCGGTCGCCAGCGGCCAATCCGTATCGGCTTCAGCGGGACAGGTGCCGCGATCCTTCGTAATGGTGCGGCCGCGCGACGCCGTGCAGTGGGGCCTCTACTACCCGCCGATCGTCGCTATTTCGGGAACCGGTCTGAGTGGTCTCAGGCCGGAATTCACCGCCTCGCTGAAGCGGGCCGCCCAGCACGACATAGCCGGCGCCCTTGCTGCGCTCGATAGGTGTACTTCGATCGCTAGAAATACGATTGCAAATTGCCGCGACGACGAACGTCGAGTGCGGCGCAATGGAATGAGCCTCCGAATGGTCCGTAGCTTAGGAAGGCGCAAGGAATGGGCATAAATCCCCAGTCCTTAAGAGCTCTTATCAGTGTGACCTGTGAGTTGTCGACTATTACGCGCCGTTCGTCGAGCATGAGCACGTTGATACTGGTCCATTGGCTGCACATTGAAATCTTCGTCATGATCCCTTCGACCGGATCTGGTTGCGGCGCTACAAGGACATCCCAGGTTTTGAGAATAGGAGGGAGGCTCCCGACATCAAGATATTCGGGATTTACCAGTACCTTACCGGGAGCAAGTGGCATGAACGTGGAATCGATATGCATCGGTTGACGGCTTCGGCTCTCGAGTTCGTGAATCCGGAACCCGGTTCCGAGATGCTGGCGCAACCATTCTATGCCCATTTTGTTGGTCACATTGCTGCGCGTTACAAACAAATCGCGTCCACAGCGCACTATGTCGGCGGCGTCGAAGACTGGCTCGAACTCGTTGACCACATAGCGCAGAGGCTTTGTCGGTTTTGGAATTTGGTAATTGTAATCAAATAGCTGATCAGTCAGCTCCGGTTTTGGTGCGGCGGTCCATCGTGCACCTTTCAAGAAGTATTCCTTGATGAGGGAGCGGTATGCGCCTGCCTCGAAATAGCGCGAGCGCCAACAAGTCGGCGTCTCAATGATTTCACTGCCGATGATCAACAAGATGTCACGCGGGCAGGCGGTTGAGAAACCGCGCGAGGACCAATGAGGTGAGCGGTAAGGCCGCGCGAAGTCAACGATGTCGGGGCGCCTAATCTTGATGCCCTCGCCTTCAAGGATATGGATGAATTCATCGAGTTCCCGCTGGGCAAGGCGGACCATCCAATTTGGGTAACGCAGGCCGCCGGCCAACCTAAGGACCCTGGCGGTAAGCGGAGGCAGATTGGATGCGACGCTGATGTGGCCTGAGGGAATGGTGGCTCCCTCGAGCCGTCCGACGATCACTTCCTCGAGCGGGTCCCATTCGTTGTAGGAGCTGACAGAGATTTCGGGGAATGCCATCGCTTGCGGCTTTAAGGCCGCTTGGGCCTCAGACGAGACAGCAGACTGTGCCTCCATGTCATCCCTCATACGCCTAAACGCAGGAATGCCAAATCAGCTAGATCGAGAAGGCGGGGGGCTGGCCCTCCGCCCGGCTGATTGTGCGAAAGTGTTTCTGTTTAGAGCTTTATGGAGAGCTCTGGAAGAGAACTGCAACGACCGCGTGGGCTTAATCGATCTGGCCTTGGAGCAAGTCTCTGTATAGAATGAGGGATGCGCATATTTGGAGCGTAGGCTGAGCGAGAGGATGCTCATATCATGGAGCGGCGTCTCTCTGCGATACTGGCTGCCGATGTGGCAGGTTATTGCCGTCACACGGAGCGTAACGAGGAAGCCTCAACCACCACACTGAGCGCCTATCGAGTGGTGGTGGAAGATTCTATTGCAGCGCATAAGGGTCACGTCTTCACCCGTGCGGGAGACGGCGTCGTCGCCGAGTTCCCCAGTGTTGTCGAGGCCGTTCGCTGCGCCATCGAGATCCAGAACGAGATCGGGATGCGCAACGCATCCCTACCCGAGAGCGATCGGATGCAGTTCCGCATCGGCGTCAACCTCGGCGACGTAATTTCCGAAGACAACAATTGTTATGGCACAGGCGTGAATGTTGCTGCTCGGTTGGAACAACTGGCCGAGCCCGGAGGAATTTGCATCTCGCAAACCGTCTACGATCAGGTTCGCCAGATCGTCGAAGTTCCGTTCCAGGACATCGGCGAACACCGTTTGAAGAATATTACCGATCCGGTTCGCGTCTATCGTGTCCTGCCGGCGCCCTTGCCATGGTACAAGAGGCTGTTGTCGCAATCGAAAACCCGCCTGCGACGCCCGGAGTTTGCCGCTCTCATCTCTCTGCTGATTCTAGCAGTCGCGGGGGGAGCCTCTTTTTCTCTGCGCGAGCCGGCTGTCCTCTGGAACACTCTTTTAGGCGAAGCCTTTAAAGGCAACGCGATCGTGGTTCGTCCCTTCGAGGATAAAGGCGACAGCTCAGAACAGCAGACTTTCAGCTCTGGGTTGACAAACGACATTATGGCCGGGTTGTCGCGCACGCTGAGCGTGTTCGAATATCAGGGGAAGGCCCACGACATCCGTGATATAGGGCGCGAGTTCAAGGCGCGCTATGTACTAGAAGGTAGTGTCTCGCCTTCCGGCGGCGATCTTTTCTACATCCGGCCAAAACTTACGGACGCCCAATCTGGCCAAACTGTCTGGACCCAACGATTCGATCGCAACATGGCTGAGCGCTCCGATGTCGACGACGAGATCGCCTGTCAAATCGTCGCCAAGATCGCCGGCGGGTATGGTGTTATCGAGAGTAGCGAAGCCAAGTCGGCTGCAGGAAAAGGTCCCGCTGAGCTTCAAGCTGACCAGCGTGTTTCGCAAGCGCGCGAGAAAATGCAGTATGAATGGAAACCAGAACTTTTTGCGGAGGCAGGAAACTTGCTGTGCCTCGCGTTCAAAGACGATCCAAATAGTGTGCCGGTGAAGCGCGAGCTCGCTTTCCATCATTTGATGAGTGTGGTCATGGGTTTTGCCTACGTTCAATGCGACCCAGACGCGCCAAAATCAGTGGAGTTCGAGGACGTCGCGAAGGATGCGAAGGAGGCCGCGTTAGAAATAATCAACCGTGAGCCCGACGACGGTCGTGCGCGGATGTTGGCCGCGACTGCGTACTTCTTTATCCCGGAGCTCGATCTCTTCGAGAAGGAAGCTGAGCAGGCGATAAAGGATGCCCCCTGCGACCCTCAGGTCCTCGCCATTCTCGGAGCCCTGCTCGGTAATCACGGAAACTGGCCACGCGGGGTGATGTTGGTAGAAAGGGCGAATGAGCTTAACCCTCGAGCCGCCGAGGGATGGTATCAGTCGACCATGTACCTAAACTACTACTTGCAGGACCACGATTATGAACGCGCGCTAGCAAAGATAAGGGAAAGCCCCGATTTCCAGAAAGGCACGATCTACGCATATTACGACTATCTTGCAATTTGCGGCAAACTCGTCGGTGACGACACCAAATGCACAGATCCAAGCCCCGAAGAAGCTTGGCGCAAAATACTCGAGAATGTCTCCAGCACGACGATTAAAACCTTCGAGGACTGGTACCGCGGCTGGAACTTTAAAGATTCGGACATCGAACAGCTGTTGGCTGGCATTCGCGAGTCGGGCGTAGGCGTGCCGGAAGTCGAGCCCGTAGCTACCGAGGAACATCACACCGAAGCTGGTGCGGAGCGATAGTCCGTCCCATCTCCTGATCCGCACGAATGTCGCGCGCCGCGGCTCCCGCCGCAGGACGTTAGCTCCTCTGCGCACCGATCCGCCATGACCAATAATGAGGCTCGGATAGATCCGGAGCCTCAACATGCATCTCGAAAATTTCACCAGCGCGATACACCTCCGCCGCTGTCCGGTAGAGCAGCATCGGCCAGTGCGTCTTGGTGGCCTCGGGGCCCGTAGAAAAGGCGATATCCTCGTCGAACGTCGCTTTAAAATACGTGCAAATGCCGTTCACTTGGCCAGACCGTATGATTGGCTTGGAGGCCTGGAATCGCTTTGGAAGGTTGTCGAGAGTCAAGGTGCCTAGGTCGAAGCTAAACACAGGCTCCGGCTGGCAAAGCAAGAAATCGACATCTCGAGGATAGATCTCTCTGAAGTGATAAGCGCTCCCTGCTTGAAGCGGGGGCTGCGGAAATGTCACGCCGTGAATTCGCAGCTCCTTAATGAGGGGAATTCGCTCCGGTTCAATTAGCTGCACCGGCTCGAGGTAAAAATCGAACTTCGCTGGAAGGATACGCCCGCTAGGCGCCAAGCATCGGTCGCGCACGTCGATGAGGGCTTCCAACATTCCCTCGTCAAAAAGCCCGATCCCCATTTGCTCCTGGAGGATCACGTCAATCGATTCTGCGGGTCGAAACTTGCGGCTATTCGCTGCGACGAAGCTGACGCTGGTGATACCGTTGGTCGCGGCCGCGGCTCTCGCATAGTCCAGCATCTTGTTCGAGTGATCGATGGCGTAGATTTTGCGAGGACGCTTCGCTGCGGCGAAGAAGGCGAGCACGCCGGTGCCAGTGCCGACATCCACGACGGTGTGTTGCGGCCCCACGTAACGCTCGATCGCCGCCCGGTAGGCATCGAGCCGTACCGAATCTGCGAGCATTTCCTCGTGGAGGGCGATGTCATCGAAAGCGTTGCGGCGCTCGACGGCGCGCATGGCGCGATTGAGCGACCTGTTGGAACGCAAGAAGTGCTTCCAGCGCGTGAGTTGGAAGATGAGAGCTTCGAGACTCTGCATCCGGAATGTGGGGTTCACGAAGTGAAATTAGGGGAAGAGATCAAAAAGGAGAGAACTTCCAATGCGCTTAATCGTCAGGTGACGCTTTCATGCGTGGCACACACTAGCAAGAAATCTTCTAATTTGCAGCAGTAAGTTGTATAAGCGTGCGAGCGGGCATGCGTAGTTGGGTCTGCGCATCTAGCGTATCTTAGGGCTAATTCGACCGACCCATAGGAGGCAAGTATGTCGAACCTCATCGACGCAAAGGACATCCTCAACGATGAAAGCAAGATGCTTGACCTGCAGGCTACAATGATCGAGGCCTTCGCCAAGGGCTACACGCCCCGCTCGGCCACAGACGACGACTTCGAACTCAACAACCTGAACTGCTGGGCTAAGGAGCTTAGAGGATATAGCGACATCAATAAGCAGTTTGCGGCTATGCCAAGCACCAACTTAAAAACCGCATTACAGGAGGAGATAGTTGTTCTCCAACAGTGCCTCGCTGCTATTAAAAGCAACAGCGCAGCCGCGGAATATTGGAAAACCAATCTCTCAGAAAACATATATTATACGCAGCAAACGCTTGCGCGGGTAAAGTAGCCCGTCGCTGTCGCCGAGCGCCATGAAGGCGGCGCGCTGTTGCTGCGTGGACTTCAAAGGGAACAACTGGCGCGATTTGATGCGCGGCTGCTCCCGATGTTCCATTGAGCAGGCGCCGAGGATCCAGCCGTGAGGTTGGCTTCCTGGGCGCCCCGCGTGTGTGGATTGCGTCAAGCGGTTCTTTTCGGCGGAGGCATCCATGGTAATCGAAACGGACTTTTCTTTCGCTCAGGCCATTCCGGGTTTGGAGGGCAGAAAGGTTGTTGAAGCCATCGATCTCCTCGGACCACTTCGTCCTTTGGTGGGGCCTAAGCCGGAGGACCCCAACCAACACGCCAAGCGAAAGTGGAGAGGACGCGGGTTCAATCTCATCTGGCGTCCCAATTTTGGCAGTCAATTCGGGCCAAAGTGCTTCTTCTTGCAATTGAACCTGACAGAGGAAGAGTTGGACTTTACCGAAATCACCGGAACGGGAATCGCCAACCGGTCACTCTTCGAACCCACCATCACGCTTGGTGGGATCGCCTACATCCAGGCGATCAAAGATAGCTTCGATCAGACGGGTCAGCATTTTGAGCCAGGGGTTTGGGCTTATGTGCCAAAAACGGCCAATCCGAAGGAGCCGTCGACAGTTGTTCGCATGGGGTCGATTCCCCACGGGACGACGATCAATTTGCAGGGGACTGCAGCAGATCCGGTGATGACGAAGCCGACATTCCGTCCCGCGAGTATCACGCCGTTCGTTGGTAACCACGACGATGGCGAGACCGGTCTTATTCCTCATCCCTTCGAAGAGGATTTCAGCAAGGACAACAACCTATCGCGAACGGACAAGAACCGACTACCGGGTCTGACCCGCGATCATCTCAAGAATCCGAACCTGTTTTTGTCGGACGCCCTCGTAAATCAAACCGTTCTCAGCACAATGGTCCTGAAACTTAGCTCGAACACGAAGCTGGGATGCTCTGTTCCGGACGTAGGCGGAGGTACGGCCAACATCGCTTCTCTTACGGGAAAGGGAGACGTGCATACGGGCGGCGGCCCTAACGCCGCCGCACCTGTCGTCTCGGCAACGTTCTGGATTGAGGAGGTGAGAGATTCGGACGGCGCAGAGTTTGTGCAGTTGCAGTACTCGCAACGTGTGCTGCTGAATTTCGAAGGCGCCAGCTGGCCCCACATCACAGTGGCGACCCTCAGGCCTGTTTGTGCGCCGTTGAGGGATCCTTCCGACGGCTGTACAACGAGCTGAGTCCTTCCGACGACGGCGAGCTCGGAGCCGTTTGAGCGTGATCCATGTCGGAACGGGCGCGCGCGGGCCTTGCCTCAGCACGCGCCCGGGGAAACTCTCCAACGCAGATCGCGGATGCCGAGCCACCCGCCGCCAAGCCCCATGCGTCTCGCCTGATCGTTGTGCAGTGTCGTCCGGCGTCGAGACGGACCCTTCGTAATAGGTCGAGCGCGCGATCTCCATCAGCCGACATCCGTCGGCGACCGCGAGACCTGAGGGCCCGGTGATCACGGATGTAGCCGCGCTTCTCGGCCGGTGTGCGTTTCGAAGAGCCCACTTTTGCAACTCCAGTTCGGGCACCTGCTTGCCGACGAGCCGCTCGAGCGCCGCGATCCGTGCTTCGTATTCCTGGATCATGTCGGCGGCGGGCGGCATCCTCGTCGAACGCGCCGGCCCTCGTATTTCTGGACCCAGACACGGATCAGGTTGTGCGAAACGTCGTGGCGCTTCGCCAGACCATGCAGCGTCTCGCCACCGAGGTACTCCTGCACGATCTGACGCTTGAATTCGATGCTGTGGGTTCGGTGCTTTGCCATGGGCTTATCCTTCGAAAGCCCGGCTCGCCGGTCAATTCACAAGTCCGAATCTGTCCGCCCCAAGGGACCCACTCCAGAAACACAGGACAAATCTGCTGTGGCAAAGCCATTGTGGCAAAAGCCACAGCGCATTTTGCCGAAAGGAGCGAGAATCTCCATCAGGCTCAAGAGATGGTCTTGGGTCGATGCCAGGAAGGAGATTCACAATGCAACCGCTTAGTCGAAGCTTAAGCTTTGCCGCGGTGGGGGTCCTCGCTCTTACCGTAGTAAGCATCCCCGGATACGCCGATGAATTTGGCCAGAACTTAGGGCCGGTTTTGCCTTACGACGCCATTCTCACGACGTTTGGCAACAAGCGCGTCATCGCGTTCTATGAGCCGGACAACGGTCACTGCGCCGTCAATGCGGTGGTCTGGGACAAAACGGACGCGGAAACCGGCAACACCTCCGCGGCGCGCGTTCGGGTCAGTCTAAATCCACGCCAGATCGTTCATATCGACAGTACCGACAACAAGTCGATCAATCTGGAGTGCGGCGATCACGCAGGGATGCTTACGCTCGTCGGTACCAGCAAGTTTGTTACCGCTGGAACTGCCCAATAAACCCGCGTTCCATCGGGACGTCCGCACATGACTTCTTCAATCATATACTCGTTCACGGTGGTCTTTCCCCAACCCGGCGAAGCCATCGTGCGCACCTTTCAGCTCGCCTGCAACAAGGGCGAAGCGCACGCGATCGTGATGCCGAACGTTACCGACATGCTGATCAGCCGATTGCCTGGCCTGGTGGAAGACGCGCCATTGAGAACGCGAATCCGAATGGCCGGGCGAAGCGCCCGGCCAACTCCGCCCCGCAAAGTGTGCCCGCCAAGGAGATCCCCGATGAGAGGCTTTCTG
>Ga0315297_10003443_pt1 | contig 10181 bp, 7 predicted proteins | sample YL17G15_0_MG_FD_203628 | JGI IMG/M metagenome (GOLD analysis project Ga0315297, IMG submission 203628) | Sediment microbial communities from Yellowstone Lake, YNP, Wyoming, USA - YL17G15_0 | ecosystem: Environmental > Aquatic > Freshwater > Lake > Sediment | place: USA: Wyoming | collected...
GGGCCGCAATGGAGATCCCCGATGGCGTCAAAGGACTGTTCCAGAAAAGATGCACAGGTTGTCATAAAGGGAAGCATCCCCCCAAGGGGCTGAACCTCGAGCCGGCTAACGTCGTCGCCATCCTCGATGCTCCGAGCCGGGAAGTTCCCTCCCTGAAAATTATCGACACGAATTCGCCCGGTTCGAGCTACCTCCTGAAGAAGGTCCGGAGAGGCAAAGATATCGCCGGAAACGGCATGCCCCCCCCAAAAGCCCTGGCTGCGGCGGAACTCCAGATCATCGAGGCCTGGCTCGTGGGGCCAAACCAGCATCCTATTGACGGGACCGCCATGAGCTCACCGGGCGGAGAAGCGGTCCATGGCGAGCAGACTGCCCCGGAGAAGACGGCCCCCAAGCAGCCCTACGACAAACTCGCCTTCTGGGGGACGCGTTTGGTCAATCTCCCGACCACCACGACGCCGAACAAGGGGGATTTCCTGCTGCGGATCTCCCACCGTTTCTCCGAACCGGTGGACGCGGGCTTCAGCGAACTGTTCGGCCTCGACAGCTATGCCAACATCCTGGTCAGCTTCGGCTACGGGATCACGGACAACCTGGCGGTTACGGCGGGCCGGGCCCGCTGGCACAAGGAGTTCGAGTTCTCGGCCGACTGGACCATCACCGAACAGGGACGGGCGGCACGCCTTCCCTTCTCTGCCGTCTTGCACGGCGGCCTGAGCCTGGCGACCGAAGGCGAAGATAGCGTCAAGATTAGCGCCGCGCTCAGCCTCTCTCACCAGGTTACCCGCCGCTTTTCCGTCATGGCCGTGCCGGCCTTCGCGTCGAACACCAACCATTGGGCCCTCGATCCCGAGGGGACATTCTCCCTCGGCCTAGGGGCGCGCTACATGGTCCTTAACGATTTATCGCTCATCGTCGAATGGGTTCCGGTCCTGGCCGGCTACAAGGACGCCGAAAACGGCTGGGGGTTAGGGCTAGAAAAAAAGATCGGCAAGCATGTTTTTCAGTTCTTTGCGACCAACGCCTTCGGGTTGACGACGTCGCAGTTCGTCCCCGGCGGCGACTTGAGCAGCGGCGGTTTCTTCGAACGTTTCCGGATCGGTTTCAATATCTTCCGGACGTTCTAGCCCGGGCTATTCATCATAACCCCGGCGTGTTCGCCCTCCGGCCCGGCCGGATTCTGTCCGCTTCACTTGAGCTGGAAGCGGACCGTCACCGTGAAGACGACAGGAACGGCCTTACCGTCGACGATCATCGGCTCGTAGACCCACTGCCGGACGGCGTCGATGGCCGCCTGGTCGAGGAGGGGTATCGAGCGCAGAATAAAGAGGTCCTTGACCTGGCCTTCCTCGTCGGTCTTGACGCCGAGGATAACGACGCCTTCGATCATGGCCACCCGTGCGACCTCCGGATAGACGGGGGCGACTTCCTTTATGAGCTTCGGCGGCTTGATGTCGTTCTCGGCCCGGATCGCGCCCTGGGCGAACTTCTTCATGACGTACTTCTTGCTGCCCTCGTCGAGGATGAAGCGGACGGTCACGGTGAAGATGACCTTCCGGGCTTTCCCGGCAACGAACAAGGGTTCATACTTCCACTGCTTGACGGCGTCGATGGCCGCCTGGTCGAGAATGGGGATTGACCTCAGGACCTTGGCATCAATGACGCTTCCTTCTTCGTCGGTCTTGGCCTCGAGGATGACGATGCCCTCGACCCGAGCCTGCCGGGCGACCTCGGGGTACTTGGGAAACACTTCCTTGATGAGCTTGGGAGGCTGGATGTCGCCAACGGCCCGGACGGCGTCCCCTTCGAATTTTTTGAGCTCCTGGGCGCCCGTAACTCCTCCGGCTACTCCGCCTTTGACGCCGCCCTCGACGCCTCCAGACACGCCGCCCCCGACACCCGTGGACACGCCGCCTTGGACTCCGCCGATAACTCCCCCGCCTGCGGGCTTTTTCTGGTCGTCGAGCTTGAATTTAACGGTCACCGTGAACACGACCGGCCGCGGTTTCCCGTCGATGATCATGGGCTCGTAAACCCACTGATTGACCGCATCCATGGCCGCTTGGTCGAGGGCAGGGATGCTGCGCAGGACCTTGACGTTGGCGATCCGGCCATAAAGGTCCGTGGTCGCTTCCAGGATGACCACGCCTTCGACCCCGGCTTTCCTCGCGTCCGCGGGATAGACCGGATCGACTTCCTTGATGAGCTTGGGCGGCATGACCTTGCCGCCGCCCTGGGCTCCGCCCCCGACTCCCCCGCCGAAGCCTCCGCCTGCGCCGGCCTGCTCGCCGCTCCAGCGGGTGACTCTGAGAGAGATGAAATGCAGCTTGAGCTCGGTGTCCTCAAAGCCGAATACGGCCGCGTTTTTATCGGGAAGCGAGAACTCGGTATCCAGCAGATTAGTCTTATTTTCGCGACTCTGCTCGAAGACCTCGATCCGGAAATGGTTGCGCTCGGGGAGCCGGCCGGGCGTGACCATGACCAGGTATTCCTGTCCGTTCAGCCGGAACATGTGTAAGGCTTTCTCGGTCTTCCCTTTCTCCCAGACGAGGGCGGCTTCGGTCAAAAGGCTGACGTCCTTGAGGTTGTAGACTTTCTTGAGCTGCTGCTCAGCCGCGAGGTCCGCCTCTGTGTCGAAATTGATGAAATTGAAGAATTTCAGGAACGAGGATGTGACGGGCTTGGCGGGATCGGTGGGTTTTTCCCGGCTGCCTTCGAGGATCCGCATCTTCAGTTCGAATCCGGAGGGAGCCATCCTGGCACTTTGCCCTCCGTCATCGCTCCCTGCCGCTGAGGCGAGCGCCGCCGCTCCCAGCCCGACGAAAACTCCCGTGACCAAAAATAGAAGCGCTTTTTTCATATCACCCCTCCCATCAAGGATTTTTTATGGCCCAGACGAAGACGGTGTCCGTCCCCTGGGGCTGGTAAACGAAGGTTTGGGCGGGCGCGCCGCCGACGTTGACGTAATCGATCTGGAAGCGGTCGGCCGCACCGACGAGACTGGGGCCAAAGCCCGGCCGGTCGATTTCCCGCAGAAGCCAGAAGCCGGTCACGGCGACGACGGCCGCAGTCGCTGCGGCAGTGGCCCATCGCCAGCCCGCGCCCGCGGGGACCGGCAGCGCTTCCGGAACCGCAGTCGCACGCTCCGTTTGGAAGGTGATCCTCCCCCACAGGTCCGCGGGCATTCCGACAGCGCCCGGGGAAACGAAAAGCCTTCCCGCCTCCGCCCGGCTGAGAAGCCGGGACTGGCAGCGCGGACAGCTGTCCATGTGGCTCCGGATGAGAAAAGCCCGGAGCGGACGGAGGGGCAAGGCGGCGTAGATAAGATCAACCATTCTGCAAAAGGCCATGATCGTTCTCCAATAAGGCTTTGATCTTCCGGCGGGCGTTGAAGAGATAGACGCGGGCCGTCGAGGCCGAACATTCGAGGACCTCGGAGATGTCCCGGGCTGTGTAGCCCTCGTTGGCCCAGAGGCAGAGCGCCGTCCTTTCCCTAGGCGAGAGCTTGGTCAGGAGGGCCGAGGGAAGCGGCTCGGGGTCGGCGGAATGAGGATTTCCTCCCCGTTCGGCGACGGCCGGCTCGTACCGGGCCCGGGCCGTAAATTCGGAAAAGCGCCGTTTCTTCTTGATCATGTCGATCGACCTCCTATAGACGATGGTCAGAAGCCAGGTCCTGAAGTTCCTCGTCGGATCGTACCGGTCGAGATGACGGAAAACCTGGATGAAGGTCTCCTGGCAGACGTCCTCGGCGTCCTGCCTGTTCCCGACGACGTTGAGGGCCACGGACATGACCAGGTTCCCGTAAGCTTCGACCATCGCCCGGCTGGAAACGGGGCTCCCCCGCAAACATCCTTCGATGATCTCTTTCTCTTCCACGGCGGGCCTCTTCTGTTCGTCCATACGAGAATACGCCATTCCCCCGAGGGGCGTTTAGGGGGAAACGGCTCCCCTTCTATTCCTACACCTTTCCGCCGGGGGTGTCACCTATGTATCTGAACGAGCCCAGAACCTTTTAATTTGCGGCGAGGAGGACAGCCGAGCCCCGACATTGGGAGAGTATAGCCGGGCAGCGTGTCGGATGAGAATAGATGGAGCGGGTTAGGACGATGTCGAGGGGGCGGTGCCCGGAGGAGGCCGAGGAATATGGGGCTGAGGGTATCGTCGAAGGGAGCATAAAGCGGTGATTTGGACTTCCCGGGACGGATACGCGGACTCCTCCCATCGAATCCGGCCCGGGAAGCCGTAAAAATCACCGCAGCGAACGGAGACGATGCCTGAGCCCCCTCCGCGGCCGGCTGAGTGGCGTGTAAAACTCTTCCAGGAGGGAGGTGCTGTCCTCCGAGCCGATTTTGACAATCCGCGGCGTCTTTGTTAAATTCATCCCCAAATGGCCGAGAAACAGCCCAAACGACCGAAACGGACGCCGCCGAACGCGCGTGCCGCGCCCGTCAGGGGTATCGGCGAAGACCGCTACAAGGCTCTCGTCGAACAGCTCCCGGTAGGCGTCTACCGGACGACCCCCGACGGCATGATCATCGAGGCCAATGCCGTCCTTGTCGGAATGCTGGGCCACAAAAGGCCACAGACTCTTTTCCGCTGCAACGTCAAGGACTTCTACGTCAGGGGCGAGGACCGCCTCCGGGTCATCGAGAAGTTGTCTTCGAAGTCCACGTCGTTCCAGGAGTTCGAGCTCCGGCGCGTCGACGGCCGGAGATTCTGGGTGCGCGACTATTGCCGCGGTGTCAAGGGGCCCGACGGGTCGATCCGCCATTTCGACGGCATCCTCGTCGATATCACTGAAAAGAAAACGGCGGAGAGGAAGCTCGTACTCGCCCTCCGTAAGCTCCAGGCGACAAAGGAGGAGCTCGAATACCTGTCCTTGACCGACCACCTCACCGGCCTCAACAACCGCCGGGGCTTCTTCACCTTCGGTCTCCAGCAGATGAGGATCGCCAAGCGCCTCAAGGAAGACAATTACTTGCTCTTTCTCGATATCGACAACCTCAAGGAGGTCAACGACGCGCACGGCCACGCCGTCGGGGACCTGCTCCTGCAGGGTGTCGCGAATATCCTCAGGGGTACGCTCCGGGAATCGGACGTCATCGGCCGGATCGGCGGGGACGAGTTCGCCGTCCTGGCCATGCGCTCCAAGGGTCTGGGCGAACGGGCCCTCCTCTCCAGGATCGAGGAAGGCGTCCAGGGGTACCGCATAAAAAAGTTCGGGACTCTGCGCCTGTCCGTGAGCATGGGGTTGGTCCGCGTCGACCCCCAGAAGTATCAGCAGCTCGACGATTTCCTGGCCCACGCCGATTTCCTGATGTATCAACAGAAACGAAGCAAGGAAAGACGAGGAAACCACCCATGACAAAGCCGCGATTCTTTTTCGTCATCCTCCCCCTCGTCCTGCTGGCCGTGTTCGCCGTGTCGGCCGCCCAGGACAAGCCTGCAGACAAGTCCGCCGCCCCATCCGGTCCGCGCCCCCTGGCGCTCCAGGACATCCTGGCCTGGAGATCGATCGGGTCGGCCGAGCTCTCCCCCGACGGGAACTGGCTCATGTACAAACTGAGCCCCCTCGAAGGCGAAAGCGAGATCGTCATCCGTCAGACGAAAGGGACCAAGGAGCATCGGTTCCCGATCGGGGAAGCCCCGCGGTTCGGCGGATCCGCCAGGACCGGTTTTTCGTCAGATTCCAAATGGGCCGCCTTCCTGTCCTACCCCGGCTCGAAAGAGATGAAAGCTCTGCGGAAAGAGAAGAAGCGGGTCACGACGACGGCCGTCCTGGCGAATCTGGCCACGGGCGAAAAAACGGAGTTCGAAAAGGTCCGCAGCCTGAATTTCTCGGGCGAGAACCCGGGCTTCTTAGCCCTCCACCGATACGCCCCGGAAAGCCAGGAGAAAGAGAAGGACAAATGGACGGGCTCCGACCTCGTTCTCCGCGAGCTCGCCACGGGGAAGGAGGTCAACGTCGGCAACGTCGCCGAATACGCCTTCGACAAGTACGGGACCCGCCTGGCCGCGGTCATCGACGCCCAAGGCCAGGCCGGCAACGGGATCCAGCTCCGGGACATGGCCACGGGCGCGGTCGTCTCGCTCGACAACGACAAGGCCTCATACAAGTCCCTGTCCTGGACGGAAAAGGGAGAGGCCTTCGCCGCTCTCAAGGGCAAAGAGGACAAAGCCTACGAGGACAAGCTTTGGAGCGTCGTCGCCTACGCCGGATTCCAGGAACCCAAGGGGCCCCGGAAAACCGTTTACGATCCGGCCGGAGACAAGTCCTTTCCCGAAGGCATGACCGTCAGCCCCAACCGCCCTCCGGGATGGACGGAGAGCTTCGACGCCATCCTCTTCGGGATCCAGGAAGCCAAGAAGAAAAAGGACGCCGACAAGAAGGACAACGACAAAAATGGACCGCCGGCCCCGGCCGCGGGACCGGCCGACGGATCCGAGGAGGATATCCCGGACCTCGTTATCTGGCACGGGCTGGACAAGCGTCTGCAATCCCAACAGCAGGTCCAGGCGCAGTCGGACCAGAATTACAGCTATCTCGCCGAGTACAGGGTCAAGGAGAAGACTTTCGTCCGCCTGGCCGACAACGACCTCCGCGAGGTCGAGCCGGCACCCAAGGCCCGGTTCGCGGTCGGCCAGGACGACAGGGCTTACGAACTCGATGGAAATCTCGACGGCCGAAACTTCCAGGACATTTACGTCATCGATATGAAGACGGGCGCCCGGACCCTGGCCCTCAAGAAGAACAGGTACTATTTCGGGACGCTCTATGACGGCGGCCATTTTCTCTATTACGACGACGGCCATTTCTACAGCTATGACATGACGACGGGTCAGTCCGTCAACATCACCAAGGACGTCCCCGCCTCGTTCATCAACGAGGACTCCGATATCAACGTCGTCAAACCACCTGATTACCCGGTCGGCGCGACCAAGGACGGACTCAACGTGCTTCTCTCGGACGGTTGGGACATCTGGAGCGTGCCCGTCCGCGGCGGCGCAAAGGGGGTCAACCTGACGGGGAACGGAGCCAAAGCCAAGATCCGCTACCGGAGGGCACGGATCGACCCCGAGGAAAAGGCCGTCGACCTCGCCCAGCCTCAGTACTTCGCCGCGTTGGGCGAATGGACGAAAAAGGCCGGCATCGCCCGGCTCGAAATTGGCAAGCCTGGTCTGACGTTGCTCCTTTGGGAGGACGCCGGGTTCGGCGGTCTGGCCAAGGCTAAAAAAGCTGATGTCTATGTCTATACGCGCGACACTTATAAGGATTATCCGGACTTTTACGTGACCGACGCCCTGCTCAGGGACGGACAAAAGATCACCGAGGCCAACCCCCAGCAGAAGGATTTCCTGTGGACGAGCGGGCAGATGCTCATCGACTACACGAGCGCCAAGGGCGACAAGCTCCAGGCGGCGCTCTTCCTGCCGGCCAACTACGAGAAGGGCCGGAAATACCCGACACTCGTCTACTATTATGAGAAGATGTCCCAACAGCTCAACCGCTACGCCCAGCCCTCGGCCAACGGCTTCAACAAGTCCGTCTACACGAGCAACGGCTATGCCGTCCTCATGCCCGACATCACTTACAAGATCAACGACCCCGGCATGTCGGCGGTTTGGTGCGTGCTCCCTGCGATCGATGCGGCGGTTGCCGCGGGCGTCGTCGACCGTTCCAAGGTCGGACTCCAGGGCCATTCCTGGGGAGGGTACCAGACGGCGTTCCTCATCACCCAGGCCGACTTCGCCGCGGCCGTGGCCGGGGCTCCCCTGACCAACATGATCAGCATGTACAGTTCCATCTACTTCAACACCGGGTCGGCCAATATGGCGATCTTCGAGAGCAGCCAAGGGCGGTTCAAGGGCGGATATTGGGATAACCTCGAGGCCTACCAGCGGAACTCGCCTGTCTATTACGCCGAGCGGGTCAAGACGCCTCTCATCATCCTCCATAACGACAAGGACGGAGCCGTTGACTGGAACCAGGGCATCGAATATTACAACACCCTCCGCCGATTGAAGAAACCCGTCATCATGCTTCAGTACGTCGGCGAGAACCATGGCCTCCAGAAGCCGGTGAACCAAAAAGACTACACGGTGAGGATGAAGGAGTTCTTCGACCACTACCTCATGGGGAAGCCGGCCCCGGCCTGGTATACGGAAGGCGTCTCCCAGCTCAAGCTCAAGGACCACCTCAAGGAACGGGCCAAGGACCTGAAGCCGGCCGAGAAAGCCGAGAAAAAGGAACCCGAGAAAAAGTGAATGTTGAAGGGGCGGGGGGGGCTTCGGGCCGCTAACGCAGAGTTGGGCCCCGCGGCGAATTCACTGTTTTCCGGAAAATCGGCGTTGAAAACCGGCCGGGATTTCAACAGGTAGGAAGGCTGGCTGGCGAGGCGCCAAGGTTTCAAAGGAAAAGGAAGCGGGGCTAAGGAGGATCCCTCTCCAGCCAGCATGTTCATTATAGGGGAGGCGTTTCTCGCTTGTCAATCCCAAAGTGCGATGTTTACGAAATATTTCTTCGGCGGCGGAACTCAGGGCAAGCCGGGTCACTTGATTTTTTGGGCATTCAATGTATACTAAATATATAGGATATATCGCTACCGGGAGACACCATGCGCGCCAGTATCAAGATAGCCATCCTCGTCTTGGCGACCTTCCTGAGCCTGGCTGGATGGAGGGGGGTCAACGCCCTCCTCGGCCGGGACACGCCGAGGCCGGCATCCTTCGCTTCGGGAGGACAGGACATGCCTGACAAGGTGAAGAAAACTGATAAAGAATGGAAGGCCACACTCACGCCGGAGCAGTACGGCGTCATGCGCAAGTGCGGCACGGAGCAACCCTTCAGCGGGAAGTATAACGACTTCTGGGAGAAGGGCGTCTATGTCTGCGCCGGCTGCGGAACACCCCTTTTCCTCTCCGACGCGAAATACGAGCACGGCACGGGCTGGCCAAGCTTCGCAGCCCCCGTGGGGGAGAAAAGCTTCGAATACCGCGACGACTATTCCCTGCTGACGAAACGCGTCGAGGTCCGCTGCGCGGTTTGCGACGCCCATTTGGGCCACATCTTCGACGACGGCCCGGCGCCGACGTTTCTCCACTATTGCGTCAACTCCGCGGCCCTGGATTTCAAGCCCGAAGGGCAGGCGAAGGCCGCGGGCAGGGAAACGCCGACCGCGGCGACGGAAACGGCGACCTTCGCAGCCGGGTGTTTCTGGGGCGTGGAATACAAGCTGGGGAAGCTTCCCGGCGTCGTCTCCACGGTCGTCGGCTACACCGGGGGGAAGAGCGTCAACCCGACCTACGAGGAAGTTTGCACGGACAGGACGGGCCATGCCGAGGCCGTCCAGGTGACCTTCGACCCGAAACACGTCAGCTACGCCGAGCTCGTCCGCCACTTCTTCGGGATCCACGACCCGACGCAAGTCGATCGCCAGGGACCCGACCACGGCACCCAGTACCGGTCGGCTATCTTCTTCCACAGCGATGCCCAGAGGGAGACGGCCCGCCGCGTGATGGACGAGGTCGAAAAATCGGGCAAGTTCAAGAAACCCCTGGCCACGGAGCTCGTCCCAGCCTCCGCGTTTTACCAGGCGGAAGAGTACCACCAGAAATACTTCGAGAAGCACGGCGTCGTCTGTTACTGAAGCTCCACGGCCGATCCGTTCCGGGTCCTGCGGAGAATATCCCTGCCCCCACCCTGCCCCCCGGCTTGAAGCTCGTTAAGATGTCAGGCCATGGAGCGGTGTCCCCTTTACAAGACAGTCCGCCCTCCCCACTGAACAGTATCTCCGGGGTCCCCTGTCGGAAACTTCTGGCACGAATCTTGTAGAGGGAAGAGAGGATCAGGAGGACAGAATGAACAGGGTAGAGATCAGGGCCGCTATCAGGCGGGGAAGGCCCGAACAGGCCGGCCCTGGCCCGGGAAATGGCGGGAACGTAAAGTTTTTTATTGACAAGGCCAGCGGGGTGTTGTATCCTCTACGCTTCATTTGCGACGGTCCCACCCTCAGGGGGTGAAACGATTCCGGCCTCGGCTCCGTTGGAAGAACTGGAGTCTAGGGCTAGAATAAATGAAAAAAAGGCTTTACTTTTGAAACGAAAAGCTTATTATTACAGTATTCCTATAATAATAGTAGTTTAAGGGAGACGACAATGGCTTCTCAATACAAATACAAAAA
>Ga0315297_10003447_pt1 | contig 10169 bp, 10 predicted proteins | sample YL17G15_0_MG_FD_203628 | JGI IMG/M metagenome (GOLD analysis project Ga0315297, IMG submission 203628) | Sediment microbial communities from Yellowstone Lake, YNP, Wyoming, USA - YL17G15_0 | ecosystem: Environmental > Aquatic > Freshwater > Lake > Sediment | place: USA: Wyoming | collected...
GATGGTTCGGCCATCGCGAAGGTCAACAACCAGCAGGTCCTTGGTAAAGCAAACCCCAGTCACCTGCTCACCCGGGTTAGGCACCGAAGAAGCCATCCACGCCTCCTGCAACTCCACCTCATGTTCACTGACGAGCCGTTCGACTTCCCAACGTGAGTGTACGGTATGAAACGGCACCGCGCTGGGGAGCCGGCGTAGAGGTGGCGAATGGCTCGCCGCCTGGCGGTTTCACAGCCGACGTAGAGCGTTGGAGTCATCCCAAGCGAAGCGAGCGATCTGGGTTGGGGGCCTCTGGGTCAGGGCTTCCCCCAGGCAGATTCCTCGGCCCTTCGGACCTCGGAATGACAGAGTGCAGGGGCTTGCCATGCGGCACCCAAGGGTTTGGAAGGAGTGTCTCGACCCGCGAGCGCCACACCGGGGCGGCGGGCTATCTGTAAACCTCGCGGCGGTGGCCGACACGCACAACGACAACTAGAACCATGCGGTCGTGGACTTCGTAGAGGATCCGATAGTCGCCGACTCTGATTCTGTAGGTGTCGGCCACGCTCGCGAGCTTCACGCATCCCGGCGGCCGAGGGTCGTTGGCCAGGTCTTGAACCCGCCGCAAGATTCGGTCCCGGACCTTCGGAGATAACTTGCTCAGCGTGCGGTCGACAGCAGGCTCGACCTTGACGCGGTACAGCGAGCTCACCGCTTGGTCCGGTATTTCTTGACGACCTCCTCAAGCGGGATCGTCTCGCCACGCTCCGCCTTGACCTTGGCAATCTCCTCGCGGTCGATCTTGTCGTCGATGGCGTCCTCGAGCTGGGCGGAGCGCACGCGATGCTTCTTGGCGAGCTGCTTCAGCGCAATCTTGCGACCAGCGTGGTACTCGGCGACACCTTCCGCAACCGCGGCGTCGAGGGGGTTAAGCGCCTTTGCGAGACGCACGGTGGCGCCTTCGCGCTGCACGAACAACACGTCGCCCGCCGCCAGGCCGAGCTCCTCGCGAATCTTCCGGGGGAGGCTCAGCCGCCCCTTGCTGTCGATCGTTATGGCACTCATGCCTGCCTCCAGTGGGATTATCCCACCTTCATCAATTTAGCGCCTGGTGAGGGCCGATGCAAGAGGGCGAGAGCCCTTGCGGAAGTGCCGATGCCACGACGGGGTGCATTCGAGCCTTCGGACTCGGGCTACCTATACGCCGTGTCGTGGTCCGGGTGGAGGGTGAGGAGGCGCAGCCAGTCACCTTCACGGCAGGCAACGGCGCGGAAGCCGCGACCAATACGCAGCGAGTAGAGGCGGCCACCGTGTGGCCCAACACGAGACAGGATGGCCTCCCAGCGAAAGCCGGCATCGGCGTAGACCTGCTGCCATGACATTCCAGCCAGCGTGCGCAGGGTGTTGAGTACGGCCCTCTGGCCGTCCTTCGGCAGCGCGAAGAGCTGACGCTGGAAGACCGGGCTGTTGAGGTCGAGGCGGACAGGCGCGGATTCGTTCATCGCTTGGCGCGCTTCGAGAGCCTGTTGAGGTCAGAAGGCGCAGGGGGGTTGACCTCCGCCCAGGCGACGGCCTGGTCCAGCTCCTCGCTGACCCGCGCGGTGTGGAGCCAGCGCTCGTTGTCGGGAATGAAGTCGCCGAGCTTGACGACCCAAACGCCGGGCTCGATCTCCTCGACCAGGACGTTGCGCCCTGCGTGCTCCTTGCCAAGGGCGATCTGCCCGCTTGCGCCGATTGTCTTGATGCTGCCCATGCTTCACGTACCCCCTTCGTGCAGCATGATAGCATGATTGCATGACAGCATCAAGAAACCGTCCCACCAACATTCCCGGGCGGCCCTGATTTGTGCAGGGGCGGTGTCAGTCAGCGCCGAGGGCAGCGCGGCTGCGGAAGGCCCAGGCGGCGGGGCCGGCGTAGAGGGGGCGAATGACTCGCCTCTTGGCGGTTTCGCACCTGTCGTTGGCCGGTGCAGTCATTCCGAGCGAAGCGAGGGATCTGGGAGGGGGCGGGTGTTCCCCCGCCCAGATCCCTCCTCGTCCTGCCACTGGCGGGACTCCTCGGGATGACAGCCGGAGAGGGCGAAACTTTCTGGGCGATGACATCCTTGTCGGCGAATCGGTATCAAAGCAGGTTTGGTATGGTGGCGGCACCATGAGTACGCGCTTCCTCACGGAGCACCCTCTGAAAGTCGCGCCGGAGCTGCGTGGCGCCGAGCTGGCCTCGCCGCTGCGCCGCGCGGCCGCGTTTGTCCTCGACTTCGTTGTGCTCCGGAACGTCCGCCAGGGTAGGCAACGAAGTTGACATACAACTTCGACCCCGAGAAGTGGTACGAGAACCACGGCCGGGCGTTGCACGCGCGCCGCGAGCGCGGGGAGCTGGACGAACGCGCCTTCGCCGAGGCGCTCGATGAGCTTGACCGGCGTTTCAAGGAGATGCTCTCCCGGCTGAACGGCTCGTTCCAGCTTCCGACCTGATCGGCGATCAGTTGACGGAATGCACTGTGTCTGGCGGGAGAAGAATGAGCTCGCAGCCGGCCCGGCTGCACGAGACGATGACGCGGCGGACCAACGTGACGGGACCGTCATCCGGGAAGTCGGCCCCGAGCGGCACCGCGGCCACGACATCCCTGGCGTCACGCAGCGCCGCGGAACCACTGATGAACTTGACGTCCACGGTCTTCGGTCCAGGAGCGAGGAGCACGAAGAAATCGGCCGTGCCCGATTCAGTCGTGATCCTCGGAAGCTTGAACGTCCGCACGCGAAAGAGTTCCTCGGCCGGCGCAATCGGAGCCGTGACCGCCGCCCGACCGAGCGGGACGGGAGAAGGCGGGGCGTCCAAGCTCTTCCCGGTCAAGCGCCGGTACCTCTCTGCGGGGTCGGCCGCATCACCGCGAGTTCCGGAGGCGTAGGCAAGTTCGTAGAGGTGGGCAGCCTCCTTCTTTTTTCCTTGGCGCTCGTACAGTTGGCCGAGATGACCGCCAATCGTGGAGCGCTGCGACAGGGCCCACGCCGCGTGCAAGTACCTCTCGGCCTTCCCCAGCTCGCCGGTGCGGAAGTACACCCAGCCGAGGGTGTCCCAAGACGACGCCAACGTACCGACTCGGTCGAGGTCGTCAACCTTCAGGTCCGACAGAGTGGTGGCCGCCGACTCCGCCTCGGTCTTGGCCACGGCCTCCTGGGCCCAGACCTTCGCCTGGTCGAGGAGCATGTTCCCCTCGGCCATCCGATATGACATGTTGTTCAGCTTCTCGACCGAAGGGTCCAGTTCAACGGCCTTTTTCAAAGCCGCCAGGGCGTTTTCCGGCTGTTTCGTCGCCAGATACGCATACCCCAGCGCCGCCTGCAGGCTGGCGCTGTCCGGGCTGAGCTTGGCCGCAGGCTCAAGCACCTGGAGCGCTTCGGTGTAGCGCTTGGCCTTGACCAGGAGGTCACCGAGGTTGATCGCGGCATCTCGGTTTTGCGCGTCGACCTTCAGCAATCTCCGCCAGGCGTCGATCGCCTCGTCCCGGCGATTCATCCACATGAGCGTCATCGCAAGCGCCTTGTAGGTCGAAGCATCCTCCGGGTGGAGCTCCGATTCCTTCCGAATCTCCGCCAAACCGCGTTCCGGCTGGTTTCGCCCGAAGTAGATGCCACTCATGGTGAGGTGTGCGTGGGGGTAGGTGGAATCGATCTGGAGCACTCGACGGAGGTCGTCCTCGGCGGAGACCAGGTCGTGCTGTAGCAGCGCGGCGAGTGCCTTGTCGAACCACGGTTTGGCTTCCGGGTTCCCCGCCGCCGTTTCCTTGGCTCCTGCCGTGGCGTTCTCCAACTTCAGCCAGGTCCCGTAGTCGTCGCGGATCGCCTTCTCGAACACACGGTAGTCGTCAAGTTGCGAGAGCGTGACCTCGGACTTGGTAACGGTGAGGCGGCGCTCGCCGACGACTACGTGGTCCTTGAGCGAATACGCAGCGTGATAGTCCGCATAATCGCGCTTCAAGTCCACGGGCTTGGGCACGGTTGTGCCGTACTCGGGCGGCAACTCCAGTGTCGTGCGGAGGACGATCTCAACCGGGGAACCGAGCTCGAGGGGCTCCGTGGGTTTCTCGGTGTCAGCCGAAATCGTCGGAAGACTGAATGGAGGCAGTGGAAGGATGATCTGCCGGTTGGGCCAGTCGGCGTACTCCCGGCGAGTGTAGTCGTAGGAGAAGCGGAAAGGCGAACCGGCATCGTCGGGCGAGCTGGTGTCCACGTTGGTGACGGTGCCGCCAAAGCCGCTGCCGTAGGAGATCTGCTGCACGAGGTCTTGCCACCCGGTGCGCGGCACACTGCGGAACGCCGCCCGCAAGAACACTTCGACATCTGAGCGATCCGTCCGCTCGAACCGGGCCGTCAACGTACCGTCGCCGGCCAGCTTGGCAGTGACGGTAACGGTTGAAAACAACGGGAAGGGAGGATTGGCGGGAGTGCGCATCAGTCTCGGCGGTCCGCCATCAGGGATGACGAGCGCCTCCTTGTCGCGAAGGGTTCCGAGCAGCAGGCCGTACGGCGCGACCCCGGACGTGGTGTCGAGCCAGGAAAGTTCGTTCCCGCGGTGAACGACCGTAATCACATGGTCGAACTGGCCCGGCGATGGCACGTCGGGATCGACCGTGCCGACGGAGTTGATCAGCGCCGGCCAAGCATCGTAACCGGCCGCCTTGAGGAGCGCAGCCAGCAAGGTGTGTTTGTCCTTGCAGTCACCGTACTCGTTGCCGAGCACCTCGTCGGCTGGGTGGGGCCGGAAGCGGCCGATGCCGAACGACAGGGAGACATAGTGAATCTTGCCGGAGACAAAGGCGTAGAGGGCCCGAATCTTCTCCTCGTCACTGGTCAGACCGACCGTCAACTCGGCGGCCTTGGCGCGGATTGCCGGGCTGACCGCCACGCCGGGTTTCTGCAACTCACCGTACCAGCGGCCGACCTCCTCCCATGTGCGGAACGTCGTGGCCTGTACCGACGGGCGAGGGCCCTCGCGTGGCTTCGGCTGCTTGTCCACGCCTTTGCTGTCCAGGTTGGCGGTCTTCCACGTGTAGATGCGGCGGCGACCCTCGTCTTTGATCTGCGGCTGCAACTCAGGCGTACTGATCTTCAGGGCGGTGTCGCGAGGAACGCTGACCTCGAGTTCCTCGTCCTTGGAGATCAGGTCTCGTACAAAGGTGTAATTGAACCAGAACTGTCCTGGGACCTGTGACTTCGAGGTGCGGACGCGGATACGGGACTCCAGTGTGTCGCCCACCCCCAGTGCTTTTACCGTGATGTGCTTCTCGTGGAGGTCGCTGTACATGGGGGCGACGCGGGTGACGTCCGCGGGCATGTCCTGGATGTTCGACGGAGGGGTCACGACGACCGTGCCGTCTAGCTTTCGCACCCGCACGTAGTCGACGTCCACGCTCTGGTCCACACTGGTGTAGGGAAATGTCAGGACCGCCAAGGCCTTGACGCCGGCTTCGGCCTGCACGCGGATCACCTCGGTCGTCTCGCGGACGCTCGAGCCATCCGCCTCGAACGAGGCGCGGGTAACGTGCCGCTCCAGAATGATGGCCTCGTTGGAGGGGTTGGCGCTCGTCGCGGTCGAAGCAGGTTTGACCTCCTGATGTGGAGGTTGTGCCAAGCACGGCTCTGGCACCACGAGCAGCGCAATTACCAGAGGCAGCGAAAAAGGTAGAAGACAGCGCATGAGCGGCGAGCGGCAGGAAGAATCCCCCAGCCGGATACTACCATGCCGGCTGCTCACGCCGCTGATCGTCCGCCTTGAGCGGATTTGCGCCGGGTCATCGGGTCATTCGCAGTTCGTGATCTGGCCCACACTGGCTCTGACGAAGGTATTTGCTAGGTCCAGAGCGGGCTTGCGTCAACCCGTAACCGCCCTACACAAAGACGAGGTTCGTGAGGAACGGAGACTTTTTTCCAAAACGGGCGACAGGTAGGTCTGGAGCTCTTCTTGGAAGTGTAAATGTGGTCTGACTGCGTGACTGAGCCTCGGACTTCGGAGCTCCTTGGCGGTCCTTGACGCCCTCAGCCGGCGTTTCGAGGAGATGCTCTCCAGGCTGGATGGGTCGTTCCGGCTTCCGACCTGATCGGCGTCTCAGCGGATTTCGAAAGCGGATTTGTACTCCAGCTTCGTCCCCGTGATCCAGTCCTCGATGACGTGGAGCTGGGTGTATTTCCCTCTCGGCACGCCGGCCTCCAGCGAGACGCGGGCGGTCAGTGGCAGGTAGAACGTGGCGGGGTGGTACACGAACGTGTCCTCGACGTTCTGCCAGTCGGGGCGGTCGAGAATGACCTCACCCGAGGGTCCGATGAGCCGGTAGGCCACGTGGAGGCTCGCCTTGTCGTCGCGGAAGCCGATGCCGAAGATGCCGAACGTGTAGTGGACGGGCTGTTCGGCAAGGAACACGGGCGGGCTGACGGGAGGGCCGTCCTCGGAGGAGCGGAACGTGAAGTCGCGCACCTCCAGCTTGCTGGCGGGTTCGATGGGCGTGCCCTGCACCGTGATGGCGGGCGAGCGCTCGACGCTCTTCTTCCCGAGAGCATCCTCGGCCTTGATCACCACCTTGCACGTCCCGGGGGGAACGAACGGTGGCAGGCGGAAGTGCAGCGTCCCTGTGATCGGGACGTTGCCGGTGACCGGCTCGCGGACCGCCAGGTTGACGGGCCTGTCGAGTGGCAGGCCCGCGGCGTCGTACGGAACCATCGTGATCGAAACGTCCACCAGGTTCTTGGTGTCCCTCGCGTACCCCGTCAGCTCGTACCTGAGGAAGACCTGGTCGCCGGGCCTGTAGGGTCCACGCTTGCGCACCGGGCCGCCTTCCGACTCCAGGAACTCCAGAGTGGCGACCGTGATGCCGGTAGCGGGAGGCGGTGCGGCTCGGTGTATCACGTACGCACCGTACGCCCCGCCGCCGACGCCCGCGAGCCACAGGGAAACGACCAGGGCCCGCAGGCCCTTGCTCGGCTCTCTTTCCACCACCACCGTGTCGGCGACGTGGTCGCCCAGACGCTGACGCTGCTTGGAGAAGATCGCGATGAAGAACCCCACCAGGTAACCGGCCAGCGCGTCCACGATTCGGAGCAGGTTGCGCAGGAACGACGCGCCCATGGTGCACTCCCCGCCATACGTCATCCTCACCTGCACCCCCACTATCGCCTTTCCGAGGGTGACGCCGAAGGCCCCCTCGAGGAGGAAGGTGTAGAGGAAGCCGAAGAGAAGGGTGGCGGCGATCGCTACGACGCCGGGCTTCCCGGTGAGCGAAAAGCCGCTCTCGGTGACCCCGCCCCAACGGGTCGCCGCCCACATCCCGGCGGCCGCGAAGGCGGCGGCCAGCAGTACGGTATCCAGCACCACCGCGATCATCCGGTCCCCGAGGCGCGCTACCGGGGGTCCGGCGAGGCCCGGAGCACCGACGACAGGTGGTGGCGGGGCGGCGGCCTTGCGCCCGCTCTGCGAGGGCAGGGAATGCGCGCACATCTCACACACGGAGCTGAAGTCCGAGTTCTTCCACCCGCAATCCGGGCAGAACATGGTCACCTCCATGCGTTCGTCAGCAGATCAAGTTTGGGGCCGGGTACAGCCCGCTGTCAACGCGAGAACGTCACTCACTGCGGCGGCGGGGCGGCCCTAGCGCTTGGGCTTGTAGAGCCCGGCCCTGTTGATGCCGAGCATCCCGGCCTTGTACGAGCGCTCGTCCACCTTGGAAAGAGACGCCACCTGCCGCCGGCCCAGGAGCGGGAAGTGCCGGACGGTGTCGAGCCGTGAGGCGATCACCCCCAGACCCTCGTCGCTGGTCTCCCAGCAGAGAGCGTCGAAGCGGGAGAGGTCGAGGGGTCTCGAGTAGGCGCGGAGGGTCTTCTCGCGGTCCCCGTTGAAGAAATCCTCGAAGTAGGAGAGCACGAGCTCCCGCAGGGTACGGAACACCGGCTCCCGATAGCGCAGGCCGACGTAGTTGGACTGTGCCACCGCACCGATGTGCCCGCCGCGCCGGAAGATCGCGATGATGTGGTCATCGTCGCGCACGGCCCTCATGTCAACCAGCAGGGGAGGGTGGCCCAGGCGGCGCAACGCGGCCGCCGCGAACAGCGCCCCGTCGAAGCAGTGGGCCTTGCGGTCGCGCAGCACGCTCCTCGGGCAGCGGTAGACGGGGTCCGCGCTGTACGAAAGCCGGTCGAGAAAAGCCTGGATGCGCGCCGGATCGGTGAGGCGGTCGAGCACCGCGAGCTCGGCCCTGGTCCACTGGCCGCGACTTCTCGTTCTGCTCAACGGGTCGCCCTCATGCCCCGTGCGCGGCCACCGGCGTGGCTGACGCACGGGCGCTCTTCGCGGCCGGCCCCGTGAACTCGTGACAGGAGGCGCAGTCGCCGCCGTCCTTGTAGTGGTCCTTCTTGTCGTCGTGGCAGGCCACGCATGCGTCGCGGCCGGTGACCTTCCAGATGTGCTGCGTGTGGCAGTCGGTGCAGGAGGCGTCCGGATGGCCGCCCTTCGTGTGCAACTGCGGGAGGCTGTCGTGGCAGGTCTTGCAGTCGTTGATGGGCTTGATCTCCTGCTCCTTCGCGTGGCAGGTGTCGCACCCCCCCGACATCATCGGTGCCTTGGCGTCGAGCCCGTGGCAGGAGGTGCAATCCGCGCTGGGACGCACGCCGGGGGCGTGGCATCGGTTGCACATCATCGTCGCGTGCTTGCCCTTGAGCGCAAAGGGGTGCCAGGCCTCCTCGGAGACCGGCGGCAGGGCACCGAGCGACTCCAGCGGGCCGCGCTGCGGCATCGTGTGGCAGGCGGTGCATGACCGGGTGAGGATGTTACCGTCGGCCGTCGCGTGCCGGCCGTCGTGGCAGCGGAAACACCCCGGCCAGTTGCGGTGGCCGATGTTGTCCGGGTAGGTGGTCCAGTCGACCTTCATCTTCGGGAACACGCTGCGGTTGTAGATGCCGATGGCGATGGCGACCGCGTCTTCGATGTCCGGGCCCCTGTTGCTGTGCACGGTTGGGTAGTTCTTGGCGTAGAAGTTGAAGATCCTGTCGCGGATTTGCTTGTTGGCGGTGGCCTGGTCGGGGTAGCCCGCCATCAGGGCTTCCGCCGTCGTTTTCTTGATCCATGGGAGGTCCCGCTTGATGCCGCCGTTGTTGAGGGCGAGGTCGATGGCCCGATCGGGCGGGGTGAAGATGTGGGTGGGCCGGTTGTGGCAGTCCATACAGTCCATGGTTTTCTTGGGCAGCTTCGCAAGCTCATCGCGGGAGATCGGCTTGTCGAGCGAGGTGTACTCCCGCTCCTGTCCGTACGACCCGACGACCTTGAACCAGGCGATGTCCAGCTCCTTTTCGTCGCGGGCGGCGTAGATGATCTTGTTGTCGACCACCATGTGCCAGTGGATCCCCGCGCTCTGGCCGAGCTTCGAGCTGCCGCCGCCGGTCTTGATCATCAAGCTGATCTGATCGCTGGTGTTGGCCTCGTCGTACCGGAAGTAGGGGATTTGCAAGAGCTGCGCCCCGTAGAACTTCTGCGGCCAGTGGCACTCCTCGCAAGTCTCCCGCGCCGGGCGCAGGTTCTTCACCGGGACCGGGATCGGCGTGGGGTAGGTGTGGAACGTCACGGCCAGGACCTGCCGCGCGCCGGAGAGCTTGGACTTCACGTAGAACGACGCTCCGGAGCCCACGTGGCAGTCCACGCAGCGGACCTTGGCGTGGGGGGAGTGCTGGTAGGCCACAAACTCGGGCTCCATGACGGTGTGGCAGAGCCTGCCGCAGAAAGTCACGGATTCGGTGAAGAGGAACGAGTGGTACCCGGCGACAACCAGGACCAGCACGAGCAGGAACCCACCGACCAGGGCGTAGGCGAACTTCTTGCGCTGGAGATCATCGTTGAGATCCACCCTTGGATACGGAGGTGGCGCCTCAGCCCCCAGCTTGCGCCGGCGCCGGCTCTCCCGCCGCATGCCGTACAGGACGATGACCAGCCCGAGGAGGAGGAAGGCCGGGAAGATCATGTAGGTGACGATCCCGAAGTAAGGGTTGGTCTGCCTCATGACGAACTGCACCGCCGACGCGAAAACGATCAGAAGGGTGCTGCCCGCAACCACGAGCCCGCCGAAGTAGCTCAACGGGTTCCTGTAGAGCCCCTGACCTGGCTGGTGTTTGGTCACCGATCTCCCTCCCCGCGAGTCTCCTGCCCCACGCCGA
>Ga0315297_10003449_pt1 | contig 10167 bp, 8 predicted proteins | sample YL17G15_0_MG_FD_203628 | JGI IMG/M metagenome (GOLD analysis project Ga0315297, IMG submission 203628) | Sediment microbial communities from Yellowstone Lake, YNP, Wyoming, USA - YL17G15_0 | ecosystem: Environmental > Aquatic > Freshwater > Lake > Sediment | place: USA: Wyoming | collected...
CCAGGCGGCGGTGGTCATCCGCATCGCGTCGGACCAGGACCTCACCGACCAGTACGAAATGCTCGAGAAGTACCTGCAGCGCCCGATCGAGCGCCTGGAAGGCGTCGCGCGCGTGGAACTGCAGGGGGTGGAGCCCCGCGAGGTGCGTGTGCTGGTCGATCCGAGCCGCCTCGCAGCCTATGGCGTGGACGTACAGAAGCTCCGCGCCCTGCTGGAATCCAGCAATTTCTCGGTGAGCGCCGGCGAGATCACGGAGAACGGAGCGCGCTTCACCGTGCGGCCGATCGGCGAGTTCAACACGCTGGACGACGTGCGCGCGCTGATCGTGATGCCCGGCGTGCGCGTCTCCGACGTCGCCCAGGTCGAGCTGGTGGCGCCGGAACTCGGCGTCGGCCGGCGCATGGACGGGCAGCGAGCCGTCGGTATCGACGTCTACAAGGCGACGCAGGCCAACGTCGTGGACGTGGCGGACCGTGTGATTGCCGCGGTGGACGAGGCCCGCAAGGTACCGCAGCTGCAGGGCATCAAGATCCTGGTCGTGGGCAACGAGGCGGACAGCATCCGCCAGTCGCTGCGCGAGCTGCGCAATGCGGGCATCGTCGGCGCCGTGCTGAGCTTCTTCATGTTGCTGTTCTTCCTGCGGCATCTGCCCACCACGATCATCGTCAGCCTGGCGGTGCCCGCCTCGCTGCTCGTGACGCTGGCCGCCATGTACTTCTTCGGCTTCACGCTCAACATCCTCACCATGATGGGCATGCTGCTCGCGATCGGCATGCTGGTGGACAACTCCGTCGTGATCACGGAGAGCATCTTCCGCCACCGGCAGCTCATGCCCGGGCGACCCTTCGAGGCCACCCTGGCCGGCGTGCGTGAGGTGGGCGTCGCTACGCTCGCGGGCACGTTCTCGACCATCATCGTCTTCCTGCCACTGGTGTTCGGCGAAAAGAACCAGATGTCGATCTTCCTGGTGCACGTCGCCGTACCGATCGTAGTCGCGATGCTCGCCTCGCTGATCGTTGCGCAGACGCTGATCCCGATGCTCGCGGCGCGCATGTCCCCGCCTCCGCCGGTGGCCGAGGATTCCTGGTTCGGACGCCTGCAGGGCCGCTACATGCGCTCGCTCGAGTGGGCGCTCTCGCATCGCAAGCTGATGGCGCTGTTCACGGTGCTGATCCTCGTGTCGCCGGTGCCGCTGTTCGTGCTGAAGCTGGCCAAGGTTGACCCCTTTCCGCAGGAGGCCAGCCGCACCATCGGTCTCGCCTACCACCTGCAGGGCTCGTACCCGATGGAGCGCGTCGAGCAGGCCGTGAAGCGGGTCGAGGCCTACATCGAGGCGAACAAGGAGCGCTTCGACGTCGACAAGTACTACTCGTTCTGGCTCAACGACGATGCCTACACCCGGCTCTACCTGAAGCCGAAGCAAGACGCGAAGGTGCCGGCCGTGGAGGTGATGCGCCGGGTGATGGAGAACATCCCTGAGATCATCATCGGCAAGCCTTCGTTCCAGTTCGACGACAACGCCTCGGGCTCCACGTCGTTCAGCCTGCAGCTGTCCGGCGAATCGACCGAGCGCCTCGCCGGTATCTCGCAGGAAGTGGCCCACCGGCTTGCTTCGGTGCCAGGGCTCGAAGCCGTCCGCTCCGAGGCGGGGACCGGCGATCAGGAAGTGCAGGTGATCGTGAATCGTGACCGCGCCTCGCAGCTTGGGCTCACGACGCAACAGGTCGCCCTGACGGTGGCCGGCGCGATGCGCGGCGACAAGCTGCCGGAGCTGCGCACGACCGATCGCGAGCTGACGATGCGGCTGGCATTCCGGGAGTCGGACCGGCAGTCGGTGGACGACCTTGCCAAGGTGCCGGTCATGCTGGCGGACGGCACGCGCACGGAACTCGGCGCCGTCGCGGACTTCATCGTCACGCCCAGCGACCGCGAGATCCAGCGCGTCAATCGCCTCACGACCGTCGTGATCAATGCCAACATGGCCGAGGGCACGACGATGGACGAGGCACGCAAGCGCGTCGAACCCATCATGAATGCCTATCCGCTGCCGCCGGGATACTCGTGGAAATTCGGCCGCGGACTGGACGAGAACGACAAGGCCATCCAGACGATGGTGCAGAACATCCTGCTGGCCGTCGTGCTGATCTTCCTGGTGATGGCGTCGCTGTTCGAATCGGCGCTCTACCCGCTGTCGATCATCACTTCGATCCTGTTCGCCATCGTGGGCTCGATCTGGTTCCTGACGCTGACAGGGACGACGATCACGATGATGGCCATGATCGGGTTCATGGTCCTGATCGGCGTCGTCGTGAACATCGGCATCGTGCTGATCGCGCACGTCATCGACCTGCGCGAGGCAGGCATGTCACGCCACGACGCGATCCTGCACGCAGGGCGCGACCGCCTGCGGCCGATCATGATGACGGTGCTGACGACGCTGCTCGGGTTGCTGCCTCTCGCCATCGGCGACGCCCAGATCGGCGGCGGCGGCGAAGGCCCGGCGTACTTCCCGATGGCGCGCGCCATCATGGGCGGCCTGGCATTCTCGGCTGTCGTTTCGCTGCTGATCGTGCCGATGTTCTACGTGTGGTTCGACGACCTGAACGAGTGGCGCATGAGGATTTTCGCCAAAGGCGAGGATACGCAACCTGCGGCCGGGGGCACCGTCATCGACGGCAGCGCAACGATTCGGCCGTGAGCCTGGTCGGGCTGAGCGGCAGGATGGCGTCAATTCAGCGCACGAGCGCCTGGTAGACGTCCCAGAATTCCTCGAGCAGCACGTTGGGCACCGGGCGTGCGCGCCCTTGCCCGTCTGGCGCCTGCAGGCTTTCCTGCATCGGAATCACGTCCGTCGCACTCTTGTAGGCAGCCGTGCGGCGCATGCGATCGGTGCGCGCCTTGATGTCCGGCAGGTCGTCCTGCATTTGATCCAGGTCGGCGATCGCACGTCCCGCCACCTGCATCAGCGCGAGACAGTCGTCCCGCCCTCCGTAGCTCGCTTCAAAGACTCGCCGCAACGTGGTCTCCCGCGCGAGCTCTGCCAGCCCGCCCGCCGCGTAGCGCTCGCACAACGATTCCGCATGCGCGATCACCGCCAGATTGACGGCCCGACGCCCCTCGACGCTCAGCCCTTCGAACATCGGCGGCGGCTCGGATTCGATCTCGTGCAGCCGGTCACCGAGGTCAGTGACCTGCATCAGTGACGCATCGATGCGCAGAGCGCGCGACTCGATCGCTTCAGCGAGCCTGCGCCGCCTGAAGTAATTCCAGAAGCCCTGCAGTTGCTGCAGTCGCTGCCGCGCCAGCTTCTGCTCTGCCTGCAACTGGTCCGCCAGGACCCGTGCCTCGACGAGCTCGCGGTCCACGTCGGCTGTCCGCGCACGCCTGGCTCGCTCGAATTCCGCCAGTTGGACCTTGCGATCGCGATCCTTCTGCTGGCGAGCCAGCTCCGTCGCGAAATGATCGAGCCGCCGCGCGCCGGCGCGCCAGACGGCACGCAGCTGGTAATAGGCAAGGCACTTGAGTCCCTCGTCCGGGCGGCCGAGGTACTGCTCGAGCGAGTCGATCTGCTCCTGGACCCGCATCGTCGAGCCTTCCTGGAGCTTCAACCGGTCGAGCAGGCGATGACGCTCGTCGTCGATCGCGTTCAGTTCCTTCTTGAGCTCGGCACGGTTCCGGAACAGCGCGACGAGGCGCTCGTCCTCGACGGAGGGCTGCCGGCCGGCCAGCCGATAGGCCAGCCGCCGCAGTGAATCAGACAGGCGGCTCATGCGCTGCCGAGGCGAGCGGCACGGCCGATGAGGCCGTGAAGCGGTGACCGCGCTCCATGCAATAGTCCAGCCACTTGTTCAGCAGCATGTTGCGCAGCCAGCGCTCGCCGAGAGCTGCCCCGACGCTGGAGCGGATCTGCTCGAGTCCCGGGTGGCGCACCCAGCGCGCGCAGTGCGTGGCTTCGGCGAGGCGCGCATCGTGGTAGACGCGAACCTCGAGGTCCGGGTCGGCAACGGCGCCCGACGGCTCCTCGAACAGGTAGGTGAGTCGGAGGATGGAGGTGTACGGGCTGTGCTCGAGGATCTCGAGGTGCAGATCGCAATCACCCGCCACATGCGAAACACGGCGGCCGGACAAGCCCCTGACGTCGCGCACCAGCTCGCGCAGCCGGATGTAATTGCTTTCGTAGAGCGTCATCAGGCTTACGAAGCTCACCGGCCTGGCCCGCCACGACGTGACGCACAGGGTATCCGCAATCATGGATCGACTATAGCACAGCGCTTTTGCGCAACCGTGACACGGGCCACACCCTACGGGCGCAGCCGCCGCTCGATGCCCTTGCGTTCGATGATGCGGCTGGCGATTTCCTCGATGGAGCACTCGGTGGTATCGAGCGACGGGATGCCGTGCCGGTGCAGGAGATTCTCCGCACTGCGAACCTCGAACTCGCATTGCGCGATCGACGAGTAGCGGCTGCCGGGGCGGCGTTCATTGCGAATCTGTTGCAGGCGATTCGGCGCGATGGTCAGGCCGAAGAGCTTGGCGGTGCAGGCTCGCAGCGCCGCCGGCAACTGCTTGCTCTCGAAATCATCCTCGGTGAACGGGTAATTGGCCGCGAACACGCCATATTGCATGGCCATGTAGACGCAAGTGGGCGTCTTGCCCGAGCGCGAGACCCCGACGAGCACCACGTCGGCACGGTCATAATCCGTCGTGATCGAGCCATCGTCGGCCGCCAGAGCAAAATTCGTCGCCTCGATGCGCGTGCTGTAGACGAGCTGGTCGGCGATACCGTGCGCACGCCCTGCCCGTTCCGACGACTTGACCGCCAGTTCGCCCTCGAGCGGCCCGAGAAACGCGTCGAAGAAATCGAGGAACAGGCCGTTGCTGCGCTTGACCGTCGCGCGCAGGTCGCCCTTGACCAGAGTGCTGAAAACAACGGGCCGCATGCCATCAGCCGCGGCCGTTGCGTTGATCTTCCTGACGGCTTCCTCTGCCTTGTCAATCGTGGCGATAAATGGCAGAGTCACCTGTCGGAATTCCAGGCCATCGAATTGCGTGAGCAGACTGTGTCCCATCGTCTCAGCGGTCACGCCGGTCTGGTCGGAAACGAAAAATACCGTTCTGCGATTCATCGGCACGGCGGTTCCTGTCGCGCACATCCGGCGCACAGTCTTTCACTACCCCGGTTGACGTAGCAAGAGGAACGCGCGTGCGTCCGTACACCCTGCCATTCGACAAGCTCGGTCGCCACGACGTCGGCGAGGTCGGCGGCAAGAATTCGTCCCTCGGAGAGATGATCGCGAACCTCGCGGCACTGGGCGTCAGCGTCCCGGACGGCTTCGCTACCACGGCCGACGCGTACCGCGACTTCCTCGCGCACGGCGGCCTCGCGGACCGGATCGCTGCCGAGCTGGCCAGCCTCGACGTGGACGATGTCGCGCGGCTCGCGATCACCGGCGCGCGCATCCGCGACTGGATCCTGTCAACGCCGTTCCCCGCCCGGTTGCAGCAGGAGATCGAAGCCGGCTACGACCGGATGTGCGACGGCCGCGCAGGCGTCGCGGTGGCGGTGCGCTCGTCGGCCACGGCCGAAGACCTTCCCGAGGCTTCCTTCGCCGGCCAGCAGGAGACGTTCCTCAACGTCCGCGGCCGCGACCATGTCGTGCAAGCCGTGCACGAGGTCTTCGCCTCGCTGTTCAACGATCGCGCCATCTCGTACCGCGTGCATCAGGGCTTCGATCACTCGCTGGTCGCACTGTCGGCTGGCGTGCAGTACATGGTGCGCAGCGACCTCGGCTCGAGCGGCGTCATGTTCACGCTCGACACCGACTCGGGCTTCCGCGACGTGGTGTTCATCACTGCGTCGTACGGCCTCGGCGAGACCGTCGTGCAGGGCGCCGTGAATCCGGACGAATTCTACGTCTACAAGCCGTCGCTCCGCAGCGGCCACCAGCCGATCCTGCGGCGCACACTTGGCGCCAAGGCGATCAAGATGACGTACGCGGCGGCCGGGCAGATCGGCAAGCGCGTCGTCACCGTGGACGTACCGGAAGCGGATCGCATGCGCTTCTGCATCACCGATGCCGACATCCTGGAGCTGTCGCGCCAGGCACTCACCATCGAGGATCACTACGGTTGCCCGATGGACATCGAGTGGGGCAAGGACGGCGAGACAGGCAAGATCTACATCCTGCAGGCGCGGCCCGAGACGGTGCAGAGCCGCGCCGGCCGCACCCTGAATCGCTACACGCTCAAGGAAAAGGGCAAGGTCCTCGCGACCGGCCGCAGCATCGGCCAGCGCATTGGCGCCGGCCCCGCGCGCATCATTCGCGACATCAAGGAAATGGCGCGCGTCGAGACCGGCGACGTGCTCGTGGCCGACATGACCGACCCGGACTGGGAACCGGTCATGAAGCGCGCTTCGGCCATCGTGACGAACCGCGGCGGGCGCACCTGCCACGCCGCCATCATCGCGCGCGAACTCGGCATTCCCGCCGTCGTGGGCTGCGGCGATGCCACGAAAAAGATCGCTGAAGGACAGCCCGTCACGGTCTCCTGCGCCGAGGGCGACACCGGCTACATCTATGAGGGTCAGCTCGAGTTCGCGCAGTCGCAGATCGAGCTCGATTCCCTGCCCCAGATCCCCGTCAAGATCATGATGAACGTCGGCAACCCCGACCGCGCCTTCGATTTCGCCGGCATCCCTAATCGCGGTGTCGGCCTCGCGCGCCTCGAGTTCATCATCAATCGCATGATCGGCGTGCACCCGAAGGCGTTGCTCGGTTTTGATGCTCTCGACCCGGATCTCAAGGACACCATCCGCCGGCAGATGGCAGGCTACTCGGATCCGGTCGAGTTCTACGTCGAGAAGCTCTGCGAGGGCATCGGCACGATCGCCGCCGCGTTTGCACCGGAGCCGGTAATCGTCCGGTTGTCGGATTTCAAGTCGAACGAGTACGCGAACCTGATCGGCGGCCGGCAATACGAGCCGGTCGAGGAAAACCCGATGCTCGGGTTCCGGGGCGCCGCGCGCTACGTGGACGAGGCCTTCCGCCCCTGCTTCGAACTCGAGTGCCGCGCGCTGAAGCGCGTGCGAGGCGAGATGGGACTCAAGAACGTCTGGGTGATGGTGCCATTCGTGCGCACCCTGCACGAGGCCGAGAAGGTCGTGGAACTGCTGGCCGTCAACGGGCTGAAGCGCGGTGAGGACGGCCTCAAAGTGATCATGATGTGCGAGCTGCCGACCAATGCGGTGCTCGCGGACCGTTACCTCGAATTCTTCGACGGCATGTCGATCGGCTCGAACGACATGACGCAGCTGACGCTCGGTCTCGACCGCGATTCCGCGGTGATCGCGCACCTGTTCGACGAGCGCGACGCTGCCGTGAAGGCGATGCTGTCGATGGCGATCAAGGCCTGCCGCAAGGCCGGCAAGTACATCGGCATCTGCGGCCAGGGTCCCTCCGATCATCCGGACCTGGCGCAGTGGCTGGTCGAGCAGGGCATCGAGAGCATGTCGCTCAATCCGGATACGGTCGTCGAGACGTGGTTGTTCCTCGCCAGCGCGTCCAAGTGATGTGCCCACGGCGGAGGCATGCAGGGAGATAGCCCCTCGCGCGCGCTCCCGCCAACCGCAGGCACCGCAAGGGTTCGGTCTTTTTCCGGGCGATCCGGCTCGATTCCCGGCTCGCCGGGCGGTGAATTGCCGGTTAACGTGCGTCGGCCTGCGAATCCATCCAATTAGACATACTGACATATACAGTATTATGCTTCGACATATGCGAACCACCGTCAGGCTCGATGACGCGTTGCTCGATCGCGCCAGGCAGGAAGCCGCGCGGCGCGGCGTAACCCTGACCTCACTGATCGAGCAGGGCCTGCAACTGGTCCTGCGTCGCCCCTTGAAGCGATCCGAGCGTCCGCGCGTGCAGCTACCTGAGTGTCGCGCCGGCGGCGGCGTCCTGCCGGGCATCGATCTGGACGACAGCGACGCCCTGTTCGATCGTTTGGAGGGCCGCGATTGATCCTCCCCGACGTCAACGTGCTCATCTACGCCTTTCGCTCCGATGCCGAGCGGCACGAACAGTACAAGGCGTGGCTCGAGTCGGTGCTCGACGGGCCGGCAGCCTACGGCATCGCACCACAGGCGCTCGGCAGCGTCGTGCGCATCTGCACTCACCCCCGCGTGTTTGCCCGTCCGAGCAACTTGCGCGATGCGTTCCAGTTCTGTCGCGCTCTGCTGGAACAGCCCAACGCCACCGTCGTGACGCCGGGCGAGCGGCATTGGGAGACGTTCGAGACGCTGTGCCGCGAATCGAAGGCAACCGGCAACCTCGTCCAGGACGCGTGGTTCGCCGCGCTGGCCATGGAAGCCGGATGCGAGTGGATCACGACCGACCGCGACTACGCGCGTTTTCCTGGTCTCGCGTGGCGCAGCCCCTTCTGAGGCCGCGCCCGCCAGAATCACCTGTTGGGTTGCCCTAGGGCTGCCTTCGACAGCGCCTCGGCGGCCCCCACGGCCGTCACTGATCAAAGTGCCGGTGTTCTTCCTGCGAGCGCATGCGCAAGCGTGCCGCTATCGACATATTCGAGCTCGCCGCCCACCGGTACGCCGTGCGCGATGCGTGAGGCGCGCAGGCCGAACCTGGCGGCCACGGAGGCGAGAAAGTGCGCCGTCGCCTCTCCCTCCACCGTCGGATTGGTGGCGAGAATCACTTCCCGCACCTCGCCTTCCGCCAGCAGCTTCTCGAATGCTTCGATGCCGATCTCGGCAGGTCCGACGCCGTCGAGCGGCGACAGGTGGCCCATGAGCACGAAGTAGCAACCGCGGAAGCCACCCGACTGCTCGATGGCGACGACGTCCGCCGGGGATTCGACGACGCACAGCAGCGTGCGATCACGGCTGGGCGTCGAGCACACGGGACAGAACTCGCCCTCGGCGAACATGCGGCAGCGCTGGCAGTGCCCGAGCTTCTCCATCGCGCCGACGACGGAGGCGGCGATCTCACGGCCGCCATCCCGATCACGCTCGAGCAAGTGGAATGCCATGCGCTGCGCCGACTTCGGACCCACGCCCGGCAGGCAGCGCAGCGCCTCGATCAGGCGGCTCAGGGAAGGCGGGTACAGCATCGGCTCAGAACGGCAGCTTCATGCCCGGCGGCAGGTTGATTCCGCCCATCACGCTCGACATCCGTTCCTGAGTGGCGGCTTCGACGCGCTGCGCGGCATCGTTGATCGCGGCGGCCACGAGGTCCTCGATCATTTCGCGATCATCGAGCGGCACGGTCGGATCGATCTGCACGCGCCTCGCCTCGTGCTTGCCGTTCATGGTCACCTTGACCATGCCGCCGCCGGATTCACCGGTGACTTCCAGCGCCGCAATTTCTGCCTGCGCCTTCGCCATGTTCGCCTGTAAGGCCTGCGCCTGCTTCATCATGTTGCCGATGCCGCCCTTCATGTTCGTCGCGTCTCCAGGAATTTTGGGGGTTCAGTTCAACGGTTTGACGGATCCAGGCTTGACCGTGGCGCCGAACACCTCGCGCATGGCGCGCACTGCCGGGTCGGTTGCTATCGCCTGCTCGGCCGCGCGCAGTTTGTCATCGGCAGCCAGCGCCTGATGCTTTGCCGGCGTCATGACCCCCGGCTCGGCGTCGGCGATTTCGAGCCGAATCGTTGCGCCAAAGTGCTGTGACAAGGCCTGCGCCAGCTTCTGTTCGAGTTGCGCGCGGCGGAAATGCGCGCCCTCGCTGTCGAGGCGCAGCCTGATCAGGTCGCCCACGCGGGCCACCAGCACACTGTGTGCCGCGAGCTGGCTCGCCGGCCCCTGCAGGCCCAGCGCCGCGACGATCGAAGGCCAGTCCTCGGCTGCCGCACACGCTGCCGGAGGAAGGCTGGCCGTCGCCTCACGGGGCGCGCTTGCCTTGGGTGCCGCACGGCCCGGAGCCGCTGCCCGTGCCGGGGCAGTCTTCGGCGCCGACGCCGTCGGCAGCCCCACTGAGCCTTGCTCGGGCTGGAACGCGAGCATGCGCAGCAGCGCCATCTCGAAGCCGGCGCGCGCGTCCGGCGCGTAATCGAGGTCGCGCCGTGCGTTGATCGCGATCTGATACAAGAGTTGCAGGTCTTCGGGGGCAAACTGCCCTGCCAGCGTCGCGAGCGCAGCGTCCTCTTCTTCGT
>Ga0315297_10003451_pt1 | contig 10166 bp, 10 predicted proteins | sample YL17G15_0_MG_FD_203628 | JGI IMG/M metagenome (GOLD analysis project Ga0315297, IMG submission 203628) | Sediment microbial communities from Yellowstone Lake, YNP, Wyoming, USA - YL17G15_0 | ecosystem: Environmental > Aquatic > Freshwater > Lake > Sediment | place: USA: Wyoming | collected...
GGCCCTCCTCTATGCCGCGAACTACTTCATCTTCCACGATCCCCGGGAGATGTTCTTCCTGATGGCGAACGACTTCGCCTTCCTCTTCGTCAACGTCCTGCTCGTCATCGTCCTCATCGAGCGGCTCCTGGCCAGGCGTGAGAAACAGGCCATCCTCCGCAAGCTCAACATGGTCATCGGCACGTTCTTCAGCGAGGTCGGCCTGGAGCTCCTCCGGTGCTTCTCCGGCTACATCGAGAACGGGGACGTCCTCAAGAAGGAGCTGAACGTCCTCCCGGCCTGGACCCATAAGGATTTCGCCCGGGCCATGGCCGCGGCCCGGAGCTTTCCCTATGACCTGAACATCGAACCGTCGTCCCTGGCCGAGCTCAAAGCCTTCTTCGAAAAGAAGAGGAGCTTCCTCGTCCAGCTCCTGGAGAATCCCAATCTCCTCGAGCACGACCGGTTCACCGACCTCCTCTGGGCGGTCTTCCATCTGGCCGAGGAGCTGGATTTCCGGCAGGGCCTGGACAGCCTGCCCGAGGCGGACTACCTCCACCTCATGAACGACGCGAAACGGGCCTGTTCGCACCTGACCGCGGAATGGATCGCCTACCTCGAGCACCTCAAGGGGAGCTATCCGTACCTGTTCTCGCTCGCGGCCCGCATCAACCCCTTCAGCCCGGACCCCTCGGCCGTCATCCGCTGAGGCTAGGGGGGGAGCCGAGTCAAGTCAACGGGAGCAGGACGGTGAAGGTCGTCCCCTCCCCCGGCCGGCTCTTGACGGAGATCGTCCCCTGGTGGGCCAGGACGATGTGCTTGACGATGGACAGGCCGAGGCCCGTGCCGCCGAGCTTCTTGGACCGCGACTTGTCGACGACGTAGAACCTCTCGAAGATGTGCGGGAGGTGCTCGGCGCCGATGCCGAGACCGGTGTCGGCGACCTCGATCGCGAAGCTCTTTCCGTCGGACCCGAGCCGGATGAGGACGCGGCCCTTGTCCGTGTACTTGATCGCGTTGTCCACGAGGTTGATGAGCAGGCGCTCGATCTCGTAGGGGTCGGCGCTGATCTTCGGGAGGGCCGGTCCGGCTTCCAACGACACCGCCAGGCCCTTATCGGCCGCCCGTTTCTCGAACATCTTGAGGATGGTCGCGGCGACGGCCGCGACGTCAACGCTTTCCTTTCCGATGGCCGTCCCCTTGTCCTCGAGCCTCGAAAGGACAAGCAGGTCGTCCACGATGGCGATCATCCGGTCCGTGTTCCTCCTGACGATCTCGAGATAACCGCGGTTGTCCGTCCCGACCGTCGGCTCCATGGTCTCGACAAACCCCTTGATGGCCGCGAGCGGGGTCTTGAGCTCATGGGAGACGTTGACGACGAAGTCCTTCTTGATCTTTTCGAGCCGGCGGAACTCGGTGATGTCCCGGAGCATGACGACATAGCGGTCATCGGAGGTCAACGGGGAGATCGTCGAGGAATAGATCCCGTCGCCCAGCGCGATCTCCTCCGAGGCCGTGCGTTTGGAGTCCTTGGCCCCTCTGACGACCTCGGCCAGTCTCGAGCTGCGGATGACCTCCCAGTAGTATTTCCCTTCCGGGGGGCCGAAATCGACGATCCGACGGAAGCCCTCGTTGCAAAGGAGGATCCGGCCGTCATGGTCCAGGACGCAGAGCCCTTCCTTGATGGAGGCCAGGATGCTGTTGAGCTCCTCCGTCTGAAGCCTGATCTGCTGGAACATCGCCTTGAGGTTCTCCGTCATGGCGTTGAAGCTGAGGGCATACTTCTTGAACTCCCCCTGCTGGCGCACGGAGACCTTGGTGTCGAAATTGCCGGCCGCGACCCGGGCCGAGGCGTCGATGAATTCCCGGAGCGGCTTCGAGACCGACCGAGCGAAAAAGTACGCCCCGGCCAGGGCCAGGAGCGTGACGAGCCCGATGATCCGGAGAAGGTCGGACCGGAGCCGGTCGAAGAGCTGGTCGAGGTCGGTCATGAACAGGCTCAGACGGAGGACCCCGGCCGTCCGGCCGCCCGACTTCAAGGGAAAGCTCATGTACATCATGTCCCGCTTGAGCGTCGAGCTGAAGCGGACCGACATCTGCTTCTCTCCCTGAAGGGCAGCGATGATCTCGGGCCGGTAGAGATGGTTCTCCATGTCCCGGGGCTCCTTCTCAGAGTCCGCCAGGACCGTGCCGTCCGCGCTGATCACGGTGATCCGCGTGGAGGTCTTTTTCCCGAAGCCCGTGACGTAATCCTCGAGACTTCCTGCGCCTTGCCCTTCGAGATAGGCCGTCACGGGGCCTTCCAGGATCGAGGCCACCCGTTCCAGGCGGGCGGCCTGCTCCTGCATGTAGTGGCGGCGCATCGGCCGGGGGGCGAATACGGCCACAGCCCCGGCCAGGAACAGGATGACCAGTGCGTAACCCAGAAAGATCCGGAGAAAGATGGAGTTCCTCATTCTTCAACCTTGTAGCCGACGCCGCGGACGTTCTTGACGAGCGAGGCCGCCGGGCCCAGCTTATCCCTGAGGTTGCGGATGTGGACGTCGACCGTCCGGTCCACGACCGCTTTCTCGTGACCCCAGAGATGGTCGAGGATCTGGTCCCGGGTGAAGACCCGCCCGGGCCGCGACGCCAGGATCTGCAGGATCTTGAACTCGGTGGCCGTCAAGTCGACTTTCCGGCCGTCGTGCGCGACCTCGTGCTTGTCCAGGTCGATGAGGAGCGAGCCCAGGACGATCTGGCGGACGGCGTCCCGCTGCTCCTGTCTCCTCAGAACGGCCTGGATCCGGGCGATGAGCTCGTTCACCGAGAATGGCTTGGTCACATAGTCGTCGGCGCCTAGCCCCAGGCCGAGGACTTTGTCGGATTCCTCTCCCCTCGCCGTCAGCATGATGACCGGGATCTGGCTCAGGCCCTCGTTCTTCCGGAGATACCGGCAGACGTCCATCCCGTCGATATCGGGGAGCATGAGGTCGAGGAGGATGAGGTCCGGCTTGTCTCTTTCCAGGAACCGGTAGAGGGCCTCCGCGTCCTGGAATCCTTCGAACCGGAAGCCCGCCTTCTGGAGGTTGACGCGGAGGAGCTCGAGGATGTCGGCTTCGTCATCGAGGGCGGCGATCAATGGAGCCATCGGCTCACCTCTTGTCGAGTATTATATGGGAAAGCCCCGGGTTTTTCCTAGAAAAATTTCCCCGGTCGTGCAGGGGGTCCTTCTCCAAAGGCCAGGATAGGAGCTCCGGATGAATCCCGGATTAAGGACCGGTAAAGTTTCGATGAATTCGGATTCCCGCGCCCGCCATTGGGCCTGGGACTTATTAACCGAAAATTAACACATTCTTCATCAATCCTTAACATTTGCGGCTTGTAATGATCACGAATCCCGAGGCTTTCCCAGAGGAGCTCGATCGATGTCTTCCGGGTCCGCCCTTTCCCAGCCTCGGGCGGCGACCCTCAGCAGCATTTTCAAAAAGGCCTTGCGCTCCCGCCGCGCGGCCGGCGCGGCTGCGATGCTCGGGCTCTTGGCTCTAGCGTTGGTCCTGGCACCTTACGTGGCCTCTCCCCTGACGTGGAAACGCCTGGAAAGTTCCCTCTTCGGACGGCTGGCCTGGCTGACGGCGGCCGTCTCGGCCGGGCTGGCGCTGCTCATGTTCCGGGAGATCGTCCGGGCTTACCGGAAGCGTCTGGGCTTTCCGTGGCTCCCCAGCCTGAGCTTTTCGGCCAGCGCCTACGCCTGCATTCTGGCCCTCCACGCCTGCATATCCTAGGATCGCCCGGCGCTGTTGCCGCGGCCCCGTCTCAGGGCTATAATGGGATCACCGCTCAGGAGGGACCCATGACAAAATTACTGCTCATCACGATGGTTCTGGTGTTCGGCGCCGCGGCCCTGGCCGCGAAATACGCTGAGGATACGATCCCAACGTCAAAAGGGGATCTCAAGATCTCCTTCCTCGGCCACGGGACGCTCATGATGGCCTTCGGCGGCAAGGTCATCCACGTCGACCCCGTCAGCGCGGAGGCCGATTATGCCCAACTCCCGAAGGCGGACCTCGTCCTCATCACCCATGACCACTACGACCACCTGGACCCCAAGGCCCTGGAGGCCGTTCGCAAGCCGGGCACGACCGTCGTGGCGTCCAGGGTCTGCGCCGGCAAGGTCAAGGGCGCGGTCATCATCGGCAACGGAGAGTCGACTTCGGCCCTGGGCCTCAAGATCGAGGCGGTGCCCGCCTATAACATCGTCAACAAGCGACCGGACGGCGGGCCCTTTCATCCCAAGGGCGACGGCAACGGCTACGTCATCACGTTCGGCGACAAGCGTGTCTACATCGCCGGCGACACGGAGAACACCCCGGAGATGAAGGCGCTGAACAACATCGACGTCGCCTTCCTGCCCATGAACCTCCCCTACACGATGACGCCCGAGATGGTCGCCGACGCGGCCAGGGCCTTCAGGCCGAAGATCCTCTATCCCTACCACTTCGGGGACACGGACACGGCCAAGCTCGTCAAGCTCCTGCAGGGGGAAAAAGGGATCGAGGTCCGGATCCGGGATATGAAATAGCCGGCGCCGGCGGACGGGCCGGGGGCTTACTTCTCTCCCGGACAACCCTGGAGGCCGGTGAACCGCCCTTCCTCGATGTGGTGCTTGATGGTCTTCCCCTTGACCATGTAGATCACGTCCTCGCCGATGTTCGTGGCGTGATCGGCGATCCTCTCGAGGTGGCGGCCGACGAGGATGAGGTCGACGGCCCGGGGGATGGTCGAGGCGTCCTCCATCATGAACGTCAGCAGCTCCCGGAAGATCTGGCCGTTGAGCTGGTCCACTTCGTCGTCCCGCAGGACGACATTTCGGGCCAAGTCGGCGTCCCCGTTGACGAACGAATTGAGGGCGTCCCGGACCATGCCCTGGGCCATCTCGGCCATGCGGGGGATGTCGATGAGGGGCTTGAGCTGGGGGAACTTGAGGAGCTCGAGGGTCCGTTCGGCGATGTTGACGGCCAGGTCCCCGATCCGCTCGAGGTCGCTCGAGATCTTCATGGCCCCGGTGATGAAGCGGAGGTCCGCGGCCATGGGCTGGCGGAGGGCCAGCATCCGCATGGCCATTTCGTCGACCTCGATGTCAAGCCGGTTGATGGCTTCTTCCTTGTCCAAGACCTCGCAGGCCATGGCATGCTGCCGGTCTTTAAGGCTGCGGACGGCCAGGCCGATCTGCTCCTCGGCCCGGGAGGCCATCTCCAGGAGCTTCTCCTTGAGGTCTTTGAGCTCTTCGTCGAAGGGGCGTTCGGCTTTTGACATCGATCCTCCTCGGCTCGCACCCGTCCGGGTCACCCGAACCGGCCGGTGATATAGTCCTCTGTCAGCTTGCTAGCGGGGTTGGTGAAGATCTTCCCGGTCACGTCGAATTCAATGAGCTCGCCGAGCATCATGAATGCCGTGAAGTCGGAGACGCGGGCCGCCTGCTGCATGTTGTGCGTCACGATGACGACAGTGTAGCGTTTTTTGAGGGCGTGAATCAAGTCCTCGATCTTGGCCGTGGCGATGGGATCGATGGCCGAGCAGGGCTCGTCGAAGAGGATGACCTCGGGCTCGACGGCCAGGGCCCGGGCGATGCACAACCGCTGCTGCTGCCCGCCGGAGAGGGCGAAGGCGTTCGCCTCCAGCCGGTCCTTGACCTCCTCCCAGAGGGCCGCCCCCTGGAGGCTCTTTTCCACGACCTCCTCCAGCTTCCGCGGGTCCCTCATCCCGTTGATCCGGAGCCCGTAGGCCACGTTGTCGAAGATCGACTTGGGGAAAGGGTTGGGTTTCTGGAAGACCATGCCGACCCGGCGCCGGAGCTCGACGACGTCCACGTCCGGGTCGTGGATGTCCTTCCCGTCGAGGAGGATCCTCCCCTCTATCCGTGTCCCGGGGATCACATCGTTCATCCGGTTGAGGGTCCGGATGAAGGTCGACTTGCCGCATCCCGAGGGGCCGATGATGGCCGTGACACGGTTCGCGGCGCAGCCGATGCTGACGTTTTTCAGGGCCCGCGTCGTCCCGTAATAAAAATCCAGGTTCCGCGTCTCGATCTTGATGGGTGCCGTTCCGTCGCTCATCGGCGTTTCCTTCTCAGCCTGAACCTGATGACGACAGCCGTCATGTTCAGCCCCAGGACCAGGGCGATGAGGACCAGGGCCGTCCCGTAGGCTATGGGGCGAACCTGCTGGATCTGGTGGTGCTGGGTGGCCATGATGTAGAGATGATACGGGAGGGCCATGAACTGGTCTCCCAAGGATTTCGGAAGGTAGGGCAGGAAGAAAGCCGCCCCCGTGAAAAGGATGGGCGCCGTCTCCCCGGCCGCCCTGGCCAAGCCGAGGACGGTCCCCGTCAGCATGCCGGGAACGGCGTAAGGCAGGACGTTGGTCCGGATCGACTGCCATTTGGTCGCGCCGAGCGCCAGGGCGCCCTCACGATAGGAGTTGGGCACGGTTTTCAGGGCTTCCTCGCTGGCCGTGATGGTCCAGGGGAGCGTCATGAGCCCCAGGGTCAGGCCGGCCGAGAGGACGGACGTCCCGAAGCGCATGATGTTGACGAACAGGATGACGCCGAAAAGGCCGTAGACGATCGACGGCACGCCCGACAGGTTCCGGATGGACAACCGGATGAGGCGGGTCAAGCGGCCCTGAATTGCGTATTCGTTGAGGTAGATCGCGGCGCACATGCCCAGGGGCACGGCCAGGATGGCCGTGATGAGCGTCACGAGGAGGGTCCCGAAAATGGCCGGGAAAATGCCACCCTCCGTCATCCCCTTGCGGGGGGCTTGGCTGAGGAACTCCCAGCTGATGGCCCCTCCCCCCTTCTTCCCGATGTCATAGAGGAGCAGGAGAAGGACGGCCAGCACGATGTAGAGGCAGGCGCGGAGCGCAAAAAAACCAACGCCCTGGGCGATCTTTTTCTGAGTGGCCTGTCTCATTGCTCCCGCTCCTGGTATTTGTGGAGGATGATGTCGGCGGCCATGTTGACGAGGAAGGTCATGACGAACAGGACAAGGCCGATGGCGAACAGCGCGTAATAGTGCGTCGTATAATACGGGACTTCGCCGAGCTCGATGGCGATATTGGCCGTCATGGTCCGGACGGAGCTCAGGAAACTGTGCGGGAAGCTGCGGGCATTCCCCGTGGCCATGAGGACGGTCATGGTCTCCCCGATGGCCCGGCCCATGCCGAGCATGCAGGCGGCGATGATCCCGGATAGTGCGGCAGGGACCTTCACCCGGAAGAGCGTCTGCCAGTGCGAGGCGCCGAGCGCCAGGGACGCCTCGCTATAGGCGGAAGGCACGGCGTTCAACGAGTCCTCGGAGATGCTGATGATGGTCGGCAGCGACATGATGGCCAGCAGGACGCTCCCGTTGACGGCGTTCAGGCCGTTGCCCGTATGGAAGATCTTGGCCATGGCGGGCCCGAAGAGGACGATGCCCAGGAAGCCGACGACGACCGAGGGGATGGCGGCCAGGACCTCGACGACCGGCTTCACGATCTCCCGGACCCGCCAGTGGGCGACGTCCGAGAGGTAAGCGGCGACGCCGATCCCGATGGGAACGGCCAGCAGGAGGGCCCCGCCCGTGACCATGAGCGTGCTGACGATCATGGACAGGATGCCGTAATCGGCCTTTTCCGGTGAGGTCGGGTCCCAGTTCCGCTTCAGGAGGAATTCGGAAAAGGGGATCTCTTTAAACGCGGGGACGGCCGTGTAGAGCAGCGTCGCGAAGATCCCCAGCAGAACGAGAACGGCCAGGACGCCGGAAGTAAAGAAAAAGGCCCTGATCGCCGATTCTTTGAGGCGGGACAGCCGCTTCTTGTTCATCGCGCGATCAGGGCGTTTCTCGCCTACTCACTTTACGGCACCCGGAGGGAGCCGTCAACGGCTCACTTGAAATTCTTTTCGTTCAGGGCTTTATAGTCGCCGCTGACCGTGTAGAAGCCTTCGCGCTCGACGATCTTCTGGCCTTCCGGGCCCGTCACCCACATCAGGAACTTGGCGATCTCGCCGCCTGGCTTGCCCTTGACGGCCTGGTAGAGGGGCCGGCTGATGGGGTATTTCTTCGTATCGACGGCCTCCTTGTCCAGCGGGGAATAGGCCTGGCCGTTGGGCTCCTTGGAGATGTTCAGGAGCTTGAGCCCCGGGCGGATCTTGCCGTCCTTGTCGAAAAGGTATCCGACGCCGACGTAGCCCACGGCGCCCTCGTCCTGGAGGACGCTCTCGATGATCTGGGCGTTGCCGTTCATCTCCTTCATGTCGGTCGAGTAGTTCTTGTTGCCGAGGACGTGCTCCTGCATGAAGGTGTAGGTGCCAGAATTGGACTGCCGTCCGTAGAGGGAGACGGCCCTGTCGGGCCCGCCGAGGACCTTCCAGTTCTTGATCTCGCCGCGGTAGAGGGCGCCGACCTGGGCCATGGTCAGCTTCTCGAGCGCGTTCTTCTCGTTGACGATGATGCTCAGGCCGTCGACGGCGACGACGAAGAAGCGGGGGCTGACACCTTTCTCCCAGGCCTGGTCGATCTCCTTCTGCTTCCATTCGCGGGAGCTGTTGGCGATGTCGCAGGTCTGGTTGATGAGGCCGCTGATCCCTGTCCCGGACCCGCCGCCCAGAACGGCCAGCGCCGCGCCGGGATTCTGGGTCATGTACTCCTCGGCCAGGATCTGGACGAGGTTGACCATGGTGTCCGAGCCCTTGACCTGGATCATCTTGCCCGCCGGGGCGGCCGAGGCCGCGCCGGCCAGCAGTCCGGCCAGGACCAGGACCGTTGTTAGGATCTTTTTCATCTCATTCCTCCATTCGATGCGGTGATCGTTCCTGAACTTCCTGCCTTAGAACGACAGGAAGAACGTCATGTAGAAGATGGTGTCCGTGGCCTTCCCGACGGGGAGGCTGGACTTGTACTGGCTGCCGTCCTTGTAGCTGGCGAACCAGACGTTCGGCTGGAACTTGAGGCTCGTGTGCAGCGGGGCCCAGTCGAGGCCGACGATGGCCAGGGTCATGTCCTTGGCCGTGACCAGGCTGTTCGGGGCGTAGCTGTCGTACCGGGCGAAGGCGTTGAGCTTGTCGGGGATCAGGTTGTACCGGCCGAAGATCGACCATCCGGACACACAGTACTCGACGTAGGGGTCGGTCAAAGTGGGCCGATAGAGCTTTAGGGGGTTGGTATACTTGAACCATTCGCCGACGAGGACCAGACCCTTGACCATTTCGAAGTAAGCGTCGAGCTTGTACGTGTAGGCCGTCCCCGAATAGACGGTCGTGCCGACGGTCTTGGGCTGTTGCGCCTCGCTGTCCATGTAGCCGAAGAAAGATAGGCCGGCCACGGGCACGACGTGGAGATAGCCCTCGATCTTCTTGTACTTGTCGGTCTCCAGGTGGGTGTAGCCGCCGCCGTTGACGACCTGGATGCCATAGCGGAGCTGCTTGATGATGGTGCCCTTGAGGCTGGCGCCGATGTCGGCGCTCGTCGCGTCGATCTCCTCGCCCGTGATGTCCTTGTAGCCGTCCGTAAGGGTCTTGGCCACGCTCCGGTAATTCCAGCGGTCCTCGGCCAGCTTGAAGGTCAGGGTCTCCTCCATGCCGACCGTGAGGGTCTGGTTAGTGATGAGGAAATTGGACCACTCGAAGTAGAGGTGCTTCATGTAGGGCCGCAGCTTGTCATCCTTGGTCAGGGTCGTACCGGACACGGGGGTGCCGGTCAGGGCGACGCCGGTGACGTTGGCCGTGTTGTCGGCATCGAGGCGGAAGCGGAATTTCAGGTTGTCGTTGACCTTGTTCTCGTAGGTGAAATAGGCCCGCCGGAATACGAACTGGTTGCTGAGGTAGGCGGCCGTGGGATCGGTGGGTTTCAGCGTGATCGGGCCGGCCGAGCTCAAGAAATACCGGTAATCCAGGTAGACCGTCGCGCTGAAGGTCTGTGCCGGAGGCGTCGCCGTCTGGGCCATGAGGGCCGCGGAGGCGGTCAGGGCCAGGACGAGCACCACGACAAGTTTTTGTCCTGTCTTCATTCTGCTGTCTCCTTTCTGACTCCTTTTTGATCTTTTCTGCCAAGATCCGGTGCACCTTGACCTCCCCCCTGACTTGGCCTCGGGGGAGGGAACCGGATCGGGTACGCGTATAAGATAGGAGGGGACGGTTAAGGAGTGATTAAGAACGGATGAAATCTCGGT
>Ga0315297_10003454_pt1 | contig 10162 bp, 6 predicted proteins | sample YL17G15_0_MG_FD_203628 | JGI IMG/M metagenome (GOLD analysis project Ga0315297, IMG submission 203628) | Sediment microbial communities from Yellowstone Lake, YNP, Wyoming, USA - YL17G15_0 | ecosystem: Environmental > Aquatic > Freshwater > Lake > Sediment | place: USA: Wyoming | collected...
CCGCCGGTATGCCGTGACGGCAAATGCGTTGGACGCGGCTGCCGTGGCGGTGCTGTTCTCCACGTTCTATGCGGCGCACGCCCTCTGGGATCTCATCCCGGCGTTGCCCACCTTCGGGTTCCTCGCCCTCGTGGCTGCGCTGGCAGTCATCCTGTCGATTCGGCGCGACTCGCAATTCATCGCGATACTCGGCCTGCTCGGCGGGTTTGCCACGCCGGCTATGTTGTCCACAGGCGAGAACCAGCCCGTGCAACTGTTCTCCTACTTGTTGCTGCTCAACGTCGGGCTGGCCTGGGTGGCGTATCGCAAGGCGTGGCCGCTGCTCTCCTGGCTGACCCTCGGGCTGACGACAATCTATCAGTGGGGATGGGTGCTGACGTTCCTGACGGCCGGGCAGTTGCCGCTGGCGTCCGGGGTCTTCCTGATGTTCCCGGCCAGCGCCTTCGCCGTCCGCGTGCTGACGACCGGGCGCATCGGAGCATCGGATCCCGATCGGCCGTCGCACGAGACGATCGGGCATTCGGCGTTGCTGAGCGCGGTGATGCCGCTGGTGTTCGTGGTGTTCCTGGCGGCCGTGCCCGGCTACGGGGCGCAGTTCCACCTGCTGTTCGGGCTGCTGTTCCTGGTGGCCGCGGGGCTGTTCGCACTGGCCGTCGCACATCGGACGTGGCTGTTGCACGCGACCGGCGGCGTCGCCACGCTGCTCACGTTTGCCGTGTGGCTGAATGCCTCGTATGTCAACGCGGCGTGGCCGGCGGTGCTGCTCTGGCTCGCGGTCTTCGTCGTGTCGTACGCCGCCGCCGGGCCGATCGCCTCGCGCATGAAGTCCTCTCCAGACTCGGTGGGCCGGGCCACCACGCTGGTCGCCGCGGCGCTCTTGTTCGTGCCGGCAGGCCTCGTACTCGTCGAGCCTGCGACCTCTTCGCCGGGTTTGCTGTTTGGCGCGCTCTTCAGCCTGCTGATCGTCCTGGCGGTAGCCGCGACGTGGCAGCGGGATGGATGGGTGTACTTCACCGCCGCGTTCCTGGCGATCACGACGGAGGTGAACTGGTCGCTGCGCTACCTGACGGGCGAGGGACTCGGTCCCGTTCTGGTGCTCTACGGCGCGACGGTGGCCTGTTTCATCGGCGTGCCGGCTATTGCGCGGCACGTGAAGCGCCCGCTGGAGCCGGTGCACGGCGCCGGGGTGCTGTTGCTGGCGAGCGTGGGTCTGATGGTGTTTCTGACGCGCGGCCCGGTGGCGCCCGCTGCCCTCTGGGGACTCGCCCTGCTGCTGGCGGGCCTCAATGCCGGTCTGTTCGTCGAGTCGGCCGCCGTGAAGCTGCCGTGGATCTCCCTTATTGGCTGCGCCGCCTCGTGGGTCGTACTGGGCATGTGGTGGGTGAACGGCGCCGCGGAAGTGCCCTTGCTGTCCTCCCTCACTGTGGTGGTCGGCCTGGCCCTGGTGATGCTGGCCGGGCACGCCTGGCAGCGTCGGCGCGACGCCACGGCGGGCGGTGCACGCTCGTGGAACGTCTGGCTGGCGCTTCCGGTATACATCTTCGTCGCGGTGGTTGCCGTGCAGCCGACGCTGGCGCTGCCCCCATGGCCCATCTTCGCCGCGCTGGCCGTCCTGCTGCTGGCGTTTTCGGCCACCTCCCTGCACGGGGGCGAGGCCACCTTGCACGTGGCCTCCGTCATGGCATCCATGGTGGTGCTCCTCGGATGGACCACGATCGCTGCAGACGCCAGCCCGTGGCCGCTGGTCGCGATTCTCGCGCCCGGCGTCATCGTGGTGTTCTGCCTCGCGTGGATCGCGGTGGCGCGCCGAGCCGGAGATCGCGGCGACCTGGTGCCATCCGGAGCCATCGGCGCCGTCGTCCTGGCGCAATTCGTGACGATCGTGGCGGCGACGAAGGCCGGCACGCCCGGGATCCTGATCGTGACGCTCGCGCAGGTGGCGCTGCTGATGACGCTGATGGCCATAGCGTTGCGCCGCGCGTGGCACGACGCGCCGTTTCTGGGCATCGCGACCATGATGCTGGCCGTGGCGCTCACACCGCCCGACGTGTGGTGGCACCGCCTCCTGGTCGGCGGGGCGCTGTACTTACCCTTCATCCTGTATCCACTCGTGCTGGGAACCCGGGTGGCCGCGTCGCGTGCGCCCTACACCGCCGCGATTGTGGCCAGCGCGGTGTTCTTCGTCATCGGCAGAGACGCCATGATGCACGGCGGGCTGTCCTCCGTCATCGGACTCCTGCCCGTCGCCCAGGCCGTACTGCTGGCAGCGCTGCTGCGCCAACTTCTGTCGCTCCAGCCGGCGGATTCCCGCGATCTGGGACGGCTCGCGCTGGTGGCGGGAACGGCGCTGGCATTCGTCACCGTGGCCATCCCGCTGCAACTCGACAAGCAGTGGATCACGATCGGCTGGGCACTCGAAGGCGCGGCGCTGATGTGGCTGTTCCGGCGGATCCCGCACCCCGGCCTCCTCTGGACGAGCATGGGCCTCTTCGTGGCGGTGTTCCTGCGGCTCGTCACCAATCCGGCCGTGCTGACCTACGCGACGCGCGAGGCGGTGCCCATCCTGAACTGGTACCTGTACGCCTATGGCGTGTGTGCGTTCGCCATGTTCGTCGCGGCGCGCTGGCTGAAGCCTGCCCCTGACGCACCGCCGACTCTCGCAGTGCGCGCGTCGAACCTGCTGACCGCGGCCGGCGGCATCACCCTCTTCGTGCTGCTGAACATCGAGATCGCCGACTTCTTTTCGGAGGGAGCGATCCTGGCGTTCCGATTCGGCATGACCGTCGCACAGGATCTGACCTACACCATCGGCTGGCTCCTGTACGGCATGGCGCTGCTGGTGATCGGCATCGCTGCGCACAGGCCATCAACCCGGGTGGCGTCGCTGCTGCTGATCACGGTGACGGTGCTGAAGTGTTTCCTCTACGACCTGAGCAGTCTCGAGGGGCTGTACCGCGTGGCCTCCTTCGTCGGGCTCGCCGTGTCGCTGGCGCTGGTGTCGGTGGCCCTCCAGAAGTACGTGCTGGGACCGGTGAAAGGACCTCGACGAACATGAGTGCACGCCGCTGGAGCGTCCTGTCGCTGATCGTGCTGGCCGCAGCGGTCCCAGGCCCACCGTCGTCTGGCGCCGGCTTCCTGGCATCCCGGCCCTTCACCGTGTCGCAGGCCGGTACCGACGGGGTCCGGAGCCAGATGCCGGCCGGGGAATTGGGGCCCGAGATCGATCTGTCGGCGTTTCGGTACGCCAGGGCTCTGCCCGCCGGAGAACCTGGCCTGGTGGCGCTGCCGCTTGACGCGGCTGTGCTGGCCCATAGCGCGGGGCCGGCCCAGCGCTTCCGGGACGTTCGAATCGCCGATCGGTCCGCACGCCAGGTGCCCTACCTGATCGAGCGGCTCCCGGACCCGCTGGTCGTGTCCCTGCCGAACCCGGTTCGTGTGTCCGCCACGTCCGGCGGACGGGTGACGCCGCCGAATCCACGCGAGGCCACCGGGTATCGTCTGGCGTTGCCGTTGAGCGGGCTGCCACCATCCACGCTTGTGCTGCGGACGAGCGCTGCCACCTTCGAGCGGACCGTGAGCGCGAGCGTCGACGTCGTCCCGCCCGACCGGCGCAGCCAGCCTCGGTTCGAGGTGCTCTCGCGTTGCGATTGGAGCCATTCGACCCCGGGAGCGGATCCGCCTCCGTGTGCGCTGCAGATCCCGACCCTGTCCGCGACCACCGTCATCATCACCGTGGACGATGGGGACAACGCGCCCCTGCCGATCACTACGGCGGAGCTGCAATTGCCCGCCTATCGTCTCCGCTACGTCAGGCCGGTCGGCGGCGTCCTGACGCTGTACTACGGCCATCCCGATCTCGCCGAACCTCGCTACGACGCGACGCTGCTGTCAGTCACGCTGATCGAGGGCGATCCCGAGGTGATCGCGCCCGGCGACGAGCGCCGCCTGGCCGCCGCGCTGGCGGACTCGCCCATGGCCATGCCGCCGTGGCTCTTCTACTCGATACTCGGCCTGTCGGTGGTGATCATCCTGGCGCTGATCGTCAGGCTTCTGTCCGCCAAGGGATAAACACGCCCCCGCCGCCGAACGTCACCGCGGCCGCTGCTCCAGAGCCCACGTCAGGGCGTCGACAATCGCCGGACCCGCCGCCAGATCAGCATCGTTGTGGTCCCTGCCAGGCACCGTCAGGAATGTCTTCGGCTGCGGCGCCGCGTCGAACAGGCGCATGCTGAAGCCGATCGGGACGACGCGGTCCCGATCGCCGGCGACGACGGCAACCGGGCAGCGCACGGAGCCGATTCGAGCGAGCGATTCGAAGCGGTCCTGCAAGAGGGCCCGCACAGGCAGGAACCAGTAATGGTGCGCCGCCACGTCGGTGATCGACGTGAACGGCGACCGGAGAATCAAGGCGAGCGGCGTCGCCTCGAGAGCCAGCGCCACGGCAACGCCGGTCCCCAGGGACTCTCCCAGGTACACGATGCGACCGGGGTCGACGCCCGGCCTGGCCGCGACAAAGGCGCGCACCGCGCGCGCGTCGACCAGGAGCCCGGCTTCGGAAGGCGAGCCCCCGTTTCCGCCGTACCCGCGATAGTCGAACAGGCACACGTTGCAGCCGGCATCGACCAGACGGGCGGCGAGGCCGGCGCGGAAACTGCGGTTTCCGGCGTTGCCGTTGAAGACGATAACCGTGGCGCGAGGACGTTCGGCGGCAGCCGGCACGAACCAGGCTGCGAGTGACAGACCGTCTTCGGTCGGGACGGCGAGAACCTCGGCGGAAGGAACGCCTGCCTGGACAGGCGTCGCAACGGGACCGAACGGCAGGTACAGCAGCCGCCGTTGCGCGGCCCAGACGGACGCCAGACCGATCGCCAGCACGAGCGCAACGGCGACAGCCACGCGCACGACCTGTCTCAGGGATGCTCGGGAATGGTCCTATTCGTCGCTGCCCAGGTCCTCTTCACCTGGACGGCTCGTGGCGAAGTCGTCGAAGTCGGCGCCCAGGCTCGCTTCCGCCTTCTCTTCGTCGAGATCGGCCACCCGCCCGCTTCCGCGGACCTTGATAGGCCCCTTCGGACCGCCTTCGCCCCGCCCCTTGGCCACGCCGCCCCGGCGTCCCTTGGGCGGAGCCGGCGGGCCGAAGTTCCGCTCGCGACGAGCGCCCGGGTCGCCGCCAATGGCGGATGATCTGGCTGGTCCACCCAGGGGTGCACCCATCGGTGCGCCCATGCCCATCGGCGGACGCGGCCCGCGATCCTCTCGTGGCCGCGCCTCGCTGACCGAGAGCGACCGGCCCATGAAAGGCTGTCCGTTCAACCTCCGGATGACCTCCGTGGCGGCTGCGAGGTCGGGGTAGTCGACGAAGGCGAACCCTCGCGGGCGCCCCGTCTCACGATCCATGGGGAGCACAACGGAGAGCGGCGGGGCCACCGCCGCGACGTGCGCCCGGAGATCGGCTTCCGTGGCGCTGTAGGGGAGATTCCCGAGAAACAACCGGACTGGCACGCTGTTATTTCACCTCGTGGTTATGACGGCAGACCGCCGTGTTGTGGCGCAAGATGCAGGTGGTGGCGGACAGGACAGATGGGGAGTCAAGGCTCAGGGCTGATGCCGAAGCTAGACTCTAGCAGACCTCGCACCCGGGTGCAACATCGGCGCGGTACATGGCGCACGGTATATCGCCGCGTCACCCGCCCGGCCGCTGTCCTGCGCGAGTGTCGACCCCGAGGGGCCTGCTGCCGCGTGAAGGCGTCTTCGTCTTGCGCATCAACAGCGCGTCTGGTACCGTGGGATGTCCTAATGACCCTGGAGTGCTCGTGATTAATCGATTCGCCGTGTTGATCTTCGTGACGTTGCTCGCGGCCGCTGGCTGCCAGAAGAATCAGAAGGCGGATGCCTCGACGGCATCTCCCGCGTCCGCGGTTCAGCCGCCGGCGGCGACCACAGCCCCCCAGCCCGGCAGCTCTGCACCCGGTTCTGCTGCGCCCGGCGCCCCGGCCGTGAAACCCGTGCCGGCACAGTTGCCGGAGATCCTGGCCCGCGTCAACGGCGAAGACGTGAAGAAGGCCGAGCTGGACATGGCCGTCAAGACGCTCGAGGATCGCGCGCGCAGCGCCGTGCCGCCCGAGCAGCGCGACGCCGTCTACCGGCAGGTCCTCGATCGGATCATCGGTTTCCACCTGCTCGTGCAGGAGGCGCGAAATCGCAAGATCGTGGCTCCCCCGTGGGAGGTGGACGGCCAGATCGATCAGATCAAGAAGCAGTTTCCCACCGAGGATGCCTTCAAGCAGATGCTCCAGTCGCGTGGCGTCACGCTGGAGCGTCTGCGCGCCGACACGGCCGAGACCATCAGCGTCAACGAGATGCTGAAGGCGGAGCTCGAACCGAAGGTCAAGGTGTCGGATGCAGAGACGAAGACGTTCTACGACCAGAACAAGGCGCGGTTCCGCCAGGAGGACTCCGTTCACGCGAGCCACATCCTGATCCGGGTTGAAGAGCAGGCTGACGTGGCGACGAGAGCGAAGGGCAAGGCGCAGGCCGACGACCTCCTGAAGCAGCTGAAGAAGGGAGCCGCGTTCGCCGACCTGGCAAAGAAGTACTCGCAGGACCCCGGTTCGGCGCCCAACGGCGGCGATCTCGGGTTCTTCAACCGCGGCCAGATGGTCCCGGCCTTCGATCAGGCGGCGTTCGCGCTCCAGCCCGGGCAGACCAGCGCCGTCGTCGTGACGCCGTTCGGGTACCACATCATCCGCGTGAGCGAAGCCAAGCCGGGCCGGGACCTCGGCTACGACGAGGTCAAGGCACAGATCGAGGACCACCTGAAGCAGCAGATCCGCGACCAGAAGAGCCAGGAGTTCGTGGACCAGCTGAAGGCCAAAGGCAAGGTCCAGATCCTCATCTGACACGCCGACGCCAAGGAGTCCCTGATGCACTGCTGGTCTTGTCGCTCCGCGGCGATCGCCGTCGCTCTGGTGTTGGGTCTTGCCGCCCGCTCAGCGGCCCAGACCCTCGCGGTCACGTCGCTCGATCCCTACCGTGATCCCGCGTCCCGGCTTGTCGGCGCGGCTCTGGGCGACACGGCCGCATGGCAGCGCCTGGCGGAGCTGACGGACACCTTCGGACATCGGCTGTCGGGGTCGAAATCCCTTGAGGACGCCATCGCGTGGGCCGTGGCGGAGATGACACGCGACGGACTTCAGCATGTCCGCGCGGAAAAGGTGATGGTGCCCCACTGGGTCCGCGGCCGGGAGAGCGCCGACCTCATCGCGCCGGTGAAGCACCCGCTCGTGATGCTGGGGCTTGGCAACAGCGTCGGCACGCCGCCCGAGGGTCTCGAGGCCGAGGCCGTTGTCGTGCGCAGCTTCGACGAACTTGATGCCCGAGGGGCCGCACTGAAAGGCAAGATCGTCGTCTACAACGTGGCCTTCACCGGGTACGGGCCGACGGTTCAGTATCGAGGGTCCGGGGCGAGCCGTGCCGCCGCCTGCGGGGCCGTCGCGATGCTGTTGCGATCGGTAGGCCAGCCTGGACTTCGGACGCCTCACACGGGCGCCATGAACTACGCCGCCGATCAGCCGAAGATCCCCGCGGCCGCCATCACGAACGAGGACGCCGACCGCCTGCAGCGGTTGCAGGACCGCGGGCAGAAGCTCGTCGTGCGGCTGTTCATGGAGGCGAAGATGTTGCCCGATGCCGAGTCGGCGAACGTCGTGGCCGAAATCGTCGGGCGCGAACTCCCCGACGAAGTTGTCGTGCTCGGCTGCCATTTCGACTCCTGGGACGTCGGCACCGGCGCCACCGACGACGGGGGCGGGTGTATTGCGTCGTGGGAAGCGGTTCGCCTGATGAAGAAGCTGGGCCTTTGTCCGCGACGGACCGTGCGCGTCGTGCTGTTCACGAACGAAGAGAACGGGTCGCGGGGCGGACTCGGGTATCGGGATCAGCACCAGGCCGAACTCGCCAGCCACGTGCTGATGATGGAAACCGACGGCGGGGTGTTTCGCCCGCTGGGCTTCGGCTTCTCCGGCAGCGATGCGGCACGGGCCACGGTGAAGGACATCGCGACGCTGCTCGTCGGCGTGGGCGCGACCCGCATCGGCGAGTCCGGCGGGGGCGCGGATATCGGCCCCAGCGTGCAGGCGGCGAGCATCCCCTCGATGTCACTCGACGTGGACGGATCGCTCTACTTCACGATTCACCACACGCCAGCCGACACGATTGATAAGATCGAGCCCACCGATCTGGCTCGTTGTGTCGCCGCTCTGGCTGTGATGGGATATGTCGTCGCCGACCTGCCCCAGCGCCTGAGCCGGTGAGGCCCTGTCAATGAATGAGGTTTGCATTGCGTGTGTTCGGACCGGCCATAAGAGCCTGTAGGAAAACAATCAGTGACAACTTTGTTTTCTGACAGGCTCTAAGGCCGTAGTCGTCGCGGAGGATGCGTTCATGACCCAGCCACCGAAGAAGTACCGGCACCGCGACATTGCGGGGCAGCCGCTCCGGCCCGAAACGTTGATGATGAGCTACGGGTACGACCCGCAGTTCTCCGAAGGTTCGGTAAAGTGCCCGATCTTCCAGACGTCAACCTTCGCCTTCAAGACCGCCGAGGATGGCAAGGCGTTCTTTGAGCTGGCCTACGGGCTCCGCGAGAAGCGCCCCACCGAAGAGCCCGGCCTGATCTACTCGCGGGTCAACAACCCCGATCTCGAGATCCTGGAAGACCGCCTCGGCCTGTGGGACGAGGCCGAGGCGGGCCTGGTGTTTTCGTCCGGCATGGCCGCCATCTCCACCACCATGTTCAGCGTGCTTCGGCCTGGCGACGTTCTGCTCGCGAGCGAGCCGGTGTACGGCGGCACGGAATTCCTGGTGGAAAACATCCTTCCTCAGTTCGGTGTCCAGCGAGTCTGGTTCGGATCCGGCACCCTGGGTCCCACGCTGGAGCAGGCCGTCGAGCAGGCCCGCGGCCTCGGGCGGATCGCGATGATCTACGTGGAAACGCCGGCCAACCCCAACAACGGCCTTGTCGATATCGCCCGCTGCGCGGAAGCGGCGAAGGCGCTGACCGACGCCCAGGGACGAAGGCCCCTGGTGGCCATCGACAATACGTTTCTCGGCCCGCTGTGGCAACAGCCGTTGCGCCACGGCGCCGACGTCGTCCTCTACTCACTCACGAAGTACGTGGGCGGGCACAGCGACCTGATCGCCGGCGCGTGCCTCGGGCGGGAAGACGTCATCGCCCCGGTGAGGGGCATGCGCACGATCCTGGGCACGATCTCGGATCCGCACACGTGCTGGCTGTTGATGCGGAGCCTCGAGACCCTGAAGTTGCGGATGACGAGCGCGATGAAGAACGCGCGGTACGTCGCCGAGTTCCTGGCCGACCATCCCAAAGTCAGAACAGTCCAGTATCTGGGCTTCCTGGCCCCTGGCGATCCACAACACGATCTCTACCAGCGACAGTGCCAGGCGCCTGGTTCGACCTTCTCGTTCGAGATCCACGGGGGAGAAGCCGAGGCCTTCCGCATGCTCAACAGGCTGCAGGTCATCAAGCTGGCCGTCAGCCTCGGAGGCACTGAATCGCTGATCGAGCATCCCGCGACGATGACGCACTCTGACATTCCTCCGGATCGGCAGGCGGACATGGGAATCACGCCCGCGATGGTCCGGATTTCCGTTGGACTCGAGCACCCCATGGATGTGATCGCCGACCTGAAGCAGGCGCTCGACGCGATCTGACCCCGGGCCTCGCCTGTGACGAGTACGCTCGCCCCGGGTTTAGCGACTTCTCGACGGGCGAGCGCCGAGAAACCGGCATGCGTCGCCCGGCTCAGCGAAATGCGACCGATTTTGAACCTATAAGTACGGATCGGACTTTGCTATACAAGAGGGAGACGCAATTGTTCTTGGAAGTCATCGACCAATTGGAGGCTATCTGACATGGCACTGTGGATCAATGAAGACTGCATCAGCTGCGGCGCGTGCGAACCCGAATGCCCGAACGAGGCGATCACGCAAGGCGAGTCGATCTATGTGATCGATCCGGCAAAGTGCACCGAGTGCGTCGGCGCGTTCGACACCTCGAAGTGCGTGGACGTCTGCCCGGTGGACGGTTGCGTGATCCCGGATCCCAACCACCAGGAATCGCGGGAGCAGCTCGAAGCGAAGT
>Ga0315297_10003456_pt1 | contig 10162 bp, 10 predicted proteins | sample YL17G15_0_MG_FD_203628 | JGI IMG/M metagenome (GOLD analysis project Ga0315297, IMG submission 203628) | Sediment microbial communities from Yellowstone Lake, YNP, Wyoming, USA - YL17G15_0 | ecosystem: Environmental > Aquatic > Freshwater > Lake > Sediment | place: USA: Wyoming | collected...
ATGCAGGTCTCAGGGGTGCTCACGAACCCTCTCCTGATCCCCATCAGGCGCTCGAGCTGCTGCCAAGGCACGAGGTTGCTGTTGTGCTCCATATCCGAGGTCAGCACCTCATCCCCTCTCTTCAGACCCAGACCTTTGGCCACCAGGTTGAGGGCCTCTGTGCAATTCTTTGTGAAAACGATCTCGTCAGCGCTGCTGGCGTTCAAGAAGCGGGACATCTTCTCCCTGGCCTCGTCCACTTCGATGGAGACCTGCGTCGCCAATCGATGTACGCTCCTTCCTCCGCAGGCCGGGTATTCAGTGTAGTACTTGTTCACAGCCTCGATGACCGGCCGGGGGCGCAGCGTCTGGCATGCGCTATCTAGGTAGATAGGCGTTCTTTCCCCCGAGCAATAGATGGGGAAGTCCTCCCTGATCCTCGCAACATCCATGTAACGCCTGAATCATCCCTCCTGCCTATATCTTATTTCGCCGCGCTTGCGAAGATGCTTGGAAGGAATGCAAAGCCTAGGCGTCAATTAATAGGCAATAGATGGAATTCAGGTGAGGAGGGAGCGAACGCCGCGCGTGTATTTCGACAACAGCGCCACTACTGCTGTGGACCCCAGAGTGCTCGAGGAGATGCTGCCCTATTTCACCGAGCGGTTTGGCAACGCATCGAGCATGCACTCCTTCGGAAGGGAGGCGTATAACGCCCTAGAAGGTGCCAGAGAGAGAGTGGCCAAGGCCATCGGCGCCTCCGCCCGGGAGATAATATTCACTTCCGGAGGGACGGAATCGGACAACCTGGCGTTGCAGGGGGCCGCTTATGCGAACCAAGGCAAGGGAAAACATATCATAACCTCGGTCATAGAGCATCACGCCGTCCTAAGCACCTGCCATTTCCTGGAGGGCCAGGGGTTCCGCGTAACCTACCTGCCCATCGACCAGCAGGGGCTGGTGGATGTGGAGAAGGCGAAGGAGGCGATGAGCAAGGAGACCATCCTGGTCTCCATCATGGCCGCCAACAACGAGATCGGGACCATTCAGCCAATTAGGGAGATAGGGGCCATTGCGCAAGAGGCGGGAGCGGTATTCCATACCGACGCGGTGCAAACCATCACCAAGCTTCCCTTGCATGTTGCCAAGGACAACCTCCAACTCATGACCATTTCCGCCCATAAGTTCCATGGGCCCAAGGGCGTAGGTGCCCTGTACGTCCGCAAGGGTGTGAAGCTCCGTCCAGTGGTGTACGGTGGAGGTCAGGAGAGGGGGCTTCGCTCGTCCACCGAGAACGTCCCTGGCATCGTAGGCCTGGGGAAGGCCATAGAGATCGGCGTGGCGGAGATGGAGGAGAGCGCGGAGAGAATGTCGCGCATCCGCGACAGGATCATCGAAGGCACGCTCTCCAAGGTCCAAGGAAGCCATTTGAACGGACATAGGAACAGAAGGCTTTGCAACAACGCGCATTTCCGTTTCGATGGGGTGGAAGGAGAGGCCCTGGTCCTAAGCATGGACGTAAGCGGCATCGCCGCGTCCACTGGCTCCGCCTGTTCCACCCGCAGCACAGAGACATCCCACGTTCTGAGGGCACTGGGGATCAGGCCCGAGGAGGGACGAGGCTCGTTGCGCATATCCCTGTCCAAATTCAACACCATGGAGGAGGCGGACCTGTTTCTAGCAGAGCTTCCCGAGGTAGTGGAGAGGCTGAGACTTCTCGTCCCTCGAGGTGCCATGACCTTCAGAGCCTCGGGAGGAGGATGATCTTGGCCTACGGCCCCAAAGTAATGGAGCACTTCACCCAGCCCCGGAACGTGGGGGAGATGAAGGACGCTGACGGCGTGGGCAAGTTCAGCAATGACGTGGACGGGGACATCGTGGTCATCTCCATCAAAGTGAAAGACGAGATCATCACCGACATCAAGTTCCAGGTCTTCGGCTGCGCGGCGGCCATCGCCTCCAGCAGCGTGTTCACGGAGATGGTCAAGGGGAAACGCATCGAGGAGGCTTTGAAGGTCACCAAGGAGAGCATTTCCGAGGCATTGGACAGCCTGCCACCGGAGAAGGTGGATTGTTCGGTCCTCGCTCCGGACGCCCTCCGGGAAGCGGTGGGTGATTATCGGAATAGGCAGGGACGAGGATTCAATACCACGTACGAGGTTCCTCATCCGAAATCATGAATCCGTTGAGCACGAGAGTGGCGTCGCTCGAGCTTGCGAACCCTACCATGCTCGCCTCGGGTATGATGGGCGAGACCGGCGCCTCCCTGGTGGCGATCGTCAAAGCGGGGGCGGGAGCGGTCGTCACCAAATCCGTGGGACTGGAGCCGAGGAAGGGCTACGAGAACCCGACCTTGGTCGAGCTGGAGGAGGGCTACTTGAACGCCATGGGCCTCCCCAACCCAGGCATCGATGCCTACAGGGAGGAGATGCTGGTTGCGAGAAGCGCCAAGGTGCCGATAATCGGAAGCGTGTTCGCGACGACGCCCGAGGACTACGCCCTCCTGGCCTGGAAGATGCAGGACTACGGCGCGTCCGCGGTGGAATTGAACCTGAGCTGTCCACACGCCAAGGGGCTGGGAATGGAGATAGGCGTTGATCCCACAGCGGTGAGGAGGATCGTCCGGGAGGTCAAGCAGACGGTCAAGATCCCCGTACTGGCCAAGCTCACCCCCAACACCCACCGTCTGGCCGAGGTGGGAAAGGCGGTGGAGGAGGCGGGAGGGGATGGCATCGTGGCCATCAATACCCTCAGGGCCATGGTCATCTCGGTCGAGGCGAAGAGACCGATCCTCTCCAACAAGGTGGGAGGGCTATCGGGTCCGGCCGTCCGGTCGATCGGGGTGCGCTGCGTGTACGAACTCTATGAAGCGGTGGAGATACCTATCATCGGGGTGGGGGGAGTGGAGTCCTGGAGGGACGCCGCCGAGTACATGATGGCCGGGGCGACGGCCGTGCAGATCGGAAGTGCCATCGGGCGAAAGGGCTTGAGCGTGTTCCAGGTCATCGTCCAGGGATTGCAGGAATACCTGGAAAGAGAAGGCCTGGAGAATATCGGGGACATCGTGGGGGTGGCCCATGACTAGACAAGAGATGGTCACAGTCACATCCGTCACCCATGAAGGGCAGGGCATCTGCACCCTCAGGTTCGAGCTCGACCGTTCCGTAATGCCAGGGCAGTTCCTCATGGTGTGGGCACCTGGTGTCGATGAGATACCGATGTCCGCCTCCTTCATCTACGGAGAGAAGGGCATCACGGTGCGCGAGGTCGGCACGGCGACGAAAGCGCTCTTTGCATGCCAGAAAGGCTCGCTTCTGGGTGTTAGGGGGCCCTACGGCAACGGCTATCAGGTCGAGCAGGGCCGGGGACTGATCATCGGCGGGGGAACGGGAATGGCCTCGCTGCTCCCGGTGGCGGATTTCATCGGCGATAGGAAGCAGGTCGACATTCTCATCGGGGCGAGGACCGCCCCCGAGCTGATCTTCGTGGAAAGGGCAAGAGCGCTCTCGGAAGAGGTGCATCTGTCCACGGACGACGGCTCCATGGGGATGAGAGGTACGGTGGTGGAGATGGCGACCAAGCACCTGGAGAAGAAGCGCTACGACATGATCTACGCCTGCGGTCCAGAGCGCATGCTGCAGGCCGTGCTGGCGCTGTGCGAAAAGAAGAACGTGCCATGTCAGCTCTCCCTGGAGCGCTTCATGAAATGCGGCTCTGGGCTGTGCGGCTCCTGTGTGATCGATGGCTTGCGGGTCTGTGCTGACGGGCCGGTCTTCCAGGGTGAGCAGCTGCGCCATCTGAGCGAGTTCGGCATCTGGAAGCGCGACGAGTGCGGCGGCCGGGTCAAGCTTTGAAGTGCTCCTCTGGATGCATGACCTCTTTGACCAGTTCCTCGAAGTCCGCATCGCTCACTCGGCCTTTGATCTCGCCCAAAGCCTTCACTTTCAGCAGGATGCGTGCCACCTGCTCCTCGTTCGCTTCCACCCCCAGGTCCTCCAGGCGCTTCCTGATGTAGGTCGCTCCGGAATGCTTGCCCAGTAGCAGATGACGCTTATTGCCCACCGCCTCCGGGGGAATGGACTCATAGGTCAGGGGGCAGTTCAGGACCGCTGCCACATGAATGCCCGACTCGTGAGAGAACACGTTCTCCCCCACCAACGGATGGTTCCTGGCGATCGGGACCTTGGAGTACTCCGCTACCATGTCCGAGAGCTCCTTCAGTTCGGACAGGTCGATGCCTAGGTCCACACCATAGACGAACTTCATCGTGGAAACGAACTCCTCCAGAGGAACGTTGCCCGCTCGTTCTCCTATCCCATTGACGGTCGTGGTCACGGCCTTGGCGCCAGCTTTCACGCCTGCGATGGCATTGGCCAAGGCAAGCCCGAAGTCGTTGTGAAGGTGCACCGAGACATTGGTCTTGAAGGTGGACGTGATCTCGCTCACTATGGTGGAGATGGCCTCGGGCGAAGCGCAGCCCACCGTGTCCGTGATGCCCAGCCGGACCGCGCCTCGTTCCTCTGCGACTCTGTATACTTGCTTTAGGAATGATATTTCCGTGCGGGTCGAGTCCTCACAGCTGAGCGCAGCCCTGACACCTCTAGAACGGCAGTAATCGAGGGTCTCGCCGACCTTCTCCAGAACGTACTCCTGCGGTTTGTTGAACTTGTAGCGCAGGTGGATGTCTGAGGTGGCGATGAACAGGAGGACGACATCCACTCCCGCGTCCACCGCCGCGTCCACGTCCCCTTTCACTAGCCGGGAGAGGGCCAAGATCTCAGCGTCCAGGCCGAGCTTGGTTATGGCACGTATGGTGCGCTTCTCGCCTTCCGAGACCGCCGGGAAACCCGCTTCGATCTGAGGAACTCGGATAGCATCCAACTTCCGGGCGATGGCCACCTTCTGCTCCAGACTGAAGGCCACTCCAGGCATCTGCTCGCCATCCCGCAGGGTCGAATCGTAGACACTGATATCGTGAAGGTCCAGTTTGGGATTGTAGGGACTGAGGGCGAATCGCTCCATGGGTGGACCTTACTGCCTAATGCAAAATAACCTTTCCGTTCCGGGACAAGGCTAATGTCCCCCACCTGCCTACGAGACGCCGTGGACTTCCGCATCGGCAGCGACGGCAACCCGAACTTCATCCAGGTCCAACATGGTCTGTTGGTCATCAACGTGCCCCGGTCGATATTCAAAGGCAACACCACCGTCTTCCGCGAACCCCCGGCATCTGATTTCATGCAGACCCTGGTGCGCCGATATCCCTGGCTGACGCCAGGCGCCATAGAGGTGATAAGGACGGAGGCCCAGGAGACCATGAGGGCGATCGTCGAGCTGGAGGAAGGGGCGGTTCGTCGGGCGAAGCGGCTGCTGGAGGAGAGAAGGCCGACGGCCACCATCGGCGTACTGGACGAATACCTCTCCGGACACGAAGAAGACGTAGACGCCTGGGAGTTGAAGGGAGAGGCACTTTTCATGCTGGGCGAGAGCGAAGAGGCTTTCCGGTGCTTCGCCCGAGCTAGGAAGGCGATGAAGACCTCTAGCCAACCTTCTCGGCGTCTTTCAAGAGCGCGTTGACCGCGTCCGCCACCTCTCTCACCGTCGCCCCCCAGGGGACCACCGCCGTCTTGCCTTCCAGTTCGAATCCTTCGCGAACCTTGCAGCACTTGACGATGCGGTATCTCTCATCCTTCTGGGCTAGATCGCGGGCGCACATGTTGATGAACTTCGGCTTCTCCTTGTAGATCGACTGGAAGATGCGGCGGGACAGGTCGCAACCGACCAGTGTGACATCCTTCGGCGACCTCGGTGTCTCGTCAAGGAACGACACCTCTTTGGCGGTGGTGATGCCCGACGCCCGGCAGGGGAACATGACCTTGGAAGTGGCGACCTGCTTCTCCAGCAGGTTGAGATCGATGACATCCAGGACCGGAAAGACAGGCAGGTCCACCAGACCGGCGGAGAGGGCCTTCTTAAGCAGCACCATGAGCTTGGAAGGAGTGGGCGGAATGACGTCCAGCACATGAAGTTCGATGATCTCGGTCTCTTGCGCAAATGAGACGTGATTGAACAAGCCCTGCACCACCACCGTCTTGCCCGGGTGCTGTCGGGCCGCGCTGGCCATCTGCGATCGGCTCAGCACATCCAATTCCTCGTTCTTGACGAAGACCGTGCTCTCTGGCAGGGAAATGACCTTATGCGCGCAGATGGGTCGGAACAGGTCCGTGCCTCCCTCCTTGAACACCCGGATCACAGCATGCTGCTCTCCGTTCCTCAGGATGATGAAATCGGTGCGGGTGTAGGCCTTCTTTCCCAGGGCATGTCTGTCGATGTTGTCCTGGGTGAGCTCGAAATTGACCTCGCGAACCGAGACGTCCTTACAGTGGTCCGGGAACATCGAAGCCCCCTAATCCGCTAGCAACGGAAATACTTGCCTTCCCTCGAGGACCAGCAGGTCGGCGCAACGGAAAAGATTGATATACGATGTAAAGGTTGTTCAACGCCGAGGCCGGGATGACAGAGCGGCCATGTGGCGGACTGCAGATCCGCATACCCGCGTTCAAATCGCGGTCCCGGCTCCATCCGCCATCCGGTTCTAAGGAAGCTCAACTTTCAATAGCGGCGAGGGCGTTCTCACGTTCGCATGAAGGGCCGAGAATTGGTGGAGTTCGTCGCCGGGAAGCGAGTGGAGATGATCAAAGGTGAGGTCAAGGAGACCTTTCCCGGTGCGGAGATCGCCTGCTCCATGATCGGCGAAGGCCGTGCTCACATACTCATCGTCTATGAGGGGGTCGTGATCGGCGAGGAGTTCGTGGAGACCGGCGAGTCATGGAAGAAAGAGGAGCGGAGGAAGGAGTACCTGCGCACCCTCATCAACAAGGCTCGGCTGGTCATCGTGGTGCCCGAGAGGCATGTGCGCTCGGCGCGCATGCGTCTTCTGGAGTTCAACCACTGGTGGCTCTTCTATTATTTGGTCTTCTCCTACGATCAGGATGGTAACATCAAGCATTTTGGAAAGCCTGGACCATGCTTGCCAGAGCGAGGCTACGCCTAGTGATCCGCGGCGGTCTGGGAACGGCTTATCCGTGATGCACCCTCAGCGTTTGCCCTTTCCTTTCCCGGGGGCGCACCTGCCCACTGGTTCTTCATCCCACTCCTCAAAGAGCTGGCTGATGCCTTTCTTGGCCACTGACCAGGTGGGCACTCCTCCGGTCAGCACGGCCACCTGCAGCGCTTCCACGATCTCATCCTTGCTGGCACCGAAATTCTTGGCCACCTTGGCCTGGGGATAGATGCAGTCCTCGCACATGCGCACCGCCACGCAAGCAAGAGCGATAAGTCGCTTCGTCTTGCGGTCTAGGGCGCCATCCTCCACCATGATGCGGTCCATCTCCCCGATGAGCACTGCCAGCTCAGGGTTGTGCTGCTTGATGTGGTGCAACGTCGCCGGGGTGAATCCGCACATCTTGCCGCTCAGTTCCTTGACCGCCTTCTCTGCTCTTTCCTTCGACTTGGCCATGGTAGGTAGACTCGACGAGGCACAATAAGAATCTATCTGAATTCCTTCGGCATGCGACCGGGCGAACTCGCAAGCTGGCAACGAAAAACTCCTTATGAACATCTCGCCAGAAAACCCAGGAATGAATTTTTGGATTACTAGTAGCAGTGGAATGTGAATACACAGCAGCCATTTTAGAAATGATATGTTCCGCACCATCAGAATACGTTTGGAGCGCACCGCCGGCCTGGTGCAAACGGTCAGCGTGTTCAACCAGGCGTGCCAGCGTGTCCTGGATTGGGGTCAAGAGAACCATGAATACAACAAGACCAGGCTCCACCATGCGACTTATCGTGGTATCAGGACAGACTTCCCATCGCTACCATCGGGCTTGGTCCAAACGGCCAGGGATCAGGCCAGCGAGATGATGCGGCGGAAAGAATTCGAACATAGGATATTCAAGAAGCCATTCGGTGCGATACGCTACGACAAGCGCACATTGAGCGTCTTTCTGGAATCCGGGCATTGTTCCATCAGCACCGTGTTCGGCAGGATGAGATACACCTTCACCCTGGCAGAATATTACCGCCAGTATATGGCCTGGAAGGTGCAGAGCGCTCAACTGATTGTTGGAAGGAACGCTTGCTACCTGAACGTCCAGGTCGAGGGCGAGGCTCCGCCGTTGAATAGCGGTGATAGGCGTTTGGGCATCGACCTAGGCATCAACAACATCGCCGTCTGTTCGGACAACACCTTTTTCAACTCGAAGCACTGGAAGAACGTCAAGGGCAAGTATCAGCATCTCAAGGCTGAACTACAGTCCAAAGGCACTCGTTCCGCTAGAAGGAAGCTCAAGGCAATAAGCGGGCGAGAGAGACGGTTCGTTAGGGACTTGAACCATCGTGTGGCCAAGGAGATAGTGAACAAGCCGTATGACGTTCTGGTGTTCGAGGATCTGACCGCTATTCGCGATGTCAAGAAGAACAAGGCGTTCAATCGTAAGCTCGGCAACTGGTCGTTCGCCCAGTTGTTTAGGTTCGTGGAATACAAGGCGGAGGCATTGGGAAAGAAGGTACTGGTCATCAATCCATATCACACCTCCCAGACCTGCTCGAAGTGCGGTCATGTATCTCGAAGCAATAGGAAGAAAAGGCAGTTCAAATGCGTCGAGTGCGGGTTCAGCCTCGACGCCGATCTGAACGCCAGCAGGAACATCGCCACCTTCTCTAGACGGGTCGGTGGCAGGTCGAACGTCAGCCGACCGAATGTAGCGGGTGCTGAGGCCGAAGGCCGCAAGGCATTTGAGGCGGAGCCTAGTTACAAGCCTACGATTTCAATCGTGGGATGCTGACAGCATCGTAACCCATTGATTTCAAAATCGAAGTGGCTTGGGAGGAAGAGAATGTCGGTCTCTAAGCGTGGGCTGATAGTGAGCATCGTCCTCCTTTTGGTGATATCGAGCTTCATGTCCACCCTGGCCAGCTCAGCCTCGTCGGCAGTGACCGGAGGGATGAGCCAGGCCGAGCACGATATAGTAAATCAGATCAAAGGCGAATCCATCGCCCGCAACGCCTCCCACATGGAGAACCTGGCCAAAGCGAATTTCGCTTCTCGTTCGGCAGGCTCGTTGGGAGCGAACCAGACCGCCGACTGGATCCTCTCCGGCTTCATATCAGCTGGCCTATCTGCCGCCAAGGAATATTTTCCGTTCATGACCTGGGACCTGATGTCCAGACCATCGCTGGTCGTGGACCGGGACGGCTCGGACCTGACCCAGGACGATAGAGAGCAGTTGATGTCGTTCAATTGCGAGCATTGGAGCCAGCCTACGCCCTCGGGTGGGGCCAACGCTTCACTGGCCGTTCTTCCGCTCCCTCCGGCCGAAACGAATTTCGATCTTGGCGCGAACCCTCTGAGCACCGTTGAATGGAATCATGTGAACGTCACCGGAAAAGTGCTGGTCATCGGGAGGGAGGTGCGTTGGGTCTATTCCTGGGAGAGCGTATTCATAGCCAAGATCACCGTTCAGCGTCCCGCGGCGATCGTTTTCGTCTGGTGGTACGATTGGATGGCGGGATTGGAGGAAATGTTCAGCTCCTCGATCGGAGGGAAGCCGCTGGGACAGAGAGGACCATACTTCTGGGACCTCGATCTTCCCGTGGGTGCGGTGAACTACACCGAGGGACGGATCCTGCGCGAAATCGCTCTGGGAGGTGGCACAGCCCTAGTGAAGGTGGAAAGCAAACTGGCCAACGCTCAGCAGTGCAACGTGGTCGCGAGGATCGAGGGCGAGATAGAGCCCAATAGATCGGTGCTGGTGACCGCGCACTATGATAGCGTTCTAACGCCTGGCTACTGTGATAATGCAGGGGGGGTCTCCTCGGTCCTAGAGATCGCGCGGGTCCTCTCCCAGGCCAAAACCGGCGGCAACTACCATCCACGTTACTCGATCACTTTCGTGGCCTTCTCCGGAGAAGAGCTGGGCTACGTGGGATCGATCAACTACGTGCGCATGCATCCCTCCGAGGTATCCAATACCGTGGCTGTGATCAACCTGGATTGCATAGGGGCTCAAACCATGGTAATCACCAGCACCGAGCCCGATTCCATGCTGGACCAGGACGAGGTGCTGCTCCAGTGCGCCTTGGACCTGGGGGTGAGCGTCGTGACCGAGGAACCTAGCGG
>Ga0315297_10003458_pt1 | contig 10157 bp, 6 predicted proteins | sample YL17G15_0_MG_FD_203628 | JGI IMG/M metagenome (GOLD analysis project Ga0315297, IMG submission 203628) | Sediment microbial communities from Yellowstone Lake, YNP, Wyoming, USA - YL17G15_0 | ecosystem: Environmental > Aquatic > Freshwater > Lake > Sediment | place: USA: Wyoming | collected...
TTCATCAATATTCAATATTCAATTCAGATGGAACAACCCCATTGGCTAACGGGAGTGAGGTGCAGCTTATTTACGCAGGGGCCAATAGTGCCATCGACCCGCCGAATTCAACCGGTCAACCGACCGGCGATGACACAATAATAGGGACCTGTGCGATTGGGGATGGAGGTTACGATGACGGATTGGGATTCTTCAGCTGCAATAACGCATGGTCGGGGAGTTGCAATACAAATCAATATATCTATGTCCGAGCTTTCAACAATACCATAAATAACGCGACGTATTTTGGCAATTCCTATCTCCGACTATATTCTTGCCCCCCCGATACCAGTGTGAATTTAGATTTCATGGTCACTAACAAGGATAATTCCTTAGTTACTAATATTCAGTTTGCCTATTCTCCCACCGCCGTCGAGCTGATTTCCTTCAACGCCACCGGGATCGTTGGCGGCATAAAGCTCGACTGGGCCACCGGAACCGAAATCAGGAATCTTGGCTTCAATATTTACCGGTCAACCGTCAATTCGGGCGGGGACAAGCCCCGCCCCTACGATGGCTATGTTCGAATAAATAAATACCTGATCGCGGGCCTGGGGACTTCGGCACTGGGTTCGAGCTACGAATACACCGATTACGATGTGGAGCCGGGAACGGCCTATTTCTATCTTCTCGAGGATGTCGAATTCAACGGGGCGACCAAGTCGCACGGGCCGGTTTCGGCCGCTTCGCTTTACGTGCCCGGAACGGTTTCGAACCCGGTGATTAATCCCACCGTGAATGCGCCGGGTGGCAGTAATGGCGGAGGGAACCAAGACCAGTATCCGCCTGTTTACTGGGATCCCGCTCCCGGTAGCCAGCCGCCGGCGAACGGGGGAATGTCGCTTGCCGACGGGAATAAACTTGTCCTCAAGTTCCCCGGTCTGGCCGGCGATACATCCCGATGGAAGTTACTGCCTTTCGAGTATGTAGTAGCGATTCCCGATTGCGGCCAGGTGAAACTGGGGAGCGTGCAGGCCACCGATACCCGGCAGACCGCCGCGAACGTGGAAGAGATCTTCGGACAGCAGAAAGAAGAATGGAATTTAACTCAGGGCAAACTCAATTCGCAGGGACTGGGCAGGCTGTTGCCCGGGAAAAACAACAAACTTAAGAGCCCGTTGGCCCGGATCTCGGATACCGGTTATCTCCGGGGCCAGAGGATCGCGGTAATCAAGGTCAACCCGGTCCAGCCGGGCTCGGGAGCGGGCTGGTTCCAGGTTTCCGAAACCATCGAGATTGAACTGGTCTTCGGGCAATGCCGGGAGACCGTTTCGATCCCCGGGTCGGATCTCCTGGGAAGCATTTATGAAGGATTGGGGCGGCATTCCCGCTGGCGCGGACTCAGGCGCTCCTTCCCGCTGGGTACCGTTCTCAATTATCTGGGCGGGGAAGCCCAATGGAAATTAATCACGGCTTCCGGACAGGCGGTTAAACTCGGAATTACCGAAGACGGAATCTGCCGGGTGCCCCTGAATGACCTGGGCAAACTGGGGTTACGAGCCAACGGAATCCGGGTGTTTTACGAAGGCAAAGAGATTCCCGTGGAAATAACCGCCCCGGACGAAAGTTCGGACCGGGATATCCAGAAGAGACTTTCGCGCTGGCAGCGGGGTTCCACCGCGGAGAATCTCGAACTGCGCTTCGCCGGCCGGAAACCAGACAGCAAATACACCTCGACCTCGGTTTACTGGATCATTCCCGATCGCCGGATGGGCTTGACCCTGCCCAGGGTTTCCGCGACCCCGGCCGCGGGTCTTCCCAGCCTGGGTGAAACCACCCAGGTTCAGCTCCTGGAAGAAAACCGTTATTACTTCGCGAACATGCCCGGCGGAGACCTGGCGGATCACTGGTACTGGGATTCCCTGGTGGCCGACGAGGCCAAGGATTTCGCCCTGGAAATCCCGGACCCGGTGCCGGACGCGGAGGGCGAGATCAACCTGTCCGTGATCGGTCTCCTGGATGATCCCGCCATCGAGAAAGAAAACCATCTCCGGGTGGAGCTGAACCGCGTTTCCATCGGGGAAATGACCTGGGGTGGAAGGGGAGAAATCTCGGCTTCGTTCCCGATCCCGGCCGGAATCATGGCCGAGTCGGGGAATACCCTGAACCTGGTCCTGGCGGGAGATACCGGCGCGGGCAACAACGTGATTCTGCTGAACAGCATCGAGATTACCTACCTCCGGGCGCTTTCGGGAAAATCCGGGAAGATCAGGTTCCAGGTTCCCGGAACCGCCAATGTCGAGATCACCGGTTTTGCCGGTGAAGATATCCTGGTTTACCGGCTGGGAGCCAGGGCGAATCAGGCCCGGTTGGTTGACCTGGAGATTTCTTCCCTGGATTCCGGTTACCTGGCGAGATTCCGCGCGGAGGCCGGGGAATACCTGGCTTTGAACGGTTCCGGGATGGTCGCCCCCACTTCGGTCAAACGGGATGTTCCTTCCCAGCTCAAGCGGGAATCCAACGAGGCGGACCTGATTATCGTGGGTCCCCAGGCTTTCCAGGAGGACCTGCTGCCCCTGGTTTCCGCCCGGATGCAGGAAGGCCTGCGGGTCAGCCTCGTGGACGTGGAAGATGTTTACGACGAGTTTAATTACGGCGAGCTGGATCCCCGGGCGATCCGGGATTTCCTCAGCTATGCCTATCATAATTGGACCGCGCCTCCGCCGGCCTTCGTGCTTTTGGCCGGGGACGCGAGCTATGATTTCAAGGACTACATGGGCACCGGGAAAACCGGGGTGATCCCGGCCCCGCAGGTAACCACGGATTACCTCGAATTCACCGGGCCTTCGGATAACTGGTATGCCTGCGTGGACGGCGCGGATGAAGTCCCCGACCTGGCGATCGGACGACTCCCGGCCCGCACCCCCTCCGAGTTGAAGGCGATGGTGGCAAAAATCCTGGCGCGGCAGGGAAAACCCCTGGCCGGGGAAGAAGTGCTCCTTTCGGCGGACAATGATGACCCGGTTTTCGAGCAGGGGATGGAAGCGGCGGCGGCGATCCTGACGCCAGGCTTTGATATCACCCGGGCTTACCTGGGAAGCCTGGGCCTGGAAACCACCCGGCAGATGATCCTGAATTCTCTCCAGCAAGGGGTGGGAATTTTCGAATATGCCGGTCACTCCGCCATCGACATATACGCCCAGGAAGATATTTTCGGGGTGGATGAGCTTTCCTATCTCTCGGGGAACGGGAAAACCTTCCTGGCCGCGGCCCTGGGCTGCCTGAGCGGTTATTTCGACGTGCCTTACCTTGAATCCCTCGGCGAGGAAATGGTCCGCCTGCCGGGCGGCGGGGCTTTTGCCGGGTTATTCTCCTCCGGGTTTACCTACCCGGAACAGCAGATTCAGCTTAACAATTCCTTCCTGCGATCAATCCTGGCCGGTGAACGCCTGGGTTCGAGCTTCCTGAAGGCCAAGCTGGAGGAAGCGCAGAACGGAGGATCAAGGGATATTCTCAGGAGCTACCATTTATTCGGGGATCCGTCGGCCAGACTTGAGTAGAGGGTGCCCCGGGTTTTTCTGTCAAATTTCTTATATGGACTGCATCGGCTTGCCGATGCAATGCAATAGCAAGCTATTGCACTCCATAGAAAATCAAATATTAGACAGGCCAATAACCGCCTTTCCCAGATTTATCTCGGCAAAAGATATGGCTTTTCCCTTCGGAAAAGCCTTGTTATTTTCCGGCAGAAGAAATTGACAAAAAGCTCCAACCCGGGGTAAATTGGCTTTCGGAAAGAATCAACCATGGGGGTGGATATGGCTAAAGGGTTTGACCCGGATAAACGTCTGAAAAAAAGGATATCGATCCAGTTGGATGTCCGTTACCAGAGCCTGGAAGGCTTCATCTCGGATTACTCGATGAACATCAGCCAGGGTGGAATGTTTATTTCCACCCGCAACCCCCTTCCTCTCGGCACCCGGGTTGCCTTGAAGGTCGGCCTGCCGGATGCCGAGCTTCCCCTGAATATTGAAGGGGAGGTGGTCTGGGTCAGCGAATACGATAAAAAATCAAAGAGCAACCTGATCCCGGGCATGGGGGTTCAGTTCCGCAACCTGGATGAGCAGGAAAAGAAAAGAGTCGAGGATTTCATCGCCCGCGAAGCTCACCAGAAGGGCATTACCTTTTGATCTCGGGGTTCCTCCCATTTCTCGAAAAATAAAGATTGAAAATTGAAGAAGCTAAGCCGTGAGGAGGTTCTGGACAAGGTTCAGCGGGGAGAGGATCTCTCGGGTTTTGATCTCCGGGGACTCGATCTTCAGAAAGCCGAGCTCTCGGGGGCAAATCTAAAGGGAGCGCACCTTAGATACGCCAACCTGAGCGGGTCGAACCTCTCCAAAGCCGATCTCCGGGAGGCGAATCTCAGGCATGCGTTAATGCTGGGGGTTAATCTCTCGGAGGCCGATCTCCGGGAGGCGGACCTGACCCACGCGGACCTGAGCGGGAGCAACCTGGTCAATACCAAGATCTCGGAAGCCAAGATGGAAGGGTCCAAGGGAATATCCAACAAGGTATTTTTCACCCAGAAGGTTCTGGATTCCCTGAATGACGAGGACAAGATCAAGATTGACGGAAACCGGCTGGCGATCACCGGCCCCGATGGATTAGAACGGGCTTACGAGGTGGTGCCGGCTTTCCGTTTCCTCCGGCAGGAGACCGAGGGCGAGGATAAATTTGACCTGGTGGGCAAGGTCAAGACCGAGAAAGAAACAAAGGAAATGGGCGTGGACGCCTACCATAACTCGGCTATTTACAATGATATCGTCTACCAAATTGAATCCGGTTTCATCGGGGTGCCGGCCGCCGCGAACGCGGCCGCCGCGGCTGGCCGGCCGGAGGAGGCCAAGAAAGCCCAGGCCGCGGCCAAGTCGGATGAGGACCTTCTGGCCGATTTCATGATGAAACACCTGCCGGGATTTTAATCGTATATTTTAAGGATAGGTTTTGAATTCCGATTTGTAAATACCTCAATATTATTTTAAATATCATACCGTAACTCACTGATTACTGTTGATATTTTTCCCGGTATTTCCCACTGAAAATACTATCTGCATTATTCGGGTTGAAAAAATGAAGCGGCCCGCCAGTGCGGCGGGCCGGGGGGGCGACCCCTTGGTAATCCCAGGGGGTCGATCTTGCGGGATTGGGGAGGGAATTTATTGCGGGTCCATATTCATCGAATAAAGCCCCTGAGGGAGGGGCTCATGATTGTCCCGGGCCACGGCTTAGAGACTGTACACAAGGGTCCAGATCAGAATTGCCAGCAGAGAACCGATCAGCAGAACCAGGCTCGTTATTTTTTCTCTTTTATCCATGACGTCCTTCTTTCCGTTCATTTTGCTTTCATTCGCCTCTGCTTTTTATTATTGCAAGCCTCGTGCCAGGAAATGGAGAAGGTTGTGATTGGGAATCTCCGACGGAGAGGAAAAGAAAATCAGCCGGGAATATAGGTCATAAGCAACCTGCCGGGTGAAAAATACACCCTCTAATAGCATTTGGTCTGATCAGGCGTTAATGATGTGATGTAGGGGCGACATTAATGGCGCCCGTCTTCGGGCTTGATGAATCAAGCCCCTACCCGGAACACCCTCTAATAATTCGGCCTGGCCTCCCCGCCGCCTCGAAAGGGCGAAGCGCTCGGTGACGAGGTGCTGGTATGATTTGACTTTGATACTATGTTTGGTTTTTGATATTTGACATTAGGCTCCCTATCAGAAGGGGATGGGAATCATGGAGAATCCAAAGAACGGATACGACGCGGCGGTAATCGGGACCGGGTTGGGAGGATGCGCCTGCGGGGCCCTCCTGGCCAAGGCCGGGCTGAAAACCCTGATCCTGGAAAAGAACGAGAAGATCGGGGGGTCATGTTCCTATTATGAAAAGGAAGGGTTCAAGGTCGATATCGGGACCCATATGTTCACCCGGGGTAGTTACGGGCCCATCGGGGAGGTCCAGCGTCGCCTGGGAATACCCCGGCGCATCCAGTTTGCCCAGGTTTCCGATCTGGCCCTGTTAACCGGAGCGGGATACAGCCTGATCCTGCCCAAGGAAGCCTACCGGTATCCGGCTTTCTACTACCAGCTTTATCGCCAGCTTGATGTTCCACTCAAGGATTTTATCGCGGTGTCCAAGCTTTTTTATGACCTGGTAATGATGCCGGATTCCGAGATCGAGAAATGGGACGAGCGCCCGGTGGATGAGTTCGTGGCCAAATATGTGGGGAAGAATTTGCGTTTGCTCGGATATCTGGGCGGAATCCTGGGGCTGTTTTTCGTGATCCCGTTCTGGGAGGCCTCGGCCGGGGAGGCCATCTGGAGCTACAAGCGGATGTTCGGGGAAAGGACCCTCTCTTACCCGCGGGGAGGGGCGAGCCGGATTCCTTCCGTTTTCCTGGAAGCCGCCCAGGGCCTGGGCGCGGATCTCTTGACCGGGAGCCGGGTAACCCGGATCAGGGTGGAAAACGGCCAGGTCCAGGGAGTGGAAATAGAGGGAGGAACGTTCTTCCCGGCTCGGGCGGTGGTCAGCACCACCTCGCTCCGGGATAGCGTTTTTCATCTAGTCGGCGAACAGCATTTCCCGGAGCTCTATCGTGAAAAGGTCAGAAAACTGAAAAAATCCATCATCGCCTTCCAGGTGAAGATCGGCCTCGACAAAAAGCTTTTCAAAGCCGGCGCCCTGTTCGGCGCCCGGATCCGGGATAAGAATTTTGATCCGACGAAAGTAACCCTGGAGGAAATAAAAAAGGGTTATCAAGAGATCATGGAAGGGAAGATTCCCCAGGTGACCATGGTTTACTGCCCCGTGCCCAGCAACTTCGACCCCGCGCTCGCGCCCCCGGGAAAACAGCTGATCACCGCCTGCACCGCCGGTCCCACCACCGACGTGGATCTCCAGGACCCGCCGGAAAAATGGCTGGATGAGCTGGTGGATACCCTGGACGAATTGATCCCCGGTTTGAAAAAACACATGATCTGGTGCGACCGTTTTGACACCAAATTCATCGCCAACTGGATCGGGAAGGAATTCGGCCCGGCTATCTCCACGGCCCAGACCGTGGACCAGGTGGGGAAGAACCGGCCCCTGATCCGCACCCCCATCCGGGGCCTGTATTTTGCCGGGGACGGTGCGGGAGGACGAGGAGTGGGGACCGAGCTCGCCACGCAGAGCGGGATCGAATGCTCGGAAATGGTTGCCTCCGATCTTCGTTTTGGACTTTTAGGATAGAAAAAAAGAAATTCAAGGAGGAAATCATGGAAAAGCCGGAAGTTTTCTCGGAAAAGAAGGACGCCATTACCACGATTACCATTTACCGGCCGGATCGGAAGAATGCGGTGCGGTCCCAGACCCTGGACCTGCTCTGGAAGGAGATGGCGGCCGCGGCCGAAGACGAATCCGTCCGGGTGGTAGTGCTTACCGGTGTTCCCGGGGCCTTTTGCGCCGGCGCCGACCTCAAGGAGGGGTTCGCAGGGGAGGATCCCATGGAAAGGGTGATGGAAACCACCACCCGCACCGCCCAGAAGATCATCACCTGGATGGTGAACATGCCCAAGCCGGTCATCACCAAGGTGGACGGTCCGGCCGTGGGGTTCGGCTGCAACCTGGCCCTGGGCGCGGACATCGTGATCGCCTCCGAACGGGCCCGATTCAGCGAGATCTTCGTCAAGGTGGGATTGGCTACCGATGGGGGCGGGGCTTTTTTCCTGCCCCGCCTGGTGGGCCTGCGCAAGGCTTTCGAACTGGTTTTAACCGGCGATTTCGTTGAGGGGAAAAAGGCGGAGGAGATCGGGCTGGTGACCCGGGTGGTACCGGTGGCCGACCTGGACCGGGTGGTGGACGAGCTGGCCCAGAAACTGGCCCGGGGGCCGCGGCGGGCGATGGCCGCCACCAAGGCCGCCATTTACCGGGGCCTGACCGGAGACCTGATGCAGGTCCTGGAAATGGAGACCCAGGCCCAGATTAACGCGGTGCGAAACGGGGAATTCAACGAAGGGGCGATGGCGTTTATCCAGAGGCGGGATCCGGACTTCAGGAATATATAAAATCATGGTTCAAGGTTCAAAGTTAAACAATTGACGATTGACGAGTGACGAATGAAAAATCAGTTCAAGGTTCAAGGTTCAGAGCACTAAGTTCGAAGTCGAGATTTCGATGTCGAAACAGTTAGCTGAAAGCTGACGGCTGACAGCTAAATCAAACAAGCAGGCAGACACAATGCGATCTTTCTTTCTGGTGCGTCATGGTGAAGCCCGGACGGTGGATGAGGAAGGGGTCATCCGCAATTACACCGGGGCCGAACTGACGGAAAGGGGAATCCGGCAGGCCCAGGCCCTCCGCGACTACTTCCAGGAGACTAAATTCTCCGCGGTTTACGCCAGCGACTTAAAGCGTTCCCTCCAAACGGCCGAAATCGTGGTGCAGGGGCGGGGGATGCAGGTCAGGACCGACCCTCATCTCCGGGAATTTTCAGTGGGCCAGCTTGAAGGCATCACGGTCTCCGAGGCCATTGACCGTTATTTTCCCTCCGCCCGAAATATTCAATCCCCCGCCGATTTCCGGGCCCAGTTTTCCCTCCAGGGAAGATTCCCCGGGGGAGAGAGACTTTCCGAATTTGAGGGGAGGGTGCTAAAGGCCTGGAAACGGCTCGTGGCCGCCGAGGGGGAGGACGGCCCGGTTCTGGTCGCGGCCCACGGCGGGGTAAACCGGGTGATCCTGGCCGATCTTTTGGGTTTGCCGATGGAGATGGAAGGCCTGGCCCGGATCGACCAGGATCCCGCCGCCCTCAACCTGATTGTTTACGTGCCGAGGGAGGGGATGCCGGATCACGGGATCGTGCGGATCATCAACTATACCCCTTACAGCCCCACCAAGAGCGATCTGGGCCTGGATCGCTTTATCGTCTCGATGCTGAAGGGCCAGGTCCCTCAGGCTTAATGTCGCCTTCCTCCCCTTAGGTAAAAAGTTGTGGCCAGGTAACCGGGCCTTTGTTTCAGAAAAATCAATCCATAAATTACTAATGACTAATTTCCTAATTTCTAATCAAACCCCAATGACTAAGTTCCAATGTCTAAAAACGTTGAATAAAACGAATCAATAAAACTTGGCATTAGACATTTTGTGCTTGGACATTAATTAGAAATTCGTCATTAGAAATTAGAAATTCAAGGGCTGGGTTTGCTTCAGCTACCCATAATCATAAGATGATCCCTCGATATAAACCTTATCTCGGCTGGGAGGAATTCCGCGCCGCGCTGGCGTGGGGCCGCCCGGCGGTGGAAGAATTCGAAAAGAAATTCGCCCGGGCCCTGCAGGCCAAATATGCCCTGGCTTTCCCCTACGGGAGAAGCGGCCTGTATGCCCTTTTAAAATCCCGGGGGATCGAGGGCGCGGAAGTCATCATTCCCGCTTATACCTGCGTGGTCGTCCCTCACGCGGTGGTGGCCTCGGGAAATATTCCCCGCTTTGTGGATATTTCCCTGTCCGACTATAACCTGGACCTGGATTTATTGGAGAACGCCATCACCGACAAGACCAGGGTAATCATCCCCACCAATCTTTTCGGTTACCCAGGCAATCCGCGGCGCTTATTCGAGATTATCAACCGGACCGGAAGGGAAATCCTGGTTTTCCAGGACTGCGCCCATTCCTTGGGCGCCACTTGCCAGGGAAAACCGGTCGGTAATGAAGGGGATGCGGCCATCTTCGGCCTGGGCATCAACAAGATGATCACCTCGGTTCTCGGGGGGATGGTCACCACTAACGATGAAAATATCCGCCAATCCCTTCGGGAATACCGGGACTCTAACTTTTCTCCGGGAAATTTTCGGAAAAGATTGACCAGATCAATATATTTATCTCTGGCCTTCATGACCTTGAACGATTCGCTTTACCGGCTGGTCGATTTCCTGGAGGAAAAAACCCCTTTTCTTGATTTTTTCACCTCTGATTATGATGAAAATAAAATTACCCTGCCGAAAGATTATCTCGAGCGAATGGTGGACCTGGAAGCGCGGGTCGGGATCGAGCAGTTAAAAAAATACCCGGAAATTCTCAGGCGGAAAGAGGAAATGGCCGGGTATTATGACCGGCATCTGCAGCCGATCAAGGATAAAGTTGTTCTT
>Ga0315297_10003459_pt1 | contig 10155 bp, 6 predicted proteins | sample YL17G15_0_MG_FD_203628 | JGI IMG/M metagenome (GOLD analysis project Ga0315297, IMG submission 203628) | Sediment microbial communities from Yellowstone Lake, YNP, Wyoming, USA - YL17G15_0 | ecosystem: Environmental > Aquatic > Freshwater > Lake > Sediment | place: USA: Wyoming | collected...
GTTCGACGGCTCGACCAGCTGTGCCCGAACCAGCACCAGGTCGGCGTAGTAGTCGGTGATGCCCTCGCTCACCCACAGCCACGGCGTGGGCTGCGACCGGTCGTAGCGGTAGGGATAGAGGTCGACGGGCCGGAGCCGCTTCACGTTCCAGGCGTGGATGATCTCGTGCGCGTAGAGCCCGTCGAGGAACGGGTTGCCCAGCGCCAGCGGGGTGATCACGTCCACGTGCGAGTTCTGGTGCTCGAGCCCGCTCGCGCCCTGGTAGCTGGAGTCGGCGACCTGCATGATCGTGTAAGTCCTGAACGGCTTGTCGCCGAACGCCTGGATCATCGGCGGCCACATCTTCTGGATGCGGGTCCACGTCTCGGCGCGCGGTGCGCCCGACAGGCTGCCGGCCGGATACGTGGCCAGGCGCACCGTAATGCCCTCCACCTGCACGCTATCGTAGTCGAACCGGCCCACGAAAAACGGCATGTCAACCAGGTCGTGGTAATTGCCCTCGCGATAGTTGTCCCTGGTACCGCTGGACGTCATGCTGGTCGCCACGATCCAGTCGCTCTCGGTGTTGATACGCACCGTGGCAGGAAACGTCAACGGCTGCCCCTCCGGATACATGAACACGTTCGTGCCGTTGAACAGCAGGAACTCGTCACGGGCCCAGGACATCGCGTTGTCCAGCGTGTCCGCCTTGAAGTTGAACGACACCTTCACCGGACCCGGACCCCCCGTGCGGATGCGCCAGGTGTCGTAATCGAGCTTGTCCCACTCGAGCGCCTGTCCGCCGCGCGTCGGCGTGAAGTTCGACACCCACTTGGCGAAGTCGGTGATCTCGTACGCCCCCGGCGTCCACGCCGGCAACGACAGGAGCACCGGCTGGGCGCCGCTCACATCGAACGTCATGGTGACGGACATGGCCCGGCGTTTCGCCAGGTCGCGATTGAAGGTCACCTCGTAGGCCACGTTGGCGATCGGCGCCGACTTGAGTGGGGCCGGTGTCGCCGGCGCCTTCTGGGCGGCGAGCAGTCCCGCGGTGGCGAACGGGATCAGGGACAGCGAGAACAGTGTGCGCATGCTTCCCTCAAGGATGAAACGAACACGGGGAGATCGGCGCGATCCCCCCGCAGGTACCTTGTCGCCCCCGACGATCCCGCCGGGGGCGAAGTTTCAGGCAGCGACAGCGGCGGCCTGGCTGATGGGGCTCCCCTCCGGAATCCGGAGGTCACCCTCGATGCGAGCCATCACCGCCGACGCGAGGCAGTTGCCCAGCAGGTTGACGGAGGTCCGCCCCATGTCCATGAGCGCGTCGACCCCGAGGATCACCGCCACGCCCTCGAGCGGCAGGCCGAACGTGGACAGGGTGCCCGACAGGATGACCAGCGAAGCGCGCGGCACCGCCGCGACGCCCTTACTCGTGAGCATCAGGGTCAGCATCATGAGCAGCTGCTGGCCGAGCGTGAGTTCCACGCCCGCCGCCTGGGCGACGAACACCGATGCTACCGCGAGGTACAGCGTGGAGCCATCGAGGTTGAACGAGTAGCCGGTGGGCAGCACGAAGGCGATGATGCGGCGCGGCACGCCGAACTTCTCCATGTTCTCGAAGGCGAGCGGCAGCGCCGCCTCTGACGACGCAGTGGAGAACGCGATCAGCCATGGTTCCTTGACCCAGTACCAGAACCGGCGCAGCGGAATTCGCGCGAGTACGGCCACCGGGACGAGCACGAACAGGATGAACGCGACGAGCGCGACATAGAGCGTGCCGACAAGGCTCAAGAGGTTGCGCAGCACGCCGATCCCGCTGTGCCCGACCGTTATCGCCACCGCGGCGCCGATGCCGATCGGCGCGAACAGCATGACGAGGCCGGTGAACTTGAACATCACGTCGGCCAGCCCATCGAAGAAGCCGAGCACGATGTCCTTGGAGCGGCCCGGCTTCACCTGCGCCAGCGCAATCGCGAACAGCACCGCGAACACGACGACTTGGAGCACCTCGTTCCGCGCCGCCGCATCGAAGAAACTGGCGGGGAAGGTGTGCTCAAGCACGCCCGAGAGCGTCGCCTGAGTGCTGGCGAACTGCTTGCCCTGTTCGGCGGTGGCTACCGAGAGGTCGATGCCGTCGCCAGGCCGGAAGAGGTTCACCGCCAGCAGGCCGAAGCCGAGTGCGAGCGTGGTGACGACCTCAAAGTAGACGATGGACCGAAAAGCGAGTCGGCCGACCCGTTTGAGGTCGTCGCCATGCCCGGCGATGCCGATTACCAGACTCGAGAACACAAGCGGTACCACGATCGACTTGATGAGGCGCAGGAAGATCGTTGAGAGCGGCTGCAGCTTCGCCGCGACGTCGGTGCCGGTCCAGAGTGCGTTGTCCGCCCATCCGATGAAGATGCCGATCACCATCGCGATGATGATCCACCAGGTGAGCGAGATGCTGCGCAGGAAGCGCCACATCCTCAGTGCGCCACCAGCGCGCCGGCCTTGGCCTCGATGCCCGCCAGCAGGGAGCGGTAGGACGCCGCGAACTTGGCGACGCCATCGGCCTCCAAGTCGCGGGTGACGGCGCCCAGGTCGATGCCGTACGTGGCAAGCGCCTCGAGTTGCCCTGGCGCCTGCGCGACGTGCTCCTCGAGATGAAAGCAGATTTGCCCATGCTCCCGGAAGGCCGCAAACGTCTCGGGTGGCAGCGTATTCACGGTGCGCGGCCCGATCAGCGCTTCGACGTAGTACACGTCGGCCAGACGCGGGTTCTTGCTGCTGGTCGAGGCCCAGAGCGGCCGCTGCGGGTACGCGCCGCGCGCTGCGAGCTGGTGCCACCGCGGCTGGTGGAGCGACTGGCCAAACTGTTCGTACGCGGTGGCGGCATTGGCGATGGCGATGGTGCCGCGAAGCTGGCCGGCGAAGACATGGCCACGGTTGGCCGCGCGCTCGAGCAGCGGGTCGACCCTTCCGTCGAGTCGGCTCACGAAGAAGCTCGCCACGCTGCAGGGGGCACGCTGTGTGCCCGCGCGGGGGGTCTGAAAAAACGCCTCCATGCCGGTCATGAAGGCGTCGATCACTTCCCGGTAGCGGCTCACGGAGAAGAGCAGCGTCACATTCACGTTGATGCCTGCCCCGAGGCACCGGCTGATGGCGGGCAGGCCCTCACGGGTGCCCGGGATCTTGATCATCACGTTCGGCCGGTCCACCGCGGCCCAGAGGCGCTCGGCCTCACGCACCGTGCCGTCGGTATCGTGCGCCAGGGTCGGGGACACCTCGAGCGAGACCGTGCCATCGCCATTCGGGTCCTGCTCGAACACGGTGCGGAAGACGTCACAGGCGGCCTGCACGTCGGCCACTGCCAGCGCCTCGAAGATCTCCGCCGGACTGCGGCCCCGGTCCGCCAGCTGCTGGATGTCGCTGTCGTACAAGGTGCTGGTCGCCACCGCCTTCTCGAAGATTGTCGGGTTGGACGTCATGCCCTTGAGCCCGTCTTCGTGGATCAGCCGCGCCAGTTCGCCCGAGCGCACCAGGTCGCGCGTGATGAAATCGTACCACGGGCTCTGTCCCAGGCGACTCAGTGCGACAAGCGGGTTGGCGGTCGCGGACGGATTGTCGCTCATGCATCGCTCCGGGTGAGGAGGTCCTTGACGGCGGCGGCGGCGGCGGCTGGTGTAAACCCAAATTCGACAAAGAGGCGCTCGGCCGGTGCCGAGGCGCCGAACGTGCGCATGGCGATGATGGTGCCGTGGTCGCCGACCCAGCGCTCCCAGCCGAACGGGCTCGCCGCCTCGATCGCGACGCGCGCCGCGATGGCGGGCGGCAGAACCTGGTCGCGATACTGCCTCGGCTGCGCGGCGAACAGTTCCCACGAGGGCATCGACACCACGCGCGCCGGCACGCCGTCGCGGCCGAGCTGCTCCGCCGCGCTCATGGCGATTCCAACCTCGGAGCCGGTGGCAATCAGGATGGCGCGCGGCGCCAACGGCGGTTCGTGCGCCACGTACGCGCCCCGTCCCACGTCCGCCGCCGTGGCGAGCCGCGGCAGCACCGGCACCTTCTGCCGCGTGAGCACGATCGCGGTCGGACCGTCGCGCCGTTCGAGCGCGATCTTCCACGAGGCGACGGTCTCGTTGGCGTCGGCCGGCCGCAGCGTCACGAGGCCCGGGATCGCCCGCAGCATCGGGAGCTGGTCGATCGGCTGGTGCGTCGGCCCGTCCTCACCCACGCCGATCGAATCGTGCGTCCCGATGTAGATCACCGGGAGGCCCATCAGCGCCGACAGGCGGACCGACGGCTTCATGTAGTCGAAGAAGACCAGGAAGGTGCTGCCGAATGGCCGGATGCCGCCGTGCGCGGCCAGACCGTTCATGCATGCGCCCATCGCGTGCTCGCGCACGCCCCAGTGCACCGCACGGCCCGCGACGCCGGGTCCGAACGCGCCGCCGAGTTTCTGTCCGACGCCGGTGCTTCCCGCCAGGTCGGCGGACCCGCCAACGAGATTGCCGACATGCGGCAGGATCGCCTGCAGGGCCGCCGCGCTGGCCTTCCGGGTTTCCACCCCGCCCTTGTCCGCAGGGAAGGTCGGCAGGTCGCGGTCCCAACCCGCGGGCAGCTCGCCGCGCTGCTCGCGCGCATACTCCGCGGCGTCAGCCGAGTGTGCCGTGCGGTAGCGCTCGAACACCGCCTGCCAGCTCGCCTGGGCCTCGGTGCCATGGGTGCGGCAGCGACCCATGTCGGCATAGGCCGCGTCGGGAACCACGAACTTCTGGTCCTCGGCCCAGCCGAGGATCGCCTTGGTGCGGCGCACTTCCTCGGCGCCGAGGGGAGCGCCGTGAGCATCGCTTGTGTTCCGCTTGGTCGGCGCCGGATCGGCGATGATAGTGCGCAGCACGATCAGCGTGGGCCGCTCGGACTCGCCCCGGGCGGCGCTTAGTGCCGTGTCGATGGCGTCGACGTCGTTGCCATCGGCCACGTGCAGCACGCGCCAGCCGTACCCCTCGAAGCGCCGGCTCGCGTCCTCGCTGAAGCTCAGGCCGGTGTTGCCATCGATGGTGATCCGGTTGTCATCGTAGATCAGCGTGAGCCTGCCCAGCCTGAGGTGCCCCGCCAGGCTTGCCGCCTCGCTGGCGACACCCTCCATCAGGTCCCCGTCGCTGACGAGCGCCCAGGTGCGATGATCGACGATCGTCGCATCAGGCCGATTGAACCGGGCTGCCAGGAACCGCTCGGCCATCGCCATGCCCACGGCGTTGCCGATGCCCTGGCCCAGTGGCCCGGTCGTGACCTCGACACCGGGCGTATGCCCCCGCTCGGGATGCCCCGGCGTACGGGAATGCCATTGCCTGAAGTTGCGGATTTCGTCCAGCGGGAGATCATATCCGCTGAGATGCAGCAGGCTGTACAGCAGCATCGACGCATGCCCGCACGACAGAACGAACCGATCACGGTCCTGCCAGGTCGGGTCGGCGGGATTGTGCCTGAGGTGCCGGGTCCAGAGCAGGTAAGCCACGGGCGCCAGGGCCATGGGCGTGCCGGGATGACCGGAATTGGCCTGCTCCACCGCATCCATGGCCAGGACGCGGATCGTGTTGATGCTGACCCAGGGATCGACGCTTGAGGTCGCCGAGGCGCGCGGCGCGCCGGAGCGAGTGGCTTCCACCGGCAGAGTGGGCTCCTTTCAACGGGGTGGTAGCGTGGCGCCAACGCTGGTCGCGGTCGCAAAGATAACCGCCGGGGAATCTTTTCGGAGGGCGAAGCGTATCGGCAGTTCGGACTGGAACTTCTGCCATCGGTGATCGTGGCATGACCCGACGCAACCCGTGCCCCAAGGCAGTCACCGGGGGGGATCGGACGTACGAGATTCAGGAGGCCGCCCAGCTCTCCGGCCTGGCCCCGGCACGCCGGCACGCCTGGGAGCGACGGTACGCGGTCGTCCGCCCCGCTGGGCTCCCGAACGGGAATCGGGCCTGCACCGTTGAGCAGGTGGCACTGCGCGGGCGTTCGCCCGGCTCATTCATGCTGGGGAACGCATCGGCGACCTTGCGGTGCAGCCCATCCAGGAGGTGCTGAGCCGCGCTGAGGCCGGGACATCGACGAGCCCACCCACGGGGCGCTGTTCGCTGCCGTGGTATCATTCGAGCGGGACCGGCTCGAGGCCTTGGTGGCGAAACAGCGCCGCGTCAGGGGCCTGAGCCGGTTCGCGCGCAAAGCAGTATTGCCACTGGCGCAGGGCGCTCGGGGGTCTCTGGGTCCTTGGCAAGGTCCCGATTGCGGCCGAGTACATGGCGAGCGAGGTGCTGGTCCGCGTGCTCAAGACCGGCCTGAGGAATTCTCGCGGCGGCGGAGCGCCGGGCCCAGGCGATTGCGTTGAGCGCCGGCTACCAGCGGCTGGTGGAGCCACAACTCTCCGCGCTCACGCAGCTGCCGGCCCGGCTCCCTCCCCGTGCCATCCCGGTGATCCGGGGTGGAGGCGTGGTGCCGTTCGAGCACATTTTGCGATCGGCCGGGTACCGCATCGGACTAGAATCTTTCACCTTCCTCGCGTCTGACGCTCCCACGCGCGGAGCAGGTCGGCACCTGAACCTGTTGAACGGGCCCGCAATGCCTCATGACTGATGTCGCAGCCCCTCCTTCCCCGGCAGGAACCACCGGCATCTCGGCGCTCGCGCCGGCGCCGGCCGGCCGCCGCCGGAGCGCCATTGTGGTCGGTGCCGGTATCGGGGGCCTCGCCACCGCTGTGCGCCTGGCCCATGCCGGCTGGGAGGTGACCGTGCTGGAGCAGCATCACCAGCCCGGCGGTCGCGCCGGCCGGTGGGAGTCCGAGGGCTTCACCTTCGACACCGGTCCGTCGCTCGTGATGATGACGGAGTACTGGCAGAAGCTCTTCAGTGACGTTGGCCGCCGGTTGGAGGACTACCTCACCCTCGTGCAGATCGACCCGTGCTACCGCATTCACTTTCCCGACGGGACCAGCCACGAGCGGACCAGTACCCTCAACCGCCTGATCACCGAGTGCGAGGCCATCGAGCCGGGGTGCGGGCCCAACCTGCTCGCCTACTTGGCGAAGACGGGCCAGATGTACGCCGACGGCCTGCAGTTCATCAGCCGCAACATGCACAAGCCGTCGTCGATGGTGAACCTGCCCAATCTCGGGATGCTGGGCCGCACCGGCGCACTCGGCGACCTGCAGAAAATGGTGCGCAAGTACTTTAAGGATGAGCGCCTCCAGCAGTCCCTCAGTTTCCAGACGCTGTACCTCGGCCTCTCGCCCTACGAATCCCTCGCCATCTACTCCCTTCTGCCGTACGTTGAAATCGCGGGCGGCATCTTCTATCCCATGGGGGGCATGCACCAGCTGGCCCTGTCCCTCGAGCGCCTCGCTGGCGAGCTCGGCGTGACCATCCGCTACGGCGCCAAGGTGGGGCGCTTCGATACCGCTGGCGACACGGTGCGCGCGGTGGTCATGGCTGATGGCTCGCGCATCGCCGCTGACCTGGTGGTGACGAACGCCGACCTTCCGTATGCGTACCAGGAGCTGCTGGGGACGCCGTATCCCGGCATCGAGAGGAAGCGGTTCAGTTGCTCGGCGGTGCTGCTGTACATTGGCACCAGCCGGACCTGGCCGCACCTCCCGCACCACACGTTCGTTGTGGGGCGCGACATGAAGGTGGGCTGCGAGGACATGTTCGTTCATCACCGCATGCCGGAGGATCCGCCATTCTACGTCGTGGCCAGCACCCGTACCGACCCGGCCCAGGCGCCGCCGGGATGCGACAATCTCTTCGTGCTGGTGCTGGCGCCGAGCCAGCCTGGGGAGCGTTCGAAGTGGATCGACTGGAGTGTCGAGGGCCCGCGGGTGGAACAGCAGACACTCGTGCGGATGGAGCAGACCCTCGGCGTCACTGACCTGCGGAAGCACATCGTCACCAGCCGGATGGTGACGCCCGCGGACTTCCTCAGTGACTACGGCAACCTCCGCGGCGAGGCCTTTGGCCTGTCGCACAATCTGATGCAAATCGGATACTTCCGGCCGCACAACCGGCATGCCACGCTGAAGAACCTGTTCTTCGTTGGCCAGAGCACCCATCCCGGCTGTGGCCTGCCCATGGTCCTGATCTCGGCAGAGTGCGTTACCGACCGGATCAAAGAGGAGATGACGGCGACATGAGTGTGACGCTCGAGCAGAGCTACCGGAAGGCGGAGAATGTCACCGCAGACTGGGCGAAGAGCTTCTACTTCGCCAGCCGGTTCCTCCCGCTGGAAAAGAAGCAAGCCATCTTCGCCCTGTACGACTACTGCCGGCACGCCGATAATTTGGTCGACGACCGTGGCGATCGCCCGGCCGGGCTGGTGCGGCAGGATCTGGCCGACCTGGCGCGCGAGGTGACGGCGATCCACGGAGGCGCGTCACCTCAGGACGATCGCTGGCTCGCGCTGGCCGACACGCTGCAGCGGTACGACATTCCGCTCGAGCCGCTCCTGGAACTACTCGACGGTGTCGCGATGGACCTCGAGCGCGTGGAGGTGCAGGACTACGCGACCCTGCATCACTACTGCCGCCTCGTGGCTGGCGGGGTCGGGCTCATGCTCGGCCCCATTCTTGGCGCGTCACCCGAGAGTTTTCGCGAGGCGGGTGTCCGTCTCGGCGTCGCAATGCAGCTCACCAACGTGCTGCGCGATGTCGGCGAGGACCTGGACAACGACCGCATCTACCTCCCGGCAGAGGAGCTGACTCGCTTCGGGTTGAGCCGCGCCAGCCTGGAGGAACGCCGGGTCACGCCCGAGTTTCGCCGCTTCATGCAGTGGCAAGTGACGCGCGCCCGGCGCTGCTTCGAGAGCGGGAGCCGCGTGGTACCGCTGTTCCCTAACGACGGCAGCCGGCTCACGGTCCGGCTGCTGCAGCAGACCTACGCGGGCATTCTCGACGCCATCGAGCGAATCGACTTCGATGTCTTCCGGGCGCGCGCCTACGTCTCCACCCCGCGCAAGCTGATCGTGCTCGGGCGGGCGATGTGGTCGGAGCGTTCCCGGACCATTCGCCAGCCATCGGAGCACTCGATCTGAGTCGCCGGTCGGGATCGTCCGCTGAATACCTCGCGCCCAGGCCGTTCCCGGTCTGGGCCTTCGCGCGCTATTTCCGCGGGCTGTTCCGGAAGCACTTCGCCTCGGCACGATGGGGCGCGCTCGAGGATACGGCAGAGTGGGACCGCACCGTGCCCACACTGTTCGTCTCCAACCACACCAGCTGGTGGGACGGGTTCTTTTCCTTCCTCCTGACGCGCGAACTCGGACTTACCTGCCACGTGCTCATGGAGGCGGTCAACCTCAACCGGTACCCTGCCTTCAAGACCATCGGCACGCTGCCGGTGCGCCGCGACAGCCTGAAGGGCTCGTGGGAGGATCTCATGTCCGCCGGACACGCTCTCCGCCCCGGCGTCGGCATGTGGGTGTACCCGCAGGGCGAGCGGCGGCCCGCGGCGGAGGTGCCGGCGCGCCTCGAACGTGGCGCCGCGCTGCTCGCGGTGCGCCATGACGGTCCGCTGCGCATCTGCCCCGTCGCCTTCCGTTATCCGTTCATGAGCGAACAGCTGCCGGAGGCGCTGGCCCTGGTTGGGCGCTCTTGGCTGCATGATGGCGGAGGTGATCGCAAGACGCTGACCGAGCGGATCAGCGGGGCCCTGAGGGAGACCGTGGCCGCGCTCGACGCGCGGCTTTCGACCGAGGCACTGGACGGGTTCCGCATCCTCGTGCCAGGCAAGCTCTCCATCAATAAGCGCATGGATCGCGTCCGTCACTCGCTCGGCCTGTTGAGAGGATCGTTCGAGGCCCGCAATGGATAGCTACCAGATCTGGAGGACCCTGCACGTCACGGCCGCGGTGCTGATCGTCGGCAACGTCACCGTCACCGGCTTCTGGGCCTACTTCCTCTACCGACAGCGGCACGCCATTGGCTTTCGCCCAATCGCCCGCGGCATCCTGTGGACCGACATCATCTTCACGCTGGTGGGTGGTGCCGGCCTGACGATCACCGGAATCCTCATGGTGCGGGCCCAGCCGATATCCATCCTCGACACACCATGGCTCAGGCGCGGCGTCGCGATGCTCGGCATCAGCACGCTGGTATGGCTGGTGTCACTGCTGCCCGACCAGCTGCGAATGGAACGCCTCGATCAGTCGGATGAC